>Ga0307513_10012248_pt1 | contig 10603 bp, 7 predicted proteins | sample 15_EM_MG_FD_202174 | JGI IMG/M metagenome (GOLD analysis project Ga0307513, IMG submission 202174) | Populus trichocarpa ectomycorrhiza microbial communities from riparian zone in the Pacific Northwest, United States - 15_EM | ecosystem: Host-associated > Plants > Roots > Unclassified | place...
AGCTTCAAGCTCACCATGACAGCCGGCCCCGGCGTGAAGCTGACCGCCCTGATCGACGCCCCGAACTCGAAGGGCACCGGCACGCTGAACATCACCGGCTCGAACACGGACATCCAGGTCAAGACCCTGCTCGTGGCCCAGGACCTGTACGTACAGGTGCCGGGCGTGACAAAGGCGAACACCTGGACCCACGTCGACGTGTCCCGGCTGCCCGAGGGCGCGAACGTGGGCCTGCGCCCGGGCCAGATCGACCCGATCAACACGCAACAGGTGCTGACCTCGACGACCGACGTGCACCAGGTCGATTCGCGCAGCTACGCGGGCACTCTCGACCTGACCAAGGTGGCCGGCATCACCGGCGTCGACAAGTCAACCGTGACCACCTGGGGAGCGGCGGCCAAGAACGTGCCGTTCACGGTGGGCCTCGACGACCAGGGCCGGCTGTCGGCGCTGACCATCCAACTGCCCGCGGCCACCGGCCAGCAGGCGTATCCGCTGGACGTGCTCTACACCGACTACGGCACCCCGGTGACGGCCGACCGCCCGGCGGCCGCCGAGATCGTCGAAGCCCCGAGCGACCTGTACTCAGCCCTGGGCGGCTGACCCGGCTGCTGGCACCGCAACGGCCACGCCGTCCAACTCCGAGAGCCTCGGAAGGGCGGCGTGGCTGGGTTTGCGGGTTAGGAATCGCGGACACCGGTGCGACGTCGACGCGTGGCGAACTAGTCGCTACGGTTGCGCTCGTGCCAGAGGGACATACCATTCACCGGCTTGCCGCTCGGCATCGGGAGCTTTTTGCCGGGCAGGTCGTCGACGTGCGGAGCCCGCAGGGGCGGTTCGCCGCCGGGGCCGCGCTGCTGTCCGGGCGGACCCTGGTCGACACCGAGGCCTACGGCAAGCATCTGCTGCATCACTTCGCGGGTGAGCTCACCCTGCACATCCACCTCGGGCTCTATGGAAAGTTCACCGATGGGGAGCCGCCGGTGCCCGCGCCCGTCGGGCAGGTGCGGATGCGGATGGCCGGCGATCGGCACTGGCTGGAGCTGCGCGGGCCGACCGCCTGCGAGGTGCTTGAGCCGGCCGAGGTGGCGGCGTTGCGGGCGCGGCTGGGCCAGGATCCGTTGCGCGACGACGCGGATTCCCGTTCGGCGTACGCGAAGATCGCTCGCAGTGCCAAGCCGGTCTTCGCGCTGCTGCTCGATCAGAGCGTGGTGGCCGGGTGTGGGTTGATCTACGCGAACGAGGGGTTGTTCCGGGCCGGGCTCGCGCCGACCACGCCGGGCACCGCGATCGGCGTCGCACAGTGGCAGCGGCTCTGGGACGACCTGCGCGCGTTGATGAAGGAGGGGGTCGCCAGCGGCCGGATCGACACCGTGCACGCGGCGCACACGCCCGAGGCGATGCGGCGGGCGCCGCGGGTGGACCGGCACGGCGGCGAAGTCTATGTCTATCGCCGACCCGGGCAGCCCTGCCTGGTCTGCGGCACCTCGATCGCGCGGGGTCCGCTAGCGGGGCGCAACCTCTACTGGTGCCCTACGTGCCAGGCTCCGCGGTCGGCGCCACCGCAGCCGGCGGTGCCTCGAGCGAGGCGGGCGGCGAAGTCGGCGGCGAAGACGGCGTAACGCTCGGCACTTCCTCCGGCGGCAGGCCCAGCTCGAAGTGCTTGGTGAGCCAGGGCAGCAGCTGCTCGTACGCCTTGATCGTGTCGGGCTGGTTGAAGTCGTGGGACAGCACGATCGAGCCCGGCTGGACGAACTTCTTCACGCTGTTGACGACCTTGGTGACGTGCTTGGCGTCGTTCTCCTCCGCCGGGTGGTCCCAGTCGCGCGGGTCGACCTGCCAGTAGAGCGAGGTCATCCCGTCGCCGCGGGCCACCTTGACGAGCCGGTCGGTGAAGTTGCCGCCCGGCGCCCGGAAGAACGGGATCGGCGTGCCGGGCACCGCGGCGTGGATCGCGTCGTTCGTACGCCGCAGGTCGGCCTGGATCTCCTCGGGCTTCTCCTTGCCGATCACGAGGCTGTGGTTCCAAGTGTGGTTGCACAGCGTGTGCCCGGCCGCGACGATCATCTGGACGATCTCGGGATGCTTCTGCACCTGCTCGCCGACCAGGCAGAAGGTCGCCTTCACGTCGTGCTCGGCGAGGACCGCGAGGATCTTGGGCGTCTGCACCGGGTCGGGCCCGTCGTCGAAGGTCAACGCGACGGCATCGGTGCCGGTGGTGCGCAGCGAGTTGCCCGGACCGGCGCCGACCGGGACGGTGTCTGTCGGCGTGCTCGCCGAGGCCGACGGCTTGGCGGCCGGCGTCGACGGCTTCGCCGGGGTCTGCGGGTTGGCCCCCGGCGCGCTGTGCTTCGGCCCGCCGGTGGGGGCCGTGGCCTTGACGCCCTTGCCGGCGATCGCGGCGGCGGCCCGCTCGGCGGAGCTGACCGGGCTGACCCCGCTCTCGCGCTGCTGGATCGGGAGGATCAGCAGCAGGCCGACCGCGACCAGCGATGCGAGCAGGGCCTGTTGCCGGGTCTTGCCGACCAGCAGCCAGGACTCGATGGGCAGGGTGCCGGGCGCGCGGTGCGAGCCGGTCGCGGGCGGCCGGTCGCCGGTGTAGAGCGCCCACTCGCGCACGGCGCCGGCCATCCGCTTCGCGGCGGGCAGACCCTCGACAACCACATCAACCACATCGCGTACGGCCGGCAGCGGGCGAACCGTGATCGCGAGGTCGTGCGACGGGGCGGCGTGCCGGCCACGCTCGCCTTTGCGGCGTGGCATGGGCGGCGCGATGCGCGGCCGGACGACGTCGGCGAGCGACTGTGGCCGGCGGTGCCGGGCGGTGTCGCTCGTGTTGCTAGCCACCGCGAAGCGGAAGGCGTGCGACGCTCCGCCGGCCGCGTGACGCGGTCCGCGAGACGGCGCCGTCCGGTCTTCGGGCTGCAGCATCCGTCATAACTACCGTGCAACATGATCAAACGCGATACCACGAAAGTGATCTATTCGTCACGTATTGTCATTCATGCAGGTCCGGCACTTCTATGCATCGAATACAAATAACGTCAATCGTCCGCGTGTACCGCTTCCGTGGCCTTCCGGGCAGCGATCAGCACCGGATCCCACACCGGCGAGAACGGCGGCGCGTAGCTCAGGTCGAGCGCCGTCATCTCCTCGACAGTCATCCGGTTCCAGACCGCGATCGCCAGCGCGTCGATCCGCTTCGCCGCCTCCTGCCGGCCGACGATCTGGCCGCCCAGCAACAGGCCGGTGCGCTTCTCGGCGACCAACTTGATCGTCATGCTGGTCGCGCCGGGGTAGTAGCCCGCCCGGCTCGTCGAATCCACCGACGCCGTCACGAAGGCGTACCCCGCCTTGGTCGCCTCTTTCTCGGTCAGCCCGGTGCGGGCGACCTCCAGATCGCACACCTTCGTCACCGCGGTACCGATCACGCCCGGGAACGTGGCGTAGCCCCCGCCGATGTTGATGCCCGCGACCCGGCCCTGCTTGTTCGCGTGCGTGCCGAGCGGCGCGTGGATGGGCTGGCCGGTCATCCGGTGCACGCTCTGCACGCAGTCGCCGGCGGCCCAGACGCCGTCCGCGCCGAGCACCCGCATCCGCAGATCGGTGGGCAGCCCGCCGGTCACGCCGAGCGGGAGGCCGGCCGCGGCGGCGAGCGCGGTGTTCGGGCGTACGCCAAGGCCCAGAACCACGATGTCGGCCGGCAGCGTCCGGCCCGGGGTGACCACAGCGGACACCCGGCCGTTGGTCGTCTCGATGCCCTGGACGTGGGCGTCGGTGTGCACCTCGATGCCCAGCCCGCGGATCGCCTCGGCGACCCGCCGGCCCATGTCGGGGTCGACCGTGGACATCGGCTGGGCGGACTTCTCGAGCAGCACCACCTCCAGCCCGCGCCGCACCATTGCCTCGGCCATCTCGACGCCGATGTAGCCGCCGCCGATCACCACCGCCCGTTGCGGCTTCGGGTCGCTGTCCAGCCAGGCGTGGATGGCGGCGCCGTCGTCGAGGGTCTGCACGCCGAACACGCCGCCGCCGGAGATCCGCGCCCAGTCCGGCGTCACCGGGACGGCTCCGGTCGCGTACACGAGCTGGTCGAACCCCTCCCGGACCTCGCCGCCGCCGCTCAGATCGCGCGCCACCACCTCGCGTTTGTCCAGGTCAATCGCCAAAACTTCATGGCGCATGCGTACGTCGATGTCGAGCGCCCGGAAGGCGGCCGGCTCCCGCGCCACCAGCAAGTCCCGGTCCTCGACGGCACCGCCGATCCAGTACGGGATCCCGCACGCCGAGTATGAGGTGAAGTGCCCCTTCTCGAACGCGACGATCTCGAGCTTGTCCTTCTTCAGCCGGCGCCGCGCCTGGGACGCGGCCGACATACCGCCGGCGTCCCCGCCGATGACCACAAGTTTCACGCTTCTTGTCTACCCTCGTCGTCGTTGCCCCGGGTCGCCGAGGCCAGCCAGTCCACCACGTCGGCGACCGAGCCGCGCCGGGCGAGCAGGGCGCGCTGCCGGGCCGCGCCGGTGCCGTTCGCATGCAGCCGGGCCAGCAGCAGGGTCGCCGTCTCCAGGTCGCCGTGCCGCGCCAGCTGCGGCCGAACGAAGTCGAAGAGCTGTCGCAGCAGTCGCCAGGCAGGCCGGGTCTCGCGGGTGGCCAGGTCGAGGTTCAGCCCGTCCAAGCCTTCGTGCGCGGCCCGCCAGTGCGCCGCCACCAGCAGCGGGTGCGGGATGTCGGGGGCGCGGACCCCGGCGCGTACGGCGTCCAGGAGCGTCGCCACCAGGCCGCGGGTGAGCGCGGCGAGCAGGACCGTCTCGTCGAGCGTCGGGCAGACGTCGCCCATCCGGATCTCCACGGTCGGGTAGCGCGCGGAGAGTCGCGCGTACCAGTAGAGCATCCCCTCGTCGAGCATCGCGCCGCTCGCGACCAGGTCACTCACGAGGGTCTCGTACCGCTCGTGGGACTCGAGGTAAGGCGTCGGGCCGACGGTCGGCCAGCGCTCCCACATCACCGAGCGCCAGCTCGCGTAGCCGGTCTCGTGCCCGCCGAAGACCGGCGAGTTGGCGGTCGCGGCCTGCAGGATCGGCAGCCAGGGGCGCAGGTGGTTGAGGACCTGCACGCCGGATTCCGGGTCCGGGATGCTGACGTGTACGTGCATGCCGTTGAGACCCGCGCCGGGGGAGAGGTCGCCGAAGCGTTCCCGCATCCGGTGGAAGCGCGGCTCATCGACCAGCCGGACGGCCGCGCCGGTGGCGGGCGAGACGCCGACCGCGACGAGCCGCGCCCCGGCCCGTTCGGCGGCGTCGGCGAGTCCCCGGCGCAGCCGCGTCAACGATTCGCGCAGGCCGGTCAGCTCCAGCTGCGGGGGACTGGCCACCTCGATCTGACTGCGCAGGTACTCGCGCTGAACCGAATCGCGAATCTCGTCGGGGAGTTCGGCGAAGACCGCGTCGACGGCCTCCACGCCGGCCGGCTCGACCGCGTCGACCAGCAGATACTCCTCCTCGACGCCGAGCGTGAGCAGGTCGTGCGCCTCGGCCTCCGCGGCCATCTCCCCGGTGATCGTGGTCGCGGGTGCCTCGGAGATCGTCATAACTCTGCAGTACCCGACCGGTAGCGCAGAGAAACGACGCCGGGTGCGGGGTCGGCGGGCGGCGGTGGTTTGCCGGGCGGGCGTCTGCGGCTTTGCCGGGCGGGGGTATCGTCGGCGGCATGCTGTTGTGGGGGCTATGGGCGCTGTTCGGGCTGCAGTCGCCCACGCCCTCGTCTTCCCACCTGGTGCTCGGGCTGGCTGTGGCGGCTGCGGCACTGCTGGTCATCATCGCCGTCGCCGGTCTGCACGGGCTGCCGAGGCCCCGGGCCTTGTGGTCGCGGGCGATCGCGCGTCGTGCCCGCTTCCGGCCGCGGCCCCGGCTGGTGGATCCCGACGCGGCCGGTCGGCCCCGGCCCAGAGCGCCGGCTCCCGGCCTGACGGCCCTCGGCCGCTTCGGCCTCGCCCACCCCTGCTGAACCTTTTGTCCCAGCTGCCCCGCTGTGGGGGTGCGCGCTAATTCCTGGACGACGCCCGCCCCTCGGCGAGCCTGTTGCGTTTTCGCGGAAACCGTCCCGTCGAGAGTCGTCGCGACTCTCGACGGCTGGCGACCGGCCCGCACAGCCGTGTTTTCTCGACACGGAACGTGAGGCGGCTATTTCGCAACAGGCTCTGGCGGGCGGTGAGCGTCCAGGATTTCGGCCCGGCTCGGTGGTGCCGTCTCCGCGTCCCTGTCCCAGCGGATCCGCCGGAGTATGCCCATGTCCCTGTTCGCCGCGTTCGATGCCGTGGTCGGCGTCGCGCATTCCGCCATCGAGGGTCTCGCGACCCTCCTGACCCCGACGGTCGGCGGGCTCGCCGCCGCGCTCGCGATCGTCGTCTGCACGATCCTGGTCCGACTGCTGATCAGCCCGCTTAGCTGGCTGCAGGCCCGCTCCGCCAAGCGCGGCGCCGCCCTCGCGCCCGAGATCGCCAAGCTGCGCGAGAAGCACAAGGACGACCCGGTGAAGCTGGCCGGCGAGACGCTCGCGCTGCAACGTGCCAACGGCGCCGGCCCGGGAATGAGCCTGCTCCCGGCCCTGGTCCAGGCCCCCTTCTTCATGATCATGTTCCGCCTCGTGCAGCCCGGTGCGGGCGCGCCGAGCGGCCTGCTCGCGGGGGACTTGTTCGGGGTGCCGCTGACCGCCCACCTCACGACCGGACTGCCGATCTTCGCCGTCCTGCTCGCGATCGCAACCGGCCTGGCGATCTGGACGTCCCGCCGAGCCCGCAAAGCCCTGGCCTCGCCCGCGCCGAAGGTTGCCGCCGATGTGCCCCGGCAGGCGAGGGCTGGCGCGCCGAAGGGAATAGACGGTGGCGGAGCCTTGCCGGCTCGGGGGCTGGCGAAGGTTGACGATGGCGGACCGGCCACGGTGGGTCGCGAACCTCTCGGAGCGGCGGCCGGCGCGCCGGAAGGAGCACGGGCAGCCAGGGCTGGCGCGTCGAAGGGGACGGGCGCAAGCATTGCGGGGCGGGCGGTGGGCATGCCCAAGACGGCGCGGACGGGGAAGGCTGACTCGTCGGAAGTGACGCCCGCAAGCGTCCCGGGGCGGGCGGTCGGCGCGCCCAAGGGGACGCGGGCGGCGAAGGCTGGCACGTCGAAGGGGACGCCCGCTCGCGCACCGAAGCAGGCCGCGGCCGTGGCCAAGTCGACGGGCGCCGGTAACCGGACGGGGACCGGCGGGGCGGCCGGTTCGGCGGCGGCTGAGGGGGCGGCGCCGCTGGTTGGGCGGTTGTTGGGCGTTCTGCCGTACCTCACTGTTCTGATGGTTGCCTACCTGCCGCTTGCCGGGGCGCTCTATCTCGTCACGTCGACCGCGTGGACCGCACTCGAGCAGGCGCTCTGGCGGCGCCCGGCCGTCGGCACCAATCGGTAGACGTACATATTGACAAGCCCGTGAAACACGCTGTTAACTTCGTGAGAGCGCTCTCACGCCTGTTCCCCCGTCCCCCCGAAAGGCGTTCCCATGGATGCTTCCGCGGCCCGCAAGGGCCTGTTCAAAGGCCGGTCGACCGGCCGAAGACTGATCGCCGCGACGGCCGCCGTCGTCGCTGTCGGCGCGACCGCCCTGTTCGCCGCGACCGCCGACGCCGCCGTCCCGAGCGCGCCCACCGGCATGACCACAGTGTTCAGTGACGACTTCACCGGGGCGGCCGGGACCGGGCTGAACACGGCGAACTGGCTCTACGACATCGGCACGTCCTATCCCGGCGGCGCGGCCAACTGGGGCACCGGCGAGATCGAGACGATGACCAACTCGACCAGCAACGTCTACCAGGACGGCGCCGGCAACCTGGTGATCAAGCCGATCCGGGACAGCAGTGGCAACTGGACCTCCGGCCGGGTGGAGACGCAGCGCACCGACTTCGCCGCGCCCGCCGGCGGCAAGGTCCGCATCGAGGCCCGGCTCCAGCAGCCCAACGTCAGCGGCGCGGCCGCGGCCGGCTACTGGCCCGCGTTCTGGGCGCTCGGCGCGGCGGCCCGTCCGGTCGGCGCGACGAACTGGCCCAGCATCGGCGAGTGGGACGTCATGGAGGACATCAACGGTCGCTCCAGCGTCTTCGCGGCCCTGCACTGCGGCGTCGCCTCCGGTGGCCCGTGCAACGAGACCACCGGCCTGACCAGCGGCGAGCACGCGTGTTCCGGCTGCCAGACCGCCTTCCACACGTACGCGGTGGAGTACGACCGCAGCGTCTCGCCGGAGCAACTGCGCTGGTATCTCGACGGCACCCAGTACTTCTCCCTCAACGCGAGCCAGGTCGACGCGACGACCTGGAACAACGCCACCCAGCACGGCTTCTTCGTGATCTTGAACGTGGCCATCGGCGGCGGCTTCCCGGCGGCGTTCGGCGGCGGGCCCACCTCGGCGACCCAGTCCGGCGTGCCGATGCTGATCGACTATGTGGCCGTCTACCAGTCCAGTGGCGGCACCACGACCAGCCCGACGACCAGCCCGACCACGACCCCGCCGACCGGCAGCACCCGGGACGCGTACGCCACGATTCAGGCCGAGTCCTACGACGCCTCCGCGGGCGTGCAGATTGAGACCTCGTCCGAGGGTGGCCAGGACGTCGGCTACATCGCGAACGGCGACTGGATGCAGTACAACAACGTCAACTTCGGCACCGGCGGGGTCAAGGACTTCCTGGCCCGGGTCGCGTCCGGGGCGGCCAGCGGGATCAGCGGCCTGATCGAGGTGCGCCTGGACAGCCGCAGCAACGCGCCGATCGGCAGCTTCGCGCTCGCCAACACGGGCGGCTGGCAAACCTGGCAGTCGATCCCGGGCAATGTGTCCAACGTGACCGGCACGCACACCGTCTATCTCACCTTCACCAGCGGCCAGTCGGCCGACTTCGTCAACGTGAATTGGTTCCAGTTCCGTAAGTAATGTCCGTTATCAATGTGTTAACGAAAAGGGCCGGGGTCTCCCGGCCCTTTTCGCGATTAAGTGAAAGTTATCTGGCCAGGGTCTAGACCTGGACTGTAAACACTCCTAATAATTAGCGACATGAAACGCTCCCGGTCAGTAGTTCTTGCGACGGTCGCGGCGCTGGCCGCCGGTGGAACGGCGGTCTACGTCTCGGACGCGGCCGTGGCCGCGGTCGCGTGTGCGCCGGCGTGGAGTGCCACGCAGGTCTATGTCGGCGGCAACGTCGCCTCCCAGAACAGTCACAACTACAGCGCCAAGTGGTGGACCCAGAACGAGAGTCCGGCCACCCACAGCGGCCAGTGGGACGTCTGGGCCGACCAAGGCACCTGCAGCGGCGGCACGACCCCCACCACGCCACCGACCACGCCGCCCACGACCACCCCGCCGACCACAACGCCACCGACGACGCCGCCCACCACGGTTCCGCCGGGCAACGGCACGCTGCCGGCGCACTTCCTGACCGGCTACTGGCAGAATTTCGACAACCCGGCGAACGAGATCAAGCTCGCCGCGGTGCCCACCAGCTATGACCTGATCGCCGTCGCGTTCGCGGACGCCACCGGCACGCCGGGCGCGGTCTCGTTCACCATCGACCCCGGGCTGTCGGCGAGCCTCGGTGGCTACACCAACGACCAGTTCAAGGCCGACCTCGCCACGCTGCACTCGCGCGGCAAGAAGGTTGTCATCTCGGTCGGCGGCCAGAACGGCTCGATCAGCGTCGCCGACTCGGCGGCGGCCACCAACTTCGCCAACTCGGTCTACTCGCTGATGCAGACGTACGGCTTCGACGGCGTCGACATCGACCTGGAGAACGGGGTCAACCCGACCTACATGGCGCAGGCGCTACGCAGTCTGCGGAGCAAGGCCGGGGCGAACCTGATCATCACGATGGCCCCGCAGACCATCGACATGCAGAGCCCACAGTCCTCGTACTTCGCGCTGGCACTGAGCATCAAGGACATCCTCACGGTCGTGCACACCCAGTACTACAACTCGGGCGCGATGCTGGGCTGCGACAACAATGCGGCGTACGCGCAGGGCACGGTGAATTTCCTGGTCGCCCTCGCTTGCATCCAGTTGCAGAACGGCTTGCGCCCGGACCAGGTCTCGCTCGGCCTGCCCGCCACCACTAGCGCGGCCGGCGGCGGTTACGTGGCGCCGTCGGTGGTCAACCAGGCGCTCGACTGCCTGGCCCGGGGCACCAACTGCGGCTCGTTCAAGCCGCCGGCGACCTACCCGGGCATCCGGGGCGCGATGACCTGGTCGATCAACTGGGACGTCACCGGCGGCAACGGTTTCGCCAACACCGTCAAGCCGCACCTCTCGACCCTCCCCTGAGTCCCCCACCCACAGGAGAACCGGAATGAACCTCAAGAAGAAGTACGTCGCCACGCTGGGGGTCGCGCTCGTCGCGGCGGCCGCCGCGATCCTGCCGATGACCGCCTCGAACGCCGCGGTCGCCTGCGCCCCCGCGTGGAGTGCCACGCAGGTCTATGTCGGCGGCAATGTCGCCTCCCAGAACAGTCACAACTACAGCGCCAAGTGGTGGACCCAGAACGAGAGTCCGGCCACCCACAGTGGCCAGTGGGACGTCTGGGCGGACCAG
>Ga0307513_10012249_pt1 | contig 10602 bp, 14 predicted proteins | sample 15_EM_MG_FD_202174 | JGI IMG/M metagenome (GOLD analysis project Ga0307513, IMG submission 202174) | Populus trichocarpa ectomycorrhiza microbial communities from riparian zone in the Pacific Northwest, United States - 15_EM | ecosystem: Host-associated > Plants > Roots > Unclassified | place...
GAAGTCAGCATCATTGGGGTGGAGGGCATGGTGAAGGACTTACCCCATCCTTGTCCGCAAACTGACGAGGAAAAGCTCATCCTGGATGACGGCCTTCTCCTCGACCCGACCGCCTTTGACAACAGCGCATCTCGGGTCCAGGAAGATGGTTCCACCGCGGACCGCAAAGTCTCTAAGCAACATCTACATCACATCAGCACCCACACGGGACGTGGAATGGGCGATGATGGTCAAAAGGCACGAATATCGACTGAAGGAGACAATCACCTTACATCCCAGGGGCGTAACTCCCAGCTCAAGTCCAGGAATTCTCTTGAACTCAATTGCAGGCATAGTAACAGTCCCGTCGCTCAACTTCAGCTTCAGCATCGACCTAGGGTACTTCGGTATTGGCCCAGCATCCTCATCGGCCTGATTCTGGTTCTCATTCTCCTCCTCGTTCTGTCTCGCCAGTCCTGCAAGGTCCTCTTGATCCAATCGAGTCTGACGAACATTCATGAGACTGAAAGCGCTGTGACCGATCTCGGTGATGTCCACGATTTGTACGAGAATGGAGGAACCTTGAACGGTGAGGTCATTGGCGGTGGCGATACCCTCCGGGAATCCGGTTCCTTGTTGCATGGAATCCTTCAGGTCTGAGTCCAGTAATGCCTCTTCAACTGCATCTATGACCCGCTTCGTGTCATGAGGGCTAATTTGGAGTTGATTCACCAGCCATTCGTAACATTCCCCCAGCCAATCCTGTTCCGAAGTCCGTAATCAACCTTCGAGAGTGCAACCACCAAAATGGTAGCCATATACCTGATCGACGCGTGGCTTTGGATATGTTCGTTTCAACCACGACGTTATCGCGGCTGGTATCCCAGTGGTCATAGCAATGGAGGGGCTCAAATGGTGGAACGGCGATGAGTCCGGAAATGAGTCGAACGCGTCTGTGGCGTGGGAATGATCAACCGGAGGTGCGGGAAGTCGGAAACGGTCAAGCGGGAAGGATCCTCCGTCATCGATCACCTCCCGGTTCAACCCCTCCTCACCCTTCCTCCCCGAAAACCTGGCGGAGACATCTCACTCCAATCTTCTCCCTAACCCGCGCGACGGGCATACGATGATACTCCGAACCCTTTCCGCTGCGACGAAGAGAGTCACCCTGACTCCGCCGGTTCGGAAACGGGATTCATCGACGAATCCCGCTGCTGGTATTAAAGCTCGGACGGTCTTGCCTCGGCTACCTATACCCCCTTTAAGGAGTACTCTTGACAAGTACTTGCAGTCCATCAGGCCGCTTTTGCTGCAGGATGATTTGCGGGGAGTTTCTGCCTTTGACTCGGCTTATAACCAACGCATACAATGGGCCAGGGAATTTGAAACTGGGATTGGCGCAGTTCTACAAGCGCGTTTAATAGGTACACACCGCTTTTCCCCGAAACCTGCTACACCTCTCGTGTACCCTCTCATGTACGATGATTTGTAGCTCTGGACAAGAAATCACCGCACAATTGGCTCGACGATAATTTCTGGTTGCGCAAGGTATACCTCGAATGGCGGGCACCACTCCTCATTAACTCGAACTGGTGGTTAATCTTGGAAGACGACGTTGAGGTGCCGGAATCGGCTAAGAACGGGTTGTCGGAAACTGTCATCGGTATCTCCCCATGGCAGATTCGTCGGAGTGCTTCACTCGTATACCATACTATTGTCTACAAAGATACCCTCTCCGGGTATGTCTGTTTACTCGCAGCTGCAGCATATGAAGGTTACCGAAGGTGTTAACGATCCCATTAGGAGCGAGGACCTCCCTGAACTCACAAAAACTCAAGTCTGGCTCAATAATTCAAATAACAAGATGTGGAACATCGCTCGGGTGCCCCGTCAAAATTGCGATGTCCTCACAGCGAAACCACACCTGTCTTCACCAGATGCAAGGTCAATAACTGTACTGATCCACGACTTTTTTTATGTCGTCGAAGTGTATGACCAATCTCGTAAACCCCACCTCCCGGGGATAATTGAACGGCGGCTGTGGTCATGTGTGCGTGACGTTGAGCGGAGGCTCGCGTCAGGTGAACAGGCGAAGCCTATCGGGATTCTTAGCACTGATGACCGTGACCGGTGGGCGGAGGTGAGGTTTCTACTGATGGTCGGGACGCCCTCTGACGAATCCGAATGGTTTAGAACTACGACAGGTTACGTAGCCTCTCCCAGGTCAATGGACAGACTTTGGACACTGTGCATCATTCTGTAATGTGCCTCAGCCTTGACCATTTCACCTCCCCTGTCGGCTCGTCCGAAACGCACCCTCGGGGCTGTACAGGGGAGATCAAGGAGCACCTGCATCTCGTGAGGTCTTCTTGGGACGGCAGAAACCGATTCATGGACAAGCCCATGTCATTCATTGTCGACCCATTAACTCGGGCCGGAGCAATGGGCGAGCACTCTCCAGTGGATGCGCTCGTCCCAAGTATTGCCACTCAGTACGCTATTGTCCAAGGTGTCTTAGACGATTCCTACGTCTCGTCGCCAGAAGGGGCATCCGGTGAATCGCCGGTACAGAATGGGTGGAGGAGCTTAGAATGGGTCACGGACGACCGAATAGAACGGGAGTTCAGGGAAGCAGAGGAGAAGGCGAAGGCGATAATAACAGATTCCGACGACAACGTGTTTCACTTCGGCGCATATGGTGCGGACTGGATCAAGACTCAGGGTCAGTCCGTCACGTCCCTCCCCCCCTTCACCATTCACACGCACGAAACACGATCCTAACTAAGTCCTCACTTGGGAATTCACAGCCCGGCTTTCCCCAGACGCGTACATCCAGATGGCTCTCCAATTGGCGTGGTTCCGAGAAAGAGGGAGCTTCACCGCGACATACGAGACAGCGCTCACACGGTTATTTCACCACGGGCGGACGGAAACGATCCGAACACTGACGAGCGACAGTTGTGATTGGGTGGAGTCCATGTGTGACACCACTGTTTCGGTGAGCGACTATTACTGTGTGTGTGGGAGTGCAACGTTGTTATTCACCATTTCACACCCATTGTCATGTTTTTTCCCCTCCTGGCCCCGCCTATCACCACCTCTACTGCGACGGTCCACGGGTCCATCATATGTCACGCATAACATATCTCTAACCATTTTGGCAAAATAGTCGAAACGTAAATTCGAGCTCTTGAATAGGGCCATACAAACACACACTCGGCTCGCACGAGAGGCAGCCACTGGTAAGGGAATTGACCGACATCTTCTCGGCCTCCGGCTCCTGATGAGGCCAGAAGACGGGGAAGCTACGGACCTATTTGCAGACGAACTATTCCAGAGGAGCCAGACATGGAAACTGAGCACGAGCGGACTGGGCGCTGGATACCAGTTTAGAGGCACCGGTTTTGGCGCCCCATATCAGGACGGGTATGGAATAAATTGTGAGTGGGTGGTTCGTGCACTTGCGGTTTTCGCCAGAGATTTGGGCACAAGTAACGCTGACGGAATCTGTTTATGTTTGTTGTTTTATCGCAATTTTTCAGATATGGCGGCCCCTGATCTGATAAAGTTTGGGATCGAGTCCAAGAGATCGTGTGAGGAAACTTCCACGGAAGCTTTCATCGCCGCTATCACTCTGGCCTTGTATGACATGCGAGACATCTGCGGGGAGAGGCCGAACCCGGCGCAACTTATGACGCGCCTATAACCATGAGTGTTGGGGAGAGAAGCTCTATCAGCATCATTAGATGTGGAAGGTACAGGAGGCTCGTGGCGTACACGTGTAGATTGTATCATCCTCGGATGACATATGTAAACAACCAGGGATCATTGTGGTCAACCTCCTTAATGAATCGCCGCACTGGCTGAATGTAGTTAGTTTGGATTTTGATACTGATTACCCCGGAGACTTCATTGATGCTGAGCCGGGTTCTAGTGGACGTATGGGGTTGGGATTCATACAGGGGTCGGTGACGGTCGCCTTGGGATCTGCCATGCTCCCATTTGGTTAGCGATGGATGCCGCGAAGAGGTACAGCAGAGCCGGGACCATTTTGAGGTGGACAATTGGCAGCGGACGCGGCATCTCAAATAATGGCGCTGTGCGGATGGGGAAAACAAGCGAGGTGGTGCATAGAAATCAGAAGAGTGGTTTTCTGCATTCCCCACAAAAAATAGAGAGCGGAAGAAAATGATTTGGGTGGCCAGGTTGTGATCGCTGATGAACCACAAGGCGATCCATCATTTTCTCTTTTTCCCTTGATCCTGAACCGAACAGCCTGCCTGCAGTCGCCCCTCCCTCCCTCCAGACATATCTATGGGACAAAAGAAAATCCGGGCTTGCCGAGTCGGCGACCACGGCTGGGCCAGGAATGGAAAGGGCGGAACGCGGAGATTGAAGAAATCAAGTTTGTCTGATCGGAGTTTGAAAGCGGTCAGACACGTTTTGCAAAATCTCGCGGAAAATAATATTTTGTTTTTCGGCCTTCTTTTGCTGGTACGGGATCTGGCTTGCACCCTGTTCTCACTTGCCTGTTCGTTTCTCAACCGAGTCTCTCCTTTACCCTCCATCCTCCTCCCTCCCATGCAGACCCGCAGGCAGGCGGCCCTCAACGTCGTCCTCCCCCACCCGCCCTTGAGCGGGACGGGGACCGCCCTGCTATCGACCAACGACTCCCCTCGCACTCCCCGTTCCCGCGTGCTCCCCACCAAGGTCTTCTCTCCAAACACGAACAGGAAGAGCTCGGATAGCTGGAACAGCTCCATCCACGAAGACGATTTTGCCACAGAATGGAAGCCAGAGGACATCCGGATGCTTCAAAGAGTACGCGATTTCCCCCCCATAACCTCGAGGTTTTCTCATCCGTTCCCCCCTTTTTATCTCGCGTTCAACCAGACCCTGGACGCGTTGCCGTCCCATTTACTCACGCCATTCAACGGGCCAGTCCCTCCCTCTAATCTATTGGATAAGATTGCGCGCGGAGTCGCAGAGGCTAAAGGTCCCGTGGACTGGCCCCATTCGCAGCGCGCAACTCGCGCCAAAATCGTCGAACTTGCTCAGCGTCGAGCCAGGGATAGCACCCCCATAGCTGGAATTGCCGAGGAGTCCTGTGAGGAAGAGGAACCGCGCGAGGTTCTCAAGCCATCCAGCCGCATCAACCGCAGAAGGGCCTTGTATCGCCAATCTAGCATGGATTTTATCCCCAACGTTGAGCTCAGCAAGAAGGACAACATCAAAGACAACCAAAGTATCAATCGGTTAGTGGAACGATGGTTGTTTCCCCCCGATGTGGCTCCTCGACTAACCGTTATCGATTTTGGTAGACTATCACATCGCTTACAACGAAACGACCGTGTCGTAGGCAACACCCCATACCATCCATATGCTCGCCCATCATCATCCCCAAAGAAGTCAGCGTCGAGGAGCCAGCTCTCATCACTCAACCCCTCAACCCCAAGCTCCTCCACGCTGAACTCGTCCCTATTCTCAAACTCTGCTATTAAGCAGCCAGGACTCCGCCGCTCATTTTCCTCCTTGTCGAGTTCATCTGATCCTGCCTCGCTGTACCCGGACAATCCTCGGGTTCAGAAGATGAAGCGCGCGGACTCTTTTGTCGCTTCTGTGACCTCCAAGTCGCTGAAACGTGCGCCGTCATTTGGCAACAATTCCAATCGATCTTCGCTCTTAGACACGATGAACGTTGACGACAATGTAGCCAAGGAGGTGCCCCCGACACCAGGACACTCGGAAAACCAGCCGGCTAAGAGATCGAGGAAGCGGAGCCGTCCCATGTCTCCAACGACCACCACACCAGCGCCCACCGAAACTCCTGTTAGGAAGTCCGCAAAGTCATCTGTCGCCAAGCCCAAATCTACTAAGGATCTGAGCGACTTGGGTCTGGGCTCCCCGATGGTCATATCTCCCGCGGTCCACTCATCCCCCGCTCACAACACAAGATCTGCGACTAAGCTCCGTGCTAACGTGCGACGTAACCCTAGCATTCTGGGAGGTGAATTGCCGTTCCCTCAACAAACCCCGCCAGCCCCACACCCCGCCTTCATGTCTCCTCCCTCAAGCAGGATGAGTATCGGTAGTGACGATGCTCGCTCTCTGAATTTCTCACCAAGCAGTCCTACTCACAAGAGCCTGCGTCGTGTCAAGGCCACTACGTTTGGGATGCGACCAATCGCCAGGAAGATCTCTTTCGGGGCTATTTCTGAGGAGAATTGCCAACCGCATGGGACCGCTGGTTTGGGACTCGGCAGCGCCTTCCAGCTGCGTTAAATCTTCAACCGTCCCCATCCTACATACTGAAGACCAACACTGGTCCACTCTAGGCCGACCGGAATCGGCTTGTATATCTCGACATCCGTGGACGACGACGCTATGGACCCGGTGCTTCGTCTCGTCCCGTCTCGCCACTTGCTTGTACATTCTGTGTACCACAAAAACACCATTCTTATTGCTGCTCCTATGGCTGTTGGCCTCCCCTTGATCGATACAATGGGATGGCCGACCAACCCCACTCTGCCCTCCATCTCGCACGGGTTTGATTTTTTGAACCCTTGCGAATTTCGGAGTTCCATTTCCCTCCCTTTCTGTCTATCTTCATTTCGTCGCTTGCATTGGGTTTCCGACCTTTGCTCTCTCCACTCTCCTTCGTTCCGCCACCAATGACTTTGCTTTGCGCGTATCTGTCTTTTCTGGGCTTTATTGTTATCATTATTGGGTAGGACGTCTCCCGTTCGTCCATGTATTATTTGACTCAGCTTTCCTCTTCAGTCGAGTCGGGGCCCGGGTGTGCCTATCCATTGCGTATCCATCACCATCTTTTGAGTTTTTCGTCTTACTGTTTCATGATGTCTTTCACGCTCCTTCACCATATCTACCTCCCCCTTCGTGCCACTGGTTACGTCTATCGAATTCACCCATATTGGATGGGTTTGGTGGTTGGTTCCGGATGGCCCATGCTTCTACCCCCCTCCAATCGGTCAGCTATTGTTCTATCATCGCTCTCACTATCCTTTCCCTCTGCTTTGGCGTTCGATAAAAACTCTTCATCGAGCTTGCACACCCTGCTATCTATCACACGGCGCCACCCACTCCACCATCTTAACCATATTCTATATTCTCTATCGTCCATCTCTCCGAACCTTCCGTATTTTGCTTTTTAGTGAGTTTTGATTTCGAACTGTGCAAAATGTGGATGCTTCCTTTCTTTACTCTGTACCAATGCTGTCTCCTCGTTCATTCTCTCTTCATTCTCTTGCACGACCTTCCGTGCAGGGTGTACTTTTAGTCCGTTTTCTTTTTTATTCCCGTCCTCTCCCTCCATTTTTTTCGTTTCCCTTGTCAATCTGCGTCTCTTCGGACGTTCCACCCTCTTTCAGACCATGCTTACTCCCCGCCTCCTCATCCGACTTGAACCCCGCCTCGGAATACATCCTGGTGACTGTTCCATCAGATTTTCCTCACTCCTTCCATCGCTAGCCAATATCTGTATCATCATTGTAATTATAGTTCGTTGTCAATGCTTCGTGATTCACCCCGTCTGTGCCCTTGGATAAGATTCGGGTTGACAATGTACTTGTTTCTTTTCGTGAAGTTCACCACGCCGTGTTGACGGGTTCCGGTGATCGGGATGAAAGTGACGAGGGTTCGTCCAAGAACGAGATGTGTATTTCGGATGTGTGGTGACTACGCTGACTAGCACTCTGCGTATGCAGCGGGTCGTGAACCATAGGTCATAGTGATCTAAAAACGAGATGTTCCCTCGTAAGCAGGCAGTTCGGGCGATCAAGGGAGGAACGCGGTTCGCTCACAACTGGAAAGAGAGAAAGCCAAAATCAGGTTTCTGAAGGAGTACTCGTACGGTTCCTCCTATTCTGAGCAATTTCCTCACGCTTGAGAGCAATCAGTTCGTCGGCGCGTTGTTCCCATAAGTATCCATAGTAGCCAGCAACCCCACCAATCCCAGCAGCGAGAGCATGGCCAGCAGGGTCTAGAAGTTGGTTCGAGACACGAAATAAAGTCCGAAAGTCAAATCGCGTGAACGGGAAGTTTACAAATGCACACTTGAGGTCAGTTCCCGGGTTGCACGAGCCCAAGTCACGGCTGTGGACTCACTGGAGAAGAGGGGTCGTTTTTGGATGGCGAGCTGGCCGACGCGAGCGGCGAAGCCAAAGGCTGAGAAACCGAGGATGGTCGAGAGCATCGTTTGCGTAACGAGTGGGTTTTGGTGAGGTGGGTGGAAGGAGTTGCGCGGAGGGTGCGTCGGGAGAAACAAGTCGGTCTTGCCAAATCCAGAATTTTGGGCGTTTACTGTGTCCGGAACACGATTTCGATAAACATAAGCTGTTTCTTACCCCTTTTCATTTCTCTACCCCCTCCCCCCTCATCCTCTCGCCCTTCCTCTGCTCTGAACCTACGCGATTCGAGGGATTTTTTCTCTTTTTCTTTTTGACCCCCCGCGATGAGCTCGTTTAACGGATCTGCTGGACACGAGAAGAAGCTTGAGACCGCCAAGGAGAAGAAGGAACAGGCGGATAAGGCGTTCCAAGTCTCTGATCTTCCAACCGGTGCGTCTGTGGTTTTGGTTCTTCCAAGGTGGGGTGTTGCTCACCGCGTTTTGGTTGGGAGGATAGCTTTGAGGTTTTATCATGAGGTGAACGACGCGTCAAAATCAGTCTCGTGTATCTGGCGCTCATAGTCCTCACCCCCTCCCCTATTCTTTCCATGGTCGTCCCGTAGGCTCTACTCTATCTTAAGGGTTTAGATAGGTGAGATCTCTCGCCTTCCTGCCGCGTTAAACTTTGTCCCCCTGACCACGGCCCTCCACCGATCACGCATACAGCAACACCACGGATGTCGTGGCTGGAAACTCGGGAGATCAACCGGATACGATGTCTCCGGAGAAGAAAGAGGTCATTCGTTTTTGTCTCTCACTGGAATATGACCTCGAGATCTGAGGTTGTTCGCAGATAAACGCGATCATCGAAAAGGTGTATTCGAATATGTGCGCTTGTCATATCAAGCAAGGGAAGTGGCAAAGGGCGATCGATACTGCCGACAAGGTGCGCACCCACACTCTGGTTTCATTCTCGAAACCCCCTTCTTTGTTCGCCTGTTTGGTTCTGATCAGCCATGCGCTTCTAAACCGTCGTTGTCCTTCCAACCACTCTGACAGGTTCTCGCGAAGAATGAGGGAAACGTCAAGGCCAAGTTCCGAAAAGGTAAAGCTCTGGGAGAGCTCGGGTTCTTTGAGAAGGCGAACACGATGTTGGAGGATCTGCTGAAAGCTAACGAAAGTGGCCCAGGTCGGTGCTTCCATGAGCGTAGATGTGATGCCAGGACTCAAGATTTGTTCTAGATGCTCCTGCTATCAAGACTGAGCTGCAGAGATTTAAGGTCCTGGAGAGGGAGGTGACGAAGAAGGCTGACACTAAAATGAGAGGTTAGCCCGTTGATAAGCCTACCTTACGACACTGAGCTAAGGCAACTCCATCACCAGGATTCTTGAACAAGGACAAGTCCCTGCTTGCGAAAGAGGGTCCTGCAAAGGAGGCTGGGACTTCTACTGCTTCCTGACAGCGTCGGATTGTACCATCTCCATCGGTTTGCCATTCCTCGACTTATTACATTCCTTGCTGTCTTCAACCGCTTGTCTCGTTTGCAATCTTATCTTGCTGTCATCGCACAGACCTCTCAATTCTGAAGGATAGAATAACCATTCGCACGAACCTTCCGATCCTGGACGAATTTACGTTGAAACGACAGACCGTTAGATCGGTAGTCAGAGGATGTGTTGTAATCTTGTGTAGCTTGGGCTACTCCCAGAGGGTGGATAGCCACGTGGTTGGCTCTCGGACAAGCTCCTGCCTTGGTAGGTGGAGGGGAGATATCGGTGAGTAGCTCTAAGGACACTCTGGTGTATGTTTCAAGACGGAACTCTCTCAAGGTCCCGCATTGGTCTCGCGCCGAACTCCACATGTACAATCGGCCGCGTGAATGAATACACTGGGCATCTGCATGTCATCTGTCTAAACCCATGTTCGAGAAAGACGACTCCCATCGACAATACAAATGGCTAGCGTCGTGATACCGCCCCCTCATGCTTCTCTCGGATTTCATATGTCTGTTCTGGATTACTAACCTGGTGATCTGGACTGCCTCGCGTGGTATCGACCAGATCCACGCCATCGAGTGGCGTCGTCCCACTGGATCATCCAATGAGCAGCCCTTTGCCAGGGTCACGGATCACCGCCCCTCACTAGTCACACTCTCCGACTTACAGACAACGAACCGGTCTGGGAAGTGGTGAGGGGGAGGGGCGTTCTTCGGGCCCCCGCTCCGAAACCCCGCGCTCCCCAGAAGATGAACTCCCAGAAGATGAACTCGGCTCCGGCTGACGCTCGTGATTCCTGGCTTATCGCGACTTCAAGTAATGCAGGGAGCGAGGGTGGTTCCCTCCTGGCCCCGTCAACCGTGGCTCATAACGCGAACGTTGGTGCATGATGCATGATGCATGATGTGCTACCCTCCTTCGGGGGCCGCTCCGGCCCTCGGCATCGAGCAACCCATTTGAATCCTCTCTTCTAGTCCAATAGTCCCAACGATGATCCTGAC
>Ga0307513_10012250_pt1 | contig 10602 bp, 8 predicted proteins | sample 15_EM_MG_FD_202174 | JGI IMG/M metagenome (GOLD analysis project Ga0307513, IMG submission 202174) | Populus trichocarpa ectomycorrhiza microbial communities from riparian zone in the Pacific Northwest, United States - 15_EM | ecosystem: Host-associated > Plants > Roots > Unclassified | place...
TTTTTGGAAAAAACTTGACTGAGATGGCCAATAAATTTTCTTTTGATTTAAGACAAATAAATAAAAATAGTTTTTTTTTCAGATGCAACAATGACGTGAATGATTGGTCATAATAGTACAGTATACTGTACCATTTCAATCAATTCGGCAGGGCCTGTGATACGTGACGGGCCTGCCGAAATTTTGGTTTCAGTAACCTCCCAAAGTTGCCGTGACATGCCCAAAATTTTGGGCATTTTTCAGCAGTTTAGCGCCGCAGGTGACTAAAAAAATTTCTACATCAGTCACATGATTACCAAATGAATTCGGCACACCATGAAAATTGCCGTGACAATCATGACATTTCAGCATTTTGAAGTGCCCTGTGACGTGTGACTGCCAAATTGAATGAAATGGTACAGTATGTACAACTTTGTCAAAATGTGGTGGAGTTCAGTGGACTCTGGTGAACTCCAGTGGACTCCAATGGACTCCGGTGATACATTTGTTAGTCCACTGTCATTCTTGTGGGTGTTCCACTGGAGTCCACTGGAGTCCACTGGAGTTCACCGGAGTCCAGTGATATAAGGGGGGGGGTGGTAAAGTATTGGGGTTAGATAATAAAGTCCATATTCTGTTACGTATCAGATGTGATCAGATCATTCCTGAATCGCGGTAAGTTGAGAGTGTCAACAGGATCATATTGATCTTTCAGTTGTTTTAATTTTGGATAGTTGGCTCCATAATAGAGAGTTTGCCCTATATTGAGAAGAGAACGTAAGTTTGCGATAAAAAAATCACAGAGGACAAAGACGTACAGTTCGTGAGCCTGTCGTCGATGTAATTTGCATATGCGCTGAATAAATTAAACCAAAGATTCGTAAATAGAGGGGGCGAATGTGAGGAAGCAAACGCACCCATAACCCCACTTTTCTGGATTATTATTAACGATACTATTCACCATATCTATGTGAGGGGAGTCAGTATGACTCAACAAGGGCCGAAGAAGACATGCCGACGAGTAACGTAAATCCTTCGCTTGGGAAAGGTGGCACGCCGCCGGGCGCCGATGTATAAAATTGAATAGTGAACATTGAGTTACGGTTAGCGAAAGCAGTAGCAGTGGACGCTACATTGTTGATCGCCGAATTGGTTCCACCGTAGAGCTCGATCTCCACAAACCAGTTCTAGATAACCAAATATATAGACTACCAAAAGGGAAACTAAAAGAGAAGGGTTACGAACCGTATTCGTTCCGAAACCTTGATTGGCCAAATAGTTCATGAAGGCCGCCATCGAAGCATTCGACATGGGCGATCCCTCGGGCGTCATCAGAGACTTCGCGTAAAAAGTATTAGGCGTGTCAGGAATTCCAGTTGTATTCAACCTTCCAAGGCCACCAAGGTACTGCACACTATTGATATACGTGCCGACTGTCAGCTTATGGCTCGCAGGCTGTGGTAAGGCAGCGAGGAGCGGGGCGATAACCGCTGCGAATTGGTCTGCAGGTGCGTACCACCCCCCTGTGAGGCTAAAGGAGACACGACCTTTCGAGGTCCCTGTGAAGAGTACGAGCTGAGCACCTAATTCTTGTGGAAGCGATGGGCCGACAACAAAGGATTGGAAGGCGCTAGTGGCGGACGCGGTAGACGATGCAGAGAGATCCCAGTTGTATTCGAAGATCGTAGTGGATGCAGGAGCAGCAAAGGTTGCTGCATGGATCGCGGTGACAATTCTAAATGAACTTGATGATCCCCGAAGAGCCTAGGAAAAGATCATGAGAATGAGGAAGAAAGACATAAGCGAAGAGGAAACTGCACCCAGAAGAGGTCGGGATAGTTAGAGTTGGAGGCGGTGACGATGGTTCCGTTAGCGAGGACAACCTCTAAGGACTGTATCGTATCGAGTGTGAGGCCCCATTTTCGAGACGTAAATCCATATCCACCGAAACCTATGGATGAAAATCAATATATTAAATCAAATGACATTAAAAAACCGACCGGAATGTCCTCCAATCCCAATATATGTGCACGTCCCATGGGGCATCCCACGACCGTTGTTGTTGAGGGCAAGGGCGACATCGCCGAGCCGATTTCCAGGCCCTATCGTGGCGACATTCATGGAATCAACTGAGACCGTCTTGAAATTGCTCATGTCCACGACGAGCAAGCCGTCTTTTCCTCCTAGGCCATTGGCTATATAGCTATGGCCACCACTGCGCGCGACAACTTGGTGGTTATATTGGGCACCAATTTTCATAGCCGTCGAAACATCCTGTGCATTTTTTGGGTAGACAATGGCAGCGGGCTGAAATGTGTATCGGAGGTTACTACAAGAGACGGCATGTCAGTAGAATTTGGAACGAGTGGGGAGCGGAGAGGTTTTACAAGCTTTGCTCGCGTTGGTGTAGTCTGAGCTTCCGGGGACGAGGACCTGGAATCCCTTGCCTGATAGATCAGAGACAAAGTCAGCAGTGGCCCATGTGATCGACGTCAAAGCCCATATTAGCCAGGAAGTAGAGGACGAAACCATTGAAGAGGGAATTGGCGAGCAGAGCGATATTTTGGCCTTTATGTCTGAAAAACGCACAGGATCCGGCGTTTCGGAAGAGGTATTCTGAGTTGACACATATCAAATTATATCATGTACATAGATACCTTTAGTTGGCTGGTGGAGTCGGTCGGAAGATGGTAACGTCATGGATCGGGAAGAGAACAAGGCTCTCTTACCATTCCTTCATGGTGCACCTGTGCAAAATCACGACTCCTCAGGGTTACAGATGGGCGATAAGGACCGCAATAGACTAAATTTAGTCTTACTGTCTCTATAAGTTTGAGATTCTTGTCCAGCACTAATTTTGAATTTGGAGATGCCGGCATTCGAGAGACGGTTAACTTTATCCTCTGTCATAGATTAGGAGAAAATCAGATGCGGTAGTCCGAGTTACGAGTCTTTATTTATAAAGATGAGTTTTTATAACCCATCCAGAAGTACCGCGAACGCGAATACGTTACCCCCATCATTGATGGCATCAGTTACTCACGTGTTCACATGACTCACACATCACACAATCCAGGCAGAGTATTCATGACCGCAAATATGTTACCCCTATCATTGATGGCATCAGCTACTCATATGACCCACACAATCAAGCCAGAATGTGTGCGACCGCCAATACATTACCCCCATCATTGATGGCATTACCTACTCATGTGACCCTCACAATCTAGCCAGAATGTGGGTTTACCTCCCAATAGGCTCAGCAGCTGGGTGTCCACATGGAAAAAGAAGTAAAAAAGGGGGAAAGTTGAGACTGACTGTGGGATTTGAAAAAAAAATATCCCAGTGTATGTAAGATGAGTAAATGCTATGAAATATCATTTTTTTTGATTGCTGGACTTGAAAAAAAAAAAATCCTGGAAACAGAGCTTGAGATGGGTGTTTCTCCTGAAACTTACAGTTTTTGAGCTTAAATCCAAATTTTAGGAGCCAAATTTTGGCCATTGCTCTCCCAGCTATGTACCTAATCACAAGGAATATTCTCAGATTTTTTCCACAGCTGATGAACCCACAAAATGCAAGTGGGGATGGGAAGAAGCATGTTGTGATCACGTCTGCACAGCCACGAGTTATCTGCCATTATCTGACATTGTTAAATTACAACACATCTACAGAATTTCTGGAGATAGTAAAGAGACAGAACTTTAGTAGTAACTCTATTATATACAAATTCCAAGTTTGAGAGAGAGAGACCAAATTCAAGTGCCATAAATGCGATAATATAGTAAAAAAAGTCTTAGGTGACTTTCATGTGGTGGCAGATAAATTTGGTGGGATGAAACTCATTTGAATGACTATGTGAGTTCTGAGACTGTGATAAAATACAAAATAAAAAATTGGCTTAATTACTCTAATCCGTGCCATGTACACTCATGAGAATTACCAGATCATCATCCATACATGCAGCCATTGTTGAAGGATGAGCAAGACAGTTATCTGCCCAGAGCTTGCCAGGCAGATAAACACCCAGCGTATCCAGTGGTAAACCAGAATGTGTGCAACCACAAATATGTTACCCCCATCATTGATGGCATTGATAATTAATTCATGTGATTCACACATCACACAATCTAGCCAGAATGTGCATGACCATGAATATATTATCATCAGTCAGTGCTTTGGGATTGTCCTTATCGTTGGGGACATCGGGCTGTTATTTTCATAGAAATGCATATATAAATGAGTACCTATAACATATATATGCTTATTCCACCCTTTCCTGTGCATCAGGAGAGGCAGGAATGAGTGGATGGGATTGAATCAATTCAGATGACATGATTCTGCTTCATCTTATCTTAGATAAAGCCCTTTTATCTTATGAAGGACTTAAGAATGAAAAACAAGATTTTATTGGATATATAATGATCCCACACTGTAAGTGTGGGTCCTATGTTCTAGGTACAATGAAGAAAAAGTGGGAGCAGAACCATGTGGCTCTGCTCTCTTGTCCCCCCTGCACTCATGAGGCACATTCATCGATGTCGACATTGGGCTGCACTGGCCCTCCTCCTCGTGGTGGGTTGAGGCACCCTCCTTCTCCTCGTCATGTTGGGCTGGGTCGCACTGGCCCTCGTCCGGCTCATCATGATGGTTGTGGTGGGTTGAATTGCCTTCCTCCTCATCATGTTGGGCTAGCTCGCACTTGCCTTCTCCTCGTTGGGTTGGGTTGCACTTGCCTTCCTCCTCCTCTGTGTGTTGGATTGGATCGCACTGGCCTTCGTCCAGCTCATCGTGGTGGTTGGGTCACCCTCCTTCTCATCATCACATTGGGCTGGTTGGCACTCCTCCATTGCCTCGTCGCATTGGGTCGGGTCGCACTCACCCTCCTCCTTGTCATTGTGATATCGCCTCTCTGGCTCCTTGTCGTCTTGCCTCTCCTGCTCCTTGTCATTTTGCCTCTTCCTGCTGGTCTTGCCCCTCCCGCCTGTCCTCCTTGTCGTCTTGCCCATCATCTGGGTGGTGGCCATCCAGTCGCCGTTATTGGGTGGGATTGGCTGGTGGTCGTTGTTGGGTGGGGTTCACTGGCGTTGGTCTTCGGTAGGGGGATTCATCATCATTGGGGTGGATTCGCTGGTGTTGGTCATCGTTGGGTGTGATTCGTCTGGATTCGTTGTCGTTGGGTTGGTCTTGCCTGGGTTGGTCCTGCTCGTGTTGGCTTTGGGTGGAATTCACCACTGTTGGTTGTCGTTGGGTTGGGTTTACCCAGTTTGGTCCTCCAACCATCATGATTTCCCTCTCCTTTGCCACTCCATGTTCCTCTCCTTCACCACCTTGTTTTGCCCTCCTTACCCGCCTCATTTCCCCTTCACCCGCCCCCTCCTTTCCCCCTCCTTCACGCCCACATCCCTTTGGAAAGGGGAGGGGCAGCTGAGGCTGCAACCTCGCTTCTGAGGGAGCCTATGTGGTATTGAAGGAGCCCACATCCCTCAATTGAGGGGAGGGGCTCGCAGGCAGGTGCTCGGGTGTGGTTCGCGGTGATTTGAGGTGGGGAGGGCGGAAGTGGTGGTGGAAGAATGAGCGAAAGTCAACCATGATGGGGTTGATGGCGGATTAAAGCTCTGCTCACCCTCATAGATAATGTTGGATATAAGTGCCTGTGAGCTCGATAATAAAATTAAAAGTTGTATTACTCTATTAGTATTCTAAAGATATGAGATCCTAAATTCTAGGTCAAAATACAGAGAAATGAGGATGTTATTCAAGAGATATGCGAAAATGGTAATAACTACCATTAGTGTTTGAAAGTCCGGTCCAGTCTGGTCTTTTGCCCTTGAGGGCTCGGACTGAGACCGAGACCGGTCTTTGTAAATCGAAAAGCCACAAAAGACTGGACCGAACTGCCAAAGACCGGTCTACAGTGGTCAGTCTCGGTCTTTTTGCGGTTACAAGACCAGTTCTAACCGGTTCCGGTCTCAACCAGTTCATAACCGGTCTAAACCGGTCTTCACTCATACATAGCGACAATATATATAATTTCTACTGTATACGAAGGAATGGAGTAAGATCACATAGGCCTATGTTCAATTATCGAACATAGCCCCCAGTGTTAGCTGGTGTTGAGCACTGAGCCAACCGATGTTCAAGTTCACTGAGGAGATAACGAGGGTCAATCGTTGTCTCCTCATGACCTGTGGGTGGAAGTGTTAACCAGGGAGAATTGAGAGATGAATTGCAGAATGAGTCATTGGTTCGACTCTTCCCGTAACGTACCTCATGGGTTGGAACCTGCAGCCTGCCCTCCCTCATCATCACTAGCAGCTACAGCTGCTCTCCTCCACATCTCCTTGCTGCCTCCGTGACTATGCCCATTCTCTGAGCATCCACGTCTCCTCCTACTCAGGGCCTCTTGTCGTCAATGACCGTGCCTGCTATTTCGTCGCCTGTGTCTAGGACTGCTATGGCAGGAGTAGCGGGGGGAGATTGGAAGCTGGCGATGACGTGGCTTCGGCATGTGTAGGCAGCATTGACGTTGGTGGTTGTTGACTCGGCTGGTTGACCGGAACCGATGCAGGTGTGCGAGCAGGTGTGCAAGTGGGTGTGAGTGGGTGTGCGAGCGGGTATGAGCGGGTGTGCGAGTGGGTGTGAGCAGGTGTGTGATGTCGTGGCATCATTCGGTGCATGGAGTTGGTACAGCCGTGGTTGTCAACCTCACCCTGGCTTGACCCAATGTGGGCAATTGACAACAACAAGCGTTGTTGGATCAACCCACATCTCTAGATGAGGAGGGGCATACAACGTGCTTGGTAGACCTAGTAACGACATGCAAATACCATTAGTTTACAAACATACAGTGAATAACTGACCTAGAACTTGATTTATGAAGCAACGAAGCATTGGAGGTTGGGAGCGAGGCAGGAAGATGTTGGTAAAGATCAAGGTCAAGTCTCATTGATTGTTGATTGTTGTTGATCATGCCATTTTCAAGCCACATGCCACACATTTGATTTACAATCGAAAATTAGTGTATGAAAGTAATAGTTTGGACTTCGAAAATAGAAATATTCTGGCCCCAAGATCTACCATATTTTGAGGCTAGAAAGACCGGTTGAGACCACTAAGACTGGTCTTTGCTCGGTCTTCAAATTTCTGAAATGGCCATGGACCGAAGACCGGACCGCAGTTACGGTCTTGATCGGTCCTGATAATTTCCAGTCTTGATCGGTTAGGGTCCGGTCCAGTCTCGGTCTTTTTCCAGTCTTGTAACTGGACTTTCAAACACTACCTATATCCCTACAGATCTCTACAAATCTCTTGCTAGGTTTTGGTCTACATCAGAAGCCGTGGCTCAGATCAAGAAAACCTTTTTTCCAACTGCAGAACATATGCCTCAAACTTCAATTGTTGCAAGTGGGCACCTAATTGATAATGTGATCTATTAATAGAACATCATCCAAACTACCCACGCAATCCATCCCGTCCCGCCCCTGCTGAGGTGCACAAATGGGTGTAATAATTCTAATTAAATCCTAGCTACTCAAATATATATTTTCTGTTTATCATACTTGCAAAGATTGGATATGCTCACCAAAAAAAAAAAAAAAATACTCGTGTTGCCATGCCATGCAGTGGCCTTCAAGCCAAGTATCCACTCTTGGTCCGCTCACTGAGGTGATGCTGCAAGGTACAAAAGGTACGAAACCGAAGTTCTTTCTGTATATAAAGCCATCCTGATCTTATGGGTATTCCTATTAGGTATCGACATAGAATTTTTGACCTGAAATTTGAATACAGTAAAAAACTCTGAAATACTTGAATAACAAATACTTCATATGATGAATACCCTTACTTCAAGTCGGTGAGTCCCAGGACCTTTCAGTTTTCAGCCTAGGGTACAACCTCGTGCCCTTTAACTACATCGACATCGACATCTATTGCTTCAACTGCCATTGACTGTCAGCGCGACTATAGAAATTTGGCCATTTCCTACCCCAGTGTATCCCAGAAATTTGACACTGAGGATGTTAACATCACAACAGTCCAACCATTATTACAGGTGGAAGCTTCCATGGTGGACGTCGAGGTGTGTACATGATATACTTGAATGGTTTCACTTTATAATGACTGAAGCTTGCTACCTAAAACCCAGGCATAGATTTTCTGAAAGAAGTGGCAGTACCTGGTGCATTTCATAATTCTCTAGATCACAGCAACCCACCGAAATGTCACAAACATACCCGGGGGGCCATCTTGGACAAAATCATGGACTGGATCAGGAAGAAAATCGACACGGACACTTTCATTATGTGGCTCTACAGTTCCGCTGTTGCGGGGAAGACCGCCATCTCGCAAACTATCGCAGAGCTCTGTGAGGAACATAAGTTGCTCCTCGCAAGCTTCTTCTTCTTCTGCGCTGACTCCTTGCATAGCAATTCCAAGCAGCTCATTGCTACCATCGCCTACCAGATTGCTGTTGTCATCCCAAGTGTTCAACCATTTATGGAAGCTGCGATCGACAACAACCCTCATCTCCTTTCCCGAACACTTATAACACAGTTCACAGTGCTTATCATCAATCCATTGGAGCACCTTTTTGAGACCTCTGTTGGAGAACACATGGATCTACCATATTTAATCATCATCGATGGCCTTGATGAATGCATGGATGGTACACAGGTTCAGATTCTTGACATGATATTCGCCATTGGTAAATGTTCCAAATTCCCATTCAGCTTCCTCATCGCCAGTTGTCCCGAGTTAGAAATATCTGCCGCCATGGGTGATGGTAAAATCCGAGAGGGTCTCACTCACCTCCCTTTAGATGCCGATATCACGTCACGCGATGATATCAGACGGTTCTTGCAGGATAAATTTGACAAGATCTGGCTCACACATCCCATACGACCCGACCTGCCTTTATCTTGGCCATCGAGTGAAGACATTGATACCCTGGTAGACAAGTCTTCTGGGCAGTTTATTTACGCATCCATTGTTGTCAAATTTATCTCTTCATGCTGACATAGGCCCGACCACCGCCTAGAAATCATTCTTGATCTCAGGCCCAAGGGTAAGGACCTCCTGTTTTCCGAGCTAAATGCACTGTACAGATATGTTCTCTCCTCCGTGGTGGACACCACTACAATGGTTGATATTATTGCAACTGATCTAACTTTTGAATACCAAGTGCCCAAAGCTGCTTTGACTGGCCAATCTCTCGCCTAGCGACATCAAGCTCCATCTAATTGATGTTGGGTCCCTTGTGGAATATGGAGAGGATAAGTACTTGAACATTCTACATGCTAGTCTTGGTGATTTTTTGTTTGACTAGTGTTGCCGAAGTTCAGTTCAGTCTGGTTCTCCCCCCATTTTTTGAGAACTGAGAACCGAACTGACGGATTTGTTTCAGAACTGAACAGAACCAGAACAGAACCGTTTAGAACCGGTTCGAACCGCCAAACCGCTAGAAATTTTGAAAGTTGTGCACTACATAAATTTTACACCTTAAAACTAATTGCAAGATGTAATTCATGTTTAAATTTCTTTGTTTGAATGCTTTTTGAAGGCACCCGTGCAAGAAAACACGAAATTGATAAAGAATTGCCATATTTGGTGATGACCAATCATTCAAAACTCCGAAAACCCTGCCGGTAAAATTCTATCACGGCTTTCTTTCGGCAAATGGGGTGTATTATTACCTTTCTATATCACACATAAGCCGTTTTACATGCTTTTTTTTGCATTTCAATTGTAAATTTTGACCTGTTCTCAAACAGTTCGGGAATTTTGGAGAAATCTCAGAACCGAGAACCGAACCACGGCCAAAACTGGAGAACCGGAACCGGACTGAACCGAACTTTTGGTTCGGTTCCATCGGTTCCGGTTCTCTGCATCAGTTCTGGACTGAACTTTGGCAACACTATGTTTGACAAGTCTCGGTCTCAAGAACTATATATTGATCGTCGGACAACTCACACCAAGATCGCGCAAGCGTTCCTGCGCCAGTATCAGAATCCTGGTGGTAGGGCTGCGAACCGTAACTGTATCCATACGGCTGTACGGTACGGTTTGTACGGGTTTTCACCCGTACCGTTAGGCCTTGAAGCCTGATATTTGACGGCCGTACAAATTTACAGCTGTATACCATATTAACCCGTACAATGACTACCCGTATTACAGGTATACGGGTGATGGATTTCTACGCACCTTTTTAAGGCAAAACCACCCCGAATTGTCTCCGTATCCGGGCAGATTTGAAGATTTTGCACTGATACCGACTCGTTTTCACGGGGAAGCTCCTTGGCTGCAGCAACTATGAGCGATAATCGGCTTCGGCATTGTCCGTCGTCTTCGTATGGATGCCATTTTCACCGATACAATGGCCAAACTTGGGCCAAATTGATCCTAGATGTAGATAATTTGACATTAGAATACTCAGTGCACATGAGATGGCAACCTACGAATAAATTTATTCCCATTTCTGTACACTACACCAAGACTGCCCAGGCCTATCTGGCAATATGATATATCATGGGTATGTAATTAGATAAAAAGTGTGATACATCAAACAGTCTAATTAGATACACTTTGGGATATATCACATTAGATACCCTACTGCACAGCTTGTTC
>Ga0307513_10012252_pt1 | contig 10601 bp, 8 predicted proteins | sample 15_EM_MG_FD_202174 | JGI IMG/M metagenome (GOLD analysis project Ga0307513, IMG submission 202174) | Populus trichocarpa ectomycorrhiza microbial communities from riparian zone in the Pacific Northwest, United States - 15_EM | ecosystem: Host-associated > Plants > Roots > Unclassified | place...
GGCGGCGGCAAGGCGCTGCTGGAGGAGATCTACAAGGGCATCAACATGGACGTGGTCTCGTACCTGTACGGCCCCATGCCCACGCAGCCGCTGGGCTGGTTCAAGAAGCCGATCGCCAAGGTCGAGGACATGAAGGGCCTGAAGTTCCGTACCGTCGGCCTGGCGGTGGACATCTTCACCGAGATGGGCACCGCGGTGAACCCCTTGCCCGGTGGCGAGATCGTGCCGGCGCTGGACCGCGGCCTGATCGATGCGGCCGAGTTCAACAATGCGTCCAGCGACCGCGTGCTGGGCTTCCCCGACGTCGCCAAGAACTGCATGCTGCAGAGCTTCCACCAGAGCGGCGAACAGTTCGAGGTGCTGTTCAACAAGGGCAAGCACAGCGCGCTGCCGGCCGAGGTCAAGTCCATCATCGAATACGCCGCACAGGCCGCCAGCGCCGACATGAGCTGGAAGGCCGCGGACCGCTATTCCAAGGATTACGACGAGATGAAGAAGGCCGGCATCAAGTTCTACAAGACGCCGGATGCGGTGCTGCGTGCGCAACTGGCCGCGTGGGACAAGACGATTGCCAGGAAGTCCGGCGAGAACCCGCTGTTCAAGAAGGTGCTCGATTCGCAGAAGGCCTTTGCGCTGCGCGCGGGCACCTGGCAGAACGACACCACGGTGGACTTCAAGATGGCGTTCAACCACTATTTCGGCAAGGGCGCCAAGGCCTAGAGGGCGAGCGTCTTCCTACTGCGCCCACCGATCTCGGGCCTGCGGTGCTCACCGTACGTGAGTACGGTTCCGCTCCTCGACCCGACCTCGGTGCGCTCGCTACGGAATCCACTCACCCTCTCCGTAGTCTTAGTCAGTCGCTTCCGCCGGCCAGCCGTCCTCCAGGATCGCTGGCCTTTTTCAAGGCATCGGCAAAAGCACTTCATGACGATCCAGAAACTCCTGCACGCCGTCGACCAGTTCAGCACCCTGGTCGGCAAGGCCTTCGCGTGGCTCATCGTGGCCCTGATGCTGATGGTCTGCGTGGAGGTGTTCAAGCGCTACATCCTGAATGCACCGACCGCCTGGATCTTCGATGCCAGCAACATGATGTACGGCACCCTGTTCATGATGGCGGGCGCCTACACGCTGGCACAGGACGGCCATGTGCGCGGCGACTTTCTCTACGGCAGCATGAAGCCGCGCAAGCAGGCCGCGATCGACCTGGTGCTCTACGTGCTGTTCTTCCTGCCCGGCATCATCGCGCTGACCTGGGCCGGCTGGAGCTATGCCGGAGACTCGCTCGCAATCCGCGAGACCACCTTCAACGCGGTGCCGCTGCCGCTGTACCCGTTCAAGTACATCATTCCGATTGCCGGCGCCACGGTGCTGCTGCAGGGCGTGGCCGAGATCGTGCGCTGCATCGTGTGCCTGAAGACTGGCGAGTGGACGCCGCGGCTGAAGGACGCCGAAGAATCCGACGTGGTCGAGCAGCAGCTGGCCAACAGCGAGTATGTGGACGAGGAGTCGCGCAGGATCGCGATCGAGCAGGCCGCGCACATGGAGCAGGCGGCTGCGCAGGCGCGGCTGGGGGGCAAGTCATGAGCGCCGCGCTGGGCCGCCCCGAGCAAGCTCGCACCCCCTCGGGGGGCAGCGAGGACACGCAGTGCCGAGCGTGGGGGCACACATCATGACCGATGCTGCGCTGGGCCTCACGATGCTGGGCCTGATCGTGGTCGTGATCATGATGGGCTTTCCCACCGCGTTCACCTTGATGGGCCTGGGCATGATGTTCGGCTTCGTCGCGTTCTACGACCCGGCAGTGCACTTCTGGGACAACAAAATCTTCGACCTGATGGTGCAGCGCGCGTTCGGCGCGATGACCAACGACACGTTGCTCTCGATACCGTTGTTCGTGCTGATGGGCTATGTGATGGAACGCGGCGCGCTGGTCGACAAGATGTTCCACAGCGTGCAGCTGGCCTTCCGCAGCGTGCCGGGCTCCTTGGCCGTCACCACCTTGATCATCTGCACCTTCTGGGGCATTGCCAGCGGGCTGGTGGGCGCGGTGGTGGTGCTGATGGGCGTGATCGCGATGCGGCCCATGCTCAACGCGGGCTACGACACGCGGCTGGCGGCTGGCGTCATTACCGCTGGCGGCACCTTGGGCATCCTGATCCCGCCGTCGGTGATGATCATCGTTTACGCGGCGGTGGCCGGGCAGTCGGTCGTCAAGCTCTATGCGGCGGCCATGTTCCCGGGCTTCTTCCTCGCGCTGCTGTACCTGATCTACGTCATCGGCTGGGTGCTGATCAACCCGAAGATCGCGCCCAAGCTGCCGATCGAGCAGCAGCGCGCACCGGTGCCGCCGTGGCTCGCGCATCTCAGCGCACAGTACTCGCGCCGCATGCTGCCTGCGCTGGCCGCTGCCGTGGTGATGCCGGCGCGTGCGCTGAACGCCACCGTCGCCGACACGGCCGCTACCTGGTCGCGCCTGTTCAAGAGCCTGTTGCAGGCGCTGGTGCCGGTGGCGCTGGCGGTCGTCACCCTGGGCGCGGTGTGGTGGTATGTGGTCATCCATTCGCAGGCCGACAACGCCGCGGCCACCGCGTCTGTTTCCGCGCCTGCGCTGCGCACCGGGCAGCCCGCTGCTGGCGCGGCGTCGGCCCCAGGTGGCCTGGCCGAGCCGGCTTCCAACGGTGTGCAGGAACCCCCGGCCAGTGGCGTGCAGGAGCCGCCCGCGGCCGGCACTTCAGGCGGCTTGCAAGAGCCTCCATCTTCCGATGCGGCACCGGCGGCCGGCGGTGTGCAGGAGCCGCCCGGCAGCGACACCACCGCCACGCAGAGCAGCGGCGTTGCCGAGCCCCCTGGCTCCGAGACGGTCAAGGCCGCGGCGGCCGGCGACGAGCCGCTGCAGCAGATGGGCGACCCCTCCGCCGTCGATGCCCCGCACCTGGTGGCCGTGCCCGATGCGTTCTACACCGGCTTCTGGATCGTCTGCGCCATCACCTTGGGCCTGCTGTTCTGGTACTACTGGCGTTTCGATGCCGAGCAGTTCGAGATCCTGCGCATGCTGATCTCCTCGGTGATGCCGCTGGCCATTCTCACGTTCGTGGTGCTGGCGGTGATCCTGTTCGGCATCACCACCGCCACCGAGTCGGCGGCGGTCGGCGCGGCGGGCGCGTTCCTGATGGCGTGGCATGCCGGCACGCTGAACTTCCAGCGCATCAAGGAGGCGGTGTTCCTGACCGCCAAGACGACCTCGATGGTGTGCTGGCTGTTCGTCGGCTCGGCGCTGTTCTCGGCCGTGTTCGCGATCCTCGGCGGCCAGCGCGTGGTGGAGCAATGGGTGCTCTCCATGGACCTGTCGCCGATCCAGTTCATGCTGCTGTCGCAGGCCATCATCTTCGTGCTGGGCTGGCCGCTGGAGTGGACCGAGATCATCGTGATCTTCGTGCCCATCTTCCTGCCGCTGCTGACGCACTTCCACATCGACCCGATGCTGTGGGGCGTGCTGGTGTTCGTGAACCTGCAGGCGGCCTTCCTGTCGCCGCCTGTCGCAATGTCGGCCTTCTATCTGAAAGGGGTGTCGCCCAAGCACGTGACGATCAACCAGATCTTCGCGGGCATGATGCCCTACATGCTGATCGTGATCGTCTGCATGGTGCTGATGTACATCTGGCCGGCGCTCACGTTGTGGCTGCCGACCTATCTGTATGGTTGAAACTCGTTGGAGCTTCACGTGGCCTCGCTCACTCCCACTGAAATCGCCCGGTACCACGACCAGGGCTACCTGATCCCGTCGTTCACCTTGCCCCGCGCGCGCATCGACCGCATGCGTGACACGCTTGATCGCCTGATCCGCGACAACCCCGGCGTGCGGCCCGAGAAGCTGGTCAGCGCACACGTGGTGGGCAAGGGCGGCGGCGCCAACACCGAGGGCATCAAGGGCAGCCAGGACTTCCTCGACCTCGCGATGGAGCCCGAGATCCTGGACATGGTCGAGCAGCTGATCGGCCCCGACATCGTGCTCTGGGGCTGCCACGTGTTCTGCAAGCCGGCCGGTGACGGGCACGAAACTCCGTGGCACCAGGACGGCCACTACTGGCCGATCCGCCCGCTGGCCAACGTCACGGTGTGGGTCGCGCTGGATGCGTCCACCACCGAGAACGGCTGCCTGCGCGTGATCCCCAAATCGCACCAGGCCAAGATCACGCACCCGCACCTGCTGGAAGACCGCGTCGACCTGGTGCTGTCGCAGCGCACTTCAGACGACGCGTTCGACGTGCGCGAGGCGGTCGACCTCGAGCTGCAGCCCGGCCAGATGTCGATGCACGACGTGCACATGATCCATGGCGCCAACGTCAACCACTCCACCAAGCGCCGCGCCGGTGTCGCATTGCGCTACATGCCCGGCACTTCGGTGTTCGAGCGCAACCTGAATCCAGCGGACGGCAAGTCGGGCGTGCCGGTGGCGTTTGCCAGCCGGCCGCTGTGGTTGCTGCGCGGACAAGACCGAACGGGGCGCAATGATTTCAAGGTGGGACACTGAGCGCACACGCGGTACTGCTGTAGCGACCATGGTTGGTCGTCAAGGCGCCATGAGATCCATCGCCGCATGCACCTTGTCAAAAGGAATGTTGGCTTCCTCATTGAGCTTCTTCACCAGCTCGGCATCTCCGGCCGTAAACACGCACATGCACAGCCCGCTTTCGGGTGCGAAGGTCGTGCGCAGATAACGTACCGGCGTGCCGGCGCTGGTCATCTCGTTCGCCTTGCTGATCGCCCTTTGCTGCGCGGCAGCGAGGTCGTCCATGGGTATTCCCTTCAATGATCTTTGCACCATGAAGACTTGCATCGTGTTCTCCTGTCGATGGGTGGATGGAAACTTCGCAATCCACTGTAGGGCTCGGGCAGCGCGCCAGGAAGGGGATGTGGCTTATGCATCCATAACCAGGAGCGCAACTGCTGCACCGCTATAGTCTTGCCACCCCACCGGAGCCCGTCATGGAACTTCAGCAAGTGCGCTATTTCCTGTCAGTCCACGAGCACGGTGGCTTTTCGCGTGCTGCCCAGGCCTGCGACGTATCGCAGCCGGCCATGACCGCCGCCGTCAAGAAACTGGAGACAGAGATCGGCGCGGCGCTGTTCCATCGCGAGGGCAAGCGCCTGGTGCTGACCGAGTTGGGCCGCATGGTCAAGCCACACCTGGAGCAGGTGTTCGGAGGCACCCAGACCGCCCGCGAAATCGCGCGCAATTTCACGCTGCTGCGCCAGGCCCCGTTGCGGGTCGGCATCATGACCACCATCGGGCCGGTTCGCGTGTCACGCTTCTTCCATGGATTCCACCAGAGCAACCCGGGCGTCGAACTCGCGGTGCGTGATGCGACGCTGCCGGTATTGCTGCAGGAACTCGAGCGCGGAGACCTCGATCTTGCGGTGCTCAGTGCACCGGCCGGATTGGGCGATACCTTTCGCGCGGAACCGCTGTACCAGGAACGGTATGTGGTGGTGTTTCCGACGGGCCACCGTTTCGAGCGCCAGAAATCCGTGACCCTGGCCGATGTCTCCGGCGAAGACTATGTGGACCGGCTGGCCTGCGAGTTCCGCGAGACCGTCATGGCGGTCTGTGGCCAGCGCAAGGTGGAGCTGTACGCCACCTTTCGCAGCGAACGCGAAGACTGGATCGAGTCGATGATCCTGGCCGGCCTGGGTTTCGCGTTCATGCCGGAATACTCGGTGCGCCTGAGCGGATTGCAGCGGCGCCCGCTGGCCGATCCACCGGTGGAGCGCACGGTGCTGGTCGCCGACGTGCGCGGCCGCCAACGCTCGCAGGCCGCCCGGCTCTTCATCGAGGGCCTGCAGGCCTACCCGTGGCCGGCCTGAGTCTGCCGGGCCACTGAATCAGTGGACTGGGGCCCGCGCATCTGCTTCTCCGCCAGGGGAGAGGCGATGCCGACGAGCCTCGCGGATGCTGCAAGAATGCAGGTGAAGGAGATTCACCATGTTCAAGGCCCTGGTCATCGAGAAAGACGCCGCCGGCTACCGCGCCGGCATCCAGCAAGTGGACGACAGCGCGTTGCCGCCAGGCGATGTAACGGTGCGCGTCGAGTACTCGACCATCAACTACAAGGACGGCCTGGCCATCACCGGCAAGGCGCCGGTGGTGCGCAGCTTTCCGCTGCACGCCGGCATCGACTTCGCCGGTACCGTGGAGACCAGCGACGACCCGCGCTACAAGGCCGGTGACCGCGTGGTGTTGAACGGCTTCGGCGTCGGCGAATCCCACTCGGGCGGTCTTGCACAGAAGGCGCGCGTCAAGGCCGACTGGCTGGTGCCGCTGCCCGAGGGCCTGACCACCCGCCAGGCGATGGCCATCGGCACCGCGGGCTACACCGCCATGCTGTGCGTGATGGCATTGGAGCGCCACGGCATCGTGCCGGGCGCGGGCGACATCCTGGTCACCGGTGCCAACGGCGGCGTGGGCAGCGTGGCGATCGCGCTGCTGTCGGGCCTGGGCCACCGCGTGATCGCCTCCACCGGCCGGCCCGAGGAGGCCGACTACCTGAAGTCGCTGGGCGCCGCCGACATCATCCACCGCGACGAGTTGTCCTCGCCCGGCAAGCCCATGGGCAAGGAGCGCTGGATCGGCGTGGTCGATTCGGTGGGCAGCCACACCTTGGCCAACGCCTGCGCCGGCACGCGCTATGGCGGCGCGGTCACGGCCTGCGGGCTGGCGCAGGGGCTGGATTTTCCGGCCTCGGTCGCGCCCTTCATCTTGCGTGGCATCACGCTCTACGGCATCGACAGCGTGATGGCCAAGCTATCGGTGCGCATGCCCGCGTGGGAGCGGCTGGCGCGCGACCTCGATCTGACCAAGCTCGATGCGGTGACGCGCCAGATCACGCTGGCCGATGCACTGCAGGCTGGCCCGGACATCCTGGCCGGCAAGGTGCGCGGGCGGCTGGTGGTGGACGTGAACGCCTGACGCAGGCCGTGCAGGTCGTTAGAGCGCGGTCATCGAGGATGCGTGCTGGCGCTCCACCGCTTCCGGCCGCGCCAGCGCACGCGCACGCATCTCGCCAGGCGTCTGGCCATAGCGCGTCTTGAATCGCCGGTAGAAGGTCGACGTCTCGCGAAAACCCGCGGCAAAACCGATCTCCGTGGCCGACAGGTGCGCGAGCGCAGGGTCGTGCAACAGCTCCACCGCCCGCGCCAGGCGCGTCAGGGTCAGGTACTCGTGGAAGGTGTGCTCCGCCGGCTCGAACAGCTGGTGCAAGCCGCGCAGCGACAGCGCAAGCTCGGTCGCCAGCGTCTCCGGGTTCAGCGCGTGGTCGGCCGCACGCAGTTCGATCTGCCGCTGCACCTGCAGCAGTTGCGCGGCGCGCCGTGCATCGCGGCCGTGGGCCTGCATCTGTGGCGCGGCACCGATCACGTTGGCCACAAGGGCACACAGATGGCCGAGCGCCTGCTCGACAGCTGGCGCGGACATCTGCGCATGGTGCTGCAGCAGGCCATCGAGCCAGTGCGCGATCAGCCCGCAGGCACCGTCCTCCCGCGGCAAGGCGATCAGCGCAAACTCGCCCGATCGGCCCAGCATGGGACTGAGCCGCGCACGCGGAATGCGCCACAGCCGAAAGTCGAAGCGATCGGCCGCACCGGTCGTGAAGGCGATGTTCGGGTCCGCGATCACCATGTCGCCGGCCTCGACATCGCTGTAGTGATCGCGTTGCCGAAACCACGCGCGCCCCGTGCGCTGCAGGTAGACGTAGCAGGTGTCGCTGGGCGCCAAGCGGATGTCCTGCACCCGACGCTGCACCAGATGACCGTCGCACTGGATGTCGGCCACATCCAGCGCACCCACCGTGCGGTGCAGGATGCGGCCATTGAAGGGCTCGCGGCTGCTGCGCTCCGGCGTCAGCGCGTAGACGTGCTGGCAGCAGGCTTCGCGCCATTCGGAGAAGCGATAGGCCGACGGCACGTCGTCGGTGGACCACTCGATGAGCATTCCAGCTTTCGTTCAAGGTGATGGCCGCGCGATGGAACAGCGGCGGCAGCGCGTCCAGGCTTCTGCTTGAGCGCGAGCGGATTTTGCGGCTTCGGCGCTGTGTGTCCAAGCGGGGAAACAAATGAAACAAGCCGGTTGCATGCGAAATAATTGAAACCCCGCCTGCGCGCGCTGCAAACCGTGCCTGCGCGCAGTGCGAAGACTTGTACCGGCGCTTCGGCCCATCATCACCACCTTGCTTCCAGGCCTTGAGGACTCCAGCGTGATGAACGATCTTCCAACTGCGGTTACAGGCGCCACGCCCAGCGCCACGGTGCTGATCGCCGATGACCATGCGCTGCTGCGCGACGGCATCCGCATGCTGGTGCAGAACCTGCTCGGCAACGTGCGCTGCCTGGAGGCGGACGACGCAGCGTCCACCGTGCGCATGCTCAAGAGCCATCCCGAGATCGACGTGGCGCTGGTCGACCTGAGCATGCCAGGCGCCGAGCGCGGGGCCCAGGTGGCTGACATCGCGCGCTACTTTCCGCGCGTGCCGCTTGTCGTGATCTCCGCGCTGACCTCGCCCGACGTAGTGCGCCGCACGCTCAACATCGAGACCGTGCACGCCTTCGTGCCCAAGAGCGCCACTTCGGCCCAGATGCGCGAGGCGATCGAGGCGGCGCTTGAGGGCCGCAAGCTGCCATTTCTGCAAGCCGCACCGGTGCCGCGCCGCGTGGACTCCGGCCTCACACCGCGCATGGAAGAGGTGCGCGAACTGCTGCGCCAGGGCATGAGCAACAAGCTGATCGCCAACACGCTGGGCATCTCGGAGGGCACGGTCAAGAACTACATGAGCGAGATCTTCAAGGCGCTCAACGTGTCCAACCGCACGCAGGCGGCGCGGCCCGAGTACGACATGCTGTGAGCGCCGAATCCGACCCTGAGGACAACGCGCACACGGTCGCCGCATTCTGGGTGCTGCGTGCCTGCGAGCTGCTCGTCGCGTTGCTGTTCGCAACCGTGCTGCCTTGGCAGCAGGCGTTTGCCTGGTTCACCGTCATCGGCGCTTTAGGCGCGGTGCGCTGGTGGCACGTGAACCGCCCCGCGTTCCGGGCCCTGCCGCGGGAGCGGCGGCGGCAGATCTACCGCGCCTACATCTGGGTGCTCATGTCGTTCGTGGGCAGCGCCTGCTACTTCCTCTACGTGCCCGGCAACCTGCCGATCCAGGCGGTGCTGCTGAGCTACCTGCTGGGCAATGCGACCCTGATCGCCGTGCGCGTCAATGGCGACCTGATGCGCACGGCCATCGCGCTGTGCCTGGCGGTGGCGCCCACGGCGCTGCGCTTCGTCATCGAAGGCGTGCAGCAGGAAAACCTGCAGCTCACCTTGATGGGTCTGGGCGGCCTGATGATGACGGCCAGCATGGTCAGCATGTCGCGCGCTCAGGAGCGCAACGTGTCGCACCAGTACGAGCTGCGCCGGCGCGCCGAGCAGGCGGCCGATGCAGTGGCAACGCTGGGCCTGGCCAAGTCGCGCTTCTTTGCCGCGGTGAGCCACGACCTGCGCCAGCCGGTGCATGCGATCGGCCTGTACCTGGAGCCGCTGATCGCGCTCAGCCATTCGGCGCAAGACCGCGAGGCGATGCGCGCGATCGAAGGCATACGCCAGTCCTGGCGCGCGCTGGACGATCTGCTGTCGCAGGTGCTCGACCTGACGCGCATGGACTCCGGCGCGATGAGGCCCGAACTGAAAGCCGTGGAGATCGCACCGCTGGTAAAGAGCCTGGTGATGCAACACAGCGCGGTGGCCGAGTGCGCGGGCGTGCGCATCGTGGCGCTGGTGCCGCCGGACCGTTTTGCCAATGCCGACGAGCTGATGCTCAAGCGCGTGCTGTCCAACCTGCTAGACAACGCCATCAAGTTTTCACCGGCCGGCGGCAGCGTCGTCGTGGCGCTGCGGCAAGCCGTCGATGGCTGGCGCCTGCAGGTGCGCGACGCTGGCATCGGCATAGCCCATGCCGAGCAGGTGCGCATCTTCGATGAGTTCGTGCAGATCGACAACCACGCGCGCGACCGCAGGCAAGGCCTCGGTCTGGGTCTGGCGATTGCCAAGCGTTTCTCGGTGCTGATGGAAGGTAGCCTGTCGGTGCGGTCGGCACCGGGGCAGGGCTGCTGCATGACCGTGCGCCTGCGTCGGGTCGCCGCAGAGGCGTTCGGTCCCGCTATCGCGGCGCTGATGACGGAGCCTTCAGCCGATGACCCGAGGCCCGCGCGATCACGAGAGCAAGGTGTCGTATCTCTGCCGGTGCGGGCCCCAGCATTGGCCGGGCAAGACGTATTGCTCGTGGAAGACGACTCACTCGTCGCCGGCGCCATGTGCCAGCTGCTGCGCTCCTGGGGCATGCGTGTACTGCACGTGGAAACCGCAGCAGACGCCATGGACCGCGCCGCGTTCGGCCAGATCGCCATCTGCGACGTGCGGCTGCCGCACAAGGCCTCGGGCGTAGACCTCGCGCTGCAGCTGCGCCGCATGGGCAAGCGCGTGTTCCTGCTGAGCGGCGAGACCAATGCCCCGCTGCGCGAGGCGGCACGGGCGCATCGCTTGCCGCTATTGACGAAACCTGTCAGCAGCG
>Ga0307513_10012253_pt1 | contig 10599 bp, 5 predicted proteins | sample 15_EM_MG_FD_202174 | JGI IMG/M metagenome (GOLD analysis project Ga0307513, IMG submission 202174) | Populus trichocarpa ectomycorrhiza microbial communities from riparian zone in the Pacific Northwest, United States - 15_EM | ecosystem: Host-associated > Plants > Roots > Unclassified | place...
GATCCGATCGAAGGTCAGGTACGGATAGCTGCCGCCCTTGTTGACCACCTCTTCGAGCTCGATGCGGTCGGCCACGACCAGCTTGCCGCCGTCGGCCACCACCTGGATCTCGTCGCCCCGTGCGAACGGCAGCTCCCACACGCAGCCGCCGGCGTTCGGCCCGCGCTGGATGTTCCAGAAGCTCGGCCAGTACCACCAGTACCACCAGTACCACCAGATCGGCTGGTAGTGCGGCAGGACGACGCCGCCGCCGGTGCTCAGCTGACGCGCGATCGATCCGACCAGGACGTCGCCGCTGTACAGATTGACATTATAGACACTCTCGCTACCGTCGCCCGTGAACGTCGCGGAGACTCGATAGCCGTCCTTCAGGCGCTGCACGTTCATCGTGCCGATCGTGTTGCCGCCGCTGCGCGCGGTGACGGTCATCGCCGCGCCCTCCGCGGTGCCGTCGATTCGCCCGGTCGGCACGAAGCTGGTGACGTCGGGGAGCACCACCGACACACCGTCCTTGTCGGACGCGGACAGCTCGCCGACCTCGAGCAGCTTGCCGTCCTCGCGGGGCGTCAGCGTGGCAGCGCCGAGCGCGCAGTGCTGGATGCCCTGGAACTCGACGCAGTCCGCGCTGGCCTGGCGTGACGCCAGGTTGGTCGAGTCCTCGCCCGTGCTCGGGTCGTCGTGGCAGCCCGACAGGCCACCTCCGAAGCTCAGGAATGCGACCGCACAGAGCGCGAGTGAGACACGATGTTTGGTCGTGGTCAGTCGTGAGCTCGCGGCGATGGATGTGGTCCTGGTCGTGAGAGATGAGACACGCTGTCGCTCCATGGTTCCTCCGGATCAGTGAATGCGAACGTTCCAGACACAGCACGGCTACCGGTCGTCCGAGCTCTTGCGATTGCACGCGAGCTCGGCCGCCGCGTTGTCGCGTCGCCCCGCATGGGGTGCGCGACGTCAGCGTGGGTGGTTACGCGGGTCGCGCGCCGCGATGGACACGCGAGCTCGACTTTTTTCGAAGCCGTTCACTGCTGGACGACGATCTGCTCGGTGACCGAGTAGCCCGAGCCATCGAGCCCGGTGATGTAGGCGGACTCGACGACCCAGGTCGTCGGCAGCGGGAACACATAGGGCGTGGCGCTCGATAGCAGCGGACCGAGCGAGAGCGCCGTCCAGCTGTGATCGGACGCGAGCCGCACCACGAGCGCGGGGTCGGTCAGGTCCTGCCACAGCGCGGGCAGCAGCAGGTACGGTGGTTCGCTCATCGACGCCGATCCGACCACGCAGGTCGGGCAGGTCGCCGCGATCGGCATCGGGAACACCCACGGGCCGAGCTGCACGCCCGGCGCGACGTGGCGCGCGATCGTGGTCAACGGCATCGGCGTCGCCGCGCTCGGCAGCACGCCGGCGTGGACGACGTCGAGCGCGGCCAGCTCGGCGGGCAGCGCGGGGCAGCTCCACGCCTTGGGCGCGGCGGGCACGCAGCCGGGCGCCGCGCCGGCCGCGACGAGCGCGCCGCACAGCGACGCGCGATGCGAGCGGCAGGTGGCGAGCAGCATCGGACACGCGTCGGCCGCGCCGACCTCGACGCCGCCGAGGTAAATCGCCTTGGTGATCTCGCGGGCAGGCCAGCTCGGCTGCTGGGCCCAGACCAGCGCGCCGATCGCCGACACCACCGCGGTGGCGACCGACGAGCCAGTGAGCTGCGGTGGCACCGGATCCGCCGGATCCCACGCCACGCCGCCGAGGCCGAGCGCGGCGATTCCGGTGACGCCCTGGGGCCGCGCGGTGGCGAGCGGATCGTCGCGGTAGTCGAGCCCCGAGACGGCGATCAGGAGCGCTTGCGACGGATCGGCGTCCTGCCGGACGGCCTGATAGCGACCGGGACACACCAGCCCGGTGCGCGGCGTCGGTCCACCGGCGTCGTTGCCGGCGGCGGCGACGATGAGCGCGCCTTGCGCGGCGGCGTGTTGCAGGATCGCCCGGACCGCGCGCGCCGGCGCACCCGCGCGGTCGGCGCTCGTCGAGCAGTCGGCGACTCCCGGGGTGTCCTCCCAGCCCACGCTCAGGTTGATCAGCAACCGCGCCGGTGTGGTGGACGGCGCGATGCGCCGATCGTCCTGCCATCGCGAGACCGCGCGCTCGACCGCGCGTGCGAGGTCCGCGAGCGTGCCGATGTGCCCGCCGTGCGGGCCGAGGACGTTGCTGGCGATCCACGGCAGCGCGAGCTCGGTGGTGACCTCGGCGGCGCACGCGCCCCCGGCGGGGAGACACACCAGATCTTCGATGAGGTGCGCGAGGGTGTCGCCGTGACGGCTCTCGCCGGGCGTGATCTCACCGTGCGGCGCGTCGGGGGCCGAGTCGATGACGACCACGCGGGTCCGCGGGATCGCCGGCATGCGCGCCAGCATCGAGGCGTCGCCGACCTGCGCGCGCAGCGCGCCGCGGAGGCCCGTGAACAGCGCCTCCTCTTCACTCGAGAACGCCGCCGGGACGAGGACCGGCACGTCCTCGGTCATCGCGCGCGCGCCGCTCGCCGCCAGCAGCGCTTCGACGTCGGCCGGCGTCGGCGCAGCGTCTTGCGCCACCGCCGCCCAGCGATACAAGCAGAACTCGGAGAGCGCCGCGGGCAGCGCTTTGCCGCGGAACAGGCGCTCGGCCGTCCAGCCAGCGGGCGCCGTGCACGTGGAAGCGGTCCCGATCCAGCGCAGCCCGCGGTCGAGATACGGTGCGCCCTGCGCGGCGGCCGGGGCGGTGCCCAGGATCGCGGCCAGCCATGCAGACATGCAGAGTGCGCGCCGTGGACGACTACCGAGCCGTCCGGCGCCGCGGAGAAGCTTGCCGATCATGATGCCTCGCTCGCGCCGCGAGGTCGCGGCACGGAATATCGGCACTACGCGCGCCGGCACAGGGGATTGGACAGCGGATGCCGGCTTTCGCCAGATCGCCGCGCCTCGCGCGGGTCAGCGCTCGAACACGCGGAGCGCGGGCAGATCGGCGCCGGCGATCGCCCGCGCGAACAGACGCACGAGATCGAGGCCCGGTGCGCTCGGTTCGAACAGCGTCCGCGTGAAGCGCGCCGCGTCGTCGGCGGGCACGTCGTCGAGCGACGCGATGACCTGCGATGCGCCGGCGAGCAGGAACGCGTGGGCCAGCCCGAGCCCCTCCGGCGCCGCGGTCGTGCAGCCGTTGAGGACCACGGCCTCCGGAACGCGGGCCAGCCCGAGCACGTCGGCCGCGCTGAGCGTGTCCCCGCCGGCGAGCGCCAGCGCGTCCTCGGTGCGGTCTCCGGCGGGCCCGCGCCGCGTCGCGATCCCGTGGCCGTCGTAGTGGAACAGCGCCGTGCACGGGTCCGCGAGGCGCGCCTCGATCGCCGCGCGCGTCGCCGCGCCGCCGTCGAGCAGGTCGACCGTGAGCCCCCTGCGCTCGAGATCGCCGCGGACCGCCGGGGCGGACGCGCTCGCGGCCCACAGGTCGCGCTGCGGGTTGGTGACGAGCAAGGCGCGCCGCGCGCCGCGACACGGCGCGCCCGGCGCGGGCGCGGGCGCGTCGATCGCGAACGCGATCGGCACGTCGAGCAGCGCGGCCAGGTTGCGATCGAGCGGCAACCGCGCGAGCGAGCGATGCGCATGGACGTGGACGCGCGGCGCGCCGGCGAGCATCGGCGCGGCGGCGCGCGCGATCCGGGCCGACAGCGCGTCGGGGCGCTCGTCGTCGACGCGCGGCAGCTCCCGGAAGTCGATCTCCGAGCCGCGCCACGCGACCATCAGCCAGCCGTGCGGCGCCGGGTGCACGAACAGCGCCGCGTGCGCGGGTGGCGTGGTGGGCGCCGGGTCCTCCGCGGCGAGCGCCATGGCGTCGCGCGCTTCGCACACACCGGGGACCGCCTCGTCCGGGCGCGCGGTCGTCGCGAGCCGCGCCGGCCAGCGCGCGAGGGTCCGCTCGAAGCGCCGCGAGGTGTCGTCGCGATCCGACGCGCCGTGCTGTGCGCGCACGCGGGCGCGGCCGCCGCCGGCGAGCGAGCGGACGAAGCGCGCGAGGCTCTGCCGGACCGTCGTCGCGAGGGCGAGCGCGGCGCCCGGCCGGCCCGCCCGGGTCTGCGCGAGGAAGAACGGGATCGCGGTCAGCGCGAGCTGATCGTGGCGCTGGAAGAACGTCGCGCGGCCCTCGCCGAGCGGGACGAGCTGGCTCCACAGCGCCAGCGCGCGGGCGGCCTGCGCGAACGCGTCCGCCGCCTGCGCCGGATGATCGAGCGCGACGAGGGCCCGCGCGCGGAGCAGGTCGGCCTCGTACGCCAGCTCGGTCGAGCACAGCCTGGCGGCGCGCGCGGCGAGCGGCTGCGCGTCGTGCGCGGCCTTCGCGGGATCCTCGCCCAGCACGGTCTCGGCCTCGAGGCGCAGCGCCCAGGTCGCGACGAAGCCGTCGCGCACGCCCTGCAGCGCGGCGATCCGATCGACGATCGCGCGCGCCTCGGCGAACCGGCCCGCGGCGGCGAGCAGCCAGCCCTGGTTGACCAGGGCGAGCGGGACGCGGTACGCGCAGCGGGCGAGGGCGAGCGCCGCCGCCTGATCGGCGAGCTGCTGCGCCGCGGCGGGCTCGATGTCGCGGAGCAGCCAGCCCGCGTTGGTGAGCGCGTCGACGCGCGCGCAGACATCGGCGTCGCGCGCGCCGCGCTGGAGCTCGGCGTCGATCAGCGTGCGGACCTCGCCGTCACGCCCGAGCGCTTGCAGCACGTCGGCCAGCGGCCCGAGGATCGCCGCGCGGTCGGCCGTGTCGTCGACGCGCTCGGCGAGGGTCAGCGCGCGCTGGAACGCGCCGAGCGCGGTGCCGAGATCGCCGAGGTCGGACGCGAGCAGGCCGTGCACGAGCGCGCGGCGGACCGCGCCTTCCGCGTAGCGGCTCGCGCCGGCAGCGCCCTCGGATGCATCGAGCGCCGGCAAGCGCTGCACGGCCTGGGTCAGCGAGTGATCGTTCCGGAGGCTGTAGATGAGCGCGACCCCTTCGTCGAGCTCGACCGAGATCCGCCCGAGCGCGCGCGCCCGCGTCACGGCTTGCTCGCGCCGCGCGCGCTCGCCGCCAACGTCGCCGCGGCGGAACGCGATCTTCGCGCGCCAGCGCACCGCCTCGAGCTGCTCCTCCGCGGAGGCGTCGTCGGCGACGCGATCGAGCTCGGCGTCCGCTTCGTCGAGCTTGCCGGCCTGGCGCGCCTGCTCGGCGGCCTCCACGTGCGCGAAGCGCGCCGCCGGCGCGATCGCCCAGGCCACGAGCTCGCGCGCGTCGTCGCGAACCGACAGCACGCCCGTGCGCGCGCCGAGCTCGAGGGCGAACGCCGCGCCGCCGCCGCGCGGCTCCGCGTGCGCCGCGAGCGGCTGGCCATCGAGGTCGATCGCGATCGCGGTGGTCGCCGGCACGCCGATCCAGAGCTGGAGTCGGCCACCCGCCACGACCTCGCACCCAGCGGGGGCGCCGGGCCCACGGGCCTCGAGCACGGCGCGACAGCCGCCGAGCAGGATCTCGATCGCGGTGTGCGAGAAGCCGGCGAGCACGACCGCCCGCCGCAGCACCTGGAGGTCGCGCGGCACAGACGCCGGGGCGGCGAGCGCCAGCGCGCGAACCTCGGCGTCGCCGGGCAGCGCGCGACCGAGCACGACGACGAGCTCGGCCGCGCCATCGGCTTGTGCGCCGAGCAGCTCGGACGCGGCCCCGGCGATCGCGAGCTGGCCGGCCTTGCCCCGCGCGATCGGCGGATCGAGCAACGTCGCGCGGCCCGCGCGCACGATCACGAGGCGGAGCAGCGCGTCGCGCTCGGGCCGGTCCGCCGACAGCGTGACGACCAGCTGGGTCTCGGGCCGGAGCGTGACCGGCGCGAGCGAGTCGCTCGGCGGGGCGGCGCCGCGCGCGCGCTGCTCGCCCTCGACGATCATCGCGTACGCCGGCAGCGGCGCCGGCGCGGGCCGGCCGCCGTGCAGGACCAGCGCGGCGACCGCGGCGATCGCGAGGGTCGCGACCACCGTGGCGACGACACGCGCGCGCGGCCGGCGCGCGATCGCGGGCAGCGGCGGGCCGAGGACGCGGTCGATCGCCGCGTCGGCCAGCTGCTCGCGCTCGGCGGTCGACAGCGGCATCAGGGCCGGCAGGGCCGGCGAGGTGCGGAGCGCGCGCGTGGCGCGGCGAATCAGCTCGTCCGCCGCGTCCGGATCGCCACCGGGCTCGCCGGGTGCGGACGTCGGGAGCTGGTCGTCGCTCATACAAGCCCCTACGTCGTGGGCGCCCTCCGATTGGACAACATTTCGGTCAATCTACCACGCAGGCGCTGAATCCTTTTGTGCGCGGCGTCGCGCGAGATGCCGAGCTGGGCGGCGGCCTCGTCGGGTGACAGCTCCTCGAGATACACGGCGTGGAACAGCGCGGCGTCGTTGTCGGTGAGCTCGCGCAGCAGGTGCAGCACCAGGTGCGAGAACCCCGCGTGGTCCTCGGGCGTCTCGCTGGTCGCCGCCTCGCTGTCGAGATCCTCGCTGGGGCTCGGCGGGGGCCGCCGCCGGAGCCGCGAGATCACGAAGTTGTCGGCGACCTTGGCGACGTACGGCTCGAGCCGGCCGCGATCTGGATCCCATCGCCGCAGCACGTCCGCGTCGCGCTCGAGCAGGTGGACGAGCACCTCCTGGACGTGATCGTGGAGCGCGGCCCGATCCGCGCCCGCGAGCGCGAGCCGGTGGGCCAGTCGGCGCTCGATGGCAGGGCAGATGACGTGGGCGAACAGCTGCCGCATGGCCTGGCGATCACCGGCGAGCGCCTGCCGAACGAGATCCCGGGTCGTGCTCTCCATGTGGTGTCAGTCAGCGAACCGACCGACCGTACCCGGTTCACCTCGCTCACGTCCAATGGCCGGCGCCGAACCGATCGGAGCCGTCGAGCGCAGCCGCGGCGGCAGGCGCTGACGGCGATCGCGACGGGGCCGATCAGCGCGTCATGAAGGCGAGCTCGACGCACTCGTTGGCGATGTCGTCGGTGTAAGCGCCGCCGGGCACGGTCACGCACAGCCTGTTCCAGCCGTTGATCAGCGGCACGTCGACGTCGACGGTGCCGGTGCCGCTCATCTGGTCGGGCAGGTAGACGAGCCGGCCATCTTGATCGAGCCGCGACAGCTTGAACGCGACGCCGCTCGGGAGTCGGAGGGTCACGGGCTGCGTGTGCTGCGCGGTGATCAACGGCGTGTCGATCGCGAACGCGGGTCCGAGCTGGGCACCCGCGATGCTGCCGAGCGGCGCGTCGACGCGGATGCGGCCCGTCGAGCCGGCGTTCGCGGCGAGCGACGAGCCACCGAGGCCGCCGGTGACGTCGACCGACGCCACCGCCATCGTGTGCCCGGTCCGCAGGATCACGAGCCCGCCGGCGCCGCCGCCGCCGGTCGCGCCGGTTCCGGCGGAGCCCGCGCCGCCGAGCGCGGTGAGCGCGGCGGTGGTCAGGTCGCCCTCGGCGTGGAGCTCGAGCGTCCCGCCGCCCGCGCCACCCGCGCCACCATTCGCCGTCGCCAGCGTGCTGCCGCCACCACCGCCGCCGCTCGCGACATTGGCGGGGTTGGCGTAGCTCGCGACGAACGGATCGCCGGCGATCGGCCCGCCGGTCTGCGCCCCGCCGTCGCCGCCTCGCGTGAGGAAGCCCGCGCCGCCGCCCGACGTGGGGATCGCCGGCGTGGTGGCGTCGGCGCCCGCGTCGCCGCCGCCGGGGCACGCGCCCGGCGCGCCCGGTGCACCGCCGTTGCAACCACCCGCGCCGGCCGCGGTCGTGGTCGCGTCGGCGTGAAACGCCGCCATCGAGATCGACGACATCGAGTGAATGCGGACCCGCGGCCCTCCGGACGGCAGCGAGCCCGCGGCGGCGAGCGCGACCCGCGCGTAGCGCTGCCGCGTCGGCGGCAGCTGCGCGACCGAGGTCAGCTCGTCGAGCGCGCCCTCGGTCCATCCGATCGTCGTCGTGAACCCGCGCTCGGTGATCGTGATCGTCAGCGGCACCGAGGCCTGGCCCACCGTCGACATGATGTTCGCCGTGACCGGGACGGCGAGCGAGTTGCCGTCCGCCGCGACCACCACGGCGCCGAGCGTCAGGTCGGCGGTGGCGCCACCGTCGGTGGCGGCGATCGCGACGACGACCTCGCCCGGGATGAAGTTCGCGCCGGTGATCGTCAGCACGGCGGGCCGGCTGTGGTCGACGCCTTGGCCCTCGTAGATCAGCGCTGGCTGAACGCTGGTGGCGCGCAACAGCGTCGGATCGGGGACGCTGAACGGCGCGTCGGCCGGTGCGTCGTCGGCGCTCGGCGCGTCGCGCGCGCGCGCATCGACCACCTGGCCAGCCTCGCTGCCGGCGCCGCCATCGCCCGTCGTGCCGGCCGGCAGGTTGCTCGGGTTGTAGAGCACCGAGCAACCGCTCAGCAGGAGCACCAGCGCTGGAATCTCCTGCATCGCGCACGGTATCTCATCTCACCTCGTCGCGCTCGCATCTCACCTGCCCCTCATACGCGAGGGGGCGAGCCGCTACTTGTAGAGCAGCGTCAGGTAGCTCGGGCCGTAGTATTGCTCGAGCTCCTCGATCGGTCGCTGCGCGGGCTGCACGGACTTGACGATCTGCGCGTGCGAGGGCAGCGCGCCTGGGTTCCAGGTCTCGGGTTGCCACAGCGCGGAGCGCAGGAACGCCTTGGCGCAGTGGAAGAAGATCGTCTCGATCTCGACGACCAGCGCGAGCTGCGGCCGGTGGCTCTTGACGATCAGCTGATCGAACCACGCGGCGTCGCGGGCCAGGCGTGCGCGGCCATTGATCCGCAGGGTCTCGGTGCGACCCGGCACGAGGTAGATCAGGCCGACGTGCGGGTTCGACAGGATGTTGCGGAAGCCGTCGGTGCGCTTGTTGCCGGAGCGCTCGGGGATCGCGAGCGTGGTGTCGTCGAGCACCAGGGTGAAGCCCGGGGGATCGCCCTTGGGCGAGACGTCGCAGCTGCCGTCCGCCGCGGCGGTGGCGACCAGGCAGAACGGCGACGCGGCCAGCCACTCCTTGTCGCGATCATGGAGTCGCGCGCGTTCCTTTGCCACCACGAGCGGCAGCGGCTCGCCGACGAGCGCGCGCAGCTCGTGCTCGGACGTGATCTCGACGAACCCGGGCTCCGACATGGCGCGAGCGTAGCGCGACCTGGCGCGCCGATCCGCAAGCGCGAGGTGTCGTTCCAGTTGCTGGTGCGCCGCCACCGCACGAGCCCGTGTCCGACTACGATACGGCATGGTTCGCCTCGTCCTGGTCGCGTGGCTGGTCGCGTGTGGCGGCGGGCCGCGACCGGTGACGCCCGGCCACGACGGTGACTACGCGGCGGTCGTGCCCGACGCGGTGACCTGGCGCGCCCTCGCGGCCCAGGTCGGGAACGCGACCATGGCGCACGTCGAGGTCGTGAAGGTGCTGTTCGATGGCGACGACCGCCGGCTCTACTTCATGCAGTCGCGGCGCTGGCCGATGCACTTCGACTTCGCCGCGCGCTTCCTGGCGCACGGGTTCCTCGATCACGCGCGGTTCAATGATCGCGAGTACCACGCGGAGGATCGCCGGTTCGTGCTCGGGGCGGTCACGCACTACCTCGATCAGGACGTCTGGAGCTTCGAGCTGTTCGCCGGGGACAAACTCGCGATCGACGCGACCGCGCAGGTGTTCGCGGCGATCCGCAAGGCGGTGTACTTCGGCGAGCAGCTGCGCTATCGCCCGGTCCCGGAGCCGCACCTCGCGGCGATCGAGCGCGTGCGCGCCGCGATGCCGGTCGTCACGACCGACGAGCTGTTCGCCAACGTGCGCTACCAGCCGATCGAGGTCGGCGAGGCCTGGGGCTACCTGCGGATCATCGCGGCCGGCGCGGCGCTGCCCGCGGACCTGCGTCCCTACGACATCGTCGTCCTCGGCACGCAGCCGCTCGAGTTGCCGCCGGTCGCCGCGATCGTGACCGACGATCTGCAGGCGCCGCTCGGTCACCTCGCGATCCTCGCGCACAGCCGCGGCACGCCGAACATGGCGCTGCGCGGCGCGACCCTCGCGCCGGCGGTCCTGGCGCTCGCAGGCAAGCCAGTCCACCTCCGGGTCGGCCCGGCAGACTACGCGCTCGCGCTCGCGACGCCCGACGAGCTGTCCCGCGCGGCCCGCGCGCGCCACGTCCGGGCGCAGGCGCCGAAGCTGGATCTGCGCGACGCCGGCATGCCGACGCTGAAGGACATCAAGCCACGCGACCTCGCGCGGTTCGGCGCGAAGACGATGCAGCTCGCGCGCGTCGCGCGGCTCGGCGGCATCGCGACGCCGCGGGCGTTCGGCCTGCCGTTCCACGCCTACGCGACGTTCCTCGCGGCGAACGGGCTCGACCGGACGATCGCGGGGCTGCTCGGCGATCCCGCGCTGCGCGGGGACCAGGCACGGCTCCGCGCGGCGCTCGACCGGCTCCAGCGTGCGATCGCGGCCGCTCCGGTGCCGCCCTCGATCACCGATCCGCTGCGCGCGCGGATCGGCGCGGTCCTCGCGGGCTCGGCCCGGGTGCGCCTGCGCTCGTCGACCAACGCCGAGGATCTCGCCGGGTTCTCCGGCGCC
>Ga0307513_10012254_pt1 | contig 10599 bp, 7 predicted proteins | sample 15_EM_MG_FD_202174 | JGI IMG/M metagenome (GOLD analysis project Ga0307513, IMG submission 202174) | Populus trichocarpa ectomycorrhiza microbial communities from riparian zone in the Pacific Northwest, United States - 15_EM | ecosystem: Host-associated > Plants > Roots > Unclassified | place...
GAGCTGGGTGGTTGGCTGCAGTTTGGGAGGGGAGAGGTGGGATGGGGAAGAAGAAGGGGAAGAAGAAGGAGAAACAGAGGAAGAGAGGAAGAGAGGAAGAGAGAGTGTCGGCAGAGGCAATATATACTGGATTTGCCGACGGAATGTTCTGTCGGTAACACCGTCGGTGATTCCGCCGGTGTTAGCGTTTGGCTGTCCGGGTTTGAATCCCTCGGTATTTTCATCGGTAAATTCATCTGAAAAAAATCCATGTCATCCCGCCATTGCAATTTTCAAAAAAAATTTCTCGCCACCGGTATATACCGACGGAATTATTTCGTGGGTATATACCGGCGGCATCGCCGACGGAGTGTTTCCGTCGGCAATGTTTACCGACGGAAATAATTTTGTCGGTAATGCCGTTGGTGTTATCCGATTTTCTGGTAGTGAGAAAATGCCTCATAAGGCCAAAATCTATCATATCATATTCTTTCATCATAACATTCTTGAATTCCTTGACCATGTTTGCATTAGAATCTGCATATATCATAATATCAACATAAAGGTGAACCATAAAAAAAATTTGCTACTATTTTCTTCATATAAAGTGATGGCTTACATTGACATCTGTCAAAACCATTTGATGAAAATATTAATTAATCTTGATGTTTCATGCTCATAATGCTTATTTTAAACCATAAAGAGCCTTACGAGGTTAACAAACCTTGTCTTCTTTTTCTTTCATCACATTACTTGGAGCTTGATCTACATAAACCTCTTTCTCCAATTCTTCATTAAGAAAATTTGATTTCATATTAGGTTGAAAAGCCTATAATTGCAACTAAACTGCCAAAGCAAGAATAATTCTAATAGTTTCTATCCAAGCAACAGGTGCAAAAGTTTATATAAAATATAAGTTTCTATAAAGTATACTATAGGCTGTTGTAAGTAGCATTTTGCAATAAGTCTCGCCTTATTTGTCTTCTCTCTTTCTCTTTCTTTCCCTTGAAAAGCGTTTTGCCCAACCAAAAAATCCATGTTATCCTCTTATTTTGTTTAGGTTTCTGATTTGGTTCTCTTGTTTTTTGTTGTCTTATTTTCGTCGTGATTCCTTTTTATAAACTTTAAATTTATTTTCTATTTCATCTTTCCTTGAAATATTATTTTTCTTCTTATTTTTATTTCTTTTGGTTTTAGATTTGATCCTTTTTTTATTTTGAGTTTTGATTTCTTTCAATTTCACCTTTAAATCAATCAATGTTATTTTCCCCAAATGTTTTTGTTTAACATTTGGTCATCATTCTTTTATATTACTATTTTTTTTAATCTTTTGTCAAATTGATTTTTTGTTTTCAATTTTATTCTCTAACCTTAGGTTGGTTGGGAATTGAGGGTTGTTGTTTTTTCCAGTTAGGTTACACCAAGCTTATAATTGAGATCACAAATTTAAAAGGTTAAATTGGATAATATCAGCTTTCTTTCTTTTTTTACACTGATTTTATTTTTCAATTTTATACGTCGACACTTTACATTCTATCTTTTTTTCTAGTTTCTTTAAAAATTATCATGGCCTCATGAACAGGTTTCGTGTTCGGCAAGTGTACTTGCATGTGTTTCCTTGTCATTTTTTTTCTTTTCTTCGTGCAACACTCAATTAGATTGAAATGTATTTTGAATGTTTATTTTTATTTTTATCATGAGCACTCTTTTTTCTTTCTTAATTAGATGCATATGATATCGATAGATAAGACAAGCTTATTTGACTCAGGTAGGTCTATGACCTAAATCACGACGTTTTCTAACTTTTTTGAAACACACTTATGATGTTTTGATATTTTTTTTATCACTAAGATTTGTTTTTGTCCTCGGCGTAATATGAGCCACAAGACTAGTTTTTACTCGAACTAGAATTATAAGAGGGCAATGGTTGGTTAGGATGAAAGTTTAAAAACCTAACCACTACATCTAGAACAAGTTTTCTATATTAGGCTTCCATACTTTTATTTTATTTATGCAAACTAAATTGTTGGTTTAAAGAATTATCTTAAGTCCTCTATAATAATAAGGAGCATTTGTACAAGGATAGAGTCTAACATAGACAAGAACAAAGGATAATGGGTTTATTTTAAGTCAAAACCCTGAAAAAATCAAGAACATTATAAATATAGAAAGACTCTCAAAATACTTAATTTTATCCATTCATATATCCACTTGTTAAAAGGCTAATGCAACCTTTTATATAGAAAAAACTAGAAAACACTAATAATATTGAATAGGAAAATTAAACTAGAAAAAAAAATTTATTCAAATAGGAAAAAAAAAACTAGAAAAGCTTTATAATGAAGAATAAGAAAATAGAAAATAAAAGGAAATAAAATTAACTAAGGAAAAAATATATTTTTCTAAAAAGCTCATGCATTAGAGTCTTTGCAATGATTAGCATTTTATCATATTTCTAACATGAAAATAATTATTATTTATGTGTTAAGCATAATAAAATTAAAGTTAAGAACATGAAGTATTTATAACTATATGTTAAAATTTTTATGTATGGGTATTATATTTACAATTTGAAATTTATATTATGAATGATTTGTTAATCACCAAAGTGATCAAATCCTTAAGACAAATAAATTTTGAATTGTATAATGTTTTTCATTTTTCAATTACCCATTATTTTCAATGCTTATATAAATATCATGATGATTATTTATTTATGAATAAATTGAAGTTCATAGGTATAAGACATTTCCGGATCACTCAAATATTGATTAGTTGCTATATGATTAATGAGCATAATTGTTAGTAATTAAAATGTTCTTTTAGTTGTTTTCATATCCAAAGATAGTAAATGCATCTAATTAGTGAATATATAATCTTCAAATTAAATCAAAATTTCCTATTATTATTATTATATTGTTGCATCGCCCAAAGGAGATCATCGATGTATATTCAATGTTTATGTGAATTATTTTTATGAATTTGTATTATGTATTTAAGTTTTGACTCAAAATAGAGTGTCAATTGAATATATTAGCACAATTCTTATAATTGTTGATTCATTAACCAAAAAATAGTCACTCAAAACATTTGTCGATTATGTTGAAAGAATGGGTATCATGGGACATGATTATTGATATTATATCATGACTATATGATGATTATGTATTTGACACTTTAAGCTCATTTATGAATATGTTTATGATATTTCTTGTTTTATATTTGATATACATGATTAATTTAGAATGATGATAACATGAATTGTCTTTGACAAAGACATTATTGATTGACCAATTTTGTGCTTCTCATTTACAACTCATGTTAAGTAAAACTAAAATTGTAGTACATAGAAGGGACTATGTCAAATCGATAATATACAACCGTCATGACTTGTATTAGTTCTCTTACTTAGTTATGATAAATGATGTGATCAATGTATATAACGATTTAACATTACTCTATGCATATTATGTTAATATATTTAATAAATCATAAAGAAAAATAATGTCATATGAGTCAAGTGAGAGAATGTAAGATATGACCCACACAATGAGATGATGGGTTCTTAAATGATTTAATAAATATTAATGTTAAAATTGTATTGATTAATTTTAAAAATTGTTTTGCATCTAATAATTGCTTACTTGGTAGATGTGTGATGTAAGGAGTCTATTAAAAAAAAAATCAAACTAGTCCTCTCTCTATCCTATACTGTAAGTTTTATTCCATCAAAAACTTATGTAGAAGATTTGCTATGAATCAAGATACACATTCTTTAAATATTTATTTGAATGTGAAAATCATGAAGTTTTAAGATCATGAACATTATGGTTTTTATTTGATTGTTCATGTTTGCCATCAAAGAATTGCTAATAGGGAAAACAATTATTCTTTTCTCTCTTGACGAGGTAAGCTCACGTGCTAATGTGTTATAAATATCTTGGGTTATTAGGTAACCATTCAAGCATTGGAAGTTCATTAAAAAACCCCTATTCATTTAACAATCACACACTCCCTACATTTTTCATTCTCCTCCTCTTTTTTATACTTTACTTTTCCTATATTTATTGACTTAAACATCATATGGTTTTTTATTTTGATAAGGAGTTTATTTTGCAATGAAAACCAAGCTTAAGGACAAAACCTATATTTAAACCAACACACTTCAGTCCAAAATACACATTCATGAAAAGCCAAATCTAGTTTGAAGTTTTCACCACTTCAGCACTAGTTTTCATTTATAATTTATGACAGAAATGAGTTATGTTAGAAGTATGTTTAGTAGGAAAATGAAAAACAAACCAAACTATAGGTTCTTATTTTTAAAGTGAGAAAGAAACCTAAGTTATAATTCATAAATCAAAGTTACTTTTTTTTTATGATTAAATCAAAATTCTGACTTAATTTATTATGTCAAATTTTATTTTCTAATTAAATATATTGATGAATTTTTTAAACAAAAGTTAAAATCAAAATCTAAAAATCATATCGAACATAACTTAATGAGGGGCTTATTGTTAAGTATTGAGAAGAATTAACCTCTGTTTAATACCATGGTTCAACCTGCTTTTCAAATATATTTTTTCCTAAAAAACAACATCAAATTAATGCTTTTTAGGTCTTTTATATATTTTTTATATACCAGTGTCAAAAATAAATAAAAAAAGATAATTACAAAACCTATAGTTTGGTTTGTTTTTCATTTTCCATCTAAAGTTTGAGAAATATAATTTTCCTCTTAAATATTAGTAACTTCATTACACTTTGCATCCCACATTTTGGCTCTAAAATAAAAGTCAATTATTATTTATAGGTTTGCCATTATAGTAATATTAATGACTAAAATGTCTTTGGTGACTAAAAATAAGAGAAAAAGATTGTGTTGCCTTTGGTTTTTTTTTTCCTGAAAACTAATTGTTGCGTATTACTTTACTATTTATAAAAATGCCACTAAAATCATGCATAATATAATAGATCCAATAACAATTCTTGATCAAGTTGAAGACAACTAAAAACATAAAAGCTCACATAAAAGATTTATTCATTAATTTCAACCAAAAGCAACAATTCTTTAATGTTGTTCACCATTTTAACCTAACAAAAAACACCACTGAAACTAACATTACTTGCACCAATTTGTAAAAAAATTGCAAAATTTTGCAACAACAATTCTTCACTTCTAGCAATAATTCTTCACTACAAATCATGCAAATACACATTGCTTAAAATTACCAACCCACCACTAACCAATCCAATACACACACTGTACAAAACAGCTATAAAACTACTAACACACAATGTAAAACACAACCCAAAATTAGTAGCTTATACATTTGAAATAATATCGTCAGATTCATCAAATGTTAATAGCCTACAAACTTACAACAACTTGGATAGACTAAAGCACACAATTTTAAACCCTTAATTTTAAACATTAAGGTCACTGTTTACAGTAACCTTAATTGATCAAATTAGGAGTTTTGATATTTGCTTCACAAGACACGCATTAAAAGTATAAAATTCAATTTAAACATTACTACAACACTTAATATTATAACCATTACTCATTGATTTAACATAAAATAAACACACACACACACACACACACAAGTCATTCAATCGGGATTCACTTAAAAAACTCACGTCTCCACTGTTATCCATTGTTCCCAAGAAAAACAGGTTGAATAAAATAACACTAACAAGGCTCTTGATACTCGTGCGAAGAGTGCGAAGAGATTAAGTATAAAAAAAATAAAGACCTTGCTTCAAGTTTAATGTTTCTGTGTGAGTGTGTTGTGTTATTAGAGAGGGAGAGAGACTGGAGAGAGAAATCATGTTTGGGAGAGAGAAACGGGGTTTGTGAGAAAAGTGTGCAAATTTATATTTATTATATACGGGGATAAAAATATATTTTTGACTAATTTGACTTGTTCCATTAATCACAGAGAAAAACCGTAATTTTTCAAATCTTAGAATGAAAACGAAAAACAGACCAAAATATAGAGGTTTTTTTTTTGTAATTATCCTAATAAAATATCCAAAAAATATCATTTTAATATATTTTTAATAAAAAAGTAATTTTACAAAAATATCATGTACCACATTACCAAACACACACTCAATGCCTTATTATGATTTATGAGTTACAATTTCTATAATTATTTATTTATTTATTAATTATGACTAAAGCTAAGGATTTCCCTTCTATGAGTGAATGAATGGAATGTTTTTATCTCCATCTTTCCTTCTCTTTTTTTGTTGTCCTTTGAAATATTCAATAACAAGATTAACATTAATGAATTATGAATGCATATGTAAACTCTCTGTGTTTGGGCTATGGCCAATTTAAAAAAACAAAATTCAAGCAAACTAAATAAATGTTATCCCAAACATTGTGTTTTTAGCAGCAAAACAAAGGACATTGTCATCTTTGAAAGAAAAAAAGGAAAAAAATGCTATAGTTTAAACAACAAGTGAAAAGATGATCGGATAGTGTAGCAATGATATTCAAACTTTGGTACAATAGAATTCAATTATAATTGACAATGAAAATTATTTTCCACAAATACCCCCTTTTATTTCTTTCTAAAAACCCTAACTTACTTTGATAGAAAATTGGGTCAAAAAATGGTGGTTGTGCACCGACTGATGTTACTAAGTTCAAACTTCAACATGACTGTTAAGAATGAGTTTTGGTTAGATATTGTAAGGTATTCTTAACTTTTTTATGGTTTTACAAAGATCTTTTTACCTGGAATCTGAGATGGCAAAAAAGCCAACATGCAATCGGCTATATTCCCATTTAAATAAAAGATTGGGCCAATTTTTTATGTGACTAAATAAAACATTAGTCATACTAATAGGATTTCATATGATAGCTCACGAGTAGATATAGGTCTGCGCTACATCGTAAAGCCAATTTTTTTCATAAAAAATATGTTACAGTGTCACAAGCACACTTTTAAAAAAAAAGAAGATTTGTGCCTCGAGTTATAGACCTAAATGGATTAAATATGTCATTTTTATTTTAATTAAATGATAAAAAATAGGGTGTGGTATTAAATGAACCGATTTTTTCTTCAAAAAAATATCATGATAATTTGGGAAGAAAATTTTTTTTCAAAAAGGGAAATTTTTTTTTGGAAAAACGATACAAATTAATTATTAGTCAATTAAATATGAAAGGACAAAATTGGGAAAAATTACAAAAAAAACTTAACTTTAGTCAAATAGAGTTAGCATGATAAACCTGTAACCTAGATAATAAAGGACAACAAGTCAACTCAGGTTAACTCTAAGCTAGCGGCCTAGGTCATGAGGTTGGGATAACCTAATGGAAAAGAAAATGAAGGAAATCACAAAGCTTATTTAAAAAAAAAAAACAATGTCGAATGATGAAATCAGAAAAGAAAATAAGTTTTTTTTAAAAACCAAAATATGTCAACCCGCTTCACTTTTCAAACCCATGACCCCAATCAGTAAACCGGAAGCACCATACCTAGTAAAACCATAAAGTCCAATCCCCAACTAATCAAATGTTAAAGAATGAAATTAAAAAAAAAACTCAATTATATAAAATAATTCAGAATTAAAAATAGCAATTAAAAGAACGACAATCAAAACTGAAATAAAAAATAACTAAGAGTACAACTACAAATCTTTTATTGAAAAAAGAAATTGAAAAGAAAAAAGGGGAAAAAACACCATCGACGACAAACCGTGCCATTTCTATCACCACATGCCACCCCAATAAAAAGAAGACGCTGTGAAATGGAGTTTTTACTCGATACGAGGCGTCATACTCACCACCAAAAGAATATGGGCGCCTCTCATACATTGGCGTGTGCATCCTACGGGCCTATAAACGACTAAATTGTCCTCAATCAACTTCATAATAACAAAAAAAAAAAAACATAATGAAAAGATGAAAAATCCCCTGGACACAAGCTTTAAAATTTTTTAATGTTCTCAAAGCATTCAGTCTTGATTTTTTAACATACTTGTTAGAAAATAAACTTCGAACCTACTCCTAAACAATGTCTTAAATTGAGTAGATTTTTATGTAATCTAACTATGAATCATTAGGAAGCAATACGAAGAGTACTAAAATATTTAAGGTACACCATTGACTATAGGCTACACTATATTGGTTACCTAACAATGCTAAAATGGTATAATTATGCTAATTGAATATCTAACAATGAGGATTCAAAATCCATAAATAGATATGTCTTCACGCTTGGTGGATCAATTTATGGAAATCCCCCAAACAAATATGTATCACTAGATTCATGATAAAAAAAAATTGATAAAGGTGTTAAGGAAGCCATATGGATTTGGAATTTCTTAGAGGATATTCCATGTTGGATAAAACTAGTGTCAGCTATTTATATCCATTGCGACAGTCAGTCAACAATTAGAAGGGCATAAAGTATTATGTATAATAGTAAGTCTAGAAATATACGTCGTAGACATAATACCATTAAACACTTGCTCTTAAATAAAATTATTTCCGACTTTGTAAAGTCAAAGGAAATTATTGTGAATCCGTTAACCAAAGGTTTGTCAAGAGAGCTTGTGTATAATTTATCAAGGGGAATAAGCTTAAAGTTTTTAAAAGATGAAAGAGTGTAATTATAGTAACCATACCTAGTTGATTAGAGATTCCAAGATCTAGGTTCAAATGAAAAACTAAGTTATATAACATTTTCAGTAGCACTAAGAAATTATTATTTCCTAATTATTCTTATGATGAAATAAGTGTTGATTATAGCGTGATAAATGGTGAGCTGAGCTCTTAATGATTTTCATATCTTGGTACACCAAATAAAGTACAGCGGAATACTCTCAATGAAAGATTACCTATATGAATGAGAAATATGGTTGTTTCTTTAAGAATTTCAATAAAAGCTTAATTTTCTAAAGCACTTATGAATTCAAGAGTTGTTCAAGGCCAAAATAAACACAATACCGAGAACAAAGGAAATCTCTAGGTAGAAAACTATATGAGTACTATTGTTTTGGTTTACACAAAAGGTTGAATAGTTCAAGACATCACATTTACTATTTAGCCAAGTAAATCCAATAGTATTTCACCAAGTAAGGTTCAAAGCCAAAAGCTACTTATCCTAATGTAGTAATCTACCAAATCAGTATCTCTCAACTAATTTTTGAGTCGTTTTCAAACTGGCGAGACAATTTCCATTCATCTGGGGATTGTTGGAAATTTGTTTTAAATAAACAAATTATGGGTGAATGAGAAATTAATCTCAAATAACCCTTGGTTTTCCCACTAAAAAAACTCTTGGTTTGTCTTAATTTAATTCTTGATTTATGGTAGTTAATCAATGGTTGATAATGGTGAGAATCAATTCTTATTAATTCTTCAACATTTAGCTTCTAAAATTCACTATAAAAAAGAAGAAATGGAGGAATAGTTTAGTACTTGAATTTTTTTAGATGTTACACACTCTTCCTCACCTTATATTTTAGTTTTTGTTTTCTCATTTTATACTTTAATTTTCCTCTCAAATCTAGAGCTTATATTCATATTGTTGAGAAATATTTGAGTTTCATATTCTTTGGTTTAAAGACCTTAATTTAAAAGTGTATTTAAACCATGGTGGTATTGTTGGAATCTTGAGAGGTATATTGCATACATCTTTTTTTTTTTTTTATCAAATGTAAGAATATATTAAGATCAAAGGTAACAAAGCCACAAAAGTAGCAAACAGAAAAAGTATATACAGAGATGAGGGTAACCAGTACCCTAAACAAAACCGGGAACATGCTCCCATTGAAAAGAAACATAAAACAAACATCCCTAAGGCCAGAAGTAGCCACACATATAACAAACATGAGGGACTGAACCAGCCAATCCAATGTACTGCCAGGCAAGTCAATCTACTGCCAGCAGAGCAAAAAACAATCAGCCGAAATCCAACAAAAACATCCAGCTGCTCATCTCCCATGCCGAACCAAGTCAACAACATGAAGCCATCATAATTCAACAAACCACAGCTGCAAAGAACTCAACCCCAAGGGCCCATCAAAAACTCCCCCTGAAATAAGGACCCGCTAACTATGCGAAGCCAACAGAGGATAGACCATGCAGGGGCAAGATAAACGTGCATTCACATTAAACTACCCCAACCAATCCAATCAGAATGCAACATTGTAAGCCAGGGGATTTTTTTCATGAAAATACAATATAGTGTAAAATAGAATCTGAAATTTTCTGAAAACAGCCTCAACCGATTTGCTAGTGTTGTCAAAAATTCTCCTGTTTCTTTCCTCCCAGATCAAATACACAAGAACTGCAAGAGATACTCTTCTCATTTTTGGTTGTAGCCCTTTTTTGGTGTGTTGTAAAACCTGGGTAGCTCTGCTTAAGGAAGGCATATTGTGATGAATCTTGAGCCAGAGTCTGGTCTTTCTCCAAAGAGAAGACGACCAGTCACAATTGAAGAAGAGGTGAGCATGAGACTCATCATCATTCTGACAAAGAGGGCATTTAGGATCAGGGGATAGAAACGGAAGACGATCTCTCGTTCGCAGCTTGCCCAGCATTGCCAGCCATAGGGAGAAACTATGTCTTGGAAGGGACCACTGCTCCCAAAC
>Ga0307513_10012255_pt1 | contig 10598 bp, 10 predicted proteins | sample 15_EM_MG_FD_202174 | JGI IMG/M metagenome (GOLD analysis project Ga0307513, IMG submission 202174) | Populus trichocarpa ectomycorrhiza microbial communities from riparian zone in the Pacific Northwest, United States - 15_EM | ecosystem: Host-associated > Plants > Roots > Unclassified | place...
AGGCTTCGTGAGGTAGTACTCCGATCCCACGATGCGCCCGCGGGCGCGATCGAACAGACCGTCTTTAGACGACAGCATGATCACCGGAATCGATTTGAACACTTTGTTGTGTTTGATGAGCGAACAGGTCTGATACCCGTCGAGCCGCGGCATCATGATGTCGACGAACACGATGTCCGGCGTGTAATCGGCGACTTTCGCGAGCGCGTCAAAGCCATCCACCGCCGTGAAGACTTCGCACCCTTCCTTGGCGAGCAGTGTCTCCGCGGTCTTGCGAATGGTCTTGCTGTCATCGATGACGAGGACTTTCAGACCCTTGAAGTGTGGGTTGGTGTCTGTCACCGCGTACCTCTCCTGAACAAACAAAATGGCTGCCCTTAAACCATTGAAGGGCTGCTATTAAAATGCTGCGCTGCTTGGCAAGCTGAGGGGCGTTTTAACATATAGGCATACCCCCGGCTATGCCGGTCACGTCACGTTTTTGAGGTCGGAGATGGCGATGGCGAAAACCACTAGTCTTGCGGTCGTAATGGATCCGATCGCGAAGATCAAATTTGCGAAGGACTCCACACTTGCGATGTTGCTTGCGGCTGCGGCTCGTGGCTGGCAACTCACCTATTTCGAGCAGTCAGACCTCTTCCTGCGCGATGGCGTGGCGTTCGGCCGCGGCCGGCCACTCAAGGTGTTCGCCAATCCCGAAAAGTGGTTCGAGCTCGGCGAGCCCTCGGTGCAGAAGTTGGGCCAGTTCGACTGCGTGTTCATGCGCAAGGATCCGCCGTTCGACGCCGAGTACATCTACACCACCTACATTCTCGAGCGCGCGGAACTCGAAGGCGCTTTCGTCGCCAACCGGCCGCAGGGACTGCGCGACATGAACGAAAAGGTCTACACGGCGTGGTTCCCGCAGTGTTGCGCGCCGACGCTCATCACGCGCAACGCAGGTGACATTACTGCGTTCGCCGCTGAGCACGGCAAAATCGTGGTGAAGCCGCTCGACGGCATGGGTGGCAAATCCATCTTCGTCACCGAGAAGAGCGACAAGAACCTGCCGGTGATCATCGAAATGCTCACCGACAACGGCAATCGCTTCGCCATCGCGCAACGGTACGTGCCCGACATCGCCTCGACCGGTGATTCGCGCGTGCTGATCATCGATGGCGAGCCAGTCCCCTACGCGCTTGCACGAATCCCGTTGCCGACCGACAACCGCGGCAACCTCGCCGCCGGCGCCAAGGGTGTAGGACGCCCGCTCAATGAACGCGACCGCTGGTTAGCCGCGGAAATCGGCCCCAAGCTCGCCAAGCTGGGAATGGTCCTGGTCGGCATCGACGTCATCGGCGGCTTCGTGACCGAGATCAACGTCACGAGTCCGACAGGAATTCGTGAACTCGACGCGCAATTCGGGCTCAATATTGGAGATATGGTAATTGCCGCAATCGAGCGCCGCATAGGCGCCAAGAAAGGCTGAGATGTCCCGCGCGATGCAGATGCGCGAAGGGATCGCGCCGACGCGCGACCGGCTCACCACAACTGTCTTCATGGCCGCGCTGGTCCACGGAGTCATCATCGTCGGCGTTACCTTCGGCGGCGTGAAGCACGACGCTGTCGGCGCGCCAGGCCTCGAAGTGTTGCTGGTTTCCGACGACGTGGCCGAGGCGCGCAGCAACGAATCGGCCGCTTATCTCGCGCAACGCACCCAGCTTGGCTCCGGCAGCCCCGAACCGGGCGAAGTCGCGCGGACGCCGCGCGCCGCCGCCGAACATGCCGCGCGCAACGGACGCGCCGACGGTGAGGTACTGGCCGAAGACTCCGGCGCGCTGCTCGCCGCCGCCGACAGCCGCGCGCTAACTACCACCGCGCCCATGCCCGAGATCCTCTACTTCGCGCCTCCGGCCAGCATGACCGAGATGACCGAAGTGCCTTTGCAGACGGCCGGCAACAGCGAGCTCGACAAGCCCGGCATAGACGACGACGAAGAACAGCAGGTGCGCGGCCCGAAGCGCGACGAATTGTGGGTTACGCCCGACACGCGCGAGTCGCTGGTGGCGCCTTATCTCGTGTCCTGGCGAAACAAGGTCGAGCAGCTGGGAACACTGCATTTTCCGCGCGCCGCCTGGCGTGCACCGGGAACGCGCAATCCGGACGTGGAAGTCGCCATCCTCGCCGACGGCACGCTCGATTCGGCGGTCATCGTGCGCTCGAGCGGCTCCGCCAAGCTCGATCAGGCGGTCGTCGACATATTGAAGCTCGCGAGCCCGTTCGATCCATTCCCCAAGGAATTGGCCGAGAAGCACCGGATGTTGCGTTTCAAATACGGTTGGGAGTTCCAGAATCCCGGCCGCCACGGCACCGTGACCGCACCCGCCGATTCACGGTAAAGTGCGCCGCATATGAGCGGCGGCGTCACCAGTCTTTCCAATCACCTGCTGATCGCGATGCCGCAGCTCGCCGATCCGAACTTTTCCCAGACGGTTTCGCTGATCTGCGAGCACGGTGAAAAAGGCGCGCTCGGCATCGTGCTCAATCGCCCGCTGACCATGACGCTCAGCGAAGTGTTCGAGCAGATGAAGATCGAGCCGACCGACAAGCGCGCGGCGGACCTGCCGGTACTGCGCGGCGGACCGGTTCACCAGGACCGCGGGTTCGTCCTGCATCGGCCCGGTGGCGAATGGGACTCCACGCACAAGATCTCCGACTCGATCCAGGTCACCACCTCGCGTGATGTGCTCGCCGCAATGGCGACCGGGGTCGGCCCCGACAAGGCCTTCATCGCTCTCGGTTACGCGGGCTGGGAGGCCGGGCAGCTCGAGAAGGAAATGCTCGACAACTCCTGGCTGTCGGTGCCCGCCGATGAAAGCGTGATCTTCGATCTGCCTTACGAGGAGCGCTGGCTCGCCACGCTTCGGTTGCTCGGCGTCGAACCCGGACAGCTCACTTCGTTTTCCGGTCATGCCTGATCGGGCACAGATAGTCCTAGCCCTCGACTTCGGACTCAGACGTATTGGCATCGCAAGCGGCGACACCCTGACGCGCGCCGCCCATCCCCGCTCCACCATCGTCAACGGCCCTGCCGGCCCGGACTGGCGCGCGCTCGAGCGCGTGCTCGCCGATACGCGCCCGGCACGCATTGCGGTGGGCGAGCCCTATAATGCCGACGGCTCGACAAGCCCGCTCACTGAGGCCGCGCGCCGCTTCGCCACAGAACTCGCAAAGCGCAGTTCTCTGCCCGTCGACCTGGTCGATGAACGCTGGTCTTCGCAGGACGCCGAAGAACGCCTGCGCGAGCAGCGCGCCAGTGGTGAGCGCAAGCGTCGCGTGACGCGTGAAGACGTGGATGCGGCCGCCGCCGCGGTAATTCTGGAACGCTGGTTCGCAAAACAAGACCCATGACTCAACAGACTCGCGCCAACGGCACCTTGAGGCACCTGCTTACACTCGAAGGCATGACTCGACAGCAGATCGAATCCCTGCTGACACGCGCACAAAAGTTCGTGAAGCCGATCGGCGAAGCGCCGGCTCACAACAAGAACCTCGCCGGAGTCACCGTCGCCAACATGTTCACCGAGCCCTCGACGCGCACGCGCGTGTCGTTCGAACTCGCGGCCAAGCGTCTCGGCGCCGACGTCGTCAACCTCGAAGTCCAGCTGTCGTCGCGCGTGAAGGGCGAGAGCATGCTCGACACCATCTACACGCTCGAAGCCTGCCACGTGGACGTGTTCGTGATCCGCGACGCGGAGGCGGGCGTGCCGGGCATCGTGGCGACGCACGTGCAGCCGCACGCCAGTGTGTTGTCGGCCGGTGAGGCTCATGTGGCCCATCCCACCCAGGGCCTGCTGGACGCGCTCACGATCCTGCAGGCGAAGAAGAAGTTCGACGGGCTCAAGATCGCCATCGTTGGGGACGTGAAGCATTCACGCGTGGCGCGTTCGGCCTGGCACGTGCTGGCGACGCTCGGCGTCGCCGAGATTCGCATCGTCGCACCGCGCGGTCTCGCGCCCGACGCCAACGAGTTCGCCGGGTGCGAACGCCACACGTCGATCGAAGCCGGCATCGCCGGCGCCGACGTCATCATGATGTTGCGCATCCAGAAGGAACGCATGGCCACGGCCGCCATTCCCGACGCGGACCGCTACTTCGCGAAGTTCGGCCTGTCGTCCGAGCGCCTGGCCAAAGCCAAGCCCGATGCCATCGTCATGCATCCCCAGCCCATGAATCGCGGCATCGAGATCGCGTCCGATGTCGCCGACGGCCCGCAGTCGGTGATCCGCGACCAGGTGCGCAACGGCGTCGCCGTGCGCATGGCGGTGCTCGAGGCGGTGATCGAAGGCAGAAAATCGTGAGCGCCCTGCCCCACGACGAGCTTGGCCGCAGCCAGGGCGTGCACCCCGCGCATCGCGGCAGCATCTTTCTCGAAGACGGCACGGTGATCGCGCAGGAAACCTGGCCCGGCGAACAGTTCGTCCTGCGAATCTCCGCGCCGAAGTGCGCGGCGCGCGCCGAACCCGGCAGCTTCGTGCACCTCACCTGCGATCCGGACTTGCCGATGCGCAGGCCGCTGTCGATCCAGCGCGTGAATGCGACCGAAGGCTGGATCGAAGTCCTCTACAAGATCGTCGGACCGGGCCTGAAGGCCCTCAGCCGTCGGCACGCGGGTGACGTGATGAGCGTGCTGGGCCCGATCGGCCAGCCGTTTCGCCCTGACCCAGCGCGGCCGCGCGCACTGTTAGTTGGCGGCGGCGTGGGCATCCCGCCGATGGTGTTCCTGGCCGAATGGATGAGCGCGCAAGGAGGTCCGTGGAAACCCCTCGTGCTCATGGGCTCGGAAATTCCGTTTCCGTTCAAGGCGCGGCCCTCGACCATCCTCGTGCCGGGCATTCCCGCCGGTAGCATCGCCGCCATGCCGCTGCTCGATGGATGGGGTGTGCCGAGCCGGCTCGCGAGCAAAGCGGGCTTCGCCGGCTGTTACGACGGTTTCGTCACGCAGCTCGCGGATGAGTGGTTAGGCTCGCTCGACGCAGCCGCCAAGGCCGAAGTCGAAGTTTTCTCCTGCGGTCCCACGCCGATGCTCGAGGCCATGGCCAAGGTCGCGGCGAAACACGACGTCGCCTGCCAGGTGTCGCTCGAGGAATTCATGGCCTGCGCCGTCGGCGGTTGCGCCGGCTGCACCGTGCGCGTGAATACACCCGAGGGGCCGGCGATGAAGCGCGTGTGCGTGGATGGGCCGGTATTCGATGCGAGGGCGGTTTTTTCCTGAGCTGACCGCCTCGCGCTCCAGCGCATGTAACTGGCCCGGCTAGGGCGCGGTCACCATTCGACCGCCCTTCATCACCATGCGGACCTTGCGCACCGCGTGAATGTCGGCGCCCGGATCGCCTTCGACGGCGACGAGGTCGGCGAGAAGGCCCGCACGAATGGCGCCCACCTTGTCGTCGACATGGAACGCGCGCGCATTCACCGAAGTGGCGGCGGCGAGCACTTCGAGCGCCGGCATTCCGAATGCCTGCATGAGTTCGAGTTCACGCGCGTTGTCTCCGTGCGCAAACACGCCCACATCGCCGCCCGCGCACATCACAACTTTTGCGGCGCGCGCGGCCGCGAATGCGGTGCGCTCTTTCTGCAGAGCGGGCGGCGCGGGATCGGCGCCGTTCCAACCCTGGTAGCGTGCGATCGCATCGCCCGCAGCGAGCGTCGGGCACAGCACGATGCCGTGCTTCTGCATCTCGCGAAAGATTTCCGGAGTACCGCCGTACCCGTGCTCGATGGTGTCGACACCGGCGGAGATTGCGCGCCGCATGCCCTCGGCGGTGATGGCATGAGCCGCGACCGTTCGGCCGGCATCGTGCGCGGCCTCGGTTGCGGCGCGCAGTTCACTTTCTGAAAACGTCGGCCGGCTGTCTTCGCCGGGCCGCCACCGATAGTCGACGTATAGCTTGATCACATCCGCGCCCGCCGCGATCTGTCGACGCACCACGAGAACCAGATCGGCGCCAGTCGCCTCTTCCGCACCTTGCGGCACGGCCACGCCGGGCTCGAAGCCTTTCGGTCCATAGGCACCGGTGGCGACGATCGCGCGCGTCGCGACCAGCATGCGTGGCCCGGGGATGATGCCCTGGTCGATCGCGGCCTTGAGACCGACATCGGCGTAGCCCGCGCCCTCGGTGCCGAGATCGCGCTCGGTCGTGAAGCCCGCGAGCAGCGTCGAGCGTGCGTGGTTCACCGCGCGCGCCGTCCGCAACGCGAGGGATTCGTGCAGCACCTGATCGTCCCAGGTCGTCTCGTTGTATGGATGCAGAAACAGGTGCCCGTGGCCTTCGATGAGGCCAGGCATCAGCGTCTGACCCGGTAGCTCGACGCGACGCGCATTCGGCGGTGCTTCGACCCTTGCGCCGACGGCCGTGATTCGATCTCCCGTGACGAGCACCTGCCAGCCAGCGTGCATCGCCACACCGTCGAAAACGCGATCCGGCGCGAGAAGAATCGCGACGTCATCGGCGCGCGCGGCAAGGGACCCAAGCGCGCCCGCCAGGCAGGAAAGCGCAAGCCACATTGACCGGGTTTTCGATTTCACGACATCCTCGAGAATCGGAGCGAGCTGCGGCGCAGTTTACGCCGCGCTGAGATTGCGGTGCGCGCGCCTGCTCAACGAAACTCCGCGACGACCTCGATGCTGCCTACGATGTGACGATTGAATTCGTCGAGCTCTTCGGCGGGAACCCACAGCTCCGTGCACTCCGCGCCACCCACGGTCTGCACCGGGTATCTCGCGATGAATTCGCTGCCGACGGCAAAACGCGTGACGAATCCCGCGCCGCTGTCGCGCACATTCCACTCGCGCGCGATGCGCGCGGCGTATGCCTCGTTGGTGACGGGATAGAAAATCGGCTGTCCGGGCAGGCGCGGCGGAAACGCGCGAAAGCCTGCCGCCGCGATGAGCTCGAGCTCCGCGGGGCCAACGGGTCTGTAGAGAATCGTCGTCTTCATGCGTCTTCCTCAATAAAAAGGGCGAGCCACCTGTGCGGCCCGCCCATCTGTCTCAAAAGACATCACCCCTTCACGCAGAGAACCTGCTTCAGGGTGTACGCGATCTCGACGAGATCGCGCTGTGCTTCCATCACCGCGTCGATGTCCTTGTACGCGGCCGGCGTTTCGTCGATGACGTCCTTGTCCTTTCGGCACTCGACGCCCGCCGTCGCGGCCTCGTGGTCCGCAACGGTGAAGCGTGCGCGCGCCGCGGTACGCGACATCACGCGACCCGCGCCGTGGCTGCAGCTCTCGAAGCTCGCGGTGTTCCCCAGGCCGCGCACGATGTACGAACGCGCACCCATGGAACCCGGGATGATTCCGAGCTCGCCCTTCTTCGCGCTCACCGCGCCCTTGCGGGTCACGATGAGCTCTTCATCGAAGTGCCGCTCACGCGTGCAGTAGTTGTGGTGGCAGTTCACCGCCACCGCCCCCATTGCGAACGGCCGCATTTCTTGCGCCATCGTCCGAAGAACCGCAGCCATCATCGCGCGCCGGTTCTCGGCGGCGTAGTCCTGGGCCCAGGTCATGGCCTCGACGTAGTCGTCGAAGTGGTCCGTTCCCTCGACCAGGTACGCGAGGTCACGATCGGGCAGATTGATGAAGTGCTTCTTCATGTCCTGCCGTGCCAGCTCGATGAAGAGCTGGCCGATCATGTTGCCGATGCCGCGCGAGCCGGAGTGCAACATCACCCACACCGTCTGTTCTGTATCCAGACAAACTTCGATGAAGTGGTTGCCGCCACCGAGCGTACCCAACTGCTTCTGCGGCTCCTTGGGCTTGAGCTTCGGGTGCTTGGCCGTAATGGCGTCGCACCGCTCGCTCAAGCCGCTCCACCGCGCGAGCACCGGATCCGGCGCCGATCCCCAGGACCCACGGTCGTTACGGCCACGCGTCTTCACCGAACCATGCGGCACGGCGCGCTCGATGCGCGACCGCAGAGCGGCCAACGACTCGGGCAGGTCGCTCGCCTTGAGCGAGGTCTGCACGGCCATCATGCCGCAGCCGATGTCGACACCGACCGCGGCCGGGATGATCGCGCCTTGCGTTGCGATCACCGAGCCCACCGTCGCGCCCTTGCCAACGTGCACGTCCGGCATCACTGCCAGGTGCGAGTGGACGAACGGCATGCGCGCAATGTTCGCGAGCTGCGTCTTCGCCTGTTCATCGACGGGCACGCCGCGCGTCCACATCTTCACGTGGCGGCCGCCCTCGACATTCATCGTTTCATAGTTTGTGTTTTGCATGTCAATCACCCAGATCCAACATTGTCACGGGGACCGCGCCTATGAAAGGCGCGGCACCATGTTCTTCAACACACCTTCGAGGCCGTCGTAGACGGTCAGTGAACCGATTTTCTCCGTCACCTTCTCCAGCGTCTCCAGTTCCTTCAGACGCAGCAGCGTCGGGTTCTCTTCCATGAGTCGCGCGGTGTTCAGCAGCGCACGAGTCGCCGCCGTCTCCTCGCGACGGCGGATCAGGTTGGCCTGCGCCACCTTTTCCGCCTCGACCACCTGGTTGAGGATGGCCTTCATCTCGCCCGGCAGGATCACGTCCTTCACACCCACCGAGCGCACCGCAAGGCCGCTGGCCGCAAGCTTGGCGGCCGACGCGCTCACCTCACGGTCGAGCGAGCCCTTGTCGCCTAACAACTCGTCCAGCGTCCGCGTACCCACTGCCTCACGCAGCGCGAACTGCAGCTCCTTGTAGACGTAGTCCACGAAGTTGCTGACCGTCGCGCGTGCTTTCACCGCGTCCGTCACCTGCCACAGGGCGGTCAGGTTCACGCGCAAGCTCACCTTGTCGCGCGTCAGGATTTCCTGGCCCGACACTTCCATGGCCTGCAAGCGCAGATCCACGAGCTCCATGCGCAATACGCGCTGGTACTTCCAGTACGCCGCCAAACCCGGCTTCAGAACGTCGCGCAGCTCGCCGTCCACGATCAGAAGGCCGACGGACGTATCCGGGACCTCCACCGTGCTGATGGCGTCACTCGCGCCCGCCACGCCCTTGGCACGCGTCAGCACGCGGGCCGTGTTCGCGTCGAGTGCGTACTCGTTCGTGATGTCGCGCACCTCGACACGGACCTTTACCGGACCGCGCCAGTACAGCTGACGCGTACCCGGCGCGAGCACGCCCGTCAGGCGATCGTTCTTGTAGACCAGGCCGACTTCGCGGTCGCCCAGCTCCACGATCTGCACCAGCGGCTCGAGCAATTCGCGCGCCTCGGCGACCAGCACGTCGACACGCGGCAGAGTGAGCTCCGGCTGACTGACGTCGTACGTCTGCACCGTGCAGCTCCAGCGCGGCACGCGGTACTTGCCCGGCGCCAGGACTCGCTCGAGGTTGCGATCGCGATACACCAGCGCACGTTCGTACTGCGCCACCTTCACTCGCTTCAAACCCAACATGATCGTTCTCCTTCTTTCCACCTCACCGCCGCGGCCCCATTGCCGCGGCGGCATCCAATAGGTCGAGGTGATGCCCACACCCCCGGCGCGGTTTGCCGGCTGCGCGGCGCCGTTCATGCAGTCAGCTTCCACGCCCGCGCGCGCCGCCTGGCGGCGCGCGTGCCCTTTGGAAGCGTCCTGCACTTCGGACGCCGCGCTCACCGGCAACTCATGGCGCCGGGCGCGCTGCGATCCGCCCTTCCACCGGCGCGGATCACCAGGTCACCTCGATGCGGGGCAAGCCCCGCTTCGTCATCACTTCCAGCAAACCAGTTAACAGCTGGTTACAAGCGCGGGAATCGAACCCGCGACAAGGAGGAGCACGACCTCCTGCTCTACCCGACTGAGCTAGCTTGTGGTGGTTATCGCCCCCGTTTCTCGCGGTACACGCAATCACGACTGCTGCCAGGTGAAAGCGCGCCAGCCGGCAATGCGATGCCGGGCCGCTGCGAAATACGCGGACAAAGACCTCCTGACGAGGTATCGCTTTCGCGACACCCCGAATCCCTAACAACTTTTCCACCCCGTCTTTTCGATGCCGAAAACGACGAGGCCCCGATCAGCGGCAGCTGACCGGGGCCTCGTAAGAGTCCTTGCGGAGAGCTGCCTGAATGCCGCTCTCCGATTGACTGAAGAGCTAAGGCATCAGAACGTCCGATTCGCCTGCGTCACGGAGCGCGCACGCGGGGGCGCTGCGCCGATTCGTGAGAATCGGGCGTTGCGGCAGCGCGGCGAGCGCAGTGCGGATAAACGAATTGCGGTAGTTAGGATGCATAGGGGCGCGCATTCTAGGCGCGAAAGTTTCGTTGTCAAGCCCGACGGACACAATTTGCCCGAATTCCGCCCTGACAAATCACCATTGGGCGTCGCGGCCGCGCCAGACTCGCCGACATCGAGTAAGACCGGGGTGCGCCATGTTCGATTGGACCTACTGGCTCGGCGAATTCGAGGCGCGCGCAACCCGCCTGGTGGTGGCACGCGTGCCACGCGACAGCGCGCTCACTCCCGAAGAGCGCGCGCGTATCGCGGATTCCATCGGCACGTTCCAGCTCGGCGAGCAATCCGAAGGCCGTACGTTGCTGCGCTTTGCGCGCGAGTTCGGCGCGCGCCATGCGTACCCGGAGCTCG
>Ga0307513_10012256_pt1 | contig 10598 bp, 3 predicted proteins | sample 15_EM_MG_FD_202174 | JGI IMG/M metagenome (GOLD analysis project Ga0307513, IMG submission 202174) | Populus trichocarpa ectomycorrhiza microbial communities from riparian zone in the Pacific Northwest, United States - 15_EM | ecosystem: Host-associated > Plants > Roots > Unclassified | place...
TTGCTGTGCTGCTGCTCTTGCTGCTGCTCTTTCCTCAAGCCGCCGGGCTTCTCTTTGAATGAGTTCCTCAGCTGTGAGGTTGTGGTCTTCGTCTGAATCTGTATCTAGATCTCCTGGGAGGAGGTGACTGGTTCTTGCTGGTGTATCTGCTGAGCCTGGCGTGGGCCCAGGGGTTGGTTCCTGTGTGGTGGGTTCTGGAGTATCGTCTGTGGGTTCTGCTGAAGGACGATTGTAGGCCCTACCGGACCTGGTAACGCTTCTGCTCCTGCGTTCTGCTATTGTGAATGTAGCACCTGAGCCGGGAGTTCCTTTCCCTGCCGCTCCTGCTTCTAACTAGTTATCAAGATACTGGAAGGGTGATCAATCCTACCAGGCTGTTCTCAATCCTGAGAACAAAGAGGTTTCACCTGCTGTAGGCAAAAAAATGTAACAGGTTTATTCCTGTCTAACAAAAATACAATAGGACCGGCGGTAGACCTGCTAGCGCTGGTGCTAAGGGAGGCTTCAAGGGACCGGAGCTAGAAGGATAATAGTTGAAGGACAAGTTGGGCTAAAGGACTCAGGGATTGCCGTTCAACCAAGTGTATTCTTAGACTGAAGGTCTGTCGAAGTCTGCTGTCTCCTGCTAGCCAGGAGACTGGTTTAAATACAAAACCCAAGAGCGATAGCCTTCCTGCAATCACAATCATTACCAGTAGCTGCGCACATACCGGAATCCTGTAATCCTGCAAGACCAAAGAAAGAAACAAACAATGCTCAGCCTTCGCCAGTGTTACATGACCATTCCATACCCGGAATCCTAAATATAAACTTCCAACAAAGCAAACTAAACATAGCAATACGATAGCATAGCCTATCTGACTCAGAGACAGTGGCGGAGCTGCAATCAAATCAAACAAACCAAATATAAATTAACTAAACATAGGAGATCCTGCACTGCCCGCTCCTGTGTACGGTTACCGGAACCTGTACACATGTTACACTATCGTGTTCGCCGAGATGAGGGGAAACCTGTACGGCGTACTTGGTTTCGCAGAAAAGCAGAAAAGTGTTTTCACTCTTCCTACCCTCAGTCAGCTACTACCTTCACTTTTACAAATGGGTGGTTTTGTGGTTTTTTGTTCCGGTATCCAATTACCCTCCCCTTTCCTACCAATATATCCCAGCAGCTTCCAGCAGACTATGTCAATCCATGTCTCAACTTTGTTCGATTTGCAAGACGCAATGCTCAACTTCCGTCCGGCGATGAAATGTTAGTAGTTGGGTGCTATGTATTAAGCAGTATATGCAATATGGATGAAACACCCTTGCCTTTTGAGTTTTTGGATGGCCAGACATATGCGGATCAAGGTAGCCATACTGTTCAGGTTCGAGGTACGAAAGGTGGCTGGAATAAACGCCAGGCGACGGTTATGTTGTGTGTATTTGCCGATTGTGCAATGCGTGTCAAGCCACTACTGCTAGTATTCAGAGGTGCTGAAGTTCTTACTCGTCCTCATGATCAGCAACGCCGAGCCACTGAGATCGCAAGATATGATTCTCGTATTGCAGTCTACTTCAATGCAAATGCCTATGCCAACGAGACCGTCCTTCTTCATTGGATCAATAATTTGCTAGTTCCAGCCCTTCCGGCCTGCCGTCCTAGTATGCTTGCTCTTGACGTCACCAAGTTTCACAAAACGGATACAATTCTTAGTACCTTACGCTCGCATGATATTATTCCTGCCATGATACCACCTGCATGTACGGGCCTAGTCCAACGATTGGATGTGTCTATAAATAAGTCTCTGAAAGACATATTGCGCAACCTAATTGAAGATGCTATGGAATTATTTGAGCCACAGACCGGTGATGATCTTTATGAGAGTCAGAAGAGTAGCGCAATGGAGGAACGCCGAGTCTTGATTCAGCACTGCTTAGCCCAGGCTTGGCATACCTTCTGCACAACCAGACGACAGGTTATTGTCTCTTCCTTTCGAAAGCTCGGCTTATCCTTACCAATCGATGGCTCCTGTGATTCAGAGCTTTCAATTAAAGGATATTCTCCTGAACAGCTAGTAATTGGAGATTGGAGTGTAGCTGATGGCACACATTCAGCCGAGGTCAATGCTGAGATTCATACAAACAACATTGTGACTACTGAAGATTTACTTGATCAAGCCACCCTTTTTGGCCCCGAGTTGGACTTTTTAGTTTACGAGAATGATGATGAAAATGAAAATGAATTTGTAGATAGAGATTAATAAACACATGTTTTGATATTGTCTCAGATAGTAAGATATTGCGTAATACTGCCACACTTTAATTTAACATACTAGCGCGGTGACCGTTCATGCCAGTTTTTGCGGTACTGCATTCACACTCTATGACCTTAGGTCCGGGGAGTGAGCCACCTATTATCCCTCCTGTCTAGTACATTTGTACGGCAGATGCATCATTCAAGCTACAGAATTTGCCACCGGTGCTACCATTCCGATGTCACTATAAAGACTTTGGACACTGCAAATGAGGAAGCCCCTCGAACTAAGCGATTGGTGAACCGAATGCTACTTGATTCACCCCGACCTTTCCTTCCCTCACATTCCGGACCTAGAGTATTATCTGATGGAGGTCTGGTTTCCGCGCAGGGAATATGCCGTCGGACAGGCACCGCAAGGACACAGCTATGATGGGATCTGTCGTCAGGAGAACGATCCGGGTCAGTCGCTGATAGGAAAACTGAGATGTGTTCGATATTCGATATATATGACAAGTGTGTTCGCAAAGGAGTGTGTTGACCATGAGTAGTGATCATACAGAGAAAGGAACGCAGCTCAGACTAGATACAGTTTGTGGTGGCCCGCACAGTGGGCTCCTACCACACAACACCAGTCACCGCCGCGCGGTCTGGTCAATAGCCCTGCTCACACCTACAAGTGTGCCCTAACCTAACATACCACGATGGGGTTACTCCATCATTATCAAAACCCCATCACCCTCCTGCACAAGGTGCGCCTTAACACCTCTCGGTTCTTTCCGATTCCACCCCACTCTTGGATCATTGGTCGTATGACCCCCGGCCAAGTCGGGAAGCGCAAAGCAAGGGAGGATTCACATCGGGGATTCATCTTGCGATTTTGTTACAGCATCGTACCCCTCAAGACGGGAATCGGATATAAACCATCAGTTTTCGCAAGAAAAAATAATAAAGCCATTCAGCTCCAAGACCGTTTCTTGTCACACCAAAAGCATATGGTCTACATCCTCCGACGGCGGGAGACCACAGACTACCGGTAACGCCTGTCGCGTTCGCCGGAGCTCTGTAGCGTTTTGTCGGCATAATGGATTTTTATGCTGAGGAGCACTGCTCATGTTGCCTAGTGCTTAGTAGGTCACGTAATCTTCGCTTCAGATTCACCAACGATTTTGAAAGGCAATTCAGGGCTTCTTCTTTGGCTAACATTCACTTCCTGCTTCGAGGAATCTTGGGAATCATTGGAAATCGAAGATCACGTGACCAGCTCAGCCCTCGGCAACATGAGTAGATTATCTACTGAGTACAGTACCGTAAAATCTCGTGAAATCCACCGTCTCCGGTCTGTCAGGTATACCCCAGCAAATAGCGACATCAGCCCAAGATAGGTTTAGCTTGTCGGATTAACGAGATCTAACACAGCCAAATGACTCAGGCTATGCCGTGTCAGGAAAGCACTAATCCTTCTTGAGAACTTTTGACTCAAACCCCAGAGATTAGGTGTTGGAATTTTGTCCCCGTATGTTTGATATCATTTAACCTTAGTCTTTCTTGTTAGTTCTTTTATGAAACGCTCTACTGCACCTTCCTTCGTTTCATTCGAAAATTTATCTCCTTGCATCTAAATGTTTCTTTTGTGTTTTAGTCAGAGAAAATTTTCTTCCTCTGTGTGGGTGGTGATTGGGTTTCCACGCACACTGGCATGGCATTGGGAAACTGGATCCTATGATAGGGGGCCCGATTATCTAGCTAGAAATGTTATGTGAATTTGAACGTCTATCAAGTACCCAAGCGAACTGCCCAATTCCAATCCATCTCTCACCGATTACTCTACATATTCTACTCCCTTTACTCGGCCTGAATTTTTACATTAGGGGGTGCCGGAGATGGTGGATTTCACGAGATTTTACGGTACCGTAGTATTGTGGTTTTCCGAAAGGTTGCGAAAGGAGCCCACAGCTTTCCCAGCTTTTTTTTCAGAGCTTGATTGCGCAATAGTATCCACCATGGGCCGTACTAAGAACTTCGCTCTGAAGAATCAGATATACTGTGGATTCTCGGGCTCAGTGGCTTGCCAAGTTCTAATTAAACAGAGAGCTCTGAAAAAAAAAAGGATTTGCAACCTTTTGTCCAGCGAGTTTTTCAATAAGTGATCATACTCACGTTGCCAGATTTTGGACGGTTGCGGCCCCTTCCGTGGTGCGGCTTGCCGCACTGATGTAAGCGCGGAAGATGCAAGGATACTGGTGTGATTTGTGTCAGGGGTGGGCTTGGCGAGCTATCGACAAAGAGCCTCAGGTCCATCGCTCGCACATGACTCAGGTTAGCGACAGTGAGGCAGGATGGAAGAAATAAACTAACAGGTGAACACCAAACAAAGAAGCATTTTAGGAATACCCCCGTCGTATACTTGTCACTACTGCCTCTACTACCACGGAAACTATTATTCAGTCGTCTCCGCTACCACCTACTTAAACACTCTCATCATTATTCGCGCTCTTTCTTCGGGGGGTCACAATTCAGCAATGCAGACCCCCGCGACACTCAAACTTCTCCGGACTTCCTCCCTGGTTTGATGCAGATTCTCCCTTTATCCTACATCCACCGCCCCATGGGCAATGAAACGGGCATCTCGAGCCCCCCCTCCGCCCATCGCCACGACTTGGTATCCGTCACCTTGGCGGGCTTGGGCTGGGGCCAGAACACGGGGGTGTATTAAAAGTTTGAGACTAGGTACAGTTCCATCGCAGCAGAAAGGTTTTCGGAACAGCTCGCGCAATTTGGGAATCCGGGACGGAGGTGATATTTCTTGCAAACTCTACGGGCGGGACCTTGGCTGCGGAGGTGGTGTTGTTGGTGGATGGGTGCGAGGATCCAGCCACAGGATTTCGGGGGCTGCCTCACTTGATTCACCCCTTCTGGGAGCAGGTTCGAGTCACAGGGGAAGGATTCACCCGGGGAGGGGGGGGTCGGGTGCGGGTGTGGGGTGTTCGCGGGGTCAAATTCGGGTATGGCTTCATTGTTAACAGTACATCCGGATAGTACCGTAGATGGGTTTTTGATAGAAGGCATGGGCTGAATTTATCTTAATGCGGAGTAGGCACGGTGTGCTCTAATAATAATATCCCCAGGGGGCGATGAGGGTGGTAAGCTAAACAGTACGAGTAAACACAAATAGCACATCCTAATCCTTCCATGGACCGCGAGACCTACCTCCCTATTCCCGCAAAAGCCCTTATTTCCCCGCACACACCTGTGATAACAGAGGAAGGCCATGTCGGTATAATCTATTGTTAAAAAATCTCCTGTACCCGAACCATCTGCGAAGCTCCTCACCGATTTGTCGTGCTCCCGCAATTACCAAAGCCAAGCACCTCCGTCCAACACCATGCTCCCTCTTCCGCCCCCACTGATTCTACTACCCCGATACCTGCGCCTCCGGTAATCTCCGCGCCACTGGCGGGGCCCGCGGAATTTCATAATCCTAAATCTCTGATGTAGCCATGCATAAAGCCGCAATGGGGGCCGCTGCAGAGTGAATCAAACTGTCGAGGAGCGTGAAAATTTATGAAAAAACCGACAAAAACAGGGAAAAGCACATGAAACGACTGAGCGGAAGAAACTCGAAAAGGCAAAGGAATCGAAGACACCTGCCACTCATCATGATGGTGAGGAGGAGAGGCTACTGCGAGAAAGGAAAGAGTGGAACACGAAAAGTAGTGGTTAAAAGGCATTCCGGAAGCACCTATCTACAGCGCAGCTACGCCTACAAAGTCCCATACCATCCCCATCGTATCCAATCGCCCCCGCCTACACACTCCCCGACCCCAATACCTGGATGCGCGAAACTGAAGAAGCCAAGAAGTTCTGCCTGACCGCGCACATGCTAGATACCCGCTAAATCAAGGTTGAAATGACGGGAGTAGACAAAGTGAGCACTCATTCGGGAGTCTTCTCTTTGCGAGATGTATATATGAGCCGGTTCGGGGGTGTCGCGAGGGGGGGGCTGGGGAACGGGCAAGGGAGCAAGGTGGTTAGGCGGAGGGTGGAATTGGATGGGTGAGAGAATGGTATAGCCGGTGAGAGGAGGGGGAATGATATGATCTACGGACTTTTTATGTTACTCTGGCCTTACACTAGTCGCCAGAGTAGCAATTTGATATCTTCGCAAGGACTTCTACAAAGTGAGTGAGGTCCTAGAGTCAAGTACTAAATAAACCCAATGCTACTTTATTCACCCCCAGCTATCATCTATTACCATTCCTGACCTAAGGTATTACCAAAACCCACTCCCTCCCTTACCCTAAGACCCTCCGCAGCGCCGCTTGATTCGTCGCAATCACGCCTCAGCCCCGGATAATTTATTGTATAGCGCAGCGGGAGTGTTGAGGCCAGTATAATACCTAGATGGCTAGCTTATCTGGCGATTTGTTATGTTATGTCAGGGACGGGACATAAGCCACCGGATTTGGCCGAAAGCATTTTGTTTAGAGGTCTCCCTTACTGGACCTAAATTATAGATATTCATTCCCCTACGAGGAGAATACCGGACAGCGGCCGCCGCTTCCACCGAGGCTTCATGGCGAGTTGTGGCTATAAAGGAAGTCACACCATAGCAGTGTTTGGAGGTTGTGATAGTATGAGCGAAGGGTTGGTTAAACAGACTGCGTAGTGGCGCATATAAATCACAGCTACTGTACATTTTTTTATACCAAACCTGCGCTTTTCGGTGTGTTGGGCACAAAGCGGTTTCCTGTGATAGCTGGCTTTTAAAAGGTTCCAGGGGTTTCCAGCGAAGTGACGGGTGAGGGCCCTCGCTTTGAACAGGATGCCCAGTTTGTCCGCTAGATTTGGTGCAGAAACTAGTATTAGCAGAACCGCGTTGAATGTCGTGAGATGCTGCCCGGCCTGCCCAAGTTGTTTTCATTGTTCGAATAGTTTGTAGCAATGCGCCTAAGCTAGGGGAATGCGTTTGATAGATCCACCGGAAGAAAAGCGGGATAGCCGGAAGGGAGTGTGAAAGAGTCGGCGCACGCAGCCAGTGCGTTGAGAGTTGGATGCAAGGAGGCTGCGAATAGTGGGTGACTTTGTCTTTCCTTTGTTAGCACGGGAGTATGCAAAAGGGAAAGGGAGACACAAGTGGAAGAGAATGGGTATGTGTGGTGATCTATGGAAGCATAGGAGGACGGCTTCGTTATGATCAATATATGCTCCTGTCTCGACGGTTAGTTAGTTGAGTGCGAGTGATAGATACTGAAGCGAACTAGAACGAGCGACCTTCCCCACTAACGTATTGACTTGAATAAGAGAATTCTCTACCTTGGAAAAGGGGCGAAAACCCGGAAAAAAAAGGATGAAAATAAAATAAACTCCTAGACCTTACCATAGGGGGCAACTCCAACGACAGAGCACACCGATCTCTTCTCTAGTTGATACGGTAACCCCAGGGTTGTGCGGTAATAATCGCATTTTTGTTACTTTAACTCTTGGAGTTTAGTGGTCGCCCTCGATGAAAAAGGCTTTTCTCTCCTTGGTCGGTATTTTTCACTTTACTTTATCAGCTTGCTGCCTGGACACGGGAGGCCCTTTGTGCAAACTACCAGTACAGTAGACCACACAAACCCTGCGCTTGCTGTCGTGTTGGTATACCACCTTGACCTTTTTTTTTCCGATGTTAGATGCATGATATTATATGATAAATTTGCTTCACCTTGGGGACGGCAGCGACAAATACCTATCCCAGCTTCAGGGGTATGTCTCATTGTTGGGATAATTCGGAGATTTTACCCTAGGGGGGCCATCCGGAAGTTGCCGGAATGTTCAGTGAAATAGGCAGTGTAGTAATGTGTAATTGCTGTACTTTACTCTTCATTAACTTGCACTTTTTAATGCGCTGGGTATAAGCTGGTTTTCTGTGGTCGCTGGCTCCCAAGGGGTCCCGGCCGCTTCCAGCAGGGCGGTGGATAGGACTCGCCACATTGTAGAGAATTCCCTGCCTTCCACGGGATCTGTATATAAACGGGTGCCGACCGGACGGTTCTTTTGTCCTTCAATTTACTTCATATCCCGAGACATGGCGGGCACAGTGATTGTTGTAGACTACGCCACGACAACCCCACACTTGCTATCCTGTTGATATACTACCTTGACCTTTCGCAAGGCAATGAATTCCTACGTGACAGCAATGTGCCGGGCGTTAGAGTTGGGGTTTAGAGCACCGATCCTACATCCTCTCCCGCGGTTGTGCCGGAGCATTAGTTAGTATCGTGGGATAAGGGATGCCTGTAAAAGTAAGGGACTGCGACCGCTCGGCGACATTGAGCGGAATTACTCGAAGGGGGTAGGCCTGCTGCCTGCGAAATAGACAAGACTTCTCCAATTTTAGCGTCGACTTCAAGGACATTTACTTGTCTGCAATGGGCTATACTCTACACGATTGTTCAAAGAAAGTAAGACAAATGCTGTACTAACTTAATGAATAGGCGGAATGGAAAACAAGTGGTACAGTTGAAACAAAACGCTGAGGAAGCGAAAAAAGACGGGAGAAAAAGAGAAAAAGGAAAGGGAGAAATGCATGTCAACAGAAAGTATCGTGTTGAAGTCAGAAAGAAATTCCTCTATAAAAGTCTAGTTATACCTAAACCGGGAGAGGCCTTGCTAACACCAATCCTACACACAGTAATTACCTATGGGATGAGAATATGTGGTAGCGGCGGAGGAGAGATGTAGACAAGAAAACCTAAGAGACAAATGAAACAGGCGAGGAGGAAATATCGGTTAGGTGCGAACAAGGGGGTTGATTGGGTGCTGCTTGGATAGGTGTCTGGTTTGCTTGGAGGGAATATAGGCTTTAATGGCAGCATGGGTGGTTCGGTTGAGGAGGTGCACCTATCCGCGGACTGGGGAACAGGGTCTCCGGGGCCCAATACCTCTCCCCGCTCATCGAGGCAGGCCGGCGGGGGTGCAGGTTGGGTCCTAAGGCCCCTGGTGTTGGAATTGAGATCATGGCATCGGCATGCCATATCCACCGCACACCCCTCTCTATGCCCAGCGACCAGCGGGAGGAATGCACGGCTACCATCATTTATTGCGTAGGAATTGGCATTTTCCCGTAAGACCCTCCGAAACTCGTCATGTCCTTTGAGGAGGGCCAGCAATAGTGGGGTTTGGTTCTGGTTATCTAACGGGGTGGTGCGGGTGTCTCGCCATTCTGAGAGAATCTTTACAACTCCGCCATGTCCATTCTCAGCTGCCCATGCGAGTGGCGTTCGGTTATATTCGGCGTCGGCCCGGTCGGGATTGACTTCCTTTCGTTCTAAAAGCGTCTTGACTACCTCCTCATGCCCGTTTGCAGCCGCTCGCGAGAGTGGTGTTCGACTACAATAGGTGTCCGCCTGATCGGGATTGACGTCCTCTCGTTGCAAAAGAATCTTTACTACGCCCTCATGGCCGCTCTCAGCCGCCCGCGAGAGGGGTGTCTGGCCAAATTTGGTGTCCTGCTGGTCGAGATTGACGTCCCGTTGTTCCAAAAGCATCTCGACTATCCCTACATACCCACACCCAGCCGCCCAGGAGAGTGGCGTTCGACCATAGTAGGTGTCTACCTGGTCAGGGTTGACGTCCCCTCGTGCTAAAAGTGTTTGGACTACCTCAGCATGCCCCTTCTCAGCTGCCCACGAGAGTGGTGTTTGGCCGCATTCGTTGTCTACCTGATTGGGATTGATGTCCTCTCGTTGTAACAGGATCTTCACTACCACCTCATTCCCGTTCTCGGCTGCCCACAAGAGCGGGGTCATGCCATCCTCGGTGTCTGCCTGGTCGGGACTGACATCTTCTCGTCCTAAAAGCATCTTCACGATACCCTCATACCCCTTCATAGTTGCCCACAAGAGCGGAGTCCGACCACATTCGTTGTCTGCCTGGTTGGGATTGATGTCCTGTCGTTCTAAAAGGATCTTCACGATACCCTCATGCCCCTCCATAGCTGCCCACAAGAGCGGCGTTCGACCATCTTGGGTGTCTGCCTGGTTGAGATTGATGTCCTCTCGTTCTAAAAGCATCTTCACGATACCCTCACACCCGCCCTCAGACGCCCACGAGAATGCTGTTCGGTATTGAGTGTCCGCCTGGTTGGGATTGATGTCCTCTCGTCCCAAAAACATCTTCACAATACTCTCATGCCCGTACCTAGCCGCTAACAGAAGTGGTGTTCGACCATATTGGGTGTCTGCCTGGTTGGGGTTCATGTCCTCTCGTTCTAAAAGCATCTTCACGATACCCTCATGCCCCTTCGCAGCTGCCCACGAGAGCGGCGTTCGACCATCTTGGGTGTCTGCCTGGTTGGGATTGATGTCCTCCCGTCCCA
>Ga0307513_10012257_pt1 | contig 10598 bp, 10 predicted proteins | sample 15_EM_MG_FD_202174 | JGI IMG/M metagenome (GOLD analysis project Ga0307513, IMG submission 202174) | Populus trichocarpa ectomycorrhiza microbial communities from riparian zone in the Pacific Northwest, United States - 15_EM | ecosystem: Host-associated > Plants > Roots > Unclassified | place...
CTTCTTCCTTCTTAATTTTGGATTTTAGCTATATTATTTTTCCTGATTGGTTGTTTCCTAGTTATTTGAGGTATTTAAACCAATCTTTTCAGATTTTATGGGACTTTTGTTGAATAAACTATAGACTCTTACAACTTTAGTTGTATTTTTGTCTAGCCTTAGGGTTTTATACGTTTGTTAAACTCAAATCCATAGCTTTCTCTGTCGCATTTAATAGTTCTAATTTTGCTTCTATTAACAAAATACTTGTAACACAACAGCAGATGATGAACCACACCAAAGTTTGTAACACAGCACTTCAACATGAAAATAGGCATATTATCCTCACCTTTCAGAAATTGTCCAAGCTTGACTTTCTTCCTCCGAAAAGATGCCAAGATTCTTTGGTTTAAACGTGGTTTTACCATCAGCGTCCTATAAAACATGTCAAATAATAGAATTTCCAAATTGTCATCATGAAACCATCTCATTTGACCCCTGATCATCACGAACTGATGATTAATTACCATTCATAAGTATTCTCACCTGTGAGGGGGCCGGTTCTGTATCCGTCTCTGGATTTTCATTATTTGGAGATGGTTGTTGAGAGTCGCTACTTGCCTTACTGCTGTTAATATTTGTCCGAAATTCTCTTAATATCAAATAACGAAAGGAGTTCTGAATTTAATACAACTATTGAAAAGTAAATTAAAGTTTAAAAACGTGTGGGATCATTGATCTCTTAGGTTCTATGTTTATTTTAATGTAAATACTCTCTGCATATCTAGAATAAATTACATAATTAACTTAAATTGTTTAATTTCTCATGATATAACTACACTATACTAATATAATATATTTCAATATAAAAATATTTATGTTTAAATTATATAAAAGAATTGTAAATAAAAAAGATGTTCTTGTGATAAAATTCAATCCATGTGATTTTATGAGACCCATAAATTATTTAGATATGATTTGAAATCTAAGTTATAGTGCAGTGAATATCGCAAATGACAATTACTTTTAGATTATTATATTTGTTGTAGGAAGCACAAATATTAAACCAAGACCGGCCCGGAGGGTTGACCCATGACTCGGACGAGACTTGGTTTTTTTTTTTCAAATGTGGTTTTTATACTCTTCTTTTTTTCATATTTTTTTAGTTGGTTATTAACATTTTTTAAAATTCACTATATAAATATTAGAAAAATATTTTATTTTTTCAATATAGGATTTGAAACCCTTTCGTATATATATTTTATGTTCACAAGAAAAAAGTTATGTTTTTTTAATGTGGGATTAGAAACCCATTAGTATATATACTCTGTATTCCCAAGAAAAAAGTTATTTTTTCAATGTGAGATTTGAAGCCCTTTTATATATATACTATATGTTCACAAGAAAAAAATTATGTTTTTTCAATGTGGGATAAAAAACTTTTTGGTTTAAATACTTCAACTTAAAAGGATAACATAATAAGCCCTTTAATATATATACTCCATGTTCCCAAGAAAAAAATATTTTTTTAATGTGGGATTTGAAGCCCTTTTGTATATATACTTTATGTTCACAAGAAAAAAGTTATGTTTTTTCAACGTAGAATTTGAAACCCATTAGTATATATACTCTATGTTTCCAAGAAAAAAAATTATGTTTTTTTGATGTGGGATAAAAAATTTTTTAGTTTAAATACTTCAACTTAAAAGGATAACATAATATCTTTTCACTATGGGATTTGAAGCTCTTTAATATATATACTCTATGTTCACAAGAAAGAAGTTATTTTTTTAATGAGGGATTTGAAACCCTATAGTATATATACTCTATGTTCATAAAAAAAAAGTAATGTTTTTTCAATGTGCACTACTAGAATAATATAGAATGTATAGCGTGTATATATCTGATTAGGAAATTAATGTAGGATTATTTCAATGTTGTAATCCCTACAGTTACTGCCGTGTTCTGCCACATATATATAAATAGGAAGGTTGGCTAAGGCACATCCTAAGACATTCTATTATTCTCAACTTAGAAAATTGATAAATACAAATGGAAATACTGAGGGAATATTTTTGTTGGTAAATTGCTGACGGATATTACCGACAGAAATATTCCCTCAGTATTTACCGAGGGAATTCTAGTGGAAAAAAATAATTAAAACAAAACAAAAAATATGATGATGTGCCATTTTTACCAGCGGAATTAACGACAAAATTAATTGGTAAACTGTGAACACTGTTCATCATGTCAATTACAAAGGGAATCACCAACGCAAAATTCCGTCGATATTTTTCAGAGAGCTTTGGAACTGTTCACTTCCCAATTGCATTGTTAATTACTATTCTTTACAGACAAAATCACTGACGGATTGAAAAGTCGTCGGTGCTATTTTGTGGTTTTCTGAAAAATTTTGATTAAATTAAAATTTTATATTAAATATATTACAGACATATTGAAAAGTTGTCAGTGATATTTGGTAGTTTCTAAAATTTTTTAATTAAATTGAAATTTTAAATTAAATATTACAAATGGAATCACTGACAGAATGATTAAAAATATTAATATTTAATTATCCATTGGTAAAAAGCCCAATAAAAAGCCTAGAATCCCTAATTTCCTTTCTTCTTCTTCTTCCCCATATGTAAAAAATATCAATATCCATTTCTCTCTCCTCAATTCCTTCTCCCCTCCTCCATGCTCAGGTATGTATTCTTCTCCTTTCTTCTTTTTTCTTCTAAGTTTTTTTTAATTAATATACTTTATGAATATTTTTTTCTCTTCTTAGCTTCACTTGCAACCACATTAAGGTAAGATTTTTCTTTTTTCTTCTTTTTTTGTGTTTTATTTCACTATATTTGTTATTTTATTTTATTTTTAATTGTTTCTATTCTTAATAATTGTATGAATATTGTTGTTGGATTTTTTTTCATATGATTTTCTTTTTTTTTTCCAAGCGTTTTGAGTATTATAGAGTCATTACCAGAAATTCACTTAAAACCAACGGAATTACCGACGAAATAATTATGTTGGTAATTTACGGTCATAATTACCGACAAAATCTTTTCCGTCTGTAATTCAGTCGGTATATACTGATGGAATTACAGACGGAATATTTAGAATTAAAAAAAAGCGGTTCGTTGACGTGGAAGTTTCTGCGAGCAATTTTACTGACGGAATTACTGAGGGATTCAAACCGGGATCTCCGTACAGTGACATGACCGATTCACCATCAGAATTGCCAACGAAATCATCAAAAGAATGAGTCCGTCGGTGATTTCATCAGCAAAAGTTAATATATCACCACTCTACCGACCCTCTCCTCCCCAATTTCTCCTTCTTCTTCCCTATCCCAACTCTCCCCTCTCAAACTGCAAACAACCAGGCCCCCCTAAAAAACAATCTCCCTCTTCTCAGCACAAGTCATATTTCTTTAAGTTTTGTGGTCACAACATCCGTGTTATGATTTATTATAGATTTTATCATTTTTTGTAAGTAATTCTATCTTTTTTAATTTTAACATTTAAATGTCAATTTTATTGTTTTTTTAGTATATGTATTTTGTTAGTATATATTTACATGTTTTATTGTTATTTCTCAAACAAACTTGTAGTATATGAATGTATAATTTTGTACTTGTTATGGTTTGTTTTAGATTTTAAAAAATTGTATTTGTTTGTAAATTGTTGAAACTTTGTTGAATTACCGAATTACATGTGTTATAGTGAAATAATTAATAGCTTGTTTAACGGGGTCCATTTTAATTTTTATCAATACTATTGCGGAGTTGTAATTTCCATAAATTTATATGTATAAATTTGTATGGACGTTGATAATTGATAATGAATATTTAATATTTATGAGAAGGTGTAATTAGTTTGTTGGATAATTTCAAGGTAAATCAATATTTTTGCAAATTTATTTACCTAACATAATTAATTAATACATGTTGTCATCATAATTTTATAGAGGTTCGATAGAAGTCATGGATGATCATTCATGGATGTATCGAGATTCACCCCAAAGATTGCGGAGGATGGATTATTGTAACGGGTTTCAGGGTTTTATTAATTTTGCAACATCTATTTTCAGAAATTTTACTGGAGGCGGTATTAGGTGTCCATGCAGGAAGTGTTAAAATAAAAAGTATCTGCATCCAGATGTTGTAATAATACATATTCTATATAAAGGGTTTATGGAGAATTACCAGTGTTGATATGCACACAGAGAATTATTTGTTTGTAATAAGAGCATGGGAGAAAGGGTGGTTGAGTCAACTTCTAGTGCTAGCAACGTGCATGAAGTTGCAAATGACAACACTAATCCTTACAGGAATATGGTTATGGATGCAATGAGAATGAATCAAGGTAATATCAGTCAATGTGCAATCGTAAAAGAAGAACCTAATGCAGATACAGCTAGGTTTCTTGATTTGTTGAAAGATTCTGACAAACCATTATGAGATGGTTGCACAAACCACAGTAAATTATCGGCCGTAGCATAGGTGTTCACCATCAAGTCAAATCACGGGTTGAGTGAGACCGGGTATGACAAAATTATTGAATGAGTGAGAAGCATTTTAAAATCTAATTTCTAACTATGGAAGGAGGTTGCGTGATTTTTGGTATGAAGCATAAAAAAAGGCAAAAAAAAAAAAAACACGAGAGATAACGGTCTCTAAGGCTAGAACGACGTGGCTGTTTGGAGGGATTTCAAACCGCTATACATCCTGGCAGATATATGGCTACAATATATTAAGCTCGTGATGTTTAAGTGGCTTACACGACGCTTATAGTCCGGTTCTGGCAACCGGAACTGGCCAATTCATGGCTCGGTGACAACGCACACTAGCAGCTCCATTCCGTTTGGTGCACATGCGAAACAGATGGTAAGATTAATCTAAATGAAATATATCATTAAATAATTTGTTGTTACTTAATTAATTTTTTTCCTTATAGGCTACGTCTCTTGGACATGAGCCGAGCCCAATGGAGCTGTTTGTTGAGACGCACGTGCAGAGTTAGGACCGCCAAAAGGGGGTGCAATAGTTCATTGACAACCGCATTCAACACTTTGTGGTATGTTCGTTTAACCATTTTATTTTATAAGTTATTATTTTTATTGAATTGAATATGATGATTTCTTTTTTCATTTTCACGAGACCTATAATAGCCGGTTGAGGGAGAGATATGGGGACGATCCTTCGACCCATCCGTATTTTTGATCTGGATTTGTGGATGGAGGTAGGATTGTCCGGTGGACTCAATAAAAATTAGGTGTACGGGCTCTCCAAAACTACAGCCAAGAACTTGCGGCGGCTTGTAGTGTCTCAACCGTTGGGAGCTCTAAATCAGTATCGAGCACCCAATCTGAGGATATCATGGCCTTGAAACAACACACGGCTAATCTCACCGAGAAATACGAGCAACTCTCGGCGAATTATGAACAGCTTCGCCAAATGGTCATGAACATGGCCTCATAGAGTGGTGATACATGTGCGCCGTCTTTTTGGCCGTATAACAACTAGCCTCCTCCTCCTCCTCCAACTCCGCCATTGTGCTAATTTAATATTTTTTTTGAAACACATTCAATTTGTAATGAATATTATTTAACTTCATTTTTTTTTGTTTTTAATTTTTAATAAAATTTTATTTGCATAATTGATTTTTTTACTATTAATTGATATAATTTTATATTATTTATTCTAAATAATTAAAAAAAAATTTAAAATACCCACCGAGGGATTTACAAACGGAATGTATCCATCGGCATTTGACAGAGAGCAGGAAATGCCACCATCACCGACAAATTTACAGACGGATAACGTCTATCGGTATTTCACAGTAGCTTGGTGCAAATGCCACAATCATCGATGAATTTACAGACGGATACCGTTCGTCAACATTGCACAGAGAGTGGTGGAAATGCACACTTACCGACAAATTTACAAACGGAGACCGTCCGTCGGTATTTCACCGGGAGCTAAAAAATATTTACTGGATATGCCACTATCACCGACAGAATAAATCTGTCGGTATATTTCCAACGGGAATTGTTTTTTGGCGCGCAATTTCCGTTTGTAAAACCATCGGTAATTTTTTTTTTACCGACAAACTTAGCAATGGAATGCGGTATTACTGACAAACGGTATGCTGACGGATGTTTTCCGTCGGCGATTTAGTCGGTAAAAAAATTACCGACGAACTCTGAATCTCATACCGATGGAATCTGTCCGTCGGTAAAACTGTGAAATCTTGTAGTAAGTGTTGATTTATATTAATTTAATTATTTTATAGTTTTGTAAAATGGATTTTTTTAAATAATTACCGACGGAATTACATACGGTATTTTTCTGAGGGAAATACCAATGGAATGAAGCCGATAATATTTTTTTGCGCGTCTTGTCCATCAGTAAATCCATCGGTAATAATATTTTTTTATTACCAATGGAAAACAAATTACTGACGAAAGATTCACCGACGGAGCATTTCCTTCGGTGATTTCGTTAGTAAATTAATGACCAACGAAATGATAGTGCAAATATCGAAAGAAAATTCCATCGGTAAATCTAAAGATTGTGTTAGTGGTGGGATAAAAAACTTTTCTTGTTTAAATTCTTCAACTTAAAATGATAACTTAGTATCTTTTCAATATGGGATAAAAAAATGTTTTAAAATATTTTTTTAAACTTCATAATTATTTACAACATGTATTGCCTATATTCATATTTTTTTTCTTAATTTTTCATATGAAAATTAAAACTTTAAATATATATTTTTTAATTTTTCCAGGTTAACCCATGAAACCCGGGATTCGGCCCCTTGGTCGGGTCAACCCCCGAACCGGGTTTGATAACTATGGTAGGAAAAGGTTTTATAAGTCAATTATGTTTTTTATATATAATATATGAAATAATACCATATTATTTCAGTTGTTATGGAAGAAGATTGTTCTTGTTAGTTCAAAAGAATATAGAGTGAGATTAACAAGTTGTGGAATGGGAATAACATTATCCTTAATCACAAATTGTAAAGAGAGAAGAGTTAAACTAATGCTAGAATCATGTGAGTTTTACTTATTTATTTATGTTAAACAATGCCCTGTTAATTACGAAACAATGAATCACCATGAACCTAAAGATTCAGACATTTTTATGGTTAGTTGTGCAAAACAGATTATGTTCCTTTCTTTTAGCAGATGGTTACTTTCAGTTGATCAATCTTGTTGTTCGTTTCGTGGGAATGTTTTGGAGACTCCGGACCATTTGTTACTTTAATGCAAGTTTGCTTGGAAATTTTGGTCAAAATTCATCTCTTGGTAGGTCCCAAAAACTTTTAATGAGCTACTTTTTCTATGGCATACAATGGCTAAGGGATCTCTTTGGGTGTTGCATGTTGAATAATTAGATTTTGTTAACCGGGAATAATTAGATTTTCAAGGAAATTCAACCAATACTATGAAGCTTGTTGAATATGTCACTTAAACTTTAGTTATATGGATAATGACCTCTCAGACAATATCTAAATCTGAACCAACCCCAACAGTGATCAGCAGATTAAGTCATATAAATTAACAGTGTTTAATTTTTTATTGGCCGGACTAATAAATTAGTGAACTTCGTGAAGCACCTCTCCAAGTTGAAAAAAAAAAGTAAAAAAAAAGAAAGAATGAAGGAATATGGAGAACAAAGATAAAAGCGAGAAAATTTTGGAGATATTTTTTTGATTTTATTTTTATTTTCACAAATTTGTAACGTCATAATAAATCAACCTTTTTCTTTTTATCCCCCTAAATACTAACTTTTCATATCGCCCTTATATGGCTGGCTGACCTTTCGACCTAGAAAAGAATAATGGACCTCATGCCAATTTCTAGATCATATACAAAAAATAAACTGATTAATAAACGGTGTTGAACTACTGCAAACAAGCATGCTCATAGAAACTGTTAATAAAAAAGATAAAAGCATATTCTTACCCTCTAAAAATCTTCTGGACGGGACTTTCTATCTTAGAGGAGAAGCTGGAAAACACCGACCCTTTTTATGAAGCATAAAGTTAAGGTACGAAGTGCTGTTCTTTGATAAAGCAGCCCAATATCTTGAGGTTTCGCCTTTATTGTAATGTTTTATTTTGAATTTGAAACTAAAAAAGGGGTTAAGTTTCAGTTTACCCTATGAGATTTGAAATGAGTCCATTTTCATTCCCTAAGGTTTCAATCCCATGAAGAAAACATTTAGTCTTTAAGATTTGACAGAAAAAACTTTTATGAAATAATTTGACGTGAATTAATATTTTATTTTCAGTTATATATCAAAATAAGATTAACTATATGCAAAGAGAAAGTTTAACCATTTGAACTGCATCTTGAGGTCACGAAGAAAATAAAGAAATAAATATAAATTAAACCATTTGTTCATAAAGGAAGGCGCATATTCTCACCCTTTAGACCTTCTCCCGAAGGGGATTTTCATCTTGGAGGAGATGCTGGGAAACGATGATCCTGTACCTTCAGCACCCTTTGAAACATGCTAAACAAGGAAAAAAAAATCCAAATTGTCTTATCATTTAAACATTTCATTTGCTCCCCTGATCGTTACGAAATGATTATCCGAATAATTACCGTAGAAGAAATAGTATTCTGACCTTCGAAGGCAAACCTTTAGAGCCTTTGGGAGCCCCTTGGCTAGAACTCTTGGAAAGAAAACTCATGATGATCTGGATGCTAAGGAAAGAGATTTCAAGGAACTAGCTAGGTGGTACAATCAATGATGGGTGCTATGTTGTTTGTGAGTATATATTTCCACGATCTAATATTATAAACCCAATCCATATATGGTCCATAAATTCACCTCACTGTTTTAAAATATCCCTCCTTCCTAAGAAAAAATCATCTACTTATTTTCCTATCATAAAAATCTTTTCTGATCAACTTTCGTTTATCAAATCTAAACTTGTTTTCAATATTAGTGTTTTGATGAGACTCACTACAAGATTTCACAGTTTTACCGACGGAAATATTCCGTCAGTGTGTGATTAGCTGTTTGTCGGTGATTTATTTACCGACATCTTCACCGACGGATTACGTCTGTCGGTTTTCCTTTCGTCGGTGATTCTCCATTCCGTCGCTATATCAGTCAGAAAAACAAAAAAACCATTTGCCGATGGTTTTACAGACGAAATTTGCACGCCAAAAAAAAAGTTTCCCGCTTGAAATATACAGACGGATTTTATTCCGTCGGTGATATCGTGCTTTACTGACGGATACGTACCGTCGGTAAATTTGTCGGTGAGTGTTTGAGATACCGACCGAATATATCCGTCTGTAAATTCGTCGGTAAGTGTGGCAGCTACTGTCAAATGCCGACGGATTAAGTCCGTCGGTAAAGCTGTCGGTGAGTGTTTGAAATACCGATCGAATGCATCCATCTGTAAATGCATCGGTGAATGGTACTGTCAAATACCGACAGATTCATTCCGTCAGTAAAACCCTTTGTAATAGTTTTTTCTAAATTTGTTTTTAAAAAATTATTTAGAATATATAATATAAAATTATATAAATTAATGGTAATAAAAACCAATTCTGCAAATAAAATGTATATTAAACATCAACAACAAAAAATCAAAGTTAAATAATATTCATTACAAACTGAATGTGTTTCAAAAAAAAATAATAAATGAAATTTTAAAGATAAATAATGTTTATTACAAATTAATATAAAGATGGAGCTGGAGGAGGAGGAGGAGATCATGGAGGAGAAGGTTGGTGGTTATACGGCCAAGAAGGATTAGGCGCACATGTTCCACTCTGTGTTGCCATGTTCATGACCATTTCGCGAAGCTGTTCATAAGCCGCTTTTTGTTGTGCAGACTCTGCTCTTTGTTCTGCATGAGATGCTTTGAGTTGCGTGTACTCCGCTGATAGGTGGTTGTATTTTTCGGTGAGCTGAGTCGTGTGTTGCTGCAAGGCCACAAACTCCTTAGATTGGGAGCTCGATATTGATTGGGAGCTCCTAACGGTTGAAATACTACGGGTCGACCGCAAGTTGTCAGTCGTAGTGTTGGAGAGCCCGTAAACCCGATTTTTATCGGGTCCACCTGACGATCCAACCTCCATCCACAAATCCAGATCGAATTCCGGATGGGTCAAAGTATCGTCCCCGTATCTCTCCCTCAACCGATTATTATAGGTCTCCTGAAAATAAAATGGTTGAACAAACATACCACGAAATGTTGAGCACGGTTGTCAACGAACTATTGCGCCCCCTTTTGGCGGTCTTGACTTCGCACGTGCGTCTCCACAAACAGCTCCATCGGGCTCGGCTCACGTCCAAGAGACGCAGCCTATAATGAAAAAAGATATATTAGCAACAACTTAATTTAACGTTATATTTCATTTAAATTAATCTTACCATCCGTTTCACATATGCAGCAAACAAACGGAGCCCCCAGCGTGCGTTGTCACCCCGCCATGAATTGGCCGATTCCGGTTGCCAACACCGGACTGTGAGTGTCGTGTGAACCGCTCAGACGTCACGTGCTCAAGATAGTGCAGCCATATATCTTCCGGGATGTATATCGGTTTGAAATCCCTCCAAACCGCAACATCGTTCCAGCCTT
>Ga0307513_10012258_pt1 | contig 10597 bp, 9 predicted proteins | sample 15_EM_MG_FD_202174 | JGI IMG/M metagenome (GOLD analysis project Ga0307513, IMG submission 202174) | Populus trichocarpa ectomycorrhiza microbial communities from riparian zone in the Pacific Northwest, United States - 15_EM | ecosystem: Host-associated > Plants > Roots > Unclassified | place...
GTTGGGGCAGGGGCTGGCGAGTTGGTTCTGGAGGGGACAGGCGGGGGAGGTCGAGCCGGACACTCCCTGAAGGTGGCAGTGTGGTCACCACCGCAGTTACAGCAATGGGGGGGCGAGGTCGGACAACAGGACGGGACTGGCTTATTGTTCCCGCTCCTGGGGCAGGTTGGATTCTGGCATCTGTGAGCCGCGCGAGTATGGTGAAGCGCACAAATGGGGCACGTGGGGTGGGTGGCGGGGCATCGTTGATGGGCGTGTCCGTATCTCCAGCAGTTCTTACACTGGGCAGACTTGGAGGAGGAGAAGGCAAGTTCGACCTTACGTTTCTGAGAGAGGATGACGACCCCTGAAGTGAGGGCCGAAACGTTGAGGGGGTCGACGGTGATAACCACCGAAGTGGCCTGCTTGGTTGCCCTAGAATCTCGGCTAGGGTTAAGGTACCTGGCTGAGAGAATCTGGGTCGCTTTGTCGTTGAGGATTGCTTGCCGGAGATATGGGAAGAGTTCCTCTTCATCCTGAGGCAGGAAACGTAGGGGTAGGCCGTGGATGGCTAGTTGAACGGCCGTGGGGGCTAGGACGAGGGTGCACCAGGGGTTATTTCCCACAGGAAAGGACTGGTTGAGGGCCCTGGTGAGGGAGTCGAAGTAGGGGGCGTATGAGGCGGCCGGGGTGGCTTTGTCAGTGACGGTCAAGGAGACGGAGCCACGAGGGTTGACGGTAGCGGAGAAGCCAAGGGGGAGGAGGCAGTTCGATTCGCGGAGGACGCGAGCGGCAATGTCAGGGAAAGTAGCAGCAATGGTAGGAGCGTCGGGATGAGGGGAAGGGGACTGGCGAGGAGCAAAAAAGCGTCGTTGGGCACCTGGGAGGGAGGGCGGCCCCTTTTTAACAGGAGGGGTCGTCGTACTCGCAACAAGTTGGGGGGAAGGGGGTTTCCCAGCTTTGTTTTTACCCTTGCCGCCCGAACCTGAGCCAGAGGCAGCTTGCGCATAGGAGGGGGAGGGGTGGACGTCAGGGTGGAGGTGGCCTGGGGTGAAGGAGTCAAGGTCGTACCTCCCCTTCCGGAATTCCCCGGCTTCGTATGAGTTAGGATAGAGCTTGGCGTACTTCTCGGGGTCACCGAACGCCTTGCCGAGCCTCGTATCGTAGAATGGTATGAGGTATTTAGGGTCGTCAGCCGCGGCTGAGGGAGGTGTGGGTTGTGCTTGGGCCCTTTCCTTACCTTTTCTTGAAGGGGGGGGGCCGGCAGCTGGGGGGGGGGGCAGGGGTCTTCTTGGTGGGGGGGGGGCAACTGCCGAAGGGGCAGGGATAGGGGCTGACACCCGATGTGACAGGTCGCGTATGGATGCCTGGAGATCGGCGATCCCCGGAGCGGTTTGTTGTTCTTGGGTTTGGGGGAGGTTTGCGAGTTGGGAAGAGATGTCATGGAGCTCCTCCCTGAGGTTCTCGTTTTCCTCAGAGATGGTTGCGACTGCTTGGGTTACCCCGCTCAGCTCGTGTGAGATGGTCACCAGGCCCTGTACGAGCTGGGCGAGAAGGACGATCGTGGTGGATTCGACGGGGAGGGTACCGGCCTGTGCGTCTGGGCTGAGGTCCGGGAAATCTTGGTTGCTGAGCCTGAGGGCGCTCCTCGCCTGAGCGAGTTGCCTCATCATGAACTCTATGGGTTGATCGATCGAGGGGGTTCCTGAACGCGACGGGAGGGGAGAGTTGAGGGCTGAGAGCCTGCCAAAGGCTGCGTTCCCCGGGGGGAGGTTGTGAGGATTCGCCATGGCGACGAGTAGGTGAGGAAAAGTGGGAGAGGGTTTTGATCCGGACGCAAAGCGGGGTAGAGTTGAGATTGTATGTGAAATGTAGGGGGGGGGAAGAAGTTTGCGAGAAGCGTGTCCTATCTCTTGGTCCGAACCAAGTGCCTTATATAGGCCTTTTCCCACAACCCTAACCTTGGTGACGCGTCACCATTATGTACATAGCCCCCATGACTCATAATTAGTCATTGTGCGAAATCCATCAGCTGATTCTTACAAATCAGCTGCGCAGTCATGTAAAAGCTATGAGTCAAATGACGTCATAGTGCAAAAACCAACATACCTTTATGACTAATAATTATTAGTCATGTGAAATCTGCCTTGCTTAGTCACGATTTGTGACAGTTCTTCACAAGGATGATTAGGGTGTTGAGGTGAGAATCAAACAAATTCTCTAGTCAGTGCCTGGTGAGGAGATCCAGAGGGGAGGGGACTTTGGCTTCTTTGAGCACTGGCTTGTGGGTCGGCCAGTCGGTTCTGACCCAGTCCGTGGCTGGGGGCGGTGAGGCTGTGATCGGATATGCCATCCTGATCCTGATAGGAACATAGTCGGAACCTGTTGACGGCAAGTCAGTAGCCCATTCTTGGAAGAAAGGCATTAGAGTGGAGGACGTGAACGCAAGGTCCAGGATTGAGCGTCTGGAGTGTTGTTGCAGTGGGAAACGGGTGTATACCCCAAGGGTATTCAGAAGTGTGTATTGATACTCCGCGGCCTTTGAGAAGTCCGCGAAGGAAGCCTTTAGTTCGGAGGAGTTGGGTCTTCTGATCGGGTCTGCCGAGGGTAGATTTCATTACAGGTCGGACGGGGCCCCAAAAAACATGAGCCTCCAGCCCTTTTCCCCGCCCCGCCCCACTCAACGGCCCGGGGCGGGGTGTCCCTTTTGGCATTCGCTTCCTCTATCCCCCCTCAGGCCGCCGCCTCACCCATACCCCAGACAGGTTCCCGTTAAAAATAGGTGGTAATAAACGGGGCCCCATCCAGGGAATGAGTGCGGGTAGACCCCGGACGGGGGTGGGGCAGGGGTTACGCGAAACAAACACCCTCTGCCCCGTCTAAGGGCGGGGTCTGGCGGGTGAAAACCCACCCCGCTCCACCCCGTAACGAACACTAGCTGAGGGGTGGTGAATGTTGAAGTCTCCGACCACTAGAGTAGAGAAAGAGGTGATCGGGAGGGCGACAGTGGGTGAGATGGTTCCCTGTCTAACTGTCGAGCCTCATATACTGTAGCAGTTGATTACATGGAACTTCTCAGCCTTCATGCGGAATAGGGAGAGGGCTGATATTTCGAGGGTAGCGAGGTCTGACCTGCCTGTGAAAATAGGGGTGAAGGCGGCCATATCAATTAGTGACCTGAAGAGGTAAAAGGCCACCTGAAAGTGGCGGTTGGTAACCGAGGGCGCGAATAAGGTAAAGCCTGAGAAAAAAGATAACCGACCTCTCCAGAACAGAGAGTCCTGAAGCCATACAATCCAAGGTAGATGTTTTGCTGATGTACAAGAATTAAACAAGAGGGGAAACACATCCCAGCTCCTGAGGCAGTTGTGTTGAACAATGGAAAGGGTGTGTCCAGGGCCCAGTCCTGGGGGCGAGATTTCGCTGTTATGCGACATCTTAGAAGGCTGAGCAGCAGGAGAGGGGCTGCTAGCGGGATGCGGGTGGCTCTTGGGGTTTCTTCTTGAAACAGGAGGGGAAGGCTTCGTGGTGGGTTGTTGGATCCCTGTGAGAACTGGGGGAGTGGGTCTTTGCGTGGAAGGTCAGGTTGAACATCTATATGGTGAGGGTCTAAGCCACCTGGACTCGCTTCAGGGGCTAGAGCGGGACATGGGCTGGTTAGGGGGGGGCGTTCAGGACAGTCTCTGCTCCCAGGTGAGTGGGCTTCACCACAGTTGGAGCATCTGGCAGGAGAGGCCAAACAACGGTTGAGGATGGCCTGGAGGTTACCCCTGCTGGGGCACGAAGGATTGGGGCAGCAGTGATCTGCCTTCGTGTACTGGAGGGAGCACAGAGGACATATCCAGGATTCTGCTTTCCCGACTGGTTTGAAGTGGCCATACTTCCAGCACTTCTGGCACTGGGTGAAAGGAGAGGATGAGTAGGCTTTCTTGACAGTTCTTGAGTTTCCGTATAGGTAGATGGATGGGAGCATAGCTTGCACGGAATCAGGCTCGACGTTGACCACCACTGATGTAATGGGAGTACTCTGTCGGAAGACGGATCCTAAGATGGTGCCCGCACCAAAGACTCCAAGAAGAGGTAAGGATCAAAATAAAGAAAATGAGAATTCAAAGTACAATCAAGCAGTAAAACTTAATATCATTAAGCCTGAAAGCTTCACTCAATAAGTTCTCGCGAGGATCGTTGGTTATCAGAATAGAGTGTCCCTCGCTTTGGTTTAAGTAGAATAATGTAAAGCCAGAGGACACCCATCAACCATTCTAACCTCTCGCGAGCATCCTGTTCAGCCCAGGGCTGTCCAACTCACCTGCCTAAAGTGAACCAACACTCAGAGGTAGTCAGACCGCTCGTATATTAACTATCTCCACCAATAGGAAGTGCTCCTGGGAATATCTCTCCAACCACATCTCCGTGAGCGAAAACCCTTTCCTATCAGTAGCATGTCAGTGGCCGACCGACATGCCCACCGCAGAGATAATATCTATTAGGACTCACTGGCCCAGCGGTGGTTTCGTCTATACCAGCTAGGCAGTCCATCAGCAAATCTACTTGGCTATACTAAGCTTCTAATCTTGACTCCATACTCCCACGATAAGAAATCTCCTGCTGCTTGACTGCATGGGCGCTACCCACAGCCAACCATGTGAGACCCTCTTAAATCTTGACAAGACTCACATCTCTAGAGTCCACTAATAACCCATGGTAATGCTCTAGTTCATGGGGCAGCCTGGGACTGGCATTGGGGTGGTTGTCCTGGAAGCCTTGCAGCTTCCCCGGTCAGCCCCAAGCCCTCTACTGTTAACCATACTACTACCCAGAGGTCAAAGTATGCCCGTGGGTCATTCCCAGGTGTTATCCAGGTGGCGCCCCAGGATGCAGTCACCCTCACACTCCATATATATCCTGCGAACAGCTTCTGGTCGATTGAACCGCCACACCTCATACTATGTTGTGGGAGCGTTCCTATGGATCTCCCTCTACTAGGAAGCACACAACTACACAGCCATAGAGTGCTGTCACGCCCTACTAATGCTGGGGCCCCAGGGGGGTGTTCAGAATATCTCCTGAAAGTTACAGGAGGTTCGGACCACTCCTCCTCCGTCAGTAGCCCGTTTCGTGCCACACGAAGCGGCTCTATAAACATCTAAGAGTCCCCCTATTGTGGGATAACGTTCCCCTAAGTCCGCAGATGACTTGGTCGGCGAAGGTAGGGTAACTAGGGTTTCTCAGTAGGGTAACTAGGTCCCTAAGGTAGGGTAATCATGTTTCCAGGGTAGGGTAACACTACCCCTTCATCCCTTTATTGCCTTCGGGGGGCAATCCGACCACATATCATGTTGCCCCTGAGACCCGTGCAATGTTTACTATGTGTTCTTGACTTTACGCAAACATTCTCTCCAAAGGTTACCCTGCCTAGCAGGGTAACTTTGGCCTGACTAGGTTACCCTGTCTAACTCTATGTCACCAAGTCACTTTGTAGACACTTGTACCAACTCATGCCTACCGGTAGTATACTATGTATACAGGTCTAGCCTCAATTTAGTTACCTCTTAGTATACGATATGGGCTTGAGTCTAGTCCACTGTAGCTATCTATCTGTAGGGTCGTTACAACCAAATAGGCACGTCTTTCCACACGGGATTGACGGTTCGGGTTGAGAAAGTGGGGTGCCGAGATTGCAACGTCCTTAGAGTTGAGGATGAAGTCGGAGAGGTAGTTGAACAGGCCCTTATCCTGGAAGTGCAGGTAGTCCACTGGGAGTGAGTTAGTCGCAAGTTGTACAAAGGTCAGTGCAAGCCTGAAGGGAAGCCAGAGGTTCGCACCGATGGGGAAGGACTGGTTGAGCCTGATGGTGAGAGCCTCGAAGTACGGGGCCTAGAAGGCAGCTGGGACTGAGGTGTCCGCAACAATGAGGGTGACTGAACCTCTCTCGTTGATGATGGCTGTGAGGGAATGGGGAAGCGGGGTTCAGGGTAGAGGCCTTCATGCTGGGGTCCCCAACCTTTGTTGCCGATGTGTTGGCAGTAGGATTTTTCTTTCCGCTATTGTTCTTCTTGGCAGCCAACACTTGACGGGCCGCTTCGTCAAACTTGCTGGTGCCACCCACGATCGCTGCAAACGATAGCGTGGGACCCTTAGGGGTTTGTGGAGGAGCTCCCTTAGCAGGGGTGCCTGGAGGAGCGGAGACCATGGAGGGACAAGCGCATGATGATTGGAGTGGGGGTGGTCACAGGGCTTGTGCTGGGGGGAGGTGTGCTGCCCTATGTGACAAGTCACGCAGGCTAGACTGGATCTGGTTAAGCTGATCGGTGTGGTCTGTACCATCAGGTAGGGAGTTGGCAACACAGGCCTCAATGTCGCTTGTCTGAAGACGGAGCTCCTCCCTTGCTTTGCCCATGGCAGCCATCGCATGGGTCATGGAACAGAGGAGGGAAAGGATGTTTCTTTCAGCCAGGGTGACATGCCCTATCTCCCCAAGTGAGGGGACGGGGAGCTGCTTGGGGGAAAGCCCTGTAAGCTTACGGGTTTTAAGGAGAAAGTATCTGAGGCGGCGATCTTTAGGCTCAATGGCCAGGACTGAGGAAGAGGCAGATGGGCGGTCCTCTATCGGAGTGAAAGTGTGAGATGAACCAGCCTAAGCCATGGTGGGGGTGCTCAGAGACGCGAAGCCTAAGCAAGGTGCAAGAGTGAGGAGAAGGGCAGGCTCGTGTACTATAGGACAAGGTGTTGTGAAATCTAGGGGCAGGAAAATAGAGGGCGCAGAGCTTGCCTATCTCTTGGTCGGTTTTTTTATTTTATGTTTTACTTTTTTTATATCATGTATTCGTTGTTTAGGTACCAGAACTTGCATGCAGTACTAGCTATGGTGTAAACAAAACCTTAATCTCAACAAACCAAAAAACAAAGGACAATATAATATAATTATCTCCAAATCTTGTCAAGTACTTGACACGTTGCCATCTCACGGCTAACAAATGAAAGGATAATCGTAGAAAATCATAACACCTCCCTACTTATAATGGAAAATACTAACAACCGCCACTTGAAAAAATCTAAACAGCGGGTAGTGGAGAGGAAGACAACAGGCCCCAGGGACATAAGATTAGTGAGAATGAAAAGACCATTGAGTCTGGTGAGGGGGAAAGGGAAGGAACATATCGGACAGGTAGTTGGTTCCCGTCGCTCTTATGAAGGCGGCCAGGGCCAGAAAGAGGTCTTTGTTGGTCCAGAGGGGGGGGTCAGAGCCCACGCAAGGGGGGCCTTGGAGGAGGCATTCTCTGTGGTAGGATGTTGACCAGCAGCGAAGTATGGCATGACTGAGGGTTTCTACCTCTTTACAGCACCTGGGGCAGTGTTTGGGTTCGTCTAACCTTGACCATAAGGGGTGGGCAGCGGGGTAGCATTTCTGGGCTCTCATCTGGTGGATGCGACCGGCTATAAACTTCCCCAGTCCCATGAACAGGTCGGGGGTCAATGACAATGGAAAGGTATAGTAGGGGCGGGGCGGTGCCAGGCTCTTCCATTCCTCGAGAAGCAGGAGTTTTGTCCTCCCCGTGAGTGTCCTGTAGGCGTTTGTCATGGTGTCGTGTGAAGGGAGACCTGCATTCTCGGAAAGGAGGCTAGCGTTTGCGAGGGGGGTGCAGGAGAGAGACCTAAGTATGGGGCGTGCCAGGTTGGCGAGCGCATCTACTAGGAGGTGAGACCTGACTTTCCATAGTGGGCGGTTGGTCTTCCAGGAGAGTGGTATTACATTAGGTGGAAGGTGGGTGCTGAGGCCCCTGTGTGAATCTGAGGCCCAGTAGTTGAGTAGGAAGGGAAAGGTCAGGCAGAGACGACCCGCCACGGAATTCATCAAGGGTGCAGCAACACACCAGCCTTAGGGCGGCCATTCGGCGCTTATGAGGGATAATGGCTTGTAGTGGGGGAATGCAGGCCTCAGCCGACAGTATAGGTATAGGGGTTGACATGAAGCAGTTCGAAACCCAGCGTTGGACTTGGTGCCAGTAGACGTCCATCTTTGTAAGCATTCCTCTGCTAGAGACCATGATGTCAGCACCATATAGAAGGGTAGGGAGGAGTAGTGAACTGTTAGAAGATGAGAGAGGTGAGGGGAGAGGCCTGAGCCAGGCGGGGAGAGTCTTTTGACGGTGGTGAAGGCCCCTTGAGCCAGGCCTAGTCTTTTGGAGAAGTGTGCTGACGATGTCAAGTTAGGTGTAAACCAGTACCCAAGCCATCTAACGCAGGGAAGGGGGGAAAAGATCTGGCCATCCAAGCATATTGGAGGTGGGAAAGAGGCACTGGCAGAGTCTCTTTGAAGAGGGGTCCTCCAGTGGATGAGTTCAGTCTTAGGAACGCTAAAGCCTACCACGTCAGCCCTGGCTCGGGCCTGGGCCTGATCTGCCCGAATGCTCTCTGCAGGATTCTGACATTGGTCCTGTATGATGTTGATGCTGCCAACAACGCGAAGTCGTCAACGTATGACAAGGAAAGTCCTCTTGGGAGGTTGATATGCAGGGACGCCACATAGATGATGAACAGCAGTGAGGATATCGGGAGCCTTGTGGGGTGCCCACTTAGACTGGGGAAAATGTCTTAGGTGAATCTTGGAACAATAGGTGGCAGGTCTTGTGGGAGAGAAACGAGCCAATCCACGGGACCATGGAGTGGGGTACTCCCGCTCTCCTAAGGAAGGAGCATATGATGGAGGCGTTAACGTTATCTAACCCTCCTTTGATGTCTAGGAAGAGGGTGGAGACCCTCAATCTAAGGCTTTGAGGGGTCCTTACTGCATTGACCAGGGAGAGGGCAGCATCGAACGATGAGAGGGCAGGGAGGGAACCGCACTGGTTGTGATGAACGAGCTATAGTGACCGCCCAATTAACGTGAGGCGGGATGCGATGACTCTCTTAGATCTTAGCGACAGTCTAGAGGAGGACGATAAGCCTGAAGGATGCGGGTCCTATCTCCTGGTCTTTTTTTTTTTTTTTTGTAATCCTGTATTCATTGCATTAAGGTACAAAAAACTGCATGCAGTGCTAGCTATGGCAAAAACAAAACCTATAAACAATCCAACGACCCGCTTCACCTCTTCAGGGGAAAAATCAAATACACCGAATCCATAGGAAAAGTCCCCCTCACCTGGTACCTAAGACAGAAATCCCAGACACGTAAGGAAACAATACATAGAAACGTCCAGGTAGAGAGACCCAAACCCTTCCGCAGGCTCCCCAAAACAAATGAAAAGACTCTAACGGCCAGAAACGCTGGCCGCGGGGAGAGGATAGGCGACGGGCGACATATGAAAACTCGGGACTTGAGGGCCTACCAAGACCATGTTGTACAGTCGGGCAGGTCATTACATCGATCCAAGGCGTTGGACAAAGCCACGAAGGCAGTGCTATTCCACCACTAGGCGTAACCGAGGAGGGGCCATCCGGTCAGGAGGGTAGAAGGCGAGCGGAGCCACCGGGCAGAGGGGATGCTAGCCGACGATGAGCAGTAGGGTGCCAGCCGGAGTGTAGCATTAGGGTGCCAGCCGATGGAGGGCAGTAGAGTGCCAGCCAGGGAGCGGAAAGGGGCAGTAACGGTACAGGCTGACAGAACCGAGAGGAGGAGAGAGGAAGGATCGTGAGCAGGCTAGCCACAACCGACAAACAGGCCATAGCAAGGGCGTTTGGGACGACGACAAAACCGAGCGGGACCGAGATGTTACTAACCGAAGCTTTCCCCATCAGAGGTACAAGCCCAGCCAGGCAAGACCTACTTCGACCGAGAGTCCAACACCGTAACACCGACCGTGAACGAAGCGAGAAGCTTTCCGACCGTGCAAAACTCTAAGGGAGGTGCAAAGAGAGTGCGGGGTAAGGGGGAAACCGAACTTCATGAGCGGGTGTGAACGAAGAACAGGAACGAGAACCCGAGGGAGGGAGGGCGCCTGACCCCAGAGGAGAAGGAGAGATGGCTTAAGGTCAACTCCTAGGCAGTAACCATGGTGGAAGAAGAGAGATGGGTGGGGGAAGGTGACGATGATTTCTCGTGGTGTTGAGATTTCAATCGCCGGAGGTGTTGTTGCGATGGTTCGTGGTCCTATCTCTTGGTTGTTTTTTTGTTTTTTTTCTTTTTTTTTTGTAATCAAATCGTTATTATGTTTAAAGGTACAAAAGACTCATGCAGCGCTAGCTATGGAGATAAAAAACCTATAAGCAAACGTCATCCTGCCCGCTTCACCTCGTCATGGGAAAAATCAAACACCCCGAATCCATAGGAAAAAGCCCCCCTCGCCTAGCACCTAAGACAAAACCTCAGACACGTAGGGAAACAATTCATAGAGACGTACAGGAGAGAGACCCAAACCCTTCAGCAGGCCCACTGGTAACACTAAGAAAAGAATCACAGAAACGCCTAGATAGAACTACTATTGCCAATATGCCAAATCCAAGAACCCGTACGGTAAAATCCGGTTGGGGCGGCGGCTCAACCGTCGGGACTGACCGGAAGGTGGCGGCGCGTCGGCGTTTAGGAGAGACCAAGGAGGCAGTGCAATACCATGATCAACCGTAACCTAAGCGAGGTTTGCGACCGTAGAGTAAATCGCAGGAGGGAGAGAGGCAGGTG
>Ga0307513_10012259_pt1 | contig 10596 bp, 11 predicted proteins | sample 15_EM_MG_FD_202174 | JGI IMG/M metagenome (GOLD analysis project Ga0307513, IMG submission 202174) | Populus trichocarpa ectomycorrhiza microbial communities from riparian zone in the Pacific Northwest, United States - 15_EM | ecosystem: Host-associated > Plants > Roots > Unclassified | place...
CCCGTAGATAACCGTTCTAAATAAGCACCGCCTATTTCCGTCGTACTTTCCCGTTCCACGTCGAAGAAGAGCGAAGAAGTGGAGGCGGCAGCAATATAATTTACATCCCCATACACAGAAAAAGGCAGGAAAGGCACCCATCATTCGAAGCATCAAATTTCAAAGCACGTCGCCGAGGGGAGAGAGAGGGGGGGGTTCGAATTCGAACTCGAATTTGATCTGGACGGGGTTGCTGTATATGGAACGAGGGCGAGTGAGGCGTGTCCGAAAGATTCGGAGGCCGAGTTCATCCGAGGGGGTAAGTAGATGGAAGGCAGGCCTGTACGTATGGGTGAGTGAGTGTGCCTGGCGACTCTGAAGGGTAGGGCGGTTAACGAATAGGGTGGGGGATCAGATTTTTCAAGGTTGGATTTTGGTAGTACGAGAACTTTTTCAAATGTTCGTGGGTAAGGAGGTACATGAAATATTTGTGTTTCAATTTGAGTATTGAATAATAGAGGTGAAAATAAAAAATCCCAGCTTTACAATAACGTCAAAAACGTACCCCTCATCAGTTGAATCGATAAACCGATGCATCCCGAGAAATCGCGAACCATCTCAAGGATGTAGTAAAACTAACCAATGACGACTCAAAAGTTCTTGGGCCTCGGAAATTCGACCAGCCAAATGTTTGTACGGGAAGAGTACTCACCAGAGAAGGACGCGTGTGCTCACCATACAAACTTCTCCGATTCGTAACGTGTTATCTGCGTGGTGTATTACGAGGTTCAGGAGCGGGGGCCGATGGATGAGGGGATACGGAAGGATCTTAACGACATCTCAGGCAGAGAAAAATTTAAAAACATTATTTCGCGAGATAACTTCCTAATTCAAGTACTATCAAACCCTGAATCGTCCCAACTCCCAGCTGTGGATGTTTGTGGATCCATAAGCATCGACCGGAGGTACGGCCCGCAAAGTTCAATCTCCGCGCCAAATAATAATACACGCTCAACCCCACCAGCGCCTTCAACAACATCAATCCTCAAAATCAAAACCACAACAATGGGCACCGAACACGACCCCCTCCTCGCCCTCCGCCAATCCATAAAATCCAAATCCAAAATCACCTACACCACCGCCTCCGGAAGCCCCTGCCCCACCCTCCTCGCCTCAACATCCCTCATCATCAACTCCCTCCCCTTCCCCAAGAACACCCGTACCCGATTCCGCCGCGGTGCAGGCGGAGCGACCGATTTTTACACCCTCGACGCTGTATACGTCGCTTGGCTCCTCCGCGATGCGCCAGGTGCAGAGTACATGAAGCAGGCAAGGGAGCACGGGCTCGCGGTGGGCTTTGTGAGTGTGACGGAGCGAAAGCATGTGGTGGATTGGTTGGAGGGGAAGGTGCAGGAGAGTGATCGGATTGCACCGCTTGCTTGTGCGTATCGTTGTTTTCTTTGATGGTGAGGTATTGTTGTTGAGGGTTTTTTTTTTTCGAACGAAGCAGCTGTATCGACGACACCACCTGGTACACCACCGCGAACGGCTGGGCAGAGTCAACCCATCACTCCGCGGACACGGGTGGTAGAGGCACCGACGACGACACCTTTGAAGCGCCGTTATGTGGCGGACGTGCATGATGTGGAAGTGGTGAAGAAGATCAAGCAGAACGAAGTAGAGCTGAGGGATCGGAATACGGTGTTGCGGGGGACGAAAGCAAATGTAAGGAAGGACCTTACCAAAGAATCATCTAATTGACTAACGGTTTTCTCTATGATGACAGAACTTCTCCGCTGTACGAACGACATACGCCGATAAACTAAAGAAATTGAAAGAATCAAGCAGGTCGGGTGCACCTTCCATACCCGCCACCCCAGCCACAGGTGTGTTGCCTTTCTTTCCCAATCTCCTTTCGTGATTCTCATCATTCATTTACAGATCCAAAACGCAAGGCCCGTGAGTCATCTCTTTCCCTCACTCATACATCCAAAGGATCCTGAACAAATCCATCGCTTCGCAGGCCACAACCAACCAATTATCATCATCTCATCCTCACCCACCGCCCTCATCACCATGCACAACGTCAAACGTTTCCTCGAAGACTCTGCGTACGTCACTCTTTACATCCCCCTTCCGTTCTTTTCTCACCCAAAAATGCAGCTTCGAACCTTCACAAGAAGCCCGCGCCCGCGCCACCGCCGAAGGCAACCTCAAACCCGACGACCTCATCGCCATCTACCGCAAACGCACCACCATCGACAGCAGCGGGAAGGAAACAGTCACACGGCTTACCTATTTCGTCGTGGACTCTGTCGAGGCGCTGTCCAAGTTTGGCACGGACGCGTGGGAGAGGGTGGTGTGTGTGATGACGACGGGCCAGGCGTGGCAGTTTAGGCCGTACAAGTGGAATGAGCCGAGGCAGTTGTTTCATAATGGTGTGTATCTTCCGATTTATGGTATGTGCGTTAAGAGTATGCTGATATGTGGTGTGAATGAATAGTGAAGGGAATTTATGTTTCGTGGTCGAACGACCCCCCGAATACGAAAATTAAAGATTGGAACGTTACAGAGCTCAAAGTGCGCATCCATTCTTCAATTGCTCCCTCGAATTTCTTCTTATGAATTGTTTTTTCTCGCACAGATCGACCCTAACAGACGCCACGTTGATAAATCCGTCGTTGCGCATTTCTGGAAGATGTTGGATTCGTGGATACAGATGAACAAGCCTTCTTTGGTCAAGTAAGCTGGTGGCGGAAGCACTGGCAACGATGTATATTCGCACTTTTTCCTATTTTTTTTTTTTTTTTTTTTTTTTTTTTTTCGAGTGCTATCTTTGGAGGGTGGCTATCGTCGCTTCGTCCCTCACCGTCTTCATGATCATGTAATATGGTTGATATACCTCGCACCATTTTCGTTGCCGATCCGTTCATACTTTCTATTTAGGCTTCATTCACATCGATCGCCCCGCATATCCCAGCCCTCGCTCTTATTCTAGGAGAATGGGAGGTCTGCTGAGCTGGCTTGATCCGGAATGCGATGCATCGTTTTATTCTTCTGGAGCGCTGCCGTCCAGTCAAACACCCAGATTCGAGGGCACGTGTGTGAGGGCAGGATCCAGAGCGCATGCATGAGGTTGATGCACTGTCCGAAAGCTGAATCGCTTGGTCAATGTTCACGTTCATGAAATCCCTTTACAAGCAGGGTGTTCGACGGTATCCGAGTCCTACCTATACAATCTTGTACTTGTACAGAATGAAAGGAAATAAATATAAAATGAATCATACTAACAGCACTGGTGCTGCATGCCGGAACTACCAGTGGAGCTATTCTACCAATGCGCTATGTCCTGAAGATATGCCTCATATATCTTTGTAGGGCTGTCATCCGAATCCTGACCGACTGTATGTTTAAAAAATCAATGCAACAATACATTACGGTTCACTTACTGGGGTTCTTGCCGATTGCGGGTCGCACTCCCATTAGAACTGCTCTGTCCAGTGGGCCGTTGCATCGTCTCGATCTGTCTCTTAACTAATTCATCGAGATCCACAGAGAGTGCTTCCGCTGCGCTCGTCTCCGATATTTTTTTCTGGACAACCCCTTCCTCCTGGAATATAAGTCCTGTCTTCTGATTATTCTCGTCTCTGTTAAGAAAGTCGTTGATTATGTTCCAAGCAGAGTCCGAGTCGTTGAGGAACCGTTGTACAGTAGCGCCATGCTGGATCATGACGTTCCAATACTCGTCTTTCAAGCGCTGCTCCCGTCTATTTCCGACACCAGCCATCATGGGCCCAAGTATATCCCACCTCGTGGTGGCGAGGACGACGTTCTTTGCGCTTCCGGGACCAGTCAGTTCTGCGAACACGCGGAGATTGCGGTGGGGTGTTGAGCCCATCCGGGGATCAGTGATTCGTTGCACATACACAATCCCCGATAGTAGTATTTGTTTCTTGTATCTGATCATATGTGGTTATCGAGACAGTTACGAGGGTCTAACTCGACGCACGTTCTCTTCAGCCATGCGGCAATGAGTTCGAGAATTTGCGCGTCGGTCCGGTTCGAGTCGTCGAATCCTGGTGTGTCAATCAGAACGATGCGGGATTCGTATCGTTCGTGCTCCAGTATACGAAATGCTGTAAGATCTTGGGTGACGGAGGTGTAACTTTCTGCAGCCCTCCGCCCTGGCTCGCCGGTGAGAGTATCGATGATCTTTGTGATGAATATTCCGTGTCAGTGGGGAACCATTCAAAGGTTTGAATATTTAGAAGGGATTTACTTGACTCTTCCCGCTTCCCGTTTGACCTATAAATCTAGGGGGCCCGTACAGTGAGGATAATTCATGATTAAGCTCTAAATGGCCTACGCGATGAGGATATCGTCATCTCCGCACCTCCTTGTACGGTCACTGCTGAACCATGCCTCATCCACCAATAAGGTTTTGTAAGATGCCCGCCCAAAGAGGAGCTTCTGATCCTTTCGTTGTCCTTGGCCTTCTGCCCTAGAAGAAGCGGAACGTGCAAGGGTCACCGGAAATTCCACGGGCGATTTTTTTTTTCACTCACTCTCTCTGGGGAATATTGGTGGGAGTTGGGCCCTGCGTTTTTAGGCGATCGGCATTGTTCTGGGAAGCCAAGGATCTTGAAGCAATCATCGGTTCAGTGATAATAAACTAGATCAAATATGGCGCTGCACCTACTCGCGTGAGGGAGAAGATTTGGAAGGGTGTTCGGCCCTGTAATCAGCAGTGTCGTTCCTAAAGATTCTTATAATTTATAGAACTTTACTGACTCGCTGACGCGCTTGGTAGACAAATTCAACAACCTTAATAGGAGGCTTGCTTCAGAAAAATTCAGTGATGAAAAGAATTCACCTACTCATCTGTCGTACTACTGGTGACTAGAGGCTGTTTCGTGGGTTCGTCCCACAGCTCCTCGAGATCCAGAGACAGCGCTTCCGCCGCACTGGTATCCTTCAAAGGTTTTTTCTGGTCAACCCTTTCCTCCTGGAATATAAGTCCTGTCTTCCGGTTATTCTTGTTTCTGTTAAGAAAGCCATCGATTATGTTCCAAGCAGAGTCCGAGTCGTTGAGGAACCGTTGTACAGTAGCGCCATGGTGGATCATAACGTTCCAATGCTCGTCTTTCAAGCGCTGCTCCCGTCTATTTCCAACATCAGCCACGGGCCCAAGTATATCCCACAACGTGGTGGCGAGGACGACGTTCTTTGCGCTTCCGGGACCAGTCAGTTCTGTGAACATGCGGAGATTGTGGTGGGGTATCGAGCCCGTCCGCGGATCCGTGATTTGTTGCACATACACAATCCCCGATAGTAGTATTTTTTTCTTGTATCTTTTCAGATATGGTTATCGAGACAGTATGTGTTACGAGGGTCTAACTCGACGTACGTTTTCTTCAGCCATGCGCCAATCAGTTCGAGAATTTCCGCGTCGGTCCGGCTCGAGTCGAATCCCGGTGTGTCAATAAGAACGATGCGGGATGCATATTCTTCGTGATCCAGAATACGAAATGCTGTAAGATCTTGGGTGACGGAGGCAAAGCTGTCTGCAGCCCGCCGCCCTGGCTCGCCGGTGAGGGTATCGATGATCTTTTTCATGAATATTCCGCGTTAGTGGGGAACTATTCAAAGGTTTGAATATTTAGAAGGGACGTACATGACTCTTCCCGCCTCCCGTTTGACCTATAAATCTAGGAAGCTCGTACGGTGAGGATGATTTCATGATCAAGTTCTAAATGGCCTACGCGATGAGGATATCGTCATCTCCGAACCTCCTCGTACCGTCACTGAACCATGCTTCATCCACCAATACGGTTTTGTAAGGTACCTGCCCAAAGAGGAGCTTCTGATCCTTTCGTTTTCCTTGTCTTTTTGCCCTAGAAAATGCGGGAGGTGCCAAGGTCACCGAAAATTCCACGGGCGATTTTTTTTTCACTCACTCTTTCTGGGGAATATTGGTAGGAGTTGGGTCCTGCATCTTCAGGCGATCGACATTGTTCTGGGAAGTCAAGGATCTTGAAGCAAATATCGGTTCAGTGATAATCAACTAGAGCAAATGTGGCGCTGCACCTACTTGCGTGAGAGAGAAGATTTGGAAGGGTGTTCGGTCCTGAAATTAGCAGTATTATTCAGCAGTGTTATTCCTAAAGATTCTTATAATTTGTAGAATTTCACTGACTCGCTGACGCGGTTGGTAGACAAATTCAATAACCTTAATAGGAGGCTTGCTTCAGAAAAATCCAGCGATGAAAAGAATTCACCTACTCATCTATCGTACTACTGGTGACTAGAGGCCATTTCGTGGGTTCATCCGACAGCGTTTCAGTGCTAAGATGGGAGTCAGTTAAGTCTCGCTAGAGTTTACCATATTTACCTATGTTTCGCGCTGTCCTTCGCCGCAAGGGAACTGCGCGAATAGCCACTGAGTCAGATGCCGTTACTGGTCGCCTCCGGCAACGGCAATATACTCACTCATTTTTCTCGGCGAAAGCGGATGCAGAGGAGTCCTGGCGTGCGATCCTATCATGGAAAGGGTAAACGTGGATGCTCTTCGCAGCAATCTAATAGTAGTTACAGGCCGTCGGAAGATTGCGTGGCCACGGTTAACTCTGTCCTGATGATCATTGAAAAAATGATGCCCACTGTCTTGGAGACAACTCACTCGGATCCTTGCGTACCAAGGGTCACACTCCCACTAGAGCTACTCCACATAGTGGACTCTTGCATCGCTTTATTTTGTTCTTCAGCCAATTGGTTGGGGTCCCGATTCAGCGCTTTCCCTGCGCTCGTCGCGGGTAAAGATTTCTTTTGCTTTATCATTTCCTCCTGGATGAGAAGCATCGCCTTCTGGTTACTTTTGTTTCGCTTAACAACATTGTCGACGATGCTCCAAGCAGAATCCGATGTGTTGAGGAAGCGTTCTACAGTTGCACCATGGTGAATCATAACATTCCAGTACCTTTGTTCCAAGCCCTTCTCCCGTTTATCTCCATCATCAAGCTGGGGATGAAGTTTATCCCACATTGTGGTGGCGAGAACGACGTTCTTTGCACTTCCAGGACCAGTGAGTCCTGCGAACATGAGGAGATGGCGGTGGGGTGTTGCGGACATCCGTTGATCAGTGATTCGCTGGACATACACAATCCCCGATAGTAGTATTCCTTTCTTGTATCTGCGCAGATGTGATTATCATGGGTTACGATGGTCTAACTCGACGTACGTTTTCTTCAGCCATGAACCTATCAATCCGAGAATGTGTTCGTCAGTCCTATTCGAGTCGTCGAATCCCGGTGTGTCTACAAGAACGATGCGGGATCCGTATCGCTCGTGGTCCAGAATACGATGAGCTTCGAGATCTTGGGTGACAGAGGTAAGGCTGTCTCCAGCTCGCCCTGGCTCGCCAGTAAGAGTGTCAATGATCTTGTTGATGAATATCCCGAATCATTTGGAAACCATTCAAAGGATTGAACGTTTAGGAACGCACTTGACTCTTCCCACTTCCCGTTTGACCCATAAAACTACGGAAGCCCCTGTAAGGACAATTTCATGGTCAAGGTTTAAACGGCGTACGCAATGATGATATCGTCATCTCCGAACGTTTTTTTCTTGAACAGGGCCGCGTATAATGCATTCGCATCCACATTCACCAATCCGGTTTTGTAAGTGCGCATAGGTGGTGAACTTGACATTTGTTATCGAAGCGCGGCAATAGGATGGAGGGGTAGTTTCGGGGCATCAAGACGAAGCAACCTACCCTTCATTAGTTCCAAGTATTCCACTCCGAGTGGAAGCCATGCAGCTTTCATTTCACACTATCTGATTCCTCATGTTCTGTCAATAACGGAATTTGTTCAAGAATCACTTATCGAAACATGGCCAATCCGGCGCCACCGGCGTATGAAAGTGCTTTCTTCGAGCATGAACCGGGTTGTAGAAGCCGCCATTTAGGCTTCTCGAGTAACTCGTGGGTGATTGGAGTTCGGCATTGAAATCGGCTCCGGAGTCATGTCTGGGCCAGCCTCGGATCTGGAAGTTTTTTCAAAAATTAGGGTGTAGAGAGGCAAATTTATGAAGGCAAAAAATTCCCAGCTGGAAATCATTATAATTCAATTTTTATTTCAATTTAAGTTAATAGTCAAAGAAAATCATTGGCAAATCACTATCTTATTTACAACTTGTCCTGAAACTATGAAATTATTCAGGTTGGAAGCCTTACATTTACTATATATTTGACATTTATATATATCAATATCTATCAGTGAACAGTGTGGCAATTAATTTAGAGGACATGCCTCAATAAAATTACAATGCTTATAGCTACTGACCACTGTGCACTTGGTGCATGGCTACCAACTGGTGGGTGCATAATAATATGGAGCAAGATATGGTCTGTGTTTCAAAATCTCTCTGATTTGGTGTAAATGGTTATATCCCAGCTTTTATTGTTCAGTGCCCTGAATATTTAAATTTTGGTGCATAAGCCACCACTGCTAGCCACATATTGATAGGTATGTAGATCATTGGATTGATTCTCTGATATATAAATAGTACTTGGGCATTTGTTATAGAATGCCCACAAGTCAATGTAAATTAATATATCTGAGTTTCCACTGGTGACTGTGCCACAGATTAAATATAAATTTTTTGGGGTCTGTGTCACTACCATGGGGGGCCTATTGAGCAACAAATGTTTATACCTGCCTCCCATGTATAAATAATAGTCTGAGCTATGTTAGAGCACAGTTGGAAGCCAGTACAAATTAATATTCTTCAGTTTCTATTGTTGTAGACATTAAATATTTAAATATTGGTGCATGCACCACCAATGACAGAGACATATCAGCTGGCAGATGTTTATACTGGCCCAAAATGCACAAAAAACACTCAGGGCTATGCAAGACCTCACTTGCAAAACATTATAAATTAATATTTCTTAGTTTCTACTGTTTTGCACACTGAATATTTAAATTTTAGTACATACTTCAGCACTCCTAAAGACCTACTGCCTGGAGGATGTTCATACTGACCCCCAGGGTATAAAAAATCATCCAGGATATGGGAGAATACACTGGCAAGTAAATATAAATTAATATTTCTACTGTTCTAGACATTAAATGTTTAAATTTCAGTGCATATGTCAACACTGCCAAGGGCCTATTGACTAGTGAATATTTACACTGAACCCAGGGATATAACCAATGCTCTGGACTATGTGAGGGCATAGTCAGTAGTCATTCAGATTTACTATTTCTCAATTTCTACTGTTTTGCACACTGGAGATTTTAATTTTGGGGTACATATTAGCACCACCAGGGGTCTATTGACCATTGGATGCTTCTACCCACCCCAAGTATATAAAGAATGCTCTGGGCCATGTGAGAATACACTGGCAAGTCATTATAAATCAATATTCCTCATTTTCTACTGTTCTGGACATTATTTAACTGCATGCATCAACAAGGCCAGCAGCACATCAACCAGTTGATGTTCAGAGTGACTCTATTTACAAATCATACTGCAGGCTGAAGATGTATTATCCCTTTTTTCCCTTCCAGAACCTGCCCAAGCACTACCTGCAGGGTGACTGGTTTTGCTTTTCATCCCTTTGGGCCTTCTAGAAGACATATAGATTTTTTATGTAATATTTGAACACTCAGAGGTGAGTAGATAGCAGTGGATAATGAAGAAACAGAGGGAAATGAAGAAACAGAGGGAAATGATGAGGGACTGCAAGATTTGATGTGAGCAACCAAATTAGGCGTTAAGCAACCGAATTGTGTTAAGAACCCAAATCGAGCGTTATTTAACGCCCAATGGGGAGGCAACCCAATTGGGTGTTATTTTTGATGGCTTGCCAAACGGGTGTTAAATAAAATAACGCCCGATTAGGCGTTAAATTTGGCCCAGACACCACTCCAGAGCCTTGAAATCTTTGTCAAATCAACTGAGCTTTAGGTCATGTGGATCTTCCAATTATACGCCCTCCTTCCGATCGCTTGAAGATAGCTGGCAGACAGTCCACCCATCCACGACTTCAGAATCATGGTGAATTCGCAAACAGCTTAATCTGGCAGTACATATACACATACCGTGCAAATCTATGCAATATGGAAAAGCATGTCACTATTTCAAGTTCGTCCGTCGAGTTCTCCACAAAAGCACCGCAAGCGCTGACAGCCTACCGCCCAACACTTTAACACTGGATCCATGCCCAAAATGTAAATGGGGTCTGTTTCATGACCGGTTTCCTCATCTTTGACCCCGTCCCCAACCCCTGCATGTCTGCACCCTCATCGCTTCAGATAGATCCCCTCCTCCGCGCGGGCCTAGTCCGCTTCGTAGATGGTCAACAAACCTCCTCCGACCATCCGAGGCCCGAGGGTGGCGTAAACCACCAACGATATTTCCTCGCGGAGGCACGGAAGATGGGGACAAGCTATTTTGTGGAAGGCCGCGACGAAGGTATAAACGGGTCAACGTTGTTGGTGGAACGAGTCGAACGCGAAGAGCAAGAATATGGTGATGCCCTCGCTCAGCTAGTCCACTCGGATGGACTTATTGATGGGAAAGGAGGTAATGTTATCGTAGACCTAGAAATCA
>Ga0307513_10012260_pt1 | contig 10596 bp, 13 predicted proteins | sample 15_EM_MG_FD_202174 | JGI IMG/M metagenome (GOLD analysis project Ga0307513, IMG submission 202174) | Populus trichocarpa ectomycorrhiza microbial communities from riparian zone in the Pacific Northwest, United States - 15_EM | ecosystem: Host-associated > Plants > Roots > Unclassified | place...
TTGGGAACGACCCTCGTAGTGGTCCTACCGGGGAGATGGAGATTGGTTAGCTTTACTTTCCGTCGCGGTAGGTGGAACTAAACAATGAGCTCAGGGGACGAGCACATACCTAGTGCTTCAGAGAACGGTGTATCGACTGGCCATTTGACGTCTCCGGTTAACCTACGTGCGGTTTGGTTGACGGGCTGTACCGAGACAGCGTTGAGATTCTTACTTGCGATAGCTAAGCCAGAGGTTCAGTAATGGACGGAGAGGTGCGGGCGATACATTTGCTAACTTCAAATCTCCCTTGAAGCTGACCAGTGCACTTCGTCGTAAGTACTCCCAGAGCTTCTGTGCGATTTCCTCCATATGGTGGTATGCATAAGGCTCGGTCCAAAATTCGAACTGAGCATCACTGGTTGCACCTGTGGAAGAGTAAGCACCCCGTCGGATGCATCCCGTGGGCGGGGGTATTCATCAACAGAGCTGAAAACATACCTAAAGGCGTATCGAGTCCAACAGAGAGCCCGAAGTGTCCTGATTGGATCCGCTCCTGGAATCGGCGCGCCAACTCTTTCAGCGCTCCTAGCACCGACTTGCCCCTCACCAGAGCCATGTTCCGAAACCCAAAGTCCCGATGTTTGCAAGGCACGGATTGTATATGAGAAGTCGGACGGAGTGACGTCTGAGACGAACCACGGGAAGGATTTTGGGCTAGAGCACAAAAGGTCAGCCCCCGACCAATATAAAGGTACAAGTGGCCTTGAGAAACGGACGTACTGGAAGACCACTTTATCAATCCCAAAAACAGTGATGAGAAACTCGCCAAAGATGAGGTCCGTATAGAGCTAGAGGCAGTTTAGCCTTTGACCTCCCCAGTAGGACATGCGGCCAACCTCGAATCCGGCTACGAGGTGATTTCTGTATGAATAGACGGGTTGGAAAATAAGCAGCTACTCACCATTATCCAGGATAAAATCGACTCTGGAAACACCACTTTGATCCTGACGAACCCTGTTAAGGAGATCCCAGGCGAGTGGTCCATCATTAGAATATATTGTGCTCGATCGGTCTGCTCGCTCTTCGAAACAGTCTGGAGTTGTTGGATGATGAGTCACATTCGTCAGCAAAGAATTAGTGTGTCGGTGGTAATAGGCCGAAGAGCGGAGTACGATCGAGTGCCTCACCGTCGCGTTGCCCCAAAGGCAAATGTGCATCATTTCTCCCATAAATGTCCTCAAGGCGGTGTTGTCTTTTTGTATCTGGTTCTTCTGATCATCTAAACCAATGATTGTCTCTGCAAGGCCTAAATCCTGAGACGTCGGCGAACGAAGAAGCTCGCCGAATGATAATACATACGATGGATCGCAGACGCACTGGACTGAAATGTTTTGACCTTCTGTTCAAGAAACGGGTCGTGCGCTTTCCAGTGCGTGGTCTTGGAGAATAAAGTTCGAACCAGACGGTAACTATGCAACGCCGAAGATGATGTTATGATGTGAGTGTACCGGTGGTTTCACATACAGATAGCGCCTAATAAAGGAGACTTACAGAGAGTGAAGCATTCGGCTTACTCGGCATACAACCATGGAGCCTTGAACCACGTGTTATCACCCTTCTCTGCAAGCAACTCGAGCTCTCTATTATACTTCTCCACGCTTGGACCGCCGTCTTGTTCGAGTGGACTATGAAGATGGGCCCTTGCTTAAAACCGCCCTCCCATTGAGCAGCAGGGTGAGGCCACTTACTGCAAGACTCTATCTTTTGACATCTCGGGTTTGATCCGACTAATATTGCGAATAATTTCCACGCCTTCCTCGACAGCCGCTTGTGCGTCTGGACCTCTCTCATCGCGAACTTGTTTTGGCGATAAATCGTGTCATTGACGACTCCGGTCAGAATTACAGGCCATCTTCGGACCACCTGAACGTTATGGGCCATTTATTAGTCCCCAGGAGAGGCTTGCCATATGGAGGAGATGGACGAACCGTATCGTATGAAAAACCGCGATTGTCGTTAGTTTCCAGGTCATAGGAAGGTCTATCTCATTCCATACCCTTTGGGATCGTAGGACGGATATGGGGCTGTCCAGTGAGTCATTGTGGTGGGGGAGACGAAGCGATGGATCGCGCAATTCTTCTTTGATCTCACACAGGCGAGTGTCCCAACCGCTGAAGTGTTGGCTTACTCCCTACACGTGTCGGTGACCTGTTGGGAAGCGTCTCAGCTGTTGATCTCAATCTCACCTTACCCATGGGAGCGAATACCAGATTGGTTGTCGACCTGCTTCGGAGCCTGACGGATCCAACGCACCAATATAACCGGAATTTCCACACCTACAGATGTCTCGTACACCCTGGCACCTAACGCTAGCTGCGGAATGCGGATGGCTTCCCCCACCGTCTCTGATTCATCGATCATTCGCATTACTTCTATGTCGTCGAAACATGACATCGACGGTATAGGCGAGCTATTCTCCCACTACAAGGCAGCTTGTGCGATGAAAACCCAGGCTGGGGAAGACCTGCGCACCGCTATCGACAAACAGAGAGCACTCGCCTTGGAGGAGTTTCGCCGAGCAGAAGAAGCTTTCAATGAAACCAACTCTGTGTGTGATGATATGCTGCGGAGTATCGAGAAATCTTTCAAGGTGGGAGTTGCCATTAGGAACGGTACGTTCCCCAACGTTTCCGAAGAGCCTACGACCCATTGACTAAGACCACGCGCAAGAGTTAGAGGAGCTCCATTCAGAAAGTGTAGATCAATGCTCCGGAAATTTGAGACCATCGCGGACTCGTCGATCTCTCCTCGATGAGCTTTTAGCTCCTCCCAAATCCGATCCGACATCTCAACCGTTCTTTGAATACAGGAAGTCTATGGATAGGAATTTGGCCTTCGATGATAGCAACAGGCCGTTGAACCTCTCAACTGTACCCTGGCCTACTTTCATTCATTTCCCGAATCAATCGTCTCCAATTGCGCCAAGGGAACACGGGTGCACAAGTGATAAATGTAGAAGGACAACTAACCACCATAGTGGCTTGTTCTATGAGGCGGACATCCATCTCGTTGATGACATGACCTCATTCATCGAGGCGTACATTCGGTGGGCCGATCGAAAAGGGGTGGATAGCGTATTAGTGGTTGAGGAGATGAGGTCCAAATGGAAGCGTATGCTGAATATGGCAGTGGATGATGTGAAGAACCGTTGGAAGGTCTCGCTTATTCTTGGTGCTATTAATCTCGCGGAGGAACACCTAGCAAACAGTGTTCCTCGGGCTCAGTAGGTAATGCTTGTTGTCATTTCTCCTATTTGCGCGTATGGAGGCTTACTTCTTTGGTAGTCTCTACTATGAATCACACTTACAGAATACGTACTCAATGATTGTACATCCGCGATACATCCTTGTGTGTAATTCGAATATGACATGACGAGAAGGCTTTGGTGGTGAACGAATATCGAAGCGCGTGTCCGTACGACCAAAATCCTATGGAACAACGACCATAAACCCTATGAGCACTCCCATCGTTGTTTTGGAAGTCGCAAGTGATTGTTCTCTACGCCCATACAGGTGATAAGGAATAAAGAGCAGGAGATTGTATGCATAGCCACCGGGTGAAGGAATCGTACATGATGCGAGAACAGCACAACGACATAAATATACCTTCATTTCCTTATACATGCGGACTATTCAGTTCTGCAGGAGACCTCGCAAAACCGATACCACCTTCTCCATACAAAGTCTTCCACCGCGTTTATGGTCGGGAACCTGAGAGTATAACTGCGTCCAATCAATTAGTATCGACCTACTCTCAACCTTGAGATTCCAGCCCTTCCATTGAGTATACCCCTGGAACAAGTTTATCACACCCGGACCCCCCAGATGCTGGACCATGATATTCTGGATGGGGTACTGATGCACATGCGACATAAAAATGGCCCCGGAACTTTGAGCATGGGAACAGCCTCGCCCGCCGCTTTAGCAGCGACCATCATTGAATCGTACTTTGTGTATATCGCCCGCTGAGTTGAGTAATTGTGGGCGCGGGAGAGGATGGGGCTGTCACGGGTGAGACCGCTGTTGCTGGAGTGCGTCGCAAAGTCGACTGGGACAGTTGGTCGATTGCGGTGGAACGAATTGTGCCAGTAGAGGACGAATGATGCTGGAGTGCTGTTGAGGACGGTTGAAATGGTGCTTGGTTGGGTGGAGGAACAGTAATGGAATGTTCACCTGCTTGGACCGGGTCGGGGCCAGCCACAAGGGATGATACCGCCATTGACCCCGAGCTGGACGTGTGCACGCCACTAGCACCAGGAAAACCTGGGCCAGGGCTTGCAGACCTAACGGAAGTAGTAGGTAGATTCACTTTGGAGTCCCCCTGGCTAGCCTCGTTCAAGGCTGCTACAAATTCGACAGCTTTCTGCCTTGTCGCCTCTAAGGCAATCGTCGCACACCTGACCCTCTCCGTACTTTATTAATATGAACTGGATGTGGTTCTAAGTATGGAAAATCGCCCTCAACCCAGAAGTCATATATTAATGATGTGTGGTCACCCGTGCCACCTACTTGTCAGTTGGACACAAACCTATATAATTCGATTTCAGTACTATCACGCGACCAGATATACAATCACGAGCACGTTGCAATCCCAGTACAGACCCCGGTACCGATAAAAATGATGCGCAACCCATCCCTGCGAATTGCAGAGAAGTGCACGAATTGGACTCAAAATCATAGGTAATACTTTGTAGGCGACGATGGGTGCAACGGGGGGCAGACAACCCCGTCGACGCGTGTAATCCAGCCCTCGAATCACCGCGTTGCACACATTAAATTTTGCAGTATTAGGTACACGCCATATTCAGCGTTGAAACACCCATAGGAAATATAAGGAAGCGGCGCCGGATCCGACTGTGCCTCGATGCCTCAGCTCGCTTTGCTCATGAATATAATCGACCCCTGTCCTGGGACGCGGGAAGGATCTCAGTACACAATCCTCTCTCCGGGGCCGGATAAGGACCAAAGGGACCATCTCATTCCAGCACGGGCCGGAACAAGGGCATGTAGGTTTTCATATACTTGCCATTCGGACATGAATCCACCGTGGGCCTCTTCGTCGAGCTAGGGAACGCCGCTGTAAAAATTGGGGTGCCACAGGCCACCCCGACTGCTTCATTCTCCACCACATCCCCAGCTGAATAAAGTATTACGGGCTGTATCAAATGGCCCGAGGTTCGAAAGATATCAACGCATATCTATAGAAGCGATTAGTATCGACGACCCAACTTGTTCTCCGGAAAAGAGGGGGAGGGGCCACGCACTTTCCGTTCACCCTCCACTTCTCGCCCTTCTCATCGAGCTCCTGTGCGACTTTTGCAGTTACACCGACCGCTACATCCGCCTTGTTGGTTCGCAACGCGAGGATTGGGAACGACCCTCGTAGTGGTCCTACCGGGGAGATGGAGATTGGTTAGCTTTACTTTCCGTCGCGGTAGGTGGAACTAAACAATGAGCTCAGGGGACGAGCACATACCTAGCGCTTCAGAGAATGACGTATCGACTGGCCATTTGACGTCTCCGGTTAACCTACGTGCGGTTTGGTTGACGGTCTGTGCCCAGACAGCATTGGAGTTCTCACTTGCGATAGCTAAGTCAGAGGTTCAGTAATGTACGAAGAGGTGGGGGTGGTACAGTCACGAACTTCAAATCCCCCTTGAAGATGACCAGTGTACTCCGTCGTAAGTACTCCCAGAGCTTCGGTGCGATTTCCTCCATATGGTGGTACGCATAAGGCTCGGTCCAAAATTCGAATTGAGTATCGCTGGTTGAACCTGCGGAATGGTTAGGATACATTCCGTGGGTGGGGGCATTCACTGACAGAGCTGACAACATACCTAAAGGCGTATCTAGTCCAACAGACAGCTCGAACTGTCCTGATTGGGTCCGCTCCTGGAATCGACGCGCCAACTCTTTCAGTGCTCCTGAGCCGGTACTGGTCGAAGCGCCGACTTTCCCCTCATCAGAGCCAAATTCCGGGGCCCAAAGTTCCGGTGTTTGCAAGGCACGGATCGTATATGAGAAGTCGGACGGCGTGACGTCTGAGACGAACCAAGGGAAGGATTTCGGACTAGAGTACAAAAGGTCAGCCCTCCATCGATGCAGAGGTAGAAGTGGTCTTGATATATGGACGTACTGGAAGACCACTTTATCAATCCCAAGGACGGTGATGAGAAACTCGCCAAAGATGAGGTCCGTGTAGAGCTAGAGGTAGTTTAGCCTTTGACCTCCCCAGTAGGGCATGCGGCCAACCTCGAATCCGGCTACAAGGTGATTCCTGTATGAATAGACGCGTTAGAAAATAAGCGGCCACTCACCATTATCCAGAATAAAATCGACGCGGGAAACACCACTTTGATCCTGACGAGCCTTGTTAAGGAGATCCCAGGCGAGTGGTCCATCATCCTTTAGAATATATTGCGCTCGATCGGCCTGCTCGCTCTTCGAAACGGTCTGGAGTTGTTGGATGTCCGCATGAGTCACATTCGTCAGCAAAGAAAGATCCTGAAGACCGCGTTCGTTAGTGTGTCGGTGGTGGTGCGTGGAAGAGCGGACTGCGATTGACTGCCTTACCGTCGCGTTGCCCCAAAGGCACATGTGCACCATTTCTCCCAGAAATGTTCTCAAAGCAGTGTCATCCTTTTGTATCTGGTCCTTCTGGTCGTCTAAATCAATGATTTTCTCTGCAAGGCCTAAATCCGGAGACGTCACGCGAACGAAAAAGCTCGCAGGATGAGAGACGTACGATGGACCGCAGGTGCACTGGACTGAAATGTTTTGACCTTCTGTTCAAGAAACGGGTCGTGCGCTTTCCAGTGCGTAGTCTTGGAGAATAAAGTTCGAACCAGACGGTAACTATGCAATGCCGAGATGAGTTTGTGAAATGAGTTTACCGGTGGTTTCACATACAGGTAGCACCTAATAAAGAAGACTTGACGAGATGTACAGAGAGTGAAGCATTCGGCTTACTCGGCATACAGCCATGGAGCCTTAAACCACGTGTTATCACCCTTCTCTGCAAGCAACTCGAGCTCTCTATTATACTTCTCCACGCTTGGACCGCCATCTTGTTCGAGTGGGCTATAAAGATGGACTTTTACTTAAACCGCCCTACTGTTGAGCAGCAGAGTGAGGCCACTTACTGCATGACTCTATCCTTTGACATCTCGGCTTTGATCCGACTAATATTGCGAATAATTTCCGCGCCTTCCTCGACGGCCGCATGTGTGTCTGGGCCTCCCTCATCGCGAAACTTGTTTTGGCGATAAATCGTGTCATTGACGACTCCGGTCAGAATTACAGGCCATCTTCGGACCACCTGAACGTTATGGGCCATTTATTAGTCGCCAGGAGAGGCTTGCCACTTAACCAACCGTATCGTACGAAAAACTGCGATTGTCGTTAGTTTCCAGGTCATAGGAAGGTCTATCTCATTCCATACCCCTCGGGATCTCGGGGATCGTAGGGCGGATATGGGGCTGTCCAGTGAGTCATTGTGGTGGGCGAGACGAAGCAAAGGATCGCACAGTTCTGCTTAGTCCCACACAGGCGATGGCCCCAACCGCTGAAGTGTTGGCTTACTCCCTATACGTGTCGGTCACCTATTGGGAAGCGTCTCAGCCGTTGATCCCAATCTCACCTTACCCATGGGAGCGAATACCGGATTGGTTGTCGACCTGCTTCAGAGCCTGACGGATCCAACGCATCAATATAACCGGATTTTCCACACCTACAGATGTCTCGTACACCCTGGCACCCAACACTAGCTGCGGAATGCGTATGGCTTCCCCCACTGTCTCTGATTCACCGACCATTCGTACTACTTCCACGTCGTCGAAACATGACATCGACGGTATAGGCGAGCTGTTCCTCCACTACAAGACAGCCTGTGCGGTGAAGGCCCAGGCTGAGAAGGACCTGCGCACAACCATCGACACTTGCCTTGGAGTTTGGCCGAGCAGAAGAAACCTTCAATGAAATTAACTCTGTGTGTGATGATATGCTACGGAGTATTGAGGAATCTCCTAACGTAAAAGATGCCTATAGGAACGGTACGCTCCCCAACGTTTCCGAAGAGCCTACGACTCATTAACTAAGAACACGCGCAAGAGTTAGAGGAGCTTCACCCAGAAAATATAGATCAAGGACCTGGAAAATCGAGACTATCGCAGACTAATTGATCTCTCGATGTGCTCCTAGCTTCTCCCAAATCCGACGATTCGACGCCTCAACCATTTGTTGAGTACAGGAAGTCCATGGATAATAATTTAGCCTTCAGTGATAGTAAGACGCGGCTTGACCTCTCGACTACCATGGTCTACTTTCGTTCATTTCCCGGATCACTCGTTTCCAATTGCGCCGAGGAAACACGGGTGCGAATGTTTGAAGTGTAGAACGTCAACTGTACACAACAGAGGCTTGGTCTATAAGGCGGACATCCATCTCGTTGATGACATGACCTCATTCATCGAAACATACATTCGGTGAGCCACCCGAAAGGGGATGGATAGTGTATTAGTGGTTGAGGAGACGAGGTCCAAATGGAAACGTATACTGAATATAGCAGTGGATGATGCGATGGGTCTCACGTATTCTTGGTGCTATTGATCTTGCGGAAGAGCACTTAGAAAATAGTGTTCCTCAGGCTCAGTAGGTTGGCCTTATTGTTTTTCTCCTAATTGCGCGTATGGGGGCTTACTTCTTTGGCCGTCTGGACAATCACTGCAAACAGGGTGCGCGTGGCCCGTGCAGGATAGGCCTGGGTTTGAGGTTGTAGCCGTGGGTGTAGCCGATCTGAGCTACAACGTGTGGAGCGTTCGTTATAGCAACGAATTTGTCCATAATACCGGCCGTTCTTTTTCATGTAGCCTGTTCTGGCTACACCTATATTCCATTCATCCCCACACGATGTAAACCCTGTGTCTAGATCGTGGAATTAAGATCTGCACCGGCCAGTTTTTTTTCGGTCTGGACCTAAAACCCTGGAAATAAACAGATCGGACTTTGACTTGAAAATCATCATTTCGGTCCAGATCTAAAAGCCTGTAAATAAACAGATCGGACTTTAACTTAAATCATCATTGGATTTTGCCAACATTAATGATAAAAAACTCGTAAAACCTGCGCTGCCCACGTACTCCCCCTCAGCCCTCGTACCAGTACATTCTCCCAAACTCCTCAATGCCCAACCAAACCAAGTAGATCCAGCTAACCCGACAGCGACTGAAATCCAAGAGCTAGCAGACTGGGAAGTGCGCAAGACGTCCGTGTTTATGGAAATCTCCTTTCGAGTGGTAGACTCCGCGAAGGACCTGCTGGGCAATACACGCGATCCTGTAGCGGCCTGGGAGGCGTTGGAGAAGCGTTTCGGGGCTAGACAGGAAGGCATGCAGTCCTCACTAATAGCTAAGCTTCAGCTTGCGGATTGGGATGGACAGGGCGCGATTAGCACTCACCGTGACTATATGGTAGATCTTCGCACTCAGCTTGAGGACACCGGCATGACCTTGGCGGATCAAGCTTTCTATTCGTATTTCACTGAATCGCTACCCGAGTCACTCGATCCCTTCATCACTCTATACGAGGATAGTACGTACAATGTCGATTGTCTTTGCAACAAGTTCGCGAAATACGAAATGCGCAAGAAAGTCCGTGCTTCCAAGACTGCGAAGCCGCAGTCTGTTTCCGATGGCTCTGTCGCTCTCTTCAGTCAGCAACAGGAGAAGAGGAGGGAGACTGACCTGTCGAACATTACCTGTTATGGTTGCGGTAAGAAGGGACACTTGAAGCGCAGGTGCCCGGAACCGTCCGAGCAGGAACCGCAGGGCGCGAAGTCCGTGCAAGACACCCCGAGTACTAGCAAAGCCGACACAAGCCAGGGCGAGGGAGCGTCTACGAAGAAGCCACTGTCAGGGACTCTATACACTGCGATGGCACACACTGGAATGTGTACAGACGATGAACTTACGGCTAAGTACTACGTCGATTCGGGGGCGTCCGAGCATCTCATATCTTCGAAGGTCTACTTGCGGTCATACAGAGAGTTCGATAGACCAGTCGAGACATCAGTGGCCGACGACAGATCCTTGCTTACGGCTCTGGACATCTACGGGTTGCGGCACTCGTCAACGGTCAGGAGCGCGAGGTCGATCTGGAAGACGTGTACTACGTACCTCGAGTTCACGTACGGTTGCTGTCGATGGGAAGCTCGAGGACCAGGGGTGGGACTTCCGTCTTCGCATGGAACTTCGGACTACAATTGTTATCTGTTTGCTGATATCGTGAAGGCGAACAAGGTGCACCCGGTTGAGTTGCAGTCAGTGGCCTCAGGTGCAGGGTTGGCTGGCTGGACGACTGACTCTGGGGAAGGCGAGTCAACTTACCAGGAGCTGTTGGAACGTCTTGGGAAGGTCGCCATGACTGCAACGGCGTGAGGGGGTAGTGGACCGAAGGCCTCGCTATTGACCTGGCACCGCCGGCTGGATCATCTGTCGTTCAAGACCGTCGCGGAGTTAGCGCAAGGGGATGGAGATTACCGACGTACCTGCGAGGATTC
>Ga0307513_10012261_pt1 | contig 10595 bp, 5 predicted proteins | sample 15_EM_MG_FD_202174 | JGI IMG/M metagenome (GOLD analysis project Ga0307513, IMG submission 202174) | Populus trichocarpa ectomycorrhiza microbial communities from riparian zone in the Pacific Northwest, United States - 15_EM | ecosystem: Host-associated > Plants > Roots > Unclassified | place...
CCCATGGGCCTTTAGAAAAGGACGGAAAAATGAGAGGCATGGGGGGTATAGGGGGAGATGGTATTACCAGGTGATACAGGGAGATATGTATGTAATACATGAGGGAGAATATCTTTTGCTGATGTGCCATCACCAAAGATAACTTCATCAGCAGCTGATAGTCCTTTGTCTCTATTACTGATAAGGGTCATGCCGATGCACTCTGGAATTGCATTTTTCAAGCATATAAGAAACCAACTCCACGACTCCTTATTTTCGCTCTCTACTACAGCTCAGGCTAGTAGGAGTGTCTGGCCATTTCCATCGATACTGACAGCTAATAAGACTGTTTGAACAAAGCGTGCTTTTAGGAATGTTCGGTAGACCGCAATGAACTTCCACATTTGGGTGAAGGATTCCCAGGACTCACTTAAGCAAATAAAAAGTCGTTGGAAGGCCTGTTCTCCTGCTAAGTTTGGTACTGTTTGAAGGTGAATAGTAACCTCAGGATTGTTTCGTTTAAGGAGGGAAATATATGAAGGGACTTTGGTAAATGGTTGGCACTAGTATTCACAACAATCTTTAACTAGGGAGGACTTTGCAAGGCGGGCGGACTCGTAGTTGATTTGTACATTAAAATGCATTCGAATGCAGTTCACAATTTCGTGTGCTTCAGTGGCCTTGGTGACATATATATGGGCTGGAATAACGCGTCTTAACCACGATTGCCTGTCAGCAACCTGCCGTGGAGTACTTGGAGCACCAGCACAAGTGTGAATTGGTTGTACGATCATTGTATTACCCTAGCGGGAATAGCTTGCATAAATGATGCGCGAGGTATATGCCACCATGGGGAAGAGCATATATCCGAACCTAAGCTCCCTGAGCAGGGACTTCCCGGAGGCATCGGGGAGACTACTCAGGAACCCCAAAGAGTTCACGTTTCAAGATATGGCTAACTGATTGGAACAATGATGAGAGAACCAGTTCTTTACTCTTACTAATGCATATGCTTCATGCATTGATAGATGAATATCAGATCTGATCACTCCGTATTCATGATACTATTGGTATGTAGCCATTTAGACTGCATATTCCATTATAGTCTATCAGGACGAAGAGATCGAAGACTGACTACTGGTGGAGTGGGGACACCCTCAGAAGAAATAGCAGTCGGGATATTCTCAGAGTCGAGCTAGGCAAGTTTTCAGGGTCAAACAGTGTTCGCACTTTGTTCTGACGAACTGAACTCCTAGAAAGATACTTCTTTACTAGAGAAGTCCAAGTAGCGTGAACATTAGTATAAATAGTAGGGTACTCCCCGGTGGTTGAGAACAACATCAAGCAACGGAGAAGAGACTTTAACAATATTATAAGTTATTACAATATTCTTCTATTACTTTACCGAACAATTCATCTTCCTGACCTATAATCCGTTGCCTCGAATATCCTCGGCCTAGTTAGCCCGGAATCCTACCATGTTGGCTACCCTGTAACACTTTGCTTCGAGTTCATCCTGGCGATTATATGATACATATAATCGCCAGGTACAGCTGCTTAGTTTATGCTGACAAGAATAGATCGCCCATGATCGATCTTTTGATGAAATTCGATACTGAAAGTGGTTATTTATCGCCCAGTCCTCCACCCTCTCTTTCAGCTCTGCCCAATCCTGAAATATCCTTCCTACTTCGATTGTCATCGCAAAAATATCGTCAGAGTAAAAATAAAAAAATAAACAAAGGATATCGTATTTGATGGATGACTTTTAAATGTGGTGTACGGAAAAGGCACAACTGAGGTAATGTCATATTATCTCCTTGGTTCTCTTCCTTTATACACTTTTCTTTTACTTTCTAGCTATTTGTTTTGTTTTTCATTTTTCACTACTATTCTAACGTTGTTCAGGTAACTAGAGTCAAAGCATACTGAGATCTTTTGACTTTATCGTTGTTAAGGTAACTAGAGTCTAAGCATACTGGGATATGTTGACTTTATCGTTGTTTAGGTAACTAGAGTCTAAGCATATTTGCGCACTGATACTTAGTAGCCTTTTGTTTCCTATTAAGGTCAAGTTCCAATTAACCACCTGAAACGTGGATACATGCTGGCATAAAAAAACTTGGATGGTATTATGTAGGGAGGGTCCGAGTTTCGCTGGTATTGTATAGGTTTTCTCCTACTCGAGCACTCCCAAGCCACTACTATGCCCAATTCCGCCCTCACCCCCTGCTAGCTGAGCGCCCCCCTGCTTGCGAAATATTCAATACTTAGGCGCTGTACCTCCGTAAGTACTCGAGTAAACGAGCCCTAAGGTTTCACATCAAACTTCGTTGCTCTCCGCAAAGCCACTGTCTCTCAGCCACGCGTGTAAAGAATGCTCTAAAAATGCTTCCTGTCTCCCCATAATTCTGTAACCTGCCCATTACTAGAGTCACCATCAAAGAGTGCGCTCGTGTCTTAGGCCCTGTTCGGTTGCGATGGGACCATTTCGTTTTCCCATACAAATGACCGTTTCCTTCGGTTGTAAAATGGGAGAAGAGAAATGGGCATTCGGTAACCGTAAAAGGGATCAACCTTTCCATTTCAAAATGGTCATAACAGACCGGTTGCCATGTAGCAATACCACATGTCAATATTTACAATAATATTATCAACGTAAAAATCACCATCAGATTCTTGTAGAATGTATCATAGTAACCCCTTTACAAGTATGATACCCGGTGAGATGTCTCTGTACACTACAGGATAGTTAACCAGCAGAATAATCCCTACCTTGTACCAAAACATATTTGTGGGCACTTGTATAATAATATTATAATATTATCATACTAGGGAATATTTTATTCAATCCCAACTTCCAAAAATTCAATCAATTCAGCAATCAGTCAAATTTCTGCAGGAGGCTCTGGGGTGAAAAATTTTCATTTGGCAACGAAGTGTTGACCGTTGCTTCACATGGTTACTGGGAGTCAACGGTCCCAAATTGTCAACAACCGTTTCCATAGACCGACCGTGCCCTGAGCGAGGTGGTGCCCTCAGCGAGGCGCGGCGCTCATAGTCCAATGAGGACTCTTACTAAACACCGGTTCCGCCACAGCAACACTACCATGCCTCGCTGAGGGCACCACCTCGCTCAGGGCACGGTCGGTCTATACCAAACCATTTCACAACGGAAAGGTTCGGAATGGTCCCATCGCAACCGAACAGGGCCTTAGGTTTCCTTACTTTACGATACGCCATAGGTTTCTTGGCGCCCACCCGCTTAATCAACAGCTTTGAGTGATCGTAAACTACCAAAGAGTAGCGCCTGATTCTCGGGTAAAAGATGATGGCTTTACGGATAGCTGCTGAAAATGGTTTTGAACAGTATCGCCAGTACCATAGTCTCGGATTTCTGTTTCCTGGGAATGTATCAAAAGAAGAAGAAAAACGCTAGGGTTAGAGAGGTTCGACATAAGATTACTACTTGTACAGCACCAGTGCTATAGTAGTGAATATCCTCAGTGTCGGGGACAAAATAAGTTCCCGATCCTTTGTGTAACGAGTAACGGGTTTCGGGTCCCGTGATTGGAAGTAGGGTTGTCGATGGGCGCAAGGCTTTATCTTTATCGGCCTCTCTTTTCCTCGTTTTTTGGCGATTTCGTTAACGAACCCCAAGTTAATCAACACCTTGTTTTCAGCAACATTCAAAGCGGTGAGAAGCAAAAATGGAACAAGCTTTCAGCGGTAACAATAACTCCTTCAATATTGGGAACACCTTTAATTACACTACCCCCGATGATAGATCTGAAATACTGGCATGGCTATCTCCGATAGAACCACGGGTGCGGCATCGAGACATCGGAGCCCGGAGGGTCGACAGTATAGGTGCATGGGTGCTGGAAACTGAAGAGTTTAGGCGCTGGCACAATGGCAGTCGGGAGGATGGATCCTATCATTCGACCTTATTTTGCGACGGTAATCCGGGAGTGGGAAAGAGCTATATCGTGTACGAGATCATGAATTGCTGCGGGGAATTAAAGGATACAGTTGCTAACAAATTGCGATGGCAGTTCACTAGTTATAGACAAGTTGTGCGACGAAGCCGCCGAGGGGGATCCTATCGTCGCGTGTTTTTACTTCGACTTTGCTGCTCGGAATGAGCAGTCGCCGGTAAATATGCTTGGCTCTCTGGTGAGACAGATGGTTAGGGGAGAGGGAGAAATTCCGGAGGCGATAGACAGGGGTTTTCGAAAGGAGACAAAGGTGATTGGGGGTAGGGGGCTACAAGTTTCGGGAATTTTGGAGATGTTCCAGACAATCGCAGCTACGAGGCGCACATTCATATGTGTTGATGCACTGGATGAATGTGTGCCAGAGCATCGAATAGTGGTCCTTGAATCATTAGGCCAGATGCTGCAAGGGTCTCCGAACACCCGCATATTTATGACCGGAAGACAACATGTGCGGTGTGAGGTGGAGAAGGAGTTAGGTAGGGCGGCGACCTTTCTGTTTATACGGGCTACGGAAGATGGGGTGCTGGGGTTTCTGCGCGAGATACTCAGGAAGGACACGTCCCCAACTATAATGAGTAGTACATTGGAGGGCGACATAATGAAGAGCATTCCCGCGATAAGTTCGGAAACGTATGTAGGAGCAGGGCCAAAGGCACCACTACCCTAAACTAATGGCTGACATATTTAAACCTAGATTCCTGCTAGCCTCTCTCCACATCGAAGCAATCCTGCGAGGTACCACCCTTGCACGGCGGAGGAAGACACTGAAGTCGATAAAAGATGGGGCGGGGTTAGGGGATGCATATAGTGCAACACTGGAACGCATAAAGGCTCAGAATGAGGAAAAGGCAAATCTTGCGATAGCCGCTCTGACCTGGGTCTGTCATTCGGAGCGCCCGTTGCACGTGGACGAGTTGTGCTATGCGCTGGCGGTGGAGGTAGGGGAAACGGGTTTTGATCATGAAAATGTTCCTCCGATAGGCACATTGCTAGACTGCTGCCAAGGCCTGATCAATGTGGATGCAGAGGCTTCGACCGTACGGTTAATCCACTACACGGTCCAAGAGTATCTCTGTAACTATCCAGGTCTCTTCAACAAACCTCACTCGGTACTTGCGGAAACCTGCCTAACCTACCTGAATTCACAACAAGTTACATCCCATTCTCTCGCAGATCGTGGAAGCATGCCATTCCTCAAATATTCAGCCAGATATTGGGGAACACATGCGAATAGGGATCTCACAGACCATGCGAAGACAATTGCTCAGCGACTTCTAGACCAGTACGAAGGCCAGATCTCCTCTATATCACTCCTAGAGCAGGTAGTGCAACCCAGATACATCGAAGACATCACTCCTTCTCCACTCTTCTCTGGGCTGCACTGCGCATCGTTCTTCGGGATTGTCGAACTTGTGACTGTATTGATAAATACTGAAGGTTGCAAGGCCGACCAACAAGATTGTGTAGGTGCAACACCACTCGCATGGGCGGCGAGGAATGGACATGAGGAAGCGGTTAGGATACTGCTGGAGGGGAAGAACGTCGATCCCAATCACGCAGATGTGGATGATCGAACATCACTCGTGTGGGCTGCTATCGAGGGACACGAAGGAGTGGTCAAAGTATTACTCGAACGGGGAAATGTTAATCCCAACCACCCAGACAAGAATGATCTTGGGCCACTCGGGTGGGCTGCTATGGAGGGACACGAAAGAGTGGTCAAGCTATTGCTGGACCGGGAAGATGTCGACCCAAATCGCCCTGATGAGAATGGCCGAACACCACTCGGGTGGGCTGCTCTTGAGGGACACGAACGTGTGGTCAAGTTACTCCTGGAACGGGAAGATGCCGACCCCAATCGCCCTGATAAGGAAGGTGATGGACCACTCGCGTGCGCTGCTATCAGAGGACATGAGGGAGTGGTGAAGATGCTGCTGGAACAGCAAGATGTCGACCCCAATCACCCTAGTAAGAATGGTCGAACACCGCTCGGGTCGGCTGCTCTTAAGGGACACGAACCTGTGGTCAAGTTATTTCTCGAACGGGAAGATGTCGACCCTAATAGCCAAGATACGGATGGTTATGGGCCGCTTGGGTACGCCGCATTCAAAGGACATGTAGGAGTGGTCAACTTATTGCTAGAACGGGAAGATGTCGACCCTAATCGCCAAGATGACGATGGTTATGGACCACTCGGGTGTGCTGCATTCAAAGGACACGAAGAAGTGGTCAAGTTGTTGCTGGAGCAGGAGGGTGTCGACCCCAATCTCCCTACTAAGTATGATCAAACACCACTCGGAAGTGCTGCGCTGGAGGGACACGAGCGTGTGGTCAAGGTATTACTAGAACGAGGGGATGTCGACCCTAATCGCCCTGATCAGGCTGGTTATGGGCCACTCGGGTGTGCTGCATTCAAAGGACATGAAGGAGTGGTCAAGTTGTTGCTGGCGCAAGAAAATGTCGACCCCGATTGCCCTGATGAGAATGATCAAACGCCACTCGGGTGGGCTGCTCTTGAGGGGCATGAACGTGTGGTCAAGTTATTGCTGGAACGGGAGGATGTCGACCCCAATCTTCCTAATAAGTATGATCAAACACCACTCGGGTCGGCTGCTATGAGGGGACACGAAAGAGTGGTCAAGTTATTGCTAGGAAGGGAGGATGTCGACCCTAATCGCCAAGATGAGGATGGTGATGGACCGCTCGGGTGCGCAGCTATCAATGGACAAGATGCAGTGGTGAAGATACTGCTGGAACAGAAATGTGTCGACCCCAATCACCCTAGTAAGAATGGTCGAACACCGCTCGGGTCGGCTGCTCTTAAGGGACACGAACCTGTGGTCAAGTTATTGCTCGAACGGGAAGACGTCGACCCTAATCGCCCAGATATGGATGGTAATGGACCGCTCGGGTGTGCTGCAATCAAAGGACATGAGGAAGTGGTCAAGCTATTGCTGGAGCGAGAAAATGTTGACCCCAATCGCTCAGATCTGAGTGGGCGAACACCACTCCCATGTGCTGCTCTTGAGGGGCACAACCATGTGGCCAAGTTATTGCTTGAGCGAGAAGATATCGACTCCAATCGCCCTGACATATATAGTCAAATACCACTCGGGTAGGCTTCTATCAAGGGACACGAATGAGTTGTCAATTTATTACGGAAGCGGGAGAATGTTGATCCTAACCTCTTGATGAGCGTGGTTGAACACCACTCCGTTGGGCTACCGCGCGTGGATATGAACGATCTATTGCTGGGACAGGACCTTGTCAATCCCATAGTCGGGATCGTCGCACCGGTGCACCACTTCTTCATCCTTCTAGGAGGGGACATGGAGGGGCAGTGAGGCTACCAAAAGCCCCGGTGTTTGTGCAAATCTCCAATCCGCAGAGGCCTATCTCCTGTCAAATACCTTAGGTTCAGCACAGTCGTAGGATATTTAATTGGCTACCCTTAAATCATGTAGCGTTCCTCCCTCCCTAGCACTAGCCTGGCTTAGCCTCGGATAGTCTGGTATGGGCTGTCGCAATCATTGTCACGTTCCCTTGGTCCTTTATTTCAGTCCTCCTACACAAATTTGTGATTCCCCACCGCCACCCATCTGCCGGAATACCACACGATGTAGACATACCCCTCCGCAACCTTCCGACATTTGCTAACATTCATAAATGAAAGCTTCTTGTGTTTACCGCTCAGCTAGCTACCTTGCAGCTATCCCCTTTTTTGACTGCCATTATTTATCTCGATTGCAATTTCTCATATCGGATAGACCCCTTGTTACAAAATCTCCCCTTTTCAACTCTCCTTTATGTCTCTGTTCCCGCTTTCTTCTCTCGCTAGGGATAGATAGATAAACTATACATAGATTTCTCTCTTCCATACCTGAGGACCTAGCGTAGGACTCCCCGCATCTACCATAACGTAAGAGATTCAACCATAGACATTGTGATATCCAGGCAGCATTATTCCAGCCATTAATTAGTGGACTAATTCCCCGTGTACACCAAAAAATGCCTTAATTCTATCATATTAAACCTTCCGAATTCATCCCAGGAGAGCTAAGATGGGACCTGCTTGACCCATCTCGTAGGTTATTCCCAGCAATGCAGCGCTCAAGCAGAAACACTATATTAGAGCAAGGGAACTAATCTGATGGACTGCAAATTTATACCAGCTCCTCAAACCCACCACTACAGATGTGCCGGAAATTTGAGTCCTCCCCATACTCATGCAATACAACGGTGATCTATAACACGCTATACTGCGACGGTATTTTCCGTGAGGGCTCCAAAAAACAAAATCTATCGGCAACCCACACGGTTCAGATCTGGCCCATGGTTGGTGGTAGAAGTATGGAAAGCAGAAGTGGAGTGGTTGTGTGGGTGTTCTTATAAATCTTGGGGACAAATACCGATCGTATGTATAAAAGAATGCGGGAGAAACTCGATATCTTGGATGTGTACTTTTTTCACTGACTTAACTTCTACAATTGCGCACGAACAAGACCCTTAAGTACAGGAAACAAAAAACTATGCGTGCCCAGAGACCCTACTATGATCACCCCATATGTAGCACATGTAACACCATCCACTAACCCCTCATTTTCCTCACCGATTACCCCACTTTTCTTCACCGCTTACCCCGCCTTTCTTCACCGACCTTTCCTACCCCGCATTCGCACACTTCACCGAGTTCCAGACTCACGGGTGTAATCTCCACGCTCCTTCTAGCATGTTGTAAGATGGAGGAGAGGTCCAGTGACCGAGGTAGGGGGAGCGCCGGCGATTATCAATAGTTGTCACAATAGGCTTACTAGTTATACATCCTTGGAAGCCATGGCTCGGATGACCACGACTCAGCAGCTACCGCCCCATGTCGGGGTAAACGCAAACGAATGATCCGTGTCCAGCTGTGGGTTATTTGTTTGCTTTACCACGATGTCTCCTACCGACACAAATCCCTATGCCTACCCTACAATTTCCACCTCGCTCTAACTGTTGTTATGAGCTCTAGATCGGAGAAGAGCCGACGGGCTAGGTGAGGAGGGGCAGGGAAGTCTAGGAGGAAACTAAAGCAAAACAAAAGATTATCTGCTTGGAAGGAGGAGAGATAATGGAGGAGAAAGTCTTGATCTTGATTCTATCATCTCACTCAGGAGGAAAACTAATGTCCTTAAATACATAACTCAGAAAACTTTTACATTCTAACTTCTTCCTTTCCTAGACCGTCTTTCCCCACGATAACATTTGCTGCATTCTTTCTCCCTCTCTCCAACCTCCCCTGACCGCTTCACGTCCATTCTCTCCATTTCCTCCGCTTCATCTCTCTTCCATTCCTACCGCTTCTTCTTCCCTTCCCTTCCCTTCTTACACACTTCTTCAATACGCACCCAGCTCCTACTTGGTTCTCCGTTTTCCAGATTATTCGTGTTTGTCCTTTATGCGAGAAGTGACGAATTCCAGAGATGTAGTCGTGGTTTTTGAGATATCCAGATTTGGTTATTAATCAAAGCGCCGGTGATTCATAATAGAAACGTATGTATATTGACCGGAGGCGTGGCTGTCTTTCTCACTTCTCTAACTATGGTGGAATATAGGGTTTATCTAGACAATACAAAGAGATTTTTCCACCATGTCCTCTCCTAGAAATCCTTCCGGAGATGACCATGAAGAATCTAGTTCTAGTCTTTTTCCCCTCAGACATTCTGATGTATCCATCGCTTTCCTCTCCGGTTTCTCCGCTGCGTTCCTCTTCGGTTTCGTCTCCGGTTTCTTATCCTGCCATTGCCGACCATGTATGCGAATCGTCCTATAGTATACCAACAAGGTATAACCATTCCTCCTCTTGATTGATAATGGTTGACAAAGGAAACAACTAACTAACGAGTGACAATATGCGAAAGGGTACCAAGGCAAATACGTCAGCATGGAGTGATCGCCGGTGATCTTCAGTTTTAACAACGAGGTTCTCGCACAGCGGATTCAGAGTTCAGATACGGATTTGAGGCAAGTTGATTTGTATATAGCAGATATAAAAGACCGTCACGAAGAACTTAAAGAACTTATCAAAAGAAAGAAAGAACAGGCGGAAATGCAATCGAACGGAAATGAAGAATAAGATAAACAGAGACAGACAGGAACGAAGTGCAGTGAACTGATAGTGAACAATATAATGGGAAAAACAGGCTTCCTTATATCCTGACCATCCTCCGTGTCATGCTTCCTGCACATGCACAATCCTGCTTCACACTTCCTCCCACTTAGTAGTTTCGGCATGCGCTTTCGTGAATCTGATCCGAGGTTCCAGCAGAATTTCCGAGGTAATGGTAGTGCGGCCAGCCGCAGGTTGGATGTGAAGCCGAGGGTATCGTTCGGGTTGTTGGCGACACTCTTATGGCAGCTCGCTCACAACCCAATAATGACTGGGGTAGCGTAGGTAACGGCGCGAAGTCCAGGAGAAAAGCACGTAAGTGGTGGTTGTGGTATGTGTGATATTCGATGTACAATACAGGAAGCTCTCTACTGGTAGCTCAGACTTAAATACAGAAGAGAGCGCACAAACGCACTAAACAGGAAAAACCCACACGATGGGAAAAACCCCACAAGTGGCAGTCACGACCC
>Ga0307513_10012262_pt1 | contig 10595 bp, 7 predicted proteins | sample 15_EM_MG_FD_202174 | JGI IMG/M metagenome (GOLD analysis project Ga0307513, IMG submission 202174) | Populus trichocarpa ectomycorrhiza microbial communities from riparian zone in the Pacific Northwest, United States - 15_EM | ecosystem: Host-associated > Plants > Roots > Unclassified | place...
GATCCCGCCTTCGACAACCAGTTCGATCCGGCCGGCTGGCCGCTGCTCCGCGAGAAAATGGCCGCGTTGTTCAAGACGAAGACGCGCGACGAATGGGCGGCCCTGCTGGAGGGCGTGGAGGCCTGCGTCGCGCCCGTGCTGTCGCTCGCCGAAGCGCCGGACCACCCGCATCTGGCCGCGCGCGGAACCTTCACCAGCTTTGACGGGCACAGGCAGCCCGCTCCGGCACCGCGCTTTTCCCGCACCGCCTCGACCCTGACGCGCTCGCCCGCCGCGACGGCGACCACGATCGAGGCGGTTGCCGCGCGATGGATGCGGCCAAGGGGGCAGGCGGAATCGTAGGCAGCGGGCTTTTGCTGCCCTTGCGGCTCCAACAACGCCCTGACCAAACAGCGTTTCCCAAAGTGGGCTTCCCGGCTTTGGAAAAAACACCCGCGAAAACAATGCAAATCCAAGCAGGCATTCGCTGGGCTGCCAACGAATGTCTGCGTCGTGTTGGGTTCCAAATGCATGATTGCGGGCGAAGGCTGCAAGCGTTTGGAAAAGACGCAACACCTGCAAAGGCTTATCCGGGCCCCGGGTTGAGGCTTGGGGAACCGAGCGCCAGAGTCGGAACGCGCGTGGATCGAACCTGACATTTGCGTGCCCCTGGCGCAAACTCCGGCAAGGACCGGCCCGTTCAAAGGTCGGATGAATTCGATCCATCGACAAAATGTTTGGTGCGATGAAGCGTTGGACTTGTACCACTGGCGTGTCCTCCCGACGACAGTGCATGGCCGCATTCCAACGGCGATCATGGTGCCAATGCCGCCCGGCGGGTGCGGCGCCGGAACCGATTTCTCCGCTAAACAGGCATTCCTTGGTTGCCCAACGAATGCCTGCTTAGCTTCCCTTGTTGTCGCAGAGTTTTTTTCCAAAACCGGGAAGGCCACTTTTGGAAACTCTGCTTAGGATCACGCAATACGGAGTTTCCCTCATGAAAGCCATCACCGTCGCGCGCTTCACCGGCCGGGAGGGTCAGAGCGTCACCTTCGCCGGAGACTACGGCACGCGCATAGCGATTACGGTTTTGGAGCCGACGATCTTCCGCGTGACCATGCTGCGCGAAACCGGCTGGACGCTGGATCGCACCTGGTCGCTGGCGCCCGGTGGTCTGGAGCCCCCCTTCGAGGGCCGTGCGCGGGACGATCTTTCCGGCTTCTCCTGTCCCGACTTCAACGTGCGGGAAAACAACGGCCATGTAACCCTTACGTCCAGCGCGCTTGAGGCCAACGTTCGCCTCGGAACGTTCGGCATCGACTGGCATGTGCCGGGCGCCGCCGAGCCCTTCGCACGGGACCGTCCGACCCAGGCCTATCTGCTGTCGCGCAAGACCGGACGCATCGCGCACTACATGGCGCGGGGCAAGGCGGAGCGGCATCATGGCCTGGGCGACAAGGCGGGACCGTTTGACCGCACGGGTCGGCGCTTCAAGCTCGACGCGGTCGATCCATGCGGCTTCGACGCCGAGACCAGCGATCCGCTGTATAAGATCATCCCGTTTTACGTTGTGGACAGTGACGGCGGGCCAAGCTATGGGCTGTTCTATGATAATCTGGCCGTCGGCGAGGTCGATTTCGGCGCAACCATCGACAATTACCACGGGCTTTTCCGCTCATATCGCGCCGATGATGGCGACCTCGACTATTACTTCATCGCCGGCCCGGCCATGCGCGATGTCGTCGCCCGTTATACCGGCCTGACCGGCGGCCAACATTTCCCCCCGCTCTGGTCGCTGGGCTTCGGCATCACCTCCATGAGCATCGCCGACGCGCCCGACGCCGACGCCCGCGTCACCGCCTTCATCGCGAAGTGCCGTGAGCACGCAATCCCTTGTGACAGCTTCCATTTCGGCTCCGGCTACTCCTCGATCGGCCATCGCCGCTATTGCTTCAACTGGAACCACGACAAGTTCCCCGACCCGGCCGCGACCATGCAGCGCCTCGCGGAGGCGGGCATGCGTCCGGTCGCCAATCTCAAGCCCTGCCTGCTCGACGATCACCCCAAGCTTGCCGACGCCATGGAAAAAGGCGTGCTGGTGACGGACGGCGAGACCGGCAAGCCGGCCGTCGCGCAGTTCTGGGACGGGCTCGGCTTCCATCTCGATTTCACCAACCCTGCCGGCATCGACTGGTGGCGCCACGGGCTCAAGACGACGCTGTTCGACTATGGCGTCGTCACCGCTTGGAACGACAATAATGAGTTCGAAATCTGGGACGAGGACGCCGTCTGCCACGGTTTCGGGCGGCCTTTCCCCCAGGCGTTGGCCCGGCCGGTGCAGGCGCAACTGATGACCAAGCTGTCGCGCGAGACGCAGATCGCCCAGCGCCCCGGCGAGCGCCCCTATGTGGTCAGCCGCGCGGGCGGTCCGGGCATTGGCCGCTATGCGCAGACTTGGTCCGGCGACAATTACACCGACTGGAAAACCCTGCGCTGGAATTTGCGGCAGGGGCTTGGCATGAGCGTCTCGGGGCTGTTCAACATCGGCCACGATGTCGGCGGCTTTCATGGCCCGACCCCAGAATCGGAATTGCTCTGCCGCTTCGTCGAGTTCTGCGCCCTATGGCCGCGCTTCGTGATGAACTCCTGGAAGGAAAGCGGCGTCGTCACGCTGCCGTGGATGTATCCAGACGTGCTGCCGCAGATCGCCCAGGCTTACGCGCTGCGCTACCGGCTGATGCCGCATCTCTACGCGGCGATGCGCAAGGGGGCGGTGGAGCATCTACCCCCGGTCCGGCCGCTGGGCATGGATTTCCCCGGCGATGCGCGGGCCGCGCGCGAGGAGGATTGCTTCCTGCTCGGCGACGGCCTGCTGGTCGCCCCCGTGCTGGACAAGGGCGCCACGACGCGGACGGTCTATCTGCCCGAGCATCCACATGGCTGGTATGATTTTCACAACACGGCGTGGTTCGCGGGCGGCGGCGAAGTCACCGTTGCAGCACCGCTCGGGCATATCCCGCTATTCGCCGCTGGCGGCAGCATGATCGCCCTTTCGGACAAGCTCGACCGGCTGGATGCGACGCGCGACACCGTCCGCGCCTTGCGTGTGTTCGCGCATCGCACAAGTGGCGTTTCAACGGCCGAACTCTACGATGACGACGGCCTGACGCCGGACTGGCAGGATGGCGCCGGGCGACGTCTGCGGTTGGAACTGCGCACCGACGAGCAAGGCATATCGACGCTTTCGGCGGCAAGCGAAGGGCGCTATCTGCCCGCGTATGGGATGGTCATGGTTGAGCCGGTGAGCAACAACGTGACGCACGCCGCCGATGCCGAACGGTTGCTGGCTCTTCCTCAAGGCTGACAACCCATTTCGGACAAGAGGCCTCGCGTCAGAGACTCCTAGGCAGCCATTCCTGGCTTCGCCAATGAATGCCTGCCTAGATTCCTTTGTTTGAGCAGGGTTTTTATCCCAAAACCGGTGCCCACTTTTGGGAAACTCTGCTTAGCAGGCATTCCTCGGTAGCCCGAAGAGTGCCTGCTAGGGTTTCCTTGTTTTCGCGGGTGACGCTTAGCTCGCGATGCGCTGAAGCTGGTCGACGCTCGCTTCCTTTTGATGCGCGGCTTTCCAATCGTCATAGGGCATGCCGTAGACGATCTCGCGGGCATCATCCTTGGTCAGCTCGACGCCGGCGCCCTTGGCCGCGTCCTGATACCAGTTGGCGAGGCAATTGCGGCAAAAGCCGGCCAGATTCATCATGTCGATATTCTGCACATCGGTGTGATCGCGCAGATGCCCGACCAGCTTGCGGAACACGGCCGCCTCAAGCTGCTCGGCGGTTTTGGCGTCGATTTCCGGCTTGGACATTCCATCCTCCTCGACGATATGGCCGTTGACCCGGCCGGAACGGTCGGTCCGCGAACCATAATAGCGGATGGTATGCAATGTGGCCTCTGCCGGCCGTTTGGCAAGGATGCCGCGCAACATGGCCGCAAGCTTGTCGCCCCAATGCAAGGCGCCCGCTTCGTGGCGGATGAGATCCTGGCGCACCTCGATCAGGGCGTTGGCAAGGCCGCGCGTGGTGCCGTGCTTGTGGACGCAGTCGCCGCGCAATGCGCCCGCATAGGGCTCGTTGTCGCCGACGACGAGGTTTTCGTCATCCTCGCGCAGCGCATTCAGCAGTGGCACGGCCAAGCGCGGATCACGATCCCACAACACGCCAGCATGCCAGGGGCGCAGCCAACCCCGCCAATTTTCCGTGAAGGAATGAATCGAAAAGATCACCGGCGGCTTGCCGGCCGCGACCATTGCGTCGATCACCTCGTCCACGGCGAGATGATATGGCCGGTAATAGAGGTTGATTCGGCGCGCGATCTCGGCTTCAGTAAGCCCGGCATTGCCTGGGATAATAGCACCGTCGGAAATGCGCATGACCAGCGTCGGGTCGTCCTCGCCGCGATTGGGGTCGATGAGCAGGCGCGAATAGCGCGTCATCACAGCCGGCGCGCCGAGCAGCTCCGCCATGCGGCGCGTGATCGCCGCCGCGCCTGGATCATAGGCGATGTGGCGCTCAAGCTGCTCCGGCGGCATGCCAAGGGTACCGTAACCGGCCGGGAATGCATTATCGGCATGGTCGCACAGCAGCAGAATGCCGCTGGTGAGCGAGCCGGGTATGAAATCAAATGGAGCGTCGGCGGTGCCCTGCACGGCCGCGCCTCTGGAAGGCATCGTGTCTAGCATCGAAGCTATATAGCCCCCTTGACCGGGGCCTTCCAGATCGTCAAACCTCATTCTCGCGGTTTTTCAACGCGATTGGCATTTTTGCAAACATCCTCATACGGGTGCAATGCAACGAGGCAGTGGGCTTGAGAAAGCGTATGAAACAGGCAACCCCCTATCAGCGGGTAAGACAGAGCCCATGAACGCGGCCGATCATCGCTCCATATTGCTGTCCGTTTTTGAGGCAGCCGTCGACGTCGCACAGCCAGCCAGATGCCTGCCGCCGCATTTTCCCACAGCCCCCGAAAACGGCCGGCTGATCATTATCGCCTGTGGAAAAGCCGGCGCCTCGATGGCCAAGGCGGCAGAGCTTTATTATGCGCGTGCCATCGGGGAGGGGCGCTGCACCGGCCTGTGCGTGACCAGGCGCGGTTACGGCCAGCCGCTCGCGCATTTCGAACTGATCGAGGCGTCGCACCCGGTGCCGGACGATTCGAGCGTGGCGGCGGCCGAACGAGTCTTGGCGGTCGCGCGCGGCGCGGGGGAAAACGACCTAGTCGTCGCCTTGATCTCAGGCGGCGCCTCGGCGCTGCTTGCCGCCCCTGCCGACGGCCTTACTCTGGCCGACAAGCAGGCGCTCACTCGGGCCCTGCTGGGAGCCGGCGCTCCGATCCATGATATCAACTGCGTGCGCAAACATTTGTCTCAGATCAAGGGCGGGCGGCTGGCCCGCGCGGCATTTCCGGCAAGGCTGGTGACGCTGGCCATCTCCGACGTGCCGGGCGATGCGCCCGAGACCATCGGATCAGGACCGACGGTGCCGGACACCACGACGCTGGCAGACGCGCGCGCAATCATCGCCCGTTACGGCCTGACGCCGCCGGCGACTATCCTTGCCGCGCTCGACAATCCCGCCAACGAAACGCCCAAGGCCGACGATCCGGCTTTCGCCGCCGCACGCTACGTGTTAACCGCAGCGCCCAAGGCTTCCCTGGAGGCGGCAGCCGCCGTAGCATTATCCGGCGGATTCGTGCCGATCCTGCTGGGCGATGCCCTGGAAGGCGAGGCCCGCGACGTGGCGCGCGATCATGCGCTGCTCGCCGTCGAAGCGGCGCGGGAGGGACGCAAGGCGGCGATCATTTCGGGCGGCGAGCTGACGGTGACCATCAAAGGCAAGGGCCGAGGTGGCCCGAATCAAGAATACGCGCTAGCGCTGGCTTTGGCGCTCGACAGCGCGCCGGGTATTTATGCGCTGGCCGCCGATACGGATGGGACCGATGGTGGCAGTGGCGCCACGGACGACCCAGCCGGAGCCGTGATATATCCCGATACGCTGGCGCGTGCCCGCCAACGTTCGGCGGATCCGGCGGAATATCTGGGAAAAAACGATTCCACGGGCTTCTTCGAGATGCTAGACGACCTTGTCGTATGCGGCCCGACCTACACCAACGTCAACGACCTGCGTGTCATCCTTGTCGAGCCCGCGTAAATCGCAGCCCTCGTTTGCCGATGTACACCGAGAGAGGCATCATGAACAGGACAGCCTTTCGCCTCTGTCTTTTGGCCGCCTTCGTGCTGGCTGGACTATCACCGAGCTATGCCGACCTGAAACTATGCAACAACACCTCCAGCAGGGTCGGTGTCGCCATCGGCTACAAGGATGACAAGGGCTGGGTCAGCGAAGGGTGGTGGAATGTCACCTCGCAGACCTGCGAAGTGCTCCTGAAGGGGCCGCTGGTCGCGCGCTTCTATTATGTCCACGCGCTCGATTACGATCGTGGCGGCGAATGGGGCGGCAAGGCGTTCATGTGTACCGCCGACAGGTCGTTTACAATTCGCGGCGAGGCCGATTGCGGCGGCCGCGGGTTTAAGCGATCCGGGTTTTTCGAAGTCGACACCAACGAAGAAAAAGACTGGACGGTCCGCCTGACCGATCCGGGCGAAGGGGGAGCGGCGACGCAATGAAACGCAACCGACGGGTTAAGGTCTTAGCGACACTGGGTCCGGCTTCCTCATCTCCCGAGATGATCCGAAGGCTGTTCGAGGCGGGGGCCGATGTTTTCCGCATCAATATGAGCCACGCGTCCAACGCGAATCTGCGTGAACTCCAGACCACCATCCGCGCGCTGGAACGCGAGATGAACCATCCCATCGGCATCCTGTGCGACTTACAGGGGCCAAAGCTTCGGGTGGGCCTGTTTGCGGACAGCTCCGGTGTGCCGCTGACCAATGGCGCAACCTTCACTTTCGATCAGGATCAGACCCCTGGCACGCAAGCCCGTGTCTACCTGCCTCACCCTGAGATTTTCGACGCGACCGAGCCGGGACACCAGCTTCTCCTCAACGACGGCAAGCTTCGCCTGCGGGTCACCAAGAGGAAACCCGGAATCATCGAGACCGAAGTGATGGTCGGCGGCGTGCTTTCCAGCCGCAAGGGCGTCAGCCTTCCGGACACGGTTCTGCCGCTCAGCCCGCTGACCGAGAAAGACCGCGACAATCTCGAATATGCCTGCAATCTCGGCGTGGACTGGATCGCATTGTCCTTCGTCCAGCGCGCTGAGGACGTGATCGAGGCCAAGCAGCTCATCGATGGGCGGGCCGCGGTGATGACCAAGGTGGAGAAGCCATCCGCCGTCATCGACATCGAGCGCATCGTCGCGGAGTCCGACGCCATCATGGTGGCGCGCGGCGATCTCGGCGTGGAGCTGCCGCTGCAACAGGTGCCGGGCGTGCAGAAGCGCCTGACGCGGATATCGCGGCGGGAGGGCAAGCCGGTCGTCGTCGCCACGCAGATGCTGGAATCGATGATCACCGCACCCGTGCCGACCCGCGCCGAGGTATCCGACGTCGCCACCGCCGTTTTCGAAGGCGCCGACGCGATCATGCTGTCGGCGGAGTCGGCTTCGGGCGAATTTCCGATCGAGGCGGTCAGCATGATGGGCGCCATCGCCGCCGAGGTCGAGCAGGATCCGCTCTATCCCAGCATCATCAATGCCCAGCGGCCCGAGCCGGACAACACGTCGGCTGGCGCGATCAGCGCGGCGGCCTGTTCCATCGCGCAGGATGCGGGCCTGGCCGCGATCATCTGCTATACGGCGACCGGAGCGACGGCGCTGCGCGTGGCACGCCAGCGGCCGAGGCAGCCGATCCTCGTGCTGGCCACCAGCAAGGTGACCGCCCGGCGTCTCGCCGTGACATGGGGCCTGCATTGCGTGCTGACGGAAGACCCGAAATCCGTGGCGGACATGGTGACGCGGGCCTGCAAATTCGTCGCGGCCGAAGGCATCGCACATGCGGGAGACAAGGTGATCGTGTCGGCCGGCTTGCCGTTCGGCACACCGGGCGCAACAAATATGCTGCGCGTCGTCAAGGTGGAGGCGCATAGCGTCAAGGCGGCGCTGGGCGGAATGCCGTCCAGCTTCAGATCCCCTGACCCTCAACGTCCCGAATGAGTTCGTCCTGCGCCTGCTGCGCGGACTTCAAACGCGGATATATCGTGAGCGCGCGGCGGGTGGCCCGCAATGCGCCGCGCTTATCGCCCATCTCGCGCAGGATCAACGAGAGGCCTTCAATGGCCTTGTAGTGCTGCGGCTCCAGCGCCAGCACATGGCGGAGGCCGCGCATGGCCTTCTCATAGTCTTCCTGCAGGAAATAGACTGTCGCGAGTTGGTTCCAACCCTCGGCATAGTCCGGCGCGACCTCGACGAGCGATGACAGAATCTGCAGCGCAAGCTCCAGATTCTTCGCCTGCATGGCTATGCCGGCGCGCTCCAGCAGCAAATCCGCCGTGTCGCTGCCCGATTGCCGCCAAACACGCTCGATCGCCTTGGCCACCAGATCGGCAGCCTCTTCGCTCTTGGCCTGCTTGAGCTGATCGTAAAGCGTTGTGAGGAACGCAGCCCGGCTTTGCCGCGTGATGTGCTGCGGCTTACGCGGACCAAGCTGCGGCTGACGCCCGCGCTCCTCCTGAACAGGGGGCACCGGCGGAGCCTTGTTCTCTTCGGCAGCGATGCTGAATTGAACGGCACAAACCATCGCGACCGCGATCACACACGCGGTGCAGACAAACGTTTGGAACGGATGACGCAAGCTCATCTCACCAGTGAAGCACAAGCAACGCGCCTGTCAACCCACAGCTTCGCAAGTCAGCCTGTGCCGCATCTCAGCCCTGGCGGGCCTTGTAGCGCTTGATGGTCTTGTTGATGATGTATAGCCGCCCGCGACGACGAACGACGCGATTGTCACGGTGGCGCTTTCTGAGCGTTTTGATCGAATTTCTGATTTTCATGACCGCCGGAATGCCGTCCGCCGAACGCGCGCGAATGTCGCGTCCTGGAACAAGCATCTCCCCATATTGGAAAAACTGTCGCGACACTAGGTAGGCGCGGCACCATTGTCAACACTGGCTTGCCCTTGCCGCCGCAATCGAGCGCCGAGCGTTGCCAGTTCGTGCAACGACGCATTCCCTCGCGGGTCCCGCGTCGTTGCTTGGCTTGGATTTTTAACGGCTTGCCAGCCCGTTCAGGCGGCTCGGCGCCTCGCCATCACCCAGTTCGGCCGCCCGGCTATACCACTGGCGCGCCTTGGCAATATCGGGCTTCAGGCCCGACATGTCGTTTGCCTGCATATAGGCCGGATCGAAGGTCTTGCCCATGACCAGAGCCGCTCTGGCGCTGCCGTTTTTCGCCAGATGTTCGAGCATCAACCTGGCGCTGACCATGTCCTTGTTCTCCATCAGCCCCACCGCCTTCTTCATCATCATCTCTTCCTGCTGGGGCGAGATGGATGCCGACAGACCTTTGCTCGGTGCCGGTTGCTTCACGGACGGCGGAGCGGCCCGCTCGACAGACACGGCGCGCTCCACGGGCTCGATGATGCGTGGCGCGGCCGTCTGCAATTGCGGCCCTGGTTCCTGCTGGCGCGACGCGATGCTCGGCGGAAGCTGAATATTGGCGGGCACCACCTCGACGGTGATCACCCGGCTTTCGGCCGGCGTGTCGCGCCCTTTGATCAGCAGGATCTCAAGCCTGAAATTCCCCTGGAATTGCTCCGGCGTCTCAAGCGTCAGGTTTTCGATGTCCCGGAGGGAAACCGCCCAGGATTCCTTCAGTCTGAAACCGGCGGAAAGCGTCACCTCGGGCGGCAGGCCGCGGAACATCAGGAAGGAATAGTCCTCGGCGCGCGCGCCATTGAGGCTGATGGGAAGCCGGATCGGCGCACCGGCTGGACCGAACACATTGGTCGCGCCCAATCCCGGCGAATCCTTCTGCGCAACCCGCACGAAACCGGACTCGGACGGAGCCGAAGGGTCGGACACCACCGCCGGCGAAATCGACGCCACCTTGGTGGTATTGCCAACCGGCGCGCTCATGGCCATGATTTGCACGGGCTTGCCCACCGACATCGCGGGGGCCGCATCGGCCGCCACGTCCCGGCCGAGCGTATCGGGGGTGGGCGGGACCGAGTGGTCCGACCTTACATATCGGTCCGCCACCACGGCCGCGCCGGCAAGAGCGAAAGCGCAAGTCATGGCGAGAACGGCGCGGGAGACAGCGCCGCCGCCGCGCTCCTCGGAGTAAAAAACCGATGACACGTCATATCCTTCATTATGGGGGACGAATGCTTCGTTCGCTGCCGGCGCCGGCATCCTGAATCCGATCAGCATGCGCCCTGCCTTGCGCACCACGCGGTGTTCATGCATGCGGTGCAGAGGCGGGCAGATGCCCTGATCCGCCTGATACGGAAGACTGATTATCAACTCGCTGCCTGCTCGATCGCGGCTCAAAGTGGTGTCGTGATCCCCGCCGCGAAATTCCTTTGCTATCAGAGCAGCCTTGTCACCTTCGCCCATGACTTCCTCCCGGTCCCTAGACGGCGCACCGCGCCATCCCCAATG
>Ga0307513_10012263_pt1 | contig 10594 bp, 17 predicted proteins | sample 15_EM_MG_FD_202174 | JGI IMG/M metagenome (GOLD analysis project Ga0307513, IMG submission 202174) | Populus trichocarpa ectomycorrhiza microbial communities from riparian zone in the Pacific Northwest, United States - 15_EM | ecosystem: Host-associated > Plants > Roots > Unclassified | place...
AACCCCACTCCTTTGAAGGAAAGCGACGTATACTCCCTCGCGATGATTGCCTTCGAGGTGCATTCTTCCTATGTAGTGATTTGCGTCGTCAACTAACATCCCATTTCACGACCAGGTCCTATCTGGGGTCCCGCCGTACGAGAGAAAGTCAGAATCTCTTGTGGCCTATTCTATTGCAACAAATGTGCGACCAACCCGCCCAAAGAATGAAACTGCGGACCATTGGTTGTCCGATTCGATCTGGGATGCCATTCAGGACTGTTGGGGCGGGAACCCGCAGTCCCGGTTGCCCCTTATTTCACTGCGCCGAGCGTTCGGCGAATTGGAACCGGGGGAAGAGGAGAATTTTACGGTAACTGGGAACGGTAAACGCAACGTCGTGTCCTACATCTGTGAGCTCGTTCTGAAAACAACTTCCAGGTTCAAATGGCCCGGAGCGTGTCATACGACGATCACTTGAGAATGATTTCCCGTCTGGCAGTCCGCGGATGTCGCTACATCGGCCCCCACGACTATCTCAAGCTCTGGGCGACCCGATGTCACCGCCCAACCAGCGTGCACGGTTACCGAGCAGGGCCAATCGCACTTCGGGTAATCCGCCGATATCGTCCCGTCTGTCTGCACATCCGCCAGAGAAGATCAGTCCCACTTCAAAACAGACCAGGCCGCTGCCTAAACGCGCCACCAGCACGTGTTGCTGTTGTCAGTGAACCACTCCGTTCAGCGGCACCAGCCATGTTCTATCACCAAATCTTCCCCTTTACCACTATACCCATGGCAATTGTAACACTACTGTTAGCCTTGACCTTGGGCGCTGTTGGACCCGTCTATCTGCTCATCCTTATGAGGACACTCTACCGTAGTTCTGTTGTAGTTTCAACGAATGGAATAGTGTTGAATAACAGATCCACTTTTGGGGTCTGGGGCTGCCGCGATCGGGCGGCCGCGCGTGTCTGTGCGTTTTCAAGTTCACGCTGAGCAGCAGAAAGATGATTGGCAGGCGTTTGAGGAATTTGTAAATAGCGGGTTCTCTACATAATCCCCACGGGCGGTGGGGCCGGGAACGGTTGAAGCCTTCTGCCGAGGAGCAACTGGATCTCCCGCAGTATCCTCACTGAACCTAATGATGTTTTCCCAGCCACAGGGACTCTGAGGGTGTCCAACTCTTTTCAGCGCCGGTTGATCGACGGAAAATTGGTGGCTGTCAAACTGGCGTCAGCCGCATCGAGGATACCATTACATTCGGGTGCGCAAGTCTCTCCAAACCCTCCGAAGGCATTTCTTATCGACTTCGTTTTTTCTTCAGGTTCTAGCCGAGCTTGTGTACCGACGCGGCCGCGTGGACGTGACTCAACTTCAGCTTCAGATCCCGACGAATAACGTTTCCACGTCGCATATTATTATCGGCTTCCGTATACATTTCGGTGGTATCAACATCATCTTCCCGGACTAGATCGGGAGACACGCAAAGTTATACTGAGGAAGGGAGGTTTCCTAAGTCCCAATAAGACGCGACCCTCGGACTCCACGCAAGACGTTCAACACCCCTGAAACCCCCGGGCGCAAGTCAGGTTCCTCGTCCCAACAGCGTTGCACTACTGCCCACAACTTATCCGAGCATGCCGGATGGGTTGGCCGTGGTGGGCGTTCTCCCTCCATTATGGCTATCGCTACCGGAGAGGGTAGTCTGGGATGGAATGGGACAACGCCAGTGAAAACCTGTGTTGAGACGAAAGGTCAGAAAACCAAGGGTCAGTGCACAACAATTCTTCCGCAGCATACCTCGATCATGACCATTGCGAACGCGAAAACATCCGCTTCTTTGCTATATGTTCCGGACTCGTATAAAATCTCTGGCGCCGTCCATCGTACTGTTTGATTGTCGAAGAAGGCTCGTTGGGAATCCGGGTCTTGGGGCATCATAGCGAGACCAAAATCAGTGATTCGTACTTGACCAGAGTCGTCCACAAGTATGTTTGGCTGTACAGGTGTCAAACCGATTGCAATGTTGACCTGCGAACCATCACGCACCACTCCCAGGTTCCCGTGAACCACATCGTTGAAATGGAGGTATTCGAGACCGTTGGCAACTCCGTATAGCTTATAAGCGGTAAGCACGCCTGCTATCCAATACAGGAAGGGCACCTACAAGACCGAGACGGTCTGCCCCTGAATGGTTCTTGATGTACTCCGTCAGGTTTCCGCCCGGGATCCAATCCGAGATCAGCTGGAATGAAGGAGGAGTGATAGTAATCCCCAGGAGGGGAACAATGTTCGCATGTTTCAAGTATTTCCATGTGACAGCTTCTTCGTAGAAATTCTGTGGATTTTTCCAGCGTTGGTGGGCAGGAAAAAGTGATGATGTGGATAACATACATTCACAAAACCCCGTTCCGCTCCATCAGAAGACAGAACCAGCCTCTTTACTCGAATTTCTGAACCGTTATAGGACCCTTTGTGGACGTTGCCGTGATATCCCCAGACGATTGGCTGGTCGTCGATACGTGGAACGGAACTTGGAAGGGTGTAGGACTGTGGCAGTTTCTGGCAGGCGCCACACGTCGCTCTGAGTTCGCGTAGGCATGTTTGGAATACGGGGCTGGTAGGATCAAATTTACCAAGAACCTATGCCAAAGTTGAGTATAGAAAGGGTCAAGATAAGGCAAAAACATGCGTTGTCAAGGTTATCAAGATAATCCACGACTTGGGCGGGGAATTTCGCCTGACCCGCTGGTGTCTGTCCCAAGACATTTCGCGGCAGCTCCTTACTATCGAGTGGGTGGGCCGGTTCGACATCTTGAGAAGGGATGTTATCAGTGTGGTGGCATTTTTCATCCACTATCCAATTAGGATAGAACTGACCTCCGGTACCGCGACTCGTCGACGGGCCCGCCACACTGGTGGGACGATCATGCAACGGAACCGGGGACTGACTCCCGCTTCGTGTGATCGACCGGACTGGTGAATGAGGGTTGGAGATGTGGGGATTTCTGATGGAATAATGCAACCTACAAGAATCGCTGGTTGTGGAACTCGAATCATCGTCCGTGCTAGGAAGTGGCCACGGGACCCGCCCCAAACACTCAAACACCGCTTCTATGCTAGGGCGGCTTCTTGGTCGACCCGCCCAGCACAGCTCAATCATCTCCCAAAGCTCGTCCGTGAACCATGCACCCCCTTCTCCTTGTGGCCTCTCCGGGCGTTCACCGTCGAGGACCTTCCGCATGACAACTATGTTCCCAGATGGTGCGAAGGGAACCCGTTCGCTGAGCACTTCATAAATTACCATCCCCAGCGCGTAACAATCCGATTCCTTTGTCGGTCGACTGTCCTGCAAACCGAACTGGTCCGGATAGAACAGTTCAGGGCTCATCCACCGCGTTGTGCCACCACCCTCGGACGAAAATGATACTGTAGGGTTTGAAGGATCTGAGACGATGGTGAGGAGCCCGAAATCTGCCAAGCGGGCATGGCCATCTTTATCGACGAGAATGTTAGCCTTGATAAAATGGAGTCAGAAGACGAATCAGTAACTGGTGTTCGAAGAACCATACCCCCTTCAAATCCCCGTGTATCATCGCTTGGTCGTGCATGTATATTAACCCCCTAACTACGTCTTTAAGCTATAAGAGTCAAGCAACTATCAGCGAAGAGTGCGGGTGACGGTAAAATCAGGGCCCTACCAGCTCAAACCGATTTACGTCTCGATGTGCTTTGACGAACTCGTTGATGTTTCCATTGACCATCCACTCCGACACCATTGCAAATTGGCCATCCACCATTGTCGCTCCCAACAACGATAATACATTCGGGTGACGGAGGGTCTTCCACATTACAGCCTCCTTGCAGAACCTCTGCGCGGTCACAATCAGTCCGTCTGTACACGTTCTCAGAGAATCACACCGACTACCCACCCTCGCGGTTTTATCACGTTTACCCATCGAGTATACCCTCAGGACCTTGACTGCAACATTGCGTCCTTGATGTTCGCCCATCCACACATCAGCAAACCCGCCCCTGCACGGTGCGGTTTCCGATCGGTCGCAGGAGAACGAGATTTGGAGCGATCTTGGGAGCAAACCCTGGCGGCCACATATCCTGCGCAAAGCACTTAGACACTCCTTCTGCTGTGGTGGCGGAAGGCGATACAACGCCTAATTAGTAGGACACAAAGTTTGAGTCTGGGTATTCTGTTGAGGAAGAACAGGGAGGTACCTCATCCATCACGTCGACAAAGACCTGGGCATCATCCCCACGGAGACCTTTGACCACCTGAGTCTCATTGCTGTCCGAGAAGATCTCTGTGACCAGTGAGATACGCTCATCTGTTGCGCAGGGACGACTAATCAAGCGTCTCCATGTCGGGATGTCACTATATGTGAGAAACTGATCAGTCAAACGAATGGACGGTTCCCGAGTTGAGACCCACAAGCCGCGCAAATCCTGTAACACTTCCGACACCCGTGGGCGGAGGTGAGCTTCTTGATTCCAGCAGCGTTGGGTCAATTCCCACAACCCATCTGTGAAAGTTGGGTGGGTTGGTCGCCGCGGGCGCCTCCCTTCGAGTATGGACAACAAAGCTTCGGTAGATGGGATGTCCACGAACGGAACTGCGCTGGTGAATATCTGTGTACACATGGAATCGCATCAAGCCAAAACTCAACGAGCGGATTGTCCATAAATACCTCGATCGTGACCATCGCCAGCGAGAAGATATCCCCTTCCTTGCTGTATGTATCCCACCCATCCAAGATCTCCACTGCAATCCACCGTGCAGACTGAACACGCTCATCCGTGGCGCTCCATATGGAGTCCACACTTTGGGTGACCATGGCAAGGCCAGGATCTGTGATCAGTGCGCGACCGTTGATATTCACGAGAATATTTGGCTGGCTGAGTGTCAGTATGGTGATTGAACGATATCAGAGAGATTTCGTACTCCTTTGAGGTCTCCATGAATTACGTTGCAGGAGTGGAGGTAGTTAAGCCCCTCAGCAATATCGTACAACTGGTGATGGGGTCAGGATGTCGTACAGATCAGTAAGGGGATTACCCACGATGCCAAGTCTGTCCGCGTCTGGGTGATTCGCGATGTGCCCCACGAGGTCCCCACAAGGCATCCAGTCAGAAACGAGCTGCGGAGGATCGATAGTAACGCCCAGAAGGGGAACAATATTTGGGTGGTTCAAGCGTTTCCACACCACAGCTAATTGGTTGAAGGCCTGGAGATTTCGTTAGCACCGGAGAATGGGGGATGTGGTGTGGTCGTTGGCACACCTTGGCCGTTCGCAGATCTTCGTTAGAGTATTTCCGCACATGTTTTACGCGAACTTTTGTACCATTGAGTATCCCTTCTTGCGCGTGATCAGGATCCATCGATGGGCCAATCTCTGGGGAAACTGGAATCGTGCATGATTTCGGCAGTGTCTCAGGAGCGCCGCATATCCTTCTGAGTTCATGCAAGGATATCCGAAACGCGTGGGTTGTGGGATCGAAACAGTCAAGAACCTGCGATGATGCTGAATAGGGAGTGGGGAAGGGCGATTCGAAGACTTACACTATCGAGATACTCGACGAGCCGCACCAAACCATCATCCTGAAGGTGCGGAACGCGTTCTCGATATTCTTTCCCACCGATGATGCTCCCGAGTTGATTGTGAAACCGGGACGAAGATTTGTCGAGGTCGTAGAGTTGTTGTAGGGGGTCGGGCGAGGTCATCGGGAGTACAAGCTTGCGGAGAGAGGTGAACAAGCTGCTCGTGGCCCATGGAAATGCGATACACTCCTTGCCTTGCCTGACCCTCGAGGCTCCTACTAGATTCGGTTCTCCGTGGTCTGCGGCGTGGCTTGGTCATAGTTGACCGGTGACCGGTGACTAGCAAAACAAGACAGGACGATCCGGCTTGAATGTCGGGGGGGGGGTCACGTGGCCACCAACCAAGACATCCGTTGAATTCCGCTCAAAGACTCAAGCTCAGAGGCCTACGTCTCATGTCCACTTAACCCGTACAACCTCCGTCCTCTTCGGTGCGTTTTTAAGTGCGAGCCGGCCTGCTGCAATGTGTGAATACGAGCGTTGCTAACTCCAGCCTTCTGTAGACATGGCGGCTGCCGTTGCTCTTCGTGATGATGCCTTGAACTGAAGAATATCCTCTGGGAAACTCATCGACACGGGGATCATCTTGCACTTATACCCAGACTCCTCCAGTCGTTTCTGTCGGCCAGAGGTGCTCTACGCCAATAGTCACACTCTGAAGACGGTTCCTTACTTTAACGATCGTGAGTTCACCACACTCGGTACCACTTGTACAGAGCCTCATCCCATCGGTTCCAAAGTTCTCTTCGAGAACCCCGCAGAATCCCAGTCGGAGGGCTTCAAGATGGAGGGAATTGACGAATAATCCACGGGAGTCCACGGGTACTTGTACGACAGTGGCCTCGATGACGAAGTGGACGAGCTTGTTTGTCCGGCGAGGGAAGAAGCACCCTCCGTGAGGAGCACGAGGAGCACGTCGATGGGGGAAGGCTGTTAAAATTTCAGGCGTGGCACTCGTGACGTGAGTGCAGCCTAGTAGTCTCTTCACCATTTCGTTGATATGGTTACGAGCTTCAAGTGTTTCTGACGTACCTCTACACGAATGTGATAGAGTTCACACCATTCGGGCCCATCGTGAATCGCAGGTCGCGGAGCGCTAAAATCGTGATAAGGTCCACCGGCCGTTCCCAGAGTCCACCGAGACCTCTACTCCTTCTATCGTTGCATAGACGTGACCTCGTTCACTCCCCCTCAAATCGCATGGTGCTGACCCCCACCCGGGCCATTTGTCAAAAGTCCATAGTCGAGGCACCCCCTTCCTGCTCGCCGAAGGGTATCCACCTTCTAGTGGGTTTGGTAAGGAACCCTGCAACTGAGGGTCCCAGGCACGGCGCTGACGTACCGAGCCAGGTTCGGAATTCAGTCCCTTTGTGGCAGCGCCCTCGCTCTGACGTTTTCGTTCCGTTAGATGAAGGATCAAGGAGATGTAGTGCAACCCCCCCGTATTTGAATTTCAAAAACCCAAAAACTGTTGCCCTCGCGAAAGGGAACGCCAGGCACATCTCTGTCTGTCTCCAATAGATCTTCCTCCCACTCTGCCGACACCCTAAAGCTTGGGTCGAAGAAGCCTTTCGAGCTCAAGCGGCCGTGTTGTGTGCGCCTACGACGTCCCTATGGCAGCTGTACATGGCGTAGTAACCACGTCTCATATTCTTCTGTTGGGTCAAATGCCTATTGCCAAAATTGCCTGAATCGTGGTTGGGGATTTGGGATACACCTTGATTGACCTCTCAAATGCGACAAGAATCAAAAGTACAGCACCTGTGTGTGTAACGCTGGATGGCCAATGGGTCACCGTGGCACTCGAAACCTTCACACCTGAGCATAGAGATCTCCAGCAAGTATCGATTCACGCGCCCCATGGCGCCACCCTCGACTATGTCTGTGCCAACGTTAGACGGACAATCGGAGAAACTGCTCACGGATAGTGGCCAGACCCCGACTACCTTTTGTTCCAACTCTGGGATTCACATTCGATTCATCCGTAGGTCATGGGTTCCCCGAGAAATAGAGCGAGTGGAATAGGGGATCGGCTGTATAAGAATTTGTTGCCCTAGATAGCGGAGGGATAGTCGACCTTGTCGAACAATCCGGTGGGTCGGAGCAATTGTTGTCATGACGGTTAAACTGGAGAGATAAGGAGCCGAACGCCAAAACTATAGTTCACTTCCTGGACGAGAACCGCGATGTTGAACGGTGCGTAGACACCAGATCAAACTCCAGGTAGCCCGCCGTCAGGAACGAGTGAGGGCTGCGCGATCGAGAATAGCCGAGCTCCCGAACGCATTCAGCGGCACCCTCCCCGGAGTCCCCCGAATTTCCCTAGAGACGACTCGCACTCTCCCCTCCTTCGAATTCGAGGCTGGGTTCCAGCTTACCCGAACGCACGAACTTGGCTCCGCTGATTCTCCGCTGTCCTTGTCCTCCTTGGAGCTTGAACTTGGACCGACTCCGAAACTGTGTGCCTTCCTTCTCCAGAGGTCGATGGCTGAAATATTTACTCAGATTAGGGGCGCCTGGCCCGACAAGGGGTTGGGCTACGGTCACTACGGGACTTCAGAGTATCTCTACCGTTCTCATGAAGGTCCATACCCGTGTAGAATCATTCGGACTGTCCTTCAACACTACTGGCATGGCAGCCGTTTCGACATTCGTATCTAACGAAGCTGCATGGTTGGAATTTGAGGAACAGATCCTGTCGTGGAGACTCGTTAATACGTGTGGTGGGCACTGGTCGTGTGGCCGAGTTTACCGGAAGCTCATCCTATCCTCGGGGGTGATGGACCAACGACACACCTGGGTATTATCGCGCTGTGCGGTGACAAGAACTCCGCCTTTCGTATCGAGATTCTCTGCACAGAGGAACTTGCCATTTATGACGTTTTGGAGAGTCCAAAGGCCGTCTCTGCCGCGGGAGAGCATCCACTATGACATCGAAGCGGGGTAAGCTACGGAAGAAGACGGTGATGAGATGGTGAGTATCGTGCCTTCTGAGTGTCTTCTTCGTTCAGGCGATTGACAGCGACGAACCCCTCCTCACCGACTGGATCGTCGAGGACCAATCTCGTCTTCTTGTTGACGATGATATAGGTGAGACCGCTGCGGGGGACCATTGCGTACGCGGGTGTGGGGGGACTCATCACGGGGGAGATGGAGGGTTCCCAGACTCTCCTCAAGAGTGTTATATCTGCAAGCCTTGGTACCGAACCAGTGGAACGGGAACAAATGGTTCGAGAACGTATGACCATGGGATTCCCGTCCCATATGTTGCCGCAGTCTGTATCGCTATGCGACCACGCACATCTTTGAGTTGTCCCCTTAGCAAATGGCGGTTGTATGACAGCTCCCACATCTAGGTGATAACGCAATGGATGGGGTAAGATCTCGATACGGTAATGAGACAAGTCCCCGCGATTAGTCTTCCCGCGTTGCTTCTGTTCGGCTTGCTGAGGGGTGCGCCATCCAGAGGGAGATGATATGGTACCTCTACTCGAACCCGTGACCCCTACGCTGCTATGTATAGGCGGTTACACCACGCTCACCGACGGCACGAGGACGAGAACCCCCCGCCCCCGGTCATTCCTAGCACCACACACCAACCGGCAGGACGAGGAGAGAGGACTCGGCGGGAGCTAGGTACTGAGCCTCAGGACCTTGGGTGACGTACGATATCTCTCCCCGGTGTGAATTGGGGGGGTGTCTTCCATTAGCGGCATCTTCCTTCCCAGTCCTAGGCCCGGCGCCTCCTACGTAATCTGCCGCTTTCCTGCAACAGCAAACGTGAACGTTCAATGTCAATATCAATCCAATTGCCTCGGCATGCTCAAAGACCCTCATTAACTTAGGCTCGCCGAAACCCCTCCCAGTCAACTCTTTGGGTGGGAACGTGAAGATCAGTGCTCAGTCTGTGATCTGGTGTCATGGTACCGTGTTGGAAGCTGTACACTCCTCTTGCCGCGTGGCCGACACAATTGTGGATCAGAGAACCGGTCGAGTTTACACTGCTCCTCGTCTCAGTGCTTTCGAGGGCTGGCAATTCCTGTCTCCCCTCTCCTGAGACCTTGGCGTTATGAACACAGGAACTCGCTCATTATCCTCTTTCACTCCCACAGAATCTCAACATACTCAACTCCACCTCGTATCTCGCACCCCGAATGGTACGGGAAAGGCTTTCTATAGCCTCCTCTTCATATCTTCCGCTGCGCCCATCTCCGAATCCGTCTCACCATGAATCTCTCGAAAACAACCCCACGAGGTCCTCAACAAACCCTTTGGGTAAACGATAGAGTTTGTTCGCCAGAGCATACAGCCGTTTTCGAAAACCTGCGACTGTAATGACCGGGGGTAACATCCATCTTGGGGGTGACACACAGGGAGTGTCGTACGTTTCTCATTGACTCGTAATACACCAGGGTTCAACGTGAATTCATTCAAACACAAATTTTATCTGCGAATCGAAACTCGTCAAAAAACTGAGACCCGTCCTCATTGCGGAGAATTGTCAAGTGTTCTGCGAGTCCTTCGACCACGCTCAGTACATTGTCATGCATTCCGGCAGGGTACCGCCGTCCAAAACACACGACGTAGACGCACTGGAATCACAGATGGATCCACGACTGTTTCCCAAATCTCCTCGAGCTTGTATCCACTGGTCCCCAACAATCACCCCCTGAGTTCTGGAAAGGCGGGTGGTCCGAAAAAATGGGCAGAGAAAGCTCAGGGCCGCGAAGGGACGGGACAAGCCCACGAAACGCGTCAATAGGTTAGAAAGAGTGGAATGGGGGATTCGTCGTTTAAGGACTTGTTGTCGGAGATAGTAGGGAGAGAGATAACCGACCCCGCCGAGCGATCCGGTGGGTCTTACTAGCATGGTATGTGGTAGACGTGCCCCGTTCAAGACCAGGAGGTCGGAGAAATTGTCATCACAGAATTGGGCGCCAAGTCGGAAGCTTCACTTTCCGGGACAGATACCGTGATACCGAACCCACACCTCCCACC
>Ga0307513_10012264_pt1 | contig 10593 bp, 11 predicted proteins | sample 15_EM_MG_FD_202174 | JGI IMG/M metagenome (GOLD analysis project Ga0307513, IMG submission 202174) | Populus trichocarpa ectomycorrhiza microbial communities from riparian zone in the Pacific Northwest, United States - 15_EM | ecosystem: Host-associated > Plants > Roots > Unclassified | place...
GGATCCGCGGCAGGCATGAGGTGGGAGGAAAAGTGAGGGGGGTGTAAAATAGTGGTGCGAGTACTGTAACTTCGAGACTCATCGCCTGTTACTGACAGACTCGGTTTGTTAGCACCATGAGGACCACAAACACCGCACAGGCACTGCCCAATGTGCACGGAAAACATGGCGAACGTGTAATGCTGCCAACACACGAACACGATGTGCAGCCCCTCCATCCCCGCTCCCCTTTGCGAATGCTCACCGAGCCAAGTGAGGTGGGTTCAACCATCGCAACCACCATCAGCACCTCGCGTCACCACTGATGCCCACACGAACCGAAAACAAAGCACATCACGGATGAAACGCACTTACCAATATACCGCCCGCCGCTGAACTTAACCTCGCAATGCTGCACGGCGGTGTCAATTGACACCTGCACTGCTGTTGCGAGGTTTCTCGGTCAGTTTTGGAGGTGGACCCGTGCACGGGTTGCATACCTGCGGTTTTTTGCAAAACCCGTACCCGTACCTGTCGAAACCCGTACCCTTGGGCACGGGTACGGGTTTTCTGGGGTACGGGTGCGGGTAGCTCTGGAAAACCCCAGGGTTACCCGTGCCAATCCCTACTCTTGAGCTTCGAGTCGCACACCATCCTGAGCGATCAACATCCCTGAACAATCTTGCAGCTGCGCTGTGGACACGATTTTGGAAGAGAGGTCAACAACATGATCTAGATGAAGCAATTTTCATGCATAGACAAGCTCTTGAGCTTCGAGTCGCACCCCATCCCAAGCGATCGATATCCCTGAACAATCTCGCACTTGCACTGCAGAGACGATTTGAACAGGGAAGTCAACAACATGATCTGGATGAAGCCATTTCACTCCACAGACAGGCTGTTCAGCTTCAACCCTTATCCCATTCTGGAAAATCCCAATCACTCCATGATTTAGCATTGGCGCTTCTCCAAGCTCATTCACTCAATCCCCATGATCAAGGCCATTTAAATGAAGCAATGGATGTATTCCTGTCTGCTACACAATGTATCAATCAACCTGCAGCTCTGCATCTCAGTATCGCACAAATGTGGATAAAGCAAGGCATTATACACCGACATACCTCAGTGATCAATGCATATGAAGCTGCCTTGCAAGCTTTACCCAAATTAGCTGCCCTCAGCTTTGACCTTAAATCACGCCAGGAGGGGTTATTTGAGAACACTGATGGACTGGCTCGTGATGCTTCACGATTTGCAATTCAAGCTGGAAAAATAGATAAAGCTATTCAGTTTTTGGAGGAGGGGAGAGCTGTATTTTGGTCACAATTTCTGTCTCTCCGCTCGCCATTTGAGCAACTCAAGGACATTGCACCAAAACTTGCAGATAAACTCCAGGATACTGCATATGCCCTTGAACTTGGATCCCACCGGAACACACTGGCCAGCATTTCAGACAATTGGCAAAATTTTGTTGTTGACCAGGAGGCAGCGCGACTCAATCGCCTTAACGAAGAGTGGTTAAAAACCATTGAAGACATCAGGAAGTTGGGTGGATTTGAAGATTTTTTGCAGCCACACAGTTTATCAGCATTGCAAATGGCTGCGTCCAATGACCCAGTGATTATACTTGTAGGAAATGAAGATGGTAGTGATATCTTGATTTTGACACCAGCGAATGTTCGCAATATTAGCCTTCCAGGCTTACCCACAAAAGAATTGCGAAAACTCGTCCATTTGGTCCAAGCAGCATCTTCAGCCTCTAAAATTTGGCGCTCCTATTTTGAGGAATTATTTTCAACAGATCCAACTGAATTTCCTGTGGCCATTCGTGAAACCCTACGCAATTGGTCGAAGCAGAAAGAGGACCGAGGAGTGAGATGTGCAGAGAAGGTGGGTTCAGATGACATCTTCAAATTTGTCTTAAAAACACTGTGGAATGATGTGGTGAAGCCTGTTATCGATGAGCTCAACCTCAAGGTTCGTTCTAAATCAGTTGTAGAAAGGGGGAAAAATTCATTATAATTTAGAAATCGGAGAAGCCACCTGTCGTGCGGTGGTGCCCCACTGGCCTATTTTCTTTCCTTCCCTTCCATGCAGCAGGCTGCTATGATGACGACACAATCATTGAATGTGCCTCTAATTATTTCATTTCATCATATACACCGACCATAGAAGTGTTACTACGCCAAGATTGTCCCCCTTCCACGGAAAAATTCAAAATGATGGCTGTTATTCAACCTCAGGCACTTCCATCAACGCGTATGGAGCTGGAAAAAATAGAACGACATGTGCCAAGTGATTTGCTGGTGAAATTCGGCATTCCTGGTGCAACCGCCTCTGTTGAAGCGGTAGCAAAAAAGCTCTCAGATGTGGCCATAGTCCACTTTGCATGCCATGGAACACAAGACCAATTTAATCCACTTAATAGTGGTCTCCAACTCGAAGATGGATGGTTAAGTGTCTCCCGAATCATGAAAGAAAAAATACCAAATGGAGCACTGGCCTTTTTGTGTGCGTGCGAGACGGCTCTGGGTGTTGAAAAGCTCCCGGATGAGGCACTGAGCTTGGGAGCATGTTTGCTCTTCTCCGGATTCCGTCGTGTGGTTGCTACGATGTGGTGAGTTTAATTTTTGTTAATTGGCACTTGTTGTTTCCCATTTAATGTCTGATATAAACATCTTGATAGGGAGATGACAGACGAGGATGGGCCCATCATCGCAGATGCTTTCTATGAAGAACTATTCCGCGGTCCTGATGGAAGGCCTACTGATGAGCCAGATGTCAAGAAGTCCATTCATGCACTTCACCTGGCAGTCAAAAAATTGCGTTCCAAAAACATTTCATTCCGCCGTTGGGTTCCATTCATTCATATGGGCAAATAAAAACAATCTTTTCTGCTGTGATGCATGTAGATAACAGCACCCTTTTTCGGTGATGCAATAATGTTTTATTCTCTTGTCTCTCTCTGTAAAAATATGTACCATATTCGTTGTCTGACTGGGCCAGTTGGTTCTACATTTAACTAGACTCCTACTTATAGGTGAAGTGGACATAGGTTTATGGAGTAGTAGAACTAGACACAGGCCTTGTCAATGAATATTGCCAACAAGATGTCCCATTAGGGAGCCAAGCAATGCTGGTACGGACATTGGTAATCTCTTCGTAGACATACCATGACATGAGCTGATAAAATCTACATTGATATTTGACGAGATGCGAAGCTCTTTGAGGGATGGAAAGAGGGAAGACCCTCTTAACTGATTCAGTCGAAAGTAGACAAGCAGAGAGACACTCAAACGAAGGTAATTATTCTCCATGACGATGGTGTGAACTCGTCAAGCATAATGTTCCAGGATGGCCCATCCACCAGCCTTCACATCCCATAATCTCTGTGATCTAGCAGGTTAGCCACTTTGAAAAAATGATATCTAACATTTGAACCTCAAGTATTGACTGTTAACAAGTTGGAATAAGGGTAAATGCTTAAGCAATGGGAATAAGGAGGGTAGAACGTGCCAGAGAGCATTAGTAGTGGGATCCAAGAAAATGTGGCATGTCCACACCACATTAAAGAGATCCTTCCTTGGTTGCAATACATTGCTTTCCATAGTCTCCAAGTCAAATTGAATACTTCTCCAAGAATACCCTGGTTCTCCATAGCTCTTTGTCAAGGTGATTTCTCAATGACAACTACACCCACAAAAAAAATGAGCCTATTGATTCAACCCAAATTTTAGGGAATTAAGGATTACGATGTACGTGGTTCACCCGAGAGATCTGGATACACCAAGCCAGGATGGCTTATCTGATTCTCGACTGGCCTTGAGGCAGTACAAGGGATCAGCTAGTGCTCCAGGTTCCTGTGTCGAGCAAGAGTGAAATGGATACCTGGCGAAAAATTGATTGCTCAACCCTTTCCTCTTTTTTTCTTCCTCAGCATGCTAATACTTGTTGGATGGTCATCAACGTGAAGGTCTCCGAAAGAGACTAATGGATTCAATCAGTTTCAATGTGTAAAACATCTCCGAAATATAAAGACTTTGTTTTTTTGGGGGGTGTTAGGACACGTGGTCGCACCTTGAGTAGAGGATGTGGATGTCTTCTTTGGAATAAAATTTACCCAACTGCCCCAGCCGTCGTCATTTGCCACAACAAGCAGTTATTAGACATATATGATGGAACAGTAACGATGAATCTACTGTAATCCATTACGTCGCTTCCATTCGACACAAACCTGTGGATCATTTGGATATCATCCTCAGCCTCCATCCTCCTCAGAGGGACCTACCATTTGCAGAGCTTGACGCATTGTACACACACATATTAGCTGGCATGGAGGACATTGAGCGTGTTCTGGAAATCCTCAGCGTGGTATTCTTCTGCAACAACCCTGATGTGATCTACGAATGGAACCTCAATTCATCGATGATTGAGAAATTTCTATGCTTACAACCTGGAGACGTCGAACTATACCTCGGGGAATTAAACTCTCTCATAAACCTTGAATTTGATATGAAAATTCGGGTCCTCCATGCCTCTTTAACAGACTTCTTTGTGGATCCTACCCATGCAATGACATTCTGGATCAACCGCCAAGCTCGACACACAGCGTTTGCTCGCCTTTGCTTTCAGGTGTTTCAACTCCCAGGTAAGCAAGATTATTCCTTGTAATATTCCCGTCCTTATTTTGAAAACAGTTGATAATGAAATCTTGGGGATTTGTTACTACGATATTGTCTACCATCTTGAAAATGCGGAAATGACGCCTGAACTGTGTGATGACTTGATTAATTTTTCATTTTACAATCTTGGGGACGTTAAAAAACCCAAGATGCACAGCTCTGTTTGGAATTACGCCATAGTACACAATCTTTCTGTTGCCTTCTTACAGTGTTTGAAAATGCTGGTATGTCATCATATTTACCCATGCATTTTCTCCGTATTTATTCTATGACACAGCCGTTATCTGAAGCACATCGTGTCTCCCAGACTCTTCAAGTTGACTTCGACAGAATCCTTTGTGATGTCCTGGAAAAGTATCATTCTTTTCCAGGATTCACCCTACTTCTGGGAAGCCTCCTTCATCCCATTGTCAACACAAAACAACTACCCGTCTTTCCTCCTAGAATGGTAGCGTCTTTGTATCTGGTTCGTCAGTGAGGGGAAGGGTATATCCTTGATGATATAGGATTCCTTGGAATCATCAAAGCCAATGGATCCATACCTGGCACTCTAGAATTTTTAACCTACCTCACACAGTTGCTAGAAAATCCTGAGTGGGCGGGGACCCGTGTCTTTGATCAGCAGAGATATATGGCTGCTGCTAAAGAGTGCTTGCAGCTGTTCTTGTGTAGCTATCGCCATTTTTCTGAGGGAGTCATAGAGTCTGGCCATCGTGATAGAGCACTACATCGGAGTAAACCTTCGGCGTGGATAGCATGAATGGGGGTTCATAGCAGGATACAGAAAGGAAGGCATCATTGGCACGTTCAACTCAAAGCACCGATATATATTCTTGCTTCCCTGACAACTCTCCTGAACATGAGTACTGTTGATCCTTGTTGTATAGGTGGGCATTGGATTTGCTCCCATTCTTTCTGGAGAACTCTGCAATCTCGTTTGAACTGGCTGAAGTATTGCATAGGCGCATTTTCACCACTATGGTGCAGAAATTTCCGCGGAGAAGGAAGTTGGCTAAGGAGGCAATAGCGAAGTACCTCTTATGGGTGGAATCTGCAGTGGGAAACTCATGAATTGAAGGTGAATCAGGCTATTGAAATCGAACGAGTACTCTGTCTACTTCTACCATTCCATTCCATCTGTATTGGTTACTGTTTCAACATACAATGTTTTGTAGTAACTCTACAGTTCAATAAAATCTTTGCCCTCAGGTCTGGTTGAGGAAATTGGGTGAAAATATTGATGAGCAATAAAGATAGACGATGCACAAGGACTCACACAAGTGGGAGATAAGCCAAAGTCCATGGGCTACTTCGGCATGATGCTGCCATCGACAGTGGAGGTACCACTGGGGGAAGCAATACAAGCTGTTCCATTTGACACCCTTCAGACTGCTGCTGCAGAGGGCCCTGTCATTCTCATTAACATCAGCAAATATCTTTCTGATGCGATAATTCTTCACATCAACAATCCACTCCTCCTTGTCGCCCTTCCAAACTTATGACCTAAGGATCTCATCCACCTCGCTCAGCGACTCGCTTTAGGCTGAGACACAGCTGACCACTCAAAGGATATTCCTCTAATTTTGTGTGCTCTATGGAACGACATCGTTTCTCCTGTCGTGGATCGCTTGGCTGAGATGGGGGTACCAGAGAAGAGTCAGGTTTGCTGGTGCCCAACATCCGAGTTGTGCACCCTACCTCTTCACGCTGCGGGTCCATACTGGCCCCAGCAAAAGAATCTTCCAGACATTTACACATCTTCCTACACCACAACTCTATCTACATTAATCAGGGCAAGATCCAACACATTTGGCCAGTCTGTTATCCCCAAGTTACTTGTCGTTGGTCAACCTAGTGAAGAACTGCAAAATGTACAGGCCGAAATTGATAATCTCCGACAACTCAGTGACTTCATGGATGTCCTTGTGGGTTCTGAGGCAAATTGTGACAAAGTTCTCCGCGGTCTTCAGCAACACCCTTGGGCCCACTTTGCTTGTCATGGCCATCTCGGGAACAATACCCAACCATTCCGTGCATCCTTTGAACTTCATGGTAGTTCCCTCACTTTGCTTGATTTGATTCAGGCAAGACTTCTGAACGCAGAACTGGCATTTCTATCTGCATGTCACAGTGCGGAAGGAGAGCTCAGCACACTGGATGAGACCATACATCTAGCAGCAGCTATGCAATTCTGTGGGTTCTGGAGCATGGTAGGGACATTGTGGGCAATGGATGACGAAGACGGACCAATGATCTCAAAGGAATTTTATAAACACATATTCCGCAAACCCGGAAACAAGGCAGATTTCAGAGATTCAGCAGAGGCGCTTAACTTGGCTATCCGGGAAATGAGGAAAAACTGCATGCCGTTGGAACGCTGGATTTTGTTTGTTCATATTGGCACTTGATGACTATGTTCCCACTGCCAATTTTCAGCAATTGATATTGTAAGTAAGATATGGCTCATGCACAATCGACTAGCCCACATGATGTGACATTAAGGCTGGGGATTGTGACGGTGACAGAATCCCATCATTCATTTCGTCCAGCTTAAATTTGAATAATCAATGCGCACAAACACTTTTAAAAAATTTCATCCACTAAGTTCGATTCTAAATTCAATTTTACAAAGTTCTTAGTGGGTAGATTTTTTATTTGTGTCCTCAAAATCCTTAACATTCAAAAATATGCATTTGTCACGAAAAATCACGTGGGCTAGTCAAACGTGCATGAGCCATATCTTATCTTCTCGTCACAACAAGGAAAGTTTCATGATTCTTTTCCTTCCTTAGGAATTTTTACAGTGCTTCCTCCATCCCCGCGCTTCCGTGCAAAATAACTTTCGGATCATTTGAAGCTGCTCACTGGATGCTGTCTGTCACGATATGCGTAGTTTTAATAACTTTATGTGTTTGCTTGGTGTTTGCTTTACTGTTTTGTATAAACAACTTCATCCTCTCACCACTACGATATCTCCGACAATGCACTAAGGCCTCAATATTGACTAACTGACCTCTGAAGGTGCTCTAAACCAATCTGCACCTAGTGACATAATGTAGAATCTGATACGTCGTCGCCAACCAGAACATGCAATTAGAGACTGGAACCTATATGAAACTATGGACATTGGCGACAAATTGAAGGTGGTTCAGATACAGCAAAAATCAACTCAGAGCGATGAGAATTGTAAGGCTCGAAAAAGAAGCATAATGAGCCAGGACAAATGATGGTCATTGGAACATCAGTGAGAGTGTTCCTCAACAACGAGTGGGATTCCGCAGCACCCAGCAGCACCCAGACATCAAGTGGGGATTCGTTGCGGTTGCTCGGCGGAGGGGCTATCGATCTTCTCGACGACCCACGCAAAATCCATTTCCGGGGCGTGCCGGCTTCCAGTGCACTTTTCTGATAACCCGAAATTGTTATCTTTTTCTCCATAATCAAGGGTGCACGAATGGAGAGTGGGTGTTATCGCTAACAAGACAGACGATCACAGGACAAGATTGAGGTCAGATAGATGTGAGAACGAAGCATCTTGTCTTTGCTCTGCAATGAGAATAAAAGTACTAAAGAGGGGTGGTGAGTATATAAAAGTTTGAGTCGACGCCAAAAAATCATACCTCAACATACAACTGCAACCGAACGAGCGGGAAACTTCGAGGGGATCACAATTAAAAAATGTAGACCATCTATCACTGTGCCACAATCCAGTCCGCCATACCCCAATCTCCAAAGCGTACCCCTTGCATGGACGCGTCGTGTTCACCCTTGGCCACGCCGGTGTCAGGTAAAACAGACATTTTATGCGAGGAAAGTAGGAATAAAAGTGTTAGAGGCTTTGAAAAAAGTATGGAAGGCAGAAGAAAAAAGACCAAGAAAGAACGTACAAGCCCGGAGGTCTATAATATTCCAGATGGATCTGCCCAAGTTATGAGATACAACCGACACCTGACTCGGAGTCGAATGCGGTTGATGCTGATGAATAATTTTCCTGCTCCAGAGCAAACCATGCCAGAAGGCTGATTGGAAAATGGTACACAAGGCCCTCTGTCACGTTGCTAACGATATTTGTGATACTCGGAAGCAGCAAGGTGAAGAAATAGAGATGAAGCATAAGTCCTTCGAAGCCTGGTGCACGAACTCTGGGCCTTTTTCTCATGCTGCTATCAGCGCTCTTGGGCTTCATTCTGATTGGAAAAGGGTTGGTGAGCTGGGATTGCGCACCCCAAATCTATCCTTATTGACTATTGGATATCTATAGCCACTATCTTATTGACTTGGTAGCTCAATGGTTTAGAGCACCGGCGTATATAGTCGGAGGTCGTTGGTTCGATTCCAGCCCCTGTCACTTTCTTTTCCCAAGGTCACCTCGGATCGGTTTCCAACATAGTGTTCAAATCCTAGACGAAGTAACGATAAGTCTCAGCATGAAAGAGAAAAGCTCAGTCTATTATTAGTACCTAGACGAAGTAACGATAAGTCTAGGGATGGTACGTGAGTCTAGAAACAAAAGGAAACAAAGAAGAAAGTACCTCAGCATGAAAGAGAAAAGCTGAGGCATCTAAACGAAGGAGTGAAGCTATATAAAGGAAAGGAAACAGCCTCTACTCCTATGTGTCCATTCGTAAATAAAAGAGCCGAGCGACGATAATGAAAGAAGCAGAGCGACAATACCAAAAGATACGCAAAGATCGAAGAGAAGAAAATGTCCACCAGGGTGATTGATGAATATCACGTGACATAATCTCAACATTGACCAACACATTTGACACCAGACAACTACGTCTTCCTCGTTGATGTAGAAATGGTGGTCGGCAATCCCGGCCAGTGTGACGTACCGTAACGCCGCGTGCGCGTGCGTGACACGCCAAAAATAAGTGACCCACGCGGATTGTGTGCTCCACATCAAACTTCTGAGCGTTTTGATGGACATAACTTTATATTAAGGCTCGAAATAATGTACTATGAAGCATATGTAGTCCACAGAATATATAGTTCCTTCCCCACCATGATATCCCCTGCCAAAATCAGCCTATTGCTCAAAATGAATAGAACTCTATGAGAGATCATTTTGGCAACAACCTTTGCAGAGACAAAATGCTTTTTCCATTAATATCTTCAAATGTTATTGGGAGTTTTTTTTTTTCAGATCATAGTTGCGAAGATAGACCCTTAAAATTGCGATATTTCCATATATGGGAAAGACAATTCCCTGTCTCTGAGAGACGGTAGGCGTCTCTCGGAGACATGTACCTTACTTCTCAAAGACGTCATGTCTTTTCGTCTTTGGTGTCTTTACGTCTCCCCAAAGACACCAAAGATGCCCAAAGATGGGCCTGCCGTTTTCCTGATGCACCTGATGTCTCTTGAACGGGAATGACTCAATCGATCAAAATTGAATGCTATAAAACACTCACAATGATGATAAATGCGAACCTTATTATGTAATATATATATATAGATGTATTACCTTTAATTGAATGCTATAAAACACTCACAATGATGATAAATGCGAACCTTATTATGTAATATATATATATAGATGTATTACCTTTTCAGCTTTTCAGCCTTTCGAGTTGCCGGATTTGGGCAAAAAGTCGAAAAGCGAGGAAAAGCGACAAAGTACATTGTAAGATTGCTGATGCTTACGGGCGATCTCGATTCTCGCCATATACATCGAGCGAGCCAAGGATGGCTTGAGGCCAGTGAAACGGAAACATCAAATAGCTATATTCCGACCACAGGAATTGAACTTACATTGATGGTGTAAAAATCCCCAGCGTAGATAACTAATCTCCTTAATAAAGCATCCACAGGCGAATCGGGATGGAATTGGTAATTTGGTAGTAATCGTAGAGCCAGCAGAGAATCGTCAGTTTAGCGGCTCGGCTTGGTCTTTGTACAGACGCATCCCCGAGAACGCTGAAGTTGC
>Ga0307513_10012265_pt1 | contig 10593 bp, 13 predicted proteins | sample 15_EM_MG_FD_202174 | JGI IMG/M metagenome (GOLD analysis project Ga0307513, IMG submission 202174) | Populus trichocarpa ectomycorrhiza microbial communities from riparian zone in the Pacific Northwest, United States - 15_EM | ecosystem: Host-associated > Plants > Roots > Unclassified | place...
TTGGCGTTTCTATAGTTGCGATTTGTGTATTAGCCTGATGTGGGTCAAGAGTGGAATGATAAATACCTTTTTCGGTTTCAAATCTTCTCCTGTCTGGTCCTTGTATCTTTTAGCTGGAAACCGATTTCAGTGTTCAACTTAACAAGACGTGATATATAGTCATTACCAGCTAGCTTGCGCAAATAGTCAAGGTTGAACTCCGTCCAAATTCTCTCTCTCTGTGCTGCCTCCTCTGGAGAGCATATAAACGCATCCAGTTCGGCCTCATCCAAGTTACCGAGCCTATCCTCCGGCTCACTAATGACCTCGGCATCCCTCTCGCCTTCTACCACAGTGAGATCGGCTTCCGACCGTGGCCCTAGTTGTGAGTTTGAGTTTTGAAACGCTTCGCGAGAAACAATGGCAAGCTGAGCAATACGAGCCGCGCCCCGACCCGTCTCAGACTGCAATAGCGTTTCAATCTCCTTCACCGTTTCGGGGTCTGGTTCAAGTTCTGGTGCCAGAGGCCTCGCACCCGAGGTAGAGGTGGACGGCTCGTTCACAAGTGGTGTTGGTATTGATACCGAACCTGGCGTTTGACCAGAGCCTGACGGGAGTGGCTGTTGAAGTTCGACAGCACCCCTGAGGATGCCTTCACCCAGCAGTTGAGGATTGATAGGGACTCCACGGTTGAGATACCGAGACTCTTGCACAGGAGACAAACGCACGACAGGGAGAGGGGTATCCTCTCTTGGTGCTGCGCATTCGGCCTCATTCCCCTCTTCAGGTGGTTCTTGTTCACGGTTCCTCCTCCGACCCCTTCGCTTCCTGCTTCCCTCTGCTTGCTCCTTCTCTTTCTCCCTTGCACGGATCCACGAAGGTGGCATTGCAGCCTCAGTCGGGGCGTCCGTAGTTTTAAAATCGTTGACTGTCAAGTGTGCGCTGGGTGTGACACTGAACTCCTCGAGCCTCTTCAATATAGTTACATCTGCAATCTTAACGACTTGCGTGATCTCCTGAATCGAGCGACGGTAGTTGTTCATCTGGGCAGCCAGGTAGATTGCGGCACCGCAGATACCGGCTGTACGACGACCTTCGTGTATCCAATCTTGCTTGAAGCGCGCCGCGATGCGCACCGCGTCCGAGGCGACTTTGTGCGAGTCGTCGCCGAATTCGAGCAGGGCGACAAAGCGTGCAATGAAAATCGAAGGTTCGACGATATCTTTCTCTGGCCAGTGGCTCACACGGACCCACTTTAGGTAGGTCGATCCGAGGGTGAAGATATTGACCTACAACGGATTAGTGGTTGAGCAAGGATAAGGAGACCGGTGCACACGCGAAGACTATCGGCGAAATCAATGAGCATATGACCCGTCTTGTGATACTTGCAGCCCATGTACAGGCAAACGGCTATTACATGCTCGATGTGTCGACCTTTGGTGAACTTGAATTCGTGTGCGAGTTTGAAATGGCGTTCTGCAACCGAAATGACATTATCAGGAAGACTAAGTGGGTGCTGGTAGTTGCGTAAAAGAGTGAGGCCTCTTTGAATAGTAAGTTCCGAGGATTCAAAGCCGCTGGTACGACCGTGGGGGCCAACTACCCGAGCACCGACTGTAAAACCATAAGATGGCTCTTAGGGACCAGTAGCAATAGAATCAGGACGTGGCTTGGACGGACCCTGGTTGTTTCCAATGAAGGTGCCTTGGACGGCGGCAGCGCCTGAACTGGTCTCAGTAAATCCAACCTCTGCAACGATTGTATTCTCTTCCGTCACGCAACCGCACTCCAGGCAAACGCTATCCCCACGAGCTGGATCGAATTCGAAAGCGTGACCACCGCAATTCGGACAACCGCGCTGATGCAAAACGTTACGTTATCAGGGGAAAAGGGAAATTAGAATATAACCAGGCAACTGACCGCCATCGAGAGTAAATGCAGGAGTCACGATTCGAACGCGGCACTTTTGCAGTGGGTCGAGAACAACCAGATGAGTGATGGTACACTTAGCACCTGCGAGACGGAGTTACACGAGTACACGAGATTCCTGAAGGATTCTTGTTGAAAGAACACTATTTGGATAAGTAAAGTTGAAACACGAGTTAAAGACGCCGGGCTGGATCGGAAGTGATATGTGTGTGGGACGGTTGGTGGCGTCTGCCCTCAAAACTGATGGTTTCACACAGCGGATCGTTGGGTCCAGCGGGCGAGGGGATTGGGAAGGGGCGCTTAGTTTGGTTCGTATTTTGATTCCCGCCTGCCCTCAGCCCTCTCAGCCCTTAGTTGCTGAAGGACCTTTGCCACTCGTTTCAACGCTCGGAATATTCACACATCATGGGTGCTTCGCTCTCCAAGGCCCTCGGTCCGTGTACCGTCTGCCAGCGATACCTACGTTGACGTGCCCTTCGCATTTCGCCATCTCACAGGGAAACTCTTCCAGAACAGAGAAATGAGAATCCTTATGCTCGGTCTTGATGCTGCGGGTAAAACAAGTGCGTCTCACTAATTTCTCGAACCGACCATATCTCGGTACTCAACCCCGCTCCTTCTTTCTTGTCACTGCAGCAATTCTGTACAAGCTCAAGCTCGACCAGTCCGTAACAACAATTCCAACAGGTCTGTGGCCACCCCTGTTCGGCGTCTCAGTCTCCAGTCTCTAATGCTTACCCCTTCCCAGTCGGATTCAACGTGGAAACCGTCACATACAAGAACGTCAAATTCAATGTATGGGATGTAGGAGGACAGGATAAGATCCGCCCATTATGGCGACACTACTACACTGGCACCCAGGGCCTTGTCTTCGTCGTCGATTCCTGCGACCGCGAGCGCATCGACGAGGCTCGACAGGAACTTCATAGAATCCTTGCAGATAGAGAGATGAAGGATTGCTTATTACTCGTGTTCGCCAACAAGCAAGACTTGCCAGGCGGTGCGTATCCTAGCGCCTCTTCACCAAATTGGGTTGGCTGACTCACAACTCGCCATTTCACATTTATTTTGACAGCTATGGCCCCGGCTGAAGTCACAGAGAAGCTCGGACTGCACCGAATGCGTGATCGCTTGTGGTATGTCCACCCAAGGTTCGTCGACGACAGCTCCGTCTTCTTCTATCTTCTGACGTCCCGCAAATATAGTTGTGCTACAACCGGTGAAGGCCTCTTTGAGGGTTTGCAATGGCTTTCCAATACCGTCCGCCGCCAACAGAAGTAGACGATTTTTTCTCTTGCGGCGATTTTTTATGAATGTGGACCACTCCCACACATAAACTCAGCGTCTCTATCAACGGCCTGCGCCATTGCGAATACACTCCACAGTTGGTTAATGATCGCTTCACGTCTTACGATTTGCTCGTTTCCGTCTTCCCATTTCGTGTTATACTCTCTTTTGGCACAGACAATCGCACTTGATTTATATTCCGGCTATGTTAACTCCTTTTTCCAATCTCTGTCAATGTCTTGGTAGCCGTTTTGCCCAGATAATTTGCCAATTGCATGCATGAGTAACTTTCCATATGCTGTGGGCGCTATTAAGGCACAACGCCGGAACGCCGGTACACCGAGTTGTCGTTGTCGGAGACCGACGTACCTTGAACCTGACCGTCGCCACAGAAATACTTAACGCGCTCATCGGAGATGGAGGAATCACAAGAAGTAATCCAAGGGAAAGAACCACGCGTTCCACAGCTCGGCACACGCGTTGTCTTATGGAGTCCACACCAAACTCCCCGGTTTGTAGTCGGTAGCCCAAACGAACTACGCCTCTATGAATGGGATCACCAGGTAGGCCCCGACACTCTTCTGCGTACACCAGGGCCCTGATGGCGCAGCGGCTAGAAAGGCGAGTTAAAGCATGTTAGCCTCCGTGCAGATATGCAACCTATGAAGGTGAGTTGCCCCACATAGTGATTAGATCGAATATTTACACAGTTTCAAAGTGCTTTGCGTGGTCACCGCATAGCGCCTATGAGGACCTCTTTGCAATTGGCACAAGTGGGGGCACAATCGAGCTTTGCCGCGCGGGTCAAGGTCAACCCGTATCACCCACAACCACAACCTCGCAACTAAACCACTCTACTGTTCCTCTCAACTTCCAGAATAAGCAGCGACGTGCATGCAACGACCTCGCGTTTTGCCCGCTGAATGCTAACCTCCTTGCCACGACACACGACAAGAATCGATCGGATTGCAACCTGCTCATCTGGGACTTGACACGGTCTGCCCCGACTTTCCAGGTCTCGGCGATTGACGATGCGTATGAGCATTCGGTATTGGCTCGGTCCGGAGTAGCAAGAGCGCAGTCAATACCCCGACCTGGAATGCAAAGATCGACCTCATCTGCTTCTACGATCATCACGCCCGGTCGGCTTGGGATCTTGGATGCTAGGAGCCGTGAACCGCCTAATATGCATGCACCAAAGCGGACCACCGCCGATGGGTCCCTACATACCGTATATCTAAGTCCGTCTGAAACTGTCAAGCATGTCACATTTTTGCCGCATAACCCCAATCTTCTTCTCGCTGCAGTCTCTGGCACAACGATCAGACTTTTCGATCAGAGGACGCCGCACCACGTCGCAGAAGCCACAACGACTGCCAGCCTTGGTCTATGTTGCGACCCTATAACGGGCGACCGCTTCGGTGGTTTCAACGCCTCAGTGGTCCAAATCTGGGACCATCGGCGGCTTGCTGATCCGCTGCTCTCCTTCTCAGAGGAAGATGCAGGGCCCAACCTCGATGTACCCAAAGTGTCCGAAGTTGTTGGCTCCGACCCAACCCGAAGCCAATGCATTGGCATCGAGTTCTGTAAATCGCGTCGAGGACTCGTGGGTACTCTTACCAAAGCTGGAGACTATATTCGACTTTGGGATATCATCGATGGTGCGAGGACAATCGACGACCTCTTGGAACGGGATCCCGGGTTTGAGATGCGTAGTAAGGTACACTGGAATGCGAGCCCCTATAATTGCAGTGAGGGGGCGAATACATCATCTGATGATGATCACCGGTCGCGGGATATTCTGCGCGAGTATGCTCCTTTCTTGGCTGACACACGGTGCAGTAAGTCGCCTTCACTTTGAATCGATGGTGTTATTGCTGACCTCCTACTTCTAGCGAAGCGCCTCCTTCCCAAAGCGACTTCATTTACGTTTGTTCCAAGAAGTGCAGCTCCTACTTCGGCACCCCACGTCATCACGATCAGTGATGTTGGTGATATCCAGCTGGCAGTCATGCGTGATGCACCCAAGCATCAGTGGAGCTCCCGAGGGGATCTAACAGCATCAGTTGGTCGTGGGTTCAAACTTTACCACACTCACGGAGCAATCGACGACGCTCCTCGCGAACCGTGGGATCTACGGTGTGACAATAACTCTCCGCCACCTTCGCCGCAACTTGGTCAAGACCATGAGGAGCTCATTTCCAACGACGCTTCTCTCAGGCGTGACCCGAATCCGGTTGGGTGGCTCTCTTTCCAGAAACAGTCGGTTTGGAAGGGCGAAGGCTTAATTAGTCAACAATCACATTTACCACCACCTTCGACCTCCTTTGCACCTGGGAGAAAGTATAGTCCTGCATCTATGATGCGCATCCCACTCGAAAGGAAAGGACTTCCAAGTCCGTCCATGACACCCAAGCCTGGCTTATTATCACTTACAACAGAGGAACAAACCAACAATGACGCTGGAAACGCACCGACAAAGGCTCCACAACTGACAACATCTACCATACTCAAAACTGCGGCTATGACTGAGACTTCCAAGGATGCCAGTCTCTCCATTTTGAGGCAGAGATCCTCCCATCGAGGAAGGTCTGAGAGGAGGACTGCAGAGGCGTTCCTTAGCCAGGATATTTCCGTTGTGATGCGGAGACGAGTGATGCAGGGATATGGGCTTGAAAGCGTAAGTATACTCACCAATCTCTATTTTTTCCACTCAGCTTGTACAGGCCCGGCACAATTCAGAGGTCCTTCGAGAGGAGTCGCTATCGACAGTAGAGTCCGTGACTAGTATGTCACTCTCGGACATTTGGATGTGGTTCCACCGTGAGTAATTGTGATACTTTCTTCGTATCGCCATTCACGAATAGACTTTTCAGAAGCCAACAAAGTGTTGAGAGGCGACTTCCCAAGAGATTCCTCGCCACTCCACGTCCATGGCTTTGACTTCACTATGAAAGGCGTCCTTCAAATCATCGAAGGCTTTTCTCCTCTCGATCCATTGTCTCCTGCGAATCCAGCCAATGGGGTTCAGCAGCAGCATCCGGCTAGGCGCTTCCGTGGTAATGTTTTTCCCAGTTTGCAAGAATCCGATCGTCACTTTGGAGACTACCATGCGGCGCTTGATTGGATACTCCATCGCAAGGAAGTTAGTCGGCTCGAATATATCGGCCTACCACGGGGAGGCAAGAAGACCACCGAGAGAAGATTGGCGCTCTCCCTGGTTGGATGGGGCCATTCAGATAAGGAGATGGACCTTCTAATCGGGAACTGGGAGAAGGAGGGTTTGAGCGCAAAGGCTGCTTGTTGGGCTATGTTCATGAATAATTCCGAACGAGCCATTGATATCTTGGGCAGGAGCAGAGGTGAGCCCCTGCCCGTTTCATATCCTTAATTCTAACAAGATTTCTAGATGAACGCTACAGAATTCTCTCTGGCACTGTCGCCGGTTTGGCTTTTCAGAAGGATAACAATGAGCCACAGGTCGTCAATTGGAAGGCTAAGTGTCAAACGATCACAACTCGATTAGGTATTTAATTTTCCATTCCGTCCAGATTTACCGGTCTAACGACGGTATCAGATGACCCACATGCTCGCATGTTGGTCACCTGGCTCGCTACCCAAGACTGGTTGGAAACGATACAAGACGAACCGATTCTGTTAGCAGAAAAGCTGGGAATCGCACTTCGTTTCTTCGGCGACAGTGAACTCCTTCATTTTGTCAACAAACTGATACGAGAAGCAAAGCAGCACGGCGAGCTTCATGGCCTGATACTCACCGGAGTGAACGAGGACGCTATCGAGATTCTTCAAGCCTATGTTGACAATACGGGGGATATTCAAACCGCCGCAATGATCAGTGCTTTGGCACCGCAACTCTACATCCGTGAACTGTACCCTCGTGGTCATGAAAGAAGTCAAATCCGTACGAGGAGCGTCAGTATAAGTACAGACCGATCAACGGACGATGGGAGCACCTCTTCGATGGAAGACCTCGCCCCGGCATACAATGCCCGCTCTGAAGCCATACGACGCGTTGTTCAAGGGTGGATTGACATGTACAGAGACCTTTTGGATCGGTGGCGCCTATTCCATCATCGGTCTCAGTTCGACATCGAGCGCGGCGAAATAGTGGCCTTGGTTATGAGCCCACGCCAGCCGGAGATCGTCGATGAGGATGGAGAACCTCTAGGTAGCACGACGTCAGGAATCATGCCTCCATCAGAGTGGGCCCCAAGACATCTTGAAGTCGTTTGCCAATCTTGTCAACAACCCATTGGGTGGCGAGGGCCCAAGGCGGGCTCAATGAGCTTAGCACAGGTAATTATTACCCCACTTTTTTTGGCCTCAGTATTAAATCAAACTCCTCAACGACTACTTAGGTGACCGCTTGCCCAAACCCCGAGTGCGGAAATCGGCTTCCTCGTTGTGCAGTCTGCCGAATGCATCTGATATGTCCCACCGATCCGCCTTCAATGCTGGCAAGGAGCACACTCTTAAGAGGTAAGTCTCTACGCCCCTTTGGATACCAACTGGCTGACTAGCTCAAGACACTATCGACGAATCCTTCATATGGTGTCAGAATTGCCGACACGGTGGCCACGCCTCACACATCCTCGCTTGGTTCTATGGACCCGAGGACGGGTTTGGACGTGCCCATGATACTTGCCCGGTCGAGCAATGCGATTGTCGATGTGCGGAATGAGCGCAGGCGGTTCAGCCGTTTCCTCCATTCAGACCTTGGTTGTCAGATAACCAAGGACATTCTGTAATGTGACGGGACCCTCCGTAGGCTAACCACCGGCAGCAGATATGCAAATTTATGTGATAGTCTACATCGAGCAGAAGGTAGAGGCATATGAGAGTCCAACAGACAACAGTTGCTTGACAAAATGTATGAAGAGATGGCAGTCGTAACAAGCAGAGATAGCTGTAGCACATCTGCAGCAGCATGGATAACTACATCGATGGTCGCACACGACAAGGAAACGATAGAAAGGATAAAGAGGAAAGACATGACAGGAGAAAACAGCGATGTCCGTCAGTAAATACGAGGCATGAGATGCATTCCTGTATAGCCCTGAGAAGAGAAGGTTGATTGATGCCTGGGTCTTCAAATTCTCTTGACAAGTCGTATCTCGCTACCCTTACCAGTCGACCCACCGGGATTGGCGACCAAGCTCACACTCTCTTCGCGGTCCGAGTCCGAGCCGCGTCCGGGGTATAAATGCGCGCGCGCGCTCTGGGCTTGTCTCACCACCTGCTGGTCGAGCGAGTCCGTGCTGGCACTCTCCAGTGCGGGAGACATGCTGCCGACTGGTCGGGTAGTGTTCGTATCGTCCATGAAGGGGTCGACCATCTCAAACGGCGAGACAGGGCCCGTTGAGCTGAGCGGCAACCCGTCGTACGGCATAGCTGGTGGGGAAGCTGTGAGGTTGTTGTTCGTCATCCGCGATGCAGTTGGAGGGACCAGACCACTATGAAATTGAGAGGGTGTGCTCGAACCTTGGACGGAAGCTTCCTCTCCCTTTCCAGTACTTTCCAATGGCTCATCTCCGAAACGGATGCTGCGGTGGCGTTGCCGGGGTGGTTGCATGGATATCCGTTCACCAGGCTCGGGGGATCGTGGGCCCGGAACGGGCGCATCCCATAGTTGATGTCGTTGTACTCCCGGCATAAGGGTATCGATGCTACGGTGCTGCTCGGGGTCTGCGCCAGCAGCATAAGGATGACGATGCCGGAAAGCTTCTGTGCCTGGTGGTGGGCCCGACATGCTCATCTTGCGTAAGGTCCTTGCTCGAATGATGCTCCCAATCGTTCCGAAGCCCCCACGCAACGAGTCCATTCCAGGACTAGCGAATGCGTTGTTTGTCAGCTTGTAAATAGGAACTGACGCGCGAAGTCACTTACTCTTCGAACCCAGTAATAGACTTTTCTTGTAGTTCTGTCGGTTTCCGAGATGCTTGTAGCAATATTGTTGATCGTCGATCCAGTTTTGTGAGGTGGGCCGGGTCCACTTTCGACATTTGGAGCAGTGTAATGCCGAGACCTGGGAATGTGAATGAATGGGTTTAGAATCAACCCAGAGTCCACTTACAGATGGTAAGGAATCCCATGACAAGGGTGATGATGGCTGACGCTGGAGCCTTGAGACCTTGGTAGAGAATCTGTAGAGGAGTCCTCAAAATCAAGGAATCAACCCTATCGGCACAAAACTTACAATGGTCGTGATCATGGTACATGTAGTCTAACGCCAGTCAGTTACTTGCATTGCTGAGCGGAGTTTCCGACTTACGAATATAACTGCGAAATGAGTAAGAACAATCTATTATAGGGACCTTTGGAATGCTCACCATAATATGTTGGGGTAACTGGCCACGTGGTGGTGATATCAGTATCCGGAATCTCATATCTGTTGGAAACAGACCATACCTAATGCCTATAATATTCAAAGTTAGTAAACCTACTGGAATAAGTAGGGATACACTTACGGTATTGAATAATGCAAGCGCTTTGTTGAGATAGAAAATTTCCGTGAGGAGTGTAACAGTGACAAATCCAAGGAGGAAGAAAGTGAACCAGTGCTTGAACTAGAGGAGCAAGACTGAGTCCTGGTGAGCCGGTACTGTGCAGAGACAGACCTGATTATCCCCCATGACACTCGTGACAATTGCCGCTCCCAACCCACTCGTACAACTAACGCTTAGACCGCCAATCATGCTACAGATAGCAATGTACCATAGCATACTTTGGTCGCCATATCTGTTCGCATTAGGTAAGTCAAAGGATGGGATCCCAAGACGTGCCAAGACGTAGCGACTTACTTAGGGGCGACGAAGATGACGATGCCCAGGCATGCCAGAATGACAACGCCAGTGAATGCAAGGAACCCTGGCGCCAGGAACAATTTCTGGAACTCTTCGATCTGCCCAACGGCCTCCTCTTTGGGACCGTTCAGGGCGATAACAACGGAACCCACCTGTGCGGAGATGAGCAAAGCAAAAGGCAATCAGTGACGAGGTGTACGTACGATACATAGTGCACATCCAATGGACCCAAAGACGGTTAAGCTCTCCTTGAGGAAGAAATGGGAAAGTATGGCGCAAATGACCACTGAGAGCGCGCCCAGTGGAGTCTTGTGATATCCGCGTCAAGGAACGGAACAGGCCACTTGGATCGCTGAATGCTTACCACGACGATGGCTGTGGAAAAAGCCCGGTAAGGCCGCGACAGGAGCGGAAAGGGTAGACACAGACCTTCAGTGAAGCTATATGCGGTAAAATTGAGGATCTCTCCGAAAATCATCATGATCATCCCTATTTGGTACGGCGTATGCTGAGCGGAACACCTGAAGAGAGCGCTGTTGAATGGTAGCTACCTGTCCACCACATTGGCTGGAGG
>Ga0307513_10012266_pt1 | contig 10593 bp, 9 predicted proteins | sample 15_EM_MG_FD_202174 | JGI IMG/M metagenome (GOLD analysis project Ga0307513, IMG submission 202174) | Populus trichocarpa ectomycorrhiza microbial communities from riparian zone in the Pacific Northwest, United States - 15_EM | ecosystem: Host-associated > Plants > Roots > Unclassified | place...
TGCGGCCCGGGCGATCGGCGGTGCGCGTCGCGGCCGAACCGCTCGGCAGCGCCACCGTCGTGCACAACTACGGGCACGGCGGCAACGGCGTCAGCCTCTCCTGGGGCTGTGCCCGCGAGGTCACGGCACTGATCGCCGGTTAGCGCGAGGGAGCACTGGTAATCGGTGCGCCTCGACGATCAGCTCGCGGAGGTGGCCGGGCGGGGTGCGGGTCATGGCGACGAAGCTAGACCGGGGGTCTGACAATTTCGAAGATCGTCGCTCGGTCGAGTGATCTCGATTGACACTTGTTCGAACGTGTGTTCGACTAGCGATCGTGCGATGGGACAGCCAACGTGTCGACCAGCAACAACAGCAGACTCTACCGGGCCTGCCCGGCCTCGTACGCTCCGTTCGGACACCCGAGTTCTCCGGCATGGTGTTCCACGAGGTGCACGCGAAGTCGGTGCTCAACAAGGTGCCGGGCCAGTCGACGATGCCGTTCCGCTGGACGGTCAACCCGTACCGCGGCTGCAGCCACGGGTGCCGGTACTGCCTCGCGGGGGACACGCCGATCCTCATGGCCGACGGCCGTACGCGGCCGCTGGCCGAGCTCCAGGTCGGAGACAAGATCTACGGCACCGAGCGGCGCGGCAACCGCCGCCGGTACGTCACGACGCGGGTCCTCGCGCACTGGTCCACGGTCAAGCCGGCCTACCGGCTGACCCTGCGCGACGGCACCAAGCTGATCGCGAGTGCCGACCACCGGTTCCTCACCGACCGCGGCTGGCGGCAGGTCGCCGAGAACGAGCAGCACCGGCGAACCGTGCTGGCGGGTGGGGACAAGCTCGTCGGCACGGGCGGGTTCGCGCCGGGCCCCAAGGGATTGCTCGACTACCGCTGCGGTTACCTGTCCGGCTTGGCGAGCGGCATCGCCGAGCCGGCCGACCGGCGGGTGCTCGAGCGCGCCCGGGAGTACCTCACCGGCGACGAGCCGATCAGCCTGCCGATCGAGCGCCCCCTTGTGCCGAGCGAGGAGTGGCACAAGGGGTACCTCGCCGCAGTGTTCGATGTGGACGGTGAGTTCGGCCGGGGTCAGCTGCGGGTAGCACGTGCCGGGCGGGCGACCGTCAGCCTCGTCAGCGATGCTTTGCTGCGCCTGGACTTCCGGTTCGTGCTCGACGATCTCGGGTTGCGCAGCGGCGTGCAGCGGATCCGGTTGTCCGGCGGTTTATCCGAGTTCCTTCGCTTCCTGCACACGGTCGACCCGGCGCGCGCCGGCGACAGTGAGCTGACCGGCATCGCGCTGCGGGCCGCCGCGCGGCTGGGTATCGAGACGGTCGAGCCGCTCGGCATGGAGCTGCCGCTGTTCGACATCACCACGGGCACCGGCGATTTCATCGCCAACGGCGTGGTGAGTCACAACTGCTTCGCGCGCAACTCGCACACCTACCTCGACCTCGACGCCGGGAACGACTTCGACACTCAGGTGATCGTGAAGGTCAACGCGGTCGAGGTGCTGACGGCCCAGCTGCGCTCGCCGCGCTGGACCCACGAGCATGTCGCGATGGGCACGAACACGGATCCGTACCAGCGCGCGGAGGGCCGGTATGCGTTGATGCCCGGGATCATCCGCGCGCTGGCGGACAGCGGTACGCCTTTCAACATCCTCACCAAGGGCACGATCCTCTCGCGGGACCTGCCGTTGCTGGCGGAGGTGAGCAAGGACGTGCCGGTCGGGCTGGGCGTGTCGATCGCACTCGTCGACCGGGAGCTGCAACGCAGCCTCGAGCCGGGCACCGCGAGCCCGCAGGCGCGGCTGGAGCTGGTCCGCAAGATCGCCGATGCGGGGTTGCCGTGCGGCGTGTTCGTCGCGCCGGTGCTACCCGGCCTGACGGACTCGATCGAGCAGCTGGACACCCTGCTGGCCGAGATCGCCGCGTCCGGCGCCACCGGCGTCACGGTCCTGCCGCTGCACCTGCGCCCGGGCGCCCGCGAATGGTTCGCGGCGTGGCTCGCCCGCGAGCATCCGGAGCTGGTGCCGAGCTACCGGCAGATCTACGCCCGCGGCTCGAACGCGGACATCCGCTACCGCCGATGGCTGGGCCGCCGAGTGGGCCCCTTGTTACGCCGGCACGGCCTGGCCACGAAGGAACCCCGCCAGCTGCGCGCGGAACCCACCTGGCCGGAGGGCAGCCTGGCGTCCATTCCGGAACAGGCAACGCCGGTACAGCAGGAACAACTGGAACTCCTCTAAGTGATGGAGGCGCTCCTAGCGCTGGAAGACGAGCAGCTCGCTGGTCTCGTATTGAGGCCCGTCGTCGAGTGAGGGCAGCGCTGCCTCGATCCTGGCGAAGCCCTCTTCGACGACCTCCTGGCTCATGTGCTCGAAGGCCGAGACGGCGCGCAGTTTCAGCCTTTCGTAGTCCTCAGCCAGGTTTGCCGAGCGAAGCCAGGTGACCTCATCACGAGAGACGAGCGTCCACCCGGCGCCGGCGAAGTCACTTCTCACCTCTTCCTCGGACCGGAACTGCGCCTGGTCGACCCGCCTCCATTCGGGCACGACACGGAACCACCAGACATCAGGCATCCTGTCGGAGAAGTTCGCCTGTACGAAGAGCTTGCCGCCTGGCTTGACGACCCGGCGCAACTCCCGCGCAGCGCCTTTGCGATCGACTACGTGGTGCCAGACGAAGAACAGCAGGGCCGCGTCACACGAGGCAGCTGGCATCGGGATGTGCTCGGCGGACCCAGCCGCATACGTGACGGCGGGATGGCCGGCGTGGGCAAGGGCCCCCGCACGCATCTTGTCTGACGGCTCGACTCCGTGGGCGGGGCCGCCGAAGGCACTCGCCAAAGAGGGGGTCATGCGGCCGGTACCCGAGCCCAGGTCGAGCCAGACCAGTGGCCGTGTCTCCGGCAGATGGCGAGCGAACGCCTCCATCCAGGCTTGTAGCGCACCGGGCGACATCTGCCGGCCGGCGGCGTAGACGGCGTGCAGGCGTGTGTCGTAGTCGACCTTCTCCATGCCGCCTCCAGGTTTGGCACTGGCGGCGCAGCGAGGACATGCGCCGTGACGGTAGGCCGGCCCGCAGAGTGGTGATCACCTGCGTGAGCAGGACTGGGCCCAGGTGGATCAGGTGCGGTCGCGGGGCCAGTCCCAGCGCACGCAGAAGGTGCCCGGGCCGTAGTCGAGTGCCACGGCGTGTGCCTCGCCGGCGGCATTGACCTCGACCTTGCGGCGGGTGGTCGTCTGCTCGTCGGGGTCGAGGGCGTACATCTCGCAGTAGGCCGGCAGCGCGCGTGGGTCGAAGCGCAGCTCCAGCACGAACTCACGAACGGGGGTGGTGAACTTGCGGCAATAACTGTCATCGCCGCGGGAGAACGGTGGGCCCGGGTGGTTCAGCGCGTAGTCGACGATCGCGGTGTCGCCGCGAGCGAGGGGGGAGTCCAGGACGATCTCGGCGGCGATCAGGCCGGCGGCCTCGTCCCGGGCAACCCGGCCGATGCGGCACGCCTGCAGGGCGGTGATCTCGGGGAACGGGCGGCCGATGCGCTCGAGGTCGTAGACCATGACGGTCCGGTCGACGCCGTCGCGCTCTGCGCGGACGACCTGGCGCACGGCGATGCGCTTCTCACCACGGTCGACGGCGACGTCCATCCGGTCGTGCTGGCTCAGCTTGGTCAGGGCGGTCTCGGTGGTGAAGTCGATGCGCTTCAGCAGCTTCGACACCGGCTCGCGCTCGGGCCACAGCGCCTCGATCGGCAGCCTGGACGACTCGCGCTGCACGCGGCCCCGCGGGCGCGGCGGCCCGAGTAACGCGATCAGCGAACCGGGCGGGACACCGAGCACGGACTCCAGGTGGCCCAGCGCCGCGAGGGACTCGGCGCGCTCCGGCCGGCGCCGGCCGGACTGCCAGTAGCTCAGGGCGGTCACGCTCACCGACACGCCACGCGCGCGTAACCGATACTGGATCCGGTCCAGGGAGAGCCCGCTGGCCTGAATGGCCTGGCGAAGGGCGGTGGGAAAGGCGTCCGCGGCCAGGTTGTCCGCTGGATGAGTGGCCAGAGCACGTCGAACGTCGCCGTTGGTTGCCCGGTGCAGATCCCGAACTGGTTCGCGGGTCGCGCCGCCACCCATCGTGGTCTCCCTGCGTTCGCCCCCAGCGATTCCTACCACCTGGTAACCGACACCTTACGGGTTGACGCGACGCCGTGGTAGCCATCGCGTTAAATCCGCGCGTGATGGATCTACTGCGCACAGTGATGGTTCATCCGGTAAACCTGCTGGACTGAACCCCGACACAGTTGGCTAGCCTGCTCTCGTTCCATTTGCAATGCCCCTACAGGAGAGAGCACGCCGTGATCCGCACGCACGAGGCAGGGACGCTTCGCGCCGACCACGCCGGTCAGACCGTCACGCTCAGCGGCTGGGTGTCGCGCCGGCGCGATCACGGTGGCGTCATCTTCGTGGATCTGCGCGACGCGTCCGGCGTCGTGCAGGTGGTGTTCCGCGAGGGCGAGATGGCCGAGCGCGCCCACCACCTGCGCGCCGAGTTCTGTGTCCGCGTCGTCGGCGAGGTCTCGCGCCGGCCGGCCGGCAACGAGAACGCCGAGATCGACACCGGGGACGTCGAGGTGCTGGTCAACGAGCTCGACGTGCTGAGCGAGGCCGCCCCGCTGCCGTTCCAGCTCGACGAGCACCTCACGGTCGGCGAGGAGGCCCGGCTCCGCCACCGCTACCTCGACCTGCGCCGCGCCGCCCCCGCCCGCGCCATGCGGATGCGCAGCGAGGCGAACCGCATCGCGCGCACCGTGCTGCACGACGAGAACTTCCTCGAGATCGAGACCCCGACGCTCACCCGCTCCACGCCCGAAGGCGCCCGGGACTTCCTCGTGCCGGCCCGGTTGCAGCCCGGCTCCTGGTACGCGCTGCCGCAGTCCCCGCAGCTGTTCAAGCAGCTGCTCATGGTCGGCGGCCTCGAGCGGTACTACCAGATCGCGCGCTGCTACCGCGACGAGGACTTCCGCGCCGACCGGCAGCCGGAGTTCACCCAACTCGACATCGAGATGAGCTTCGTCGAGCAGGACGACGTGATCGCGCTCGCCGAGCGGGTCGTCGCCGCCCTGTGGCGTGAGCTCGCCGGGCACGAGATCCAGCAGCCGATCCGGCGCATGACCTACGCGGAGGCGATGGCCCGCTTCGGTACCGACAAGCCCGACCTGCGCTTCGAGCTCGAGCTGATCGAACTCACCGAGTACTTCTCCGACACGCCGTTCCGCGTCTTCCAGGCGCCCTACGTCGGCTCGGTCGTCATGCCCGGCGGCGCCGGCCAGCCACGCCGCCAGCTCGACGCCTGGCAGGAGTGGGCCAAACAGCGTGGCTCCAAGGGGCTGGCCTACGTGCTCGTCGGCGAGGACGGCACGCTCGGCGGCCCGGTCGCGAAGAACCTGTCCGAGACCGAGCGCGAAGGACTCGCCAAGGCGACCGGCGCGCAGCCCGGTGACTGCGTCTTCTTCGGAGCCGGCACGCAGTCCGACGGCCGTGCGCTGCTCGGCGCCGCGCGGCTGGAGATCGGCCGCCGGCTCGGCATGATCGACGAGTCCGCCTGGTCGTTCGTCTGGGTGGTCGACGCCCCGCTGTTCGAGGAGGCCGAGGCGGCCCGCAGCGCCGGCGATGTCGCGGTCGGCGGCGGCCGGTGGACCGCGGTGCACCACGCGTTCACCTCGCCCAACCCGGACTGGATCGACCGGTTCGAGGAGGACCCGGCCAACGCGCTGGCCTACGCCTACGACATCGTCTGCAACGGCAACGAGATCGGCGGCGGGTCCATCCGTATCCACCGGCCGGACGTGCAGCGGCGCGTGTTCGAGGTCATGGGCATCTCCGCCGAGGACGCCGACGAGAAGTTCGGCTTCCTGCTCGAGGCGTTCAAGTACGGCCCGCCCCCGCACGGCGGCATCGCGTTCGGCTGGGACCGCATCGTGATGCTGCTCGCCGGTGAGCCGTCGCTGCGCGAGGTCATCGCGTTCCCGAAGACCGGCGGCGGGTTCGACCCGCTGACCAACGCGCCCGCGCCGATCACTCCGGCGCAGCGCAAGGAGGCCGGCGTGGACGCGAAACCGGCAGCAGCCAAGGAGTAGCGGGTGCTGCACCTGCGGGCGATCTGCCCGCCGGGGACCACCGACGACGTGGTCGGCCTGCTCGCCGAACACCCGGGGACAGCGCATCTGGTCCGGTTGCACGGCGCGGCGATCATCCCGGCCGGCGACGTCGTCGAGGCCGACATCGCCCGCGAGGCGGCCGACGAGATCATCTCGGCGTTGTGCGGGCTTGGCCTCGACCGCTCCGGCGGCATCACGCTGGAGCAGATCGACACGGCCATCTCCGACGCGGCGGACCGGGCCGAGGAGGACGCACCGGGTGACCCGGCCGACGCCGTGGTGTGGGAGGAACTGCTCGCCCGCACCGGCGAGGAGTCGCGGCTCAACGTCACGTTCGTCGCGTTCCTGTCGATCGCCTGCCTGCTCGCGGCGGTCGGCGTGATCACCGACTCGCCGGTGACGATCGTCGGCGCGATGGTCGTCGGCCCGGAGTTCGGCCCGCTCGCGGCGATCGCGGTCGGGCTCGTGCGGCGGCGGTGGGACCTGTTGCGCCGGGCGGCCATCGCGCTCGCGGTCGGCTTCCCGGTCGCCATGGTGATCACCGCGCTGGGCACGGTCGCGGGCGGCGCGGCCGGCCTGTTCGACGCGAACGTGCTGGTGGCGACCAAGCACCAGGTGGACTTCGTGTACCAGGTGGGGCCGTGGTCGCTGATCGTCGCGCTGCTGGCCGGCGCGGCCGGGATGCTGTCGATGACCTCGGCCAAGTCCGCGGCGCTGGTCGGCGTGTTCATCTCGGTGACCACCGTGCCCGCCGCCGGGTACGCGAGCATCGCGGCGATCCTCGGCGAGTGGACGCGTTTCGCCCAGTCCGTGGGACAGCTCGCGGTCAACCTCGCGGGCATCGTCGCGGCCGCCGCCCTGGTGCTGGTGCTGCGCCGCGAGACGTGGACCTCGCGCGACGCCGGCCGGCCGTTGTCCACCGGTTGACGCTGGTCGGCGCGCGGTCGCAACACACTCGACATGCAGCCGTTCTCGTTATTTATCCCCGAAACGCTGGCTACTTGATCGATGGACATGACTACGGTCGGTGGTAGGAGCGGGGAGTAGGGTCTGAGGAGATGAGTGTGGAAACCGCCGCCGACCCACCGGCGCTAGGTGGCGAAGCGGATCCCGAGGTGTTGGCGACCGTAGTGGCGGCGGAGTCGGTGCTCAGCCGGCGATTCGGCGCCACGATCAAGCTGTCCGAACCCGAGGACCTCGGCGGCAGCGTGCGGTCGGTCGTGTTGCGGGTGCGGGTGGCGGCGAGCCCCTTCTCCCTGCCGCGCACGCTGGTGCTCAAGCGATACCTCGAACCGCTGGACCGGCACTGCGACAGCTTCGTCCGAGAGGCCGCGAGCTATCAGCTGTTCACCGCGCTCGCGTCCGAGGACCGCATGTGTCCAGAGCTCTTCGCGCACGGCGCGGAGAGCCGGCTCGTCGTGCTCGAGGACCTCGGCGGCGCGCCGACGCTCGCCGACAAGCTGCTCGGCGACGACGCGCGGGGCGCGGAGCGCGCCCTGCTGTCGTGGGCACGCTCGCTCGGCCGGTTGCACGCCACGACCGCCGGCCGGGAGGCCGACTTCGACGCGCTGGAGCGCCGGCTCACCCCGCCCAACCTGAAGGATCCGCTCACCGTCGACGGCGCGAAGGCGCTCGCCGAGCTGCCCGCACTGCTCGAGGCGGAGCTCGGCATCGAGACCCCGGCGGAGGCCATCGCGCACGCGGCGAGCAGCCGGCGGCTGATGGCGACCGGGCGGCACCGTGCGTTCAGCCCGTCGGACTCGTGTCCGGACAACAACCTGATCACGAACAGGGGAGTGCGGTTCCTCGACTTCGAGGGCGGCTGCGTGCGCAACGCGATCTTCGACGCGGCGTACCTGCGGGTGCCGTTCCCGTCGTGCTGGTGCCCGTTCGCGCTGCCCGCCGGGATGACCGCCGCGATGCTGGCCGGCTGGCGTGCCGAGGTGCGGGTCGTGTGGCCGGACCTCGACGACGACACGGTGCTGCTGCCGCGGCTGCTCGACGCGCAGCTGTTCTGGGTGTGGCTGACGACCTGGCAGTTCTTCTCCCGGCCCGACGCCGCGCAGTCCCACTCCTCGGCGCTGGCCGACACGCCGCCGGACACGGTCGTGCTCACCGAGCGGTGGCACCGGCTCGCCACGGACGCCGAGGCGACCGGGTTCGCCGGGATCGCCGCGCACGCAGCGCGGGTGAGCGAGGCGCTGCGGGCCCGGTTCGGCCGGAACGACGCGCTGGCGCTCTACCCGGCTTTCCGCTGATGCGCCAAACTGTCGGTGCCCGCGGATAGCCTGCGGCACATGGGATTCGACGAACGCCACCTGCGCCCCGCCGCGGTGGACGGCACGCCGCGCGTGGCGTTATCCGTGCCGCACAAGGGAATGGACGCGGTCTGGTCGGCCGCCCGTGATCAGTTGGCCTTGGCCCGTAGCTGCTCCTTGAAGGAGATCAGGGCCTCGCTGTCGGAAGGGGGATTGCGCACGTAGTTTTCGTTCCACTCGGCGATGCCAGGGCAGGTGCAGTCCGCCTCGATCGCCGCGCACGCCGCCTCGCGGTCGAACTCGGTGCGCCGCAACGTGATCGCGCCGTTCGCGAGCAGTGCCCACTGCGCGCCCGTCGTGCCGTAGGGCATGCCGACGCTGCCCGCGTTGACGATCGTGCGGCGGTCGACGAGGCGGTTGAACGGCATGTGGGTATGTCCGCACACGACCGTGCCCACCGTGGCGGGGACGCCGGCCAGCACCTCCGCCCAGCGCGGCAGGTCGCTGTCGACGAACACCATCTCCTCGTCGTCGCGCGGGGTGGCGTGGCAGAACAGCACGTCGCCGAGCCCGCGCACGTCGAGGGTGAGCGTCGCGGGCAGCCCGTCGAGCAGCTCGACCTGGTCGTCACGCAGCTCCGCGGCCGCCCACCCGCTGATCGGGTACTGCGCGGGCTTGGCATCCCGCGCCAGGTCGACGAGCTCGCGTTCGCAGTTGCCCTTGACCCAGCGCACGCGGTCGCCCATCGACTCGAGCAGGTCGAGGGTCGGCACGGGCTGCGGGCCGAGAGCGATGTCGCCGGTGAGCACGAGGACATCCGCGTCGCGCACGTCGGGTTCGGCCAGCACGGCCTCGAGGGCGGGCATGACGCCGTGGATGTCGGAGAGGACCGCGACCGTGTCAGGCATGCGGGCCAGCATTCGCCGCGCGGCGGCCGCGGGCCAGCGAGTTCGCTGCGGGCGGACGGCGTTCCGCGCAGAGCGATTCTGCGTCGGCCCGGGCCCGGCGATAGCGTGAAGTCATGAGCGACAAGGAGGTCGGAGAACTCGCCGCGATGGCGGATCTGGTGACGCCGATGGCGATCCGGGTGGCGGCGACGTTGCGCCTCGCGGACCGTCTGGACCGGCCACGCACCGCCGCGGAGGTGGCCGCGGACGCGGGCGCCGACCCGGACGCGCTGGAGCGGTTGATGCGCCACCTCGTCACGGCCGGCGTGCTGGACCGCGACGACGCCGGGCGGTTCACGCGGACCGGGCTGGGCGCCGCGCTGTGCGACGGGCACCCGGGCGGGCTGCGGGCCGACCTGGACATCGAGGGGCCGTTCGGGCGCGGCGACCTCTCGCTGGTGGCGTTGCTGCACAGCGTGCGCACGGGTGAGCCGGCCTTCCCGGTCCAGTACGGCGAGTCGTACTGGCGGGACCTCGCCGCGGACCCGGCCCGCGCGCAGGCGTTCGACGACGCGCGTGGCGGGGCGGTGCGCCTGGAGGCGCCGGCCATCGTGGCGGCCTACGACTGGGGTGCGCTCGGCGACGTCATGGACGTCGGCGGCGGCAACGGCGCGCTGCTGATCGCGCTGCTCTATGAGTTCCACGAGTTGCGTGGCACGGTGCTGGAGCTGCCCGGCCCGGCGGAGGCCGCGCGGAAGAAGCTCGCCGCCGCCGGTCTGGCCGGGCGCGGCGACGCGGTGGCGGGCGACTGCTTGGTGCACGTGCCGCCGGGGGCGGAGGGCTACCTCCTGTCCGCGGTGATCCACAACTGGGGCGACGAGCAGGCTCGTCGGCTGCTGGCCAACTGCGCCGAGGCGGCCGGCGAGGACGGCGCGGTGTTCGTCATCGAGCAGGTGGCGCAGCCCGCGCGCACGCAGGCGGATCTGCGCAACCTGGCGTGGTTCGGCGGAAAGGTGCGCGACGTCCCCGAGCTCACCGAGCTCGCCGCGAGCGCGGGACTGGCCGTAGCGGCCGTGCACACCGAGGACGAGATCGCGGTGCTGGAGCTGCGTGCGATCTAGACGGTATGGGTGACCGCTCGGTGGTGAGTGGTTGCGGGCCGGGGCCTCGCTCACAAGATTCGTGGGTTGCCGGGCAGGGGCTGCCTGCTCGGCCTATCCGGCATTTGTGGGAGGCCCCGGTGTTTGTTGAGCGTACGAGTGTGGGGCTGGATGTGCACGCGCGATCGGTTGCCGCGGCGGCGA
>Ga0307513_10012267_pt1 | contig 10592 bp, 9 predicted proteins | sample 15_EM_MG_FD_202174 | JGI IMG/M metagenome (GOLD analysis project Ga0307513, IMG submission 202174) | Populus trichocarpa ectomycorrhiza microbial communities from riparian zone in the Pacific Northwest, United States - 15_EM | ecosystem: Host-associated > Plants > Roots > Unclassified | place...
TGACTCACCACTCAAAACAAACGACGCCTCACTGCGTAATCGAGGGCGCCTAAGGGGGGATTGGTATGCGCCCAGGAAGCAAGGTTTCTTCGCGCGTGGCGACGCAGAGGTGTTGCAGCGCGAGGGCTATGGGTGTGGCCACAGCTTCGCAGGCGCAGACAGCCGATTTGGAAACCGACCAGAAGCGGCTGACCTATGGCCTGGCCGTTGGAACGCTGCGGAATGGCGCCTATGGCGCGCCGATGCCCTACGGGATCGATCTGCGCGCGTTCTGAGTGAGGCAAGTTAGCGGCGGCCACAGCGTGGCCGCAACTGCGCCGCCATGCGGGCGGCGGTGTGATTGGGAATGGTGCGATGAGCGTGGAAAAACATTCTATCGAAGCGTGGTTCGAACCGCCGACCAGCGACCTGTGGCTGATGGGACAGGCCGAACTGGAGGCCGAGCAACTCGCCATGATGGCCGCGCGGTTCGAGGAACTGCGGCCGAAGGTGGCGCAGTTGGACAAGCTGGCCGCCCTGCAGGGCGTGGACAGCATCTCCACCTTGAACGACGCCGCGCCGCTTCTGTTTCAACACACGGTCTACAAGTCCTACCCGATCTCCCTGCTCGAGAAGGGTCGCTTCGACCTGCTGACCCGCTGGCTGGGCGGTCTGACCGTCCACGACCTTTCGAAGGTCGACGTCGCCGGCTGCGACGGTTTTGACACCTGGTTCGACGCGCTGGAGGCGCAGACCCCCCTCCGGCCCAGTCACTCGACCGGCACCGGGGGAAAGCTGTCGATCATTCCGCGGGATCAGGCGGACGTGGCGCGGTTCGAGCAATACCATATCAAAGGCCTCGAGCCTTTTGGTGACGAGCCTGATCGGTTGGCGGGGCTGCGGGACGGAAACAAGCCGATCCCGATCGTCTATCCTTCCGATCGATATGGCCGGCACGTGGCCCAGAGGATGCTTGACGGTCTCGTCCGCAACCTCGGATCCGAGGAAACCACCTACGCGCTCTACAATGACTTCATGAGCGCCGACGTCGCTTCCCTTGCGGGCCGGGTTCGCGGCGCCAGCATGAATCAGGCCCTCGACAAGTTGGAGATCACGCCGGATCTGCTTCAGCGCTTCAAGGCCTCCCTGGAGCGCCAGGCGAGCCAGCCGAAGGACCAGGAGGCGTTCTTCGAGCGCATCCTTTCGGAGCTTCGCGGCCGGAAGGTCTATGCCCTTGGCAATGTGCCGCTGCTTTACAACTGGACGGTCATGGGGGAGGCCCGCGGCCTCGAAGGGATCTTCGCGCCCGAAAGCCTGGTGTCCACCGGCGGCGGCCTGAAAGGCTCGACGATCCCCGATGATTGGCAGGTGCGGGTCGAACGCTTCTTGGGCGTGAAGCTGCGGTTCGGCTATGGCATGTCCGAGCTGATCCCCGGCAACAGCATGTGCCCGCATGGCCACTATCACGCGTCGCCCTACGCTATTCCGTTCGTGCTCGACGCCGAGACCGGCGCCCCGCTGCCCCGAGAGGGTACGCAGACCGGCCGCTACGCCTTCTTCGACCTGCTGGCCGGATCGTACTGGGGCGGCTTCGTCACCGGCGACAAGGTGACCGCGACCTGGGACGGCTGCGCCTGCGGTCGCAAAGGGCTCTATTTCCACTCCCCGATCGAACGGTTCAGTGAACTCGAAGGAGGGGACGATAAGATCAGTTGCTCGGGATCCACCGATGCCCACGAGGAGGCAATGTCATGGCTAATGGCGCGCGCGGCGGAAGCCTCATGAGCACGGTCGATATCCCCCTGATCATCCGGGGGCAGGTCATTGAGACAGACCTTCAGCGTTTCGATGCGCGCGGGGGAGGCGTCGACTTTCGCGCCCCGGACCTGACCAAACACCTGTCGAAGCTGCCGACCTCGGCGCAATCGCTGATGGACCTTTACCGGATCAGCCTGGACGAGATCATCGACTTCATGGCCGAGGTCGGCGCGCGGCTGGACCTGGACACCAACCTCCACCTCCAGGCCGCCTTCGAGCTCAGTTCTCACACCTCGGGTATGACGGCGTCTATCCTGGAGACGCAGTACCGGAATTTCGCGAAGACGTTCACGCGAGAGACCATCGCCAATTTCGTCGAGACCCAAGTCGGGCGGAAGTACCTCGAAGGCTGGGTGCCGCACGACGTCGGGGAGGGCAAGGTCATGAACCTGCGCGCCTTCGGCGCCCGCGGAATCCACGTGATCGCCGGAAACTCACCGGGCGTGGCGTTCCTCACGGTCCTTCGCTCCGCGCTGACGCGCTCGGACACCATCATCAAACTGCCCTCCAACGATCCGATGACGGCCGTGGCGATCCTGCGCACGATGATCGACATCAACCCCAGCCATCCGGTCACACGGCACCTCAGCGCGGCCTATTGGAAGGGCGGAGACGAGCAGGTCGAATCCGCGCTGTACCAGCCGCGCAACATCGAAAAGATCGTCGCCTGGGGCGGCTTTGCGTCGATCACCCACATCACGCGCTATCTCCAGCCGGGCATCGACCTGATCACCCTCGATCCCAAGCACAGCGCTTCGATCATCGGCTCCGAGGCGCTGGCGGACGACGCGAGCATCGAGGAGGTGGCGGCGCGCGCCGCCGGGGATATCGGCAACCTCAATCAGGAACTCTGCGCCAACGCCCGTGTGCTCTACGTCGTCTGCGACGAGCACGATCCCAAGCAGATGGCGCAGCTGAACCGGCTGGGAGAACGGATCCTCGCCGCGATCCAGGCTCTGCCGCCAACGATCAGCACCCGGGCCAAGCGGGTGAATCCCGAACTTCAGGCGCAGTTGGCCGGCGTCGCGCTGCAGGACGATTTCTTCAAGCTGTACAGGATGCCGGACGAGGCTGCCGGCGCGGTGGTGGTGTCGCAATTCGACGAGGTCGTGGAGTTCTCGGACATCCTGGCCAACCGCACCGCCAACCTGGTGCCGGTGGCCACCATCGGCGACGCCTTGAACCGCATCAGCGCTGCGTCGCAGACCGTCGGCGTCTATCCGGACGCGCTCAAGGAGGACATCCGTGACGCCCTGGCGGTCCAGGGCGCGCAGCATATCGTCTCGCTCGGGAAGGTGACCCAGGTCGGTCTCATCGGCCCGCAAGACGGCCTCCAGGTCGAAGGGCGGATGCTCAAGTGGGTCCGCGACATGACCATCGGCTGAAGACGGCTGAACACGAGCGGGGACGAGCGGATCGACCCCCTCGTGATCACCGCCGGCCCGGCTGATCTCGCCGCACGGTCCATCAGGAGGCTCCACTTGAAAGTTCGTCCATTCCGGATCGCGGTTCCCGACGATGCGATCGCCGACCTGAAGGCCCGGCTCGCGAACACGCGCTGGCCCGATGAGCTGGAGGAGGCCGGGTGGGACTGGGGCGTCAGCCTCGCCTACATGCGCGACCTGGTCGACTACTGGGGCGGAGAATTCGACTGGCGAGCCCAGGAGCAGAGGCTCAACGCGTTTCCCCAGTTCATCGCCGAGGTCGACGGGCACGATATCCACTTCCTCCATGTGCGCGCGCCATCGGGAAACGGCATTCCCCTGGTGATCACCCACGGCTGGCCGGGAAGCTTTGTGGAGATGCTCCGGATCATACCGCTCCTGACCGAGGACGACGGATCGGGCGTGGTGTTCGATGTGATCGTGCCGTCCTTGCCCGGATACGGCTTCTCAGGACGCCCGCGGCGCGGTGGCGTGGGCCTGTTCGCCATCGCCGATCTCTGGGCGCAACTCATGAGCGGCCTCGGCTATGACCGCTTTGCGGTCCAAGGCGGCGACTGGGGCTCGGGCGTCTCGACGGCGATCGCTCTGCGGCATGCCGAGCGGCTGATCGCCATCCACCTGAACTTCTCATCGACGACCCTCGCCAAGCCTGAGGATCCGGACAACCCCCTGACCCAGGCGGAACTCGACTGGCTGGCCCAGATGGTGGCCTGGCGGCGCGACGGATCCGGCTACGCGGCGATCCAGGGAACCCGGCCCCAGACGCTGGCCTACGCCGTCAACGACTCGCCCGCGGGCCTGGCGGCCTGGATCGCGGACAAGTTCCACGCCTGGACCGATTGCGGCGGGCGGATCGAGAACGCGGTTTCGCGCGACGAGCTGCTCTGCAACATCTCGATCTACTGGTTCACCGGCACGGCGGCCTCGTCCTTCCGCCTGTACCGCGAGGCCACCCGCAATCCGCTGGCCATCCGGGCAGACGAGTTCATTACGGCGCCGGCGGCCTTCGCGCACTTCCCGGCCGAAATACCGACGCCCCCACGACGCTGGCTCGAGCGGACATTCACCGACCTTCGGCGCGACACTTCGATGCCGGCCGGGGGCCATTTCGCCGCGATGGAGCAGCCGGAGTTGCTCGCCGCGGACATCCGCGCCCTGTTCAGAGACCTGGCCTGAGGGCGACGGTCGGCGCGGCGGGCGTCGAGGCCAGAGGCGAGCCGTTGTGACCATCACCCGCGCTATCGACCCGGCGTTCGCAGCCAGGAGGTTGCTCGACAATCCGCAGGAGGCGCGTCTGGTCCGCCTCTCGGGATCGAACCTAGAAACCCACAGAGGATAAGGCAGAGGAGCGACCGATGACCGCTGAAACCGTTGGAAAACTCGGCGATTTCAACAACAAGAACGTGTTCGGATATTTCGAGCACACGATCGAGGCGTCTTACCCGACCAACCAGATGTTCGGCATGCGCATCGACGCGCTTTGCCCGAACGCGACCCTCCAGGACGAGGAGGGCAATCTGTGGAATGTCGTGCGCTACCACGATCACCAATCGAGCATCGGTCTGCTTTTGCGGACCAATGCGGATGGGGCGAAACTCTACGATCCGCACCCTGACGCCGCCCGGGCCTATGCCGGTCCGCTGACCAATCGCCGTGAAGCCGATGCGCATATCGCCGAGAGCATTCCGTTGATCCCGGGGCGCACGGCCGGAATTCCCGGCAAGCAGCCGTTCTACTATCGTCGGCAGGTGGATCAGATGGAGTGGCGCGAGGGGGAGCTGCTCTCGCTGACCGGGGTTTCCGTCTCACCGGGTATTTCCTGGTACTCGCCCAATTCGGAGGGCGGCTGGATGTTCACCTCCTACATCAGCCGCGTCGAAGGCACGGTCATGGGGCGCAAGTGCCACGGGTTTTCCGAGTACGCGACGCTCTGGACCGCCCCCGGCGTGAGCTGGGGCCGGACCTACCAGGAACGGGGCATGGTGTGGCTGATCCTCTGCAACGAGTACGAAGACGGCACGCGCGACCTCTGCCACATCGGCTACAACCGCGATGACTGCCAGTTCGCCTTCATGGGGACCGAGAAGGGCCCGCGCATGGTGACCCGGGACGTCAAGCTGCAGATCGAACTCGATGAAGGCCGCTATCCCAAGACCCTGCATTACGAAATCGGCGGCGAAAAATGGCGTTGGGATGGGGCCGCCCACGGCCACATGGGCCATCCGACGGCCGGCATCGAGCGGGGCCGGGAAGGGATCATGTGCCGGGTGGGCGAAACCCGAAAGGTGAAGCTGGCCTACGCGTGGGTGAACTTCTTCGCCGACGACCGGATTGATCCGCTTGTGATCAAGGGCGGTTAAGCGGCGGGTCCGGGCCTCCTCGCAACGACGGCCCGCCCGCCGCAAGCCGGGCGGGCCGCTTGCGGCGCCGGCCTGACCCACCTTTTGCGCAGCCCGGTTTGACCGCAGGCTTTCGTCCGGCGATCGCAGGACCGTCGGTCCGGATATTGTCGAACGGTTGTACGAATTATTTTGTCGTTGGAGGCGAAGCGGCTATTCGCAACGGTGTGTGAAGCCGCCGCCTGAGACCGGGCGGGTCTTGCCGTCGCATTTGAGGAGATCACCATGACCGCGCTCGCAGGGATCCGCGTCCTTGACTTTGGCCGTTACATCGCGGGCCCGTACTGCGCCGCCATGCTGGCGGACTTCGGGGCCGAGGTCATCCGCATCGAAAAGCGGGAAGGCAGCGAGGATCGCTACGTGGCGCCCGTCACGCCGGACGGCGAGGGCGCGCTCTTCATGCAGATGAACCGCAACAAGCGATCGCTCACCCTCGACCCCATGAGCGACGAAGGCCGCGAAGTGGTGCGCCGGCTGGTGCGGACCGCCGACGTCGTGATCGTCAACATGCCGCCGTCGGCGGTGACGGCCATGGGCCTCGACCACGAGACCCTGACCCAGCTCAAGCCCGACATCATTTCCGTCCACCTCTCGGCCTTCGGCGACGCCGGCCCCTGGCAGGAACGTCTGGGGTTCGACACCGTGGGGCAGACAATGTGCGGCTCCGTGCACATGACCGGCGAGCCTGACCAGCCCTATCGCGCGCAGATCGCCTGGGTGGACTTCGCCACCGCCCTGCATGCGGCCTACGGCGTGATGGTGGCCCTCTACTCACGCCGGGACACCGGCAAGGGCCAGAAGGTCACCGGCGCCCTGCTGGCCAGCGCCATCGCACTCAACAGCGCGGCCCTCATCGAACAGGCGATGATCGCGCCGAACCGCCTGGCGTCCGGCAATCGCGGCCAATCCTCCGGGCCGACGGACCTGTTCCGGACCCTCGACGGCTGGATCGTCTGCCACGTCATCGGCGCGCCGCTGTTCAAGCGATGGGCGCGGCTGATGGGCGACGCCGATGTCTGGCTGGCCGATCCCCGCTTCGTTGACGACGCCACGCGCGGCGAAAACAGCGAGGTCCTGACCGCCCGGATGGCGGAATGGTGCTCCGGCAAGACCCGCGAAGAGGCCCTCGACGCCCTTGCGGCCGCCAAGCTCCCGGCCGGCCCGGTGCTGACCCCGCAGGAGGCGCTCGACCACCCGCAAGTGAACGCGCTGGGCCTCCTGCAGCAGGTCGCCTATCCCGGCCATTCCAAGCCCATGCCGCTGGCGTCGATCCCGGTCTTCCTCAGCGGAACCCCTGGCACGATCCGCAGCGCCGCCCCGGTCCTGGGCCAGGACGCCGACCCGATCCTGGCCGAACTCGGTTACGATCCCGCCGCCATCGTCGCCCTGCGCGACGCGGGCATCGTTTAGGGGGCGACAGCTCGCCAGGGTCCGCGCCACCCGGCAGCGCCCTGCGGCAGGCCGCGCCTGACGCCGAACGCGTCGAGCCTCCGTCGCATGCCAGATGGATTCCGATGTATGGCCGGCCCGGCCGCGGAAAGCCGCGGTCGGGCGAGCACGCGGAGGCAGACCGGCATGAAACGGATGCAGATTTCAGGACCTGACGCTTCACCGGTCCGCACGGATGGCGCCGCCGCCGCGCAGGGCGCATGCAGGACGCTGATTGCGAAGCTTTGCGCGCCCATCCAGGAGGTTGTCGGCCCATGACCGCCATGACGCCGTTCTCGCCCAGTCGCCCCTTCGTCGTCGGGATCGGCGGCAGCGTCTCGCCGGGCTCGGCCACCGAGCAGGCCCTGGCCATCGCGTTGCGGGCCGCCGAGGCCGCCGGCGCGGAGACCCTGTTGATCGGCGGCGCCGCGCTCACCCGTCTTCCCCACTATCTGAGCCAGGACATCGCCCAGTGCCCTGAGGGGGCGCGGCTGGTCGACGCCATACGCCGGGCCGACGGCCTGATCATCGCCAGTCCGGGCTATCACGGCTCGATCTCGGGCCTGGTGAAGAACGCCCTCGACTATGCCGAGGAGACGGCGCGCGACGCTCGGGTCTATCTGGACGGCGTTCCGGTGGGGCTGATCGCCACCGCCTGCGGCTGGCAGGCCACCGGCGGCGCCCTGGCGGCGCTGCGATCCATCGTTCACGCCCTGCGCGGCTGGCCGACCCCGCTGGGCGCCGCCATCAACACCAGCGACGGCGTTTTCCAGAACGGGGAATGCAGCGACGCCCGCGCGCTCGACCAGCTCCAGACCGTCGGCCGGCAGGTGCACGCCTTCGCCGCCCACGGCCGCTGCGTCGCCGTCTAGGCCAGTCCGCGCGGTTTGACCGCCACCTGCTCGTAGATCTTCAGCTCCACGGTCACGTCGTACCAGGCCTTGAAGAAGCAGACGCAGAAGCCGGTGGTCCCGTGGCGGATCAGGCCGCGACGCAGGTAGAGGTTGGCGAACACCAGGGCCGGCCGCAGCAGCAGGCGGTAGAGCGAAATCCCGCGTCGCCCGGCCCGCACCCGCTCCTGGGCGTCGAGGCTGGTGTAGCGGTTGAACTTCTCGATGTGGTGATGGAGGTCGATGGAGCCGTCATGGCCCACCGTGCCGGGCAGCACCGTGGTCTTCTCCGGCGGCGCGGACGGCCGCTCGTGCACCAGCGTGTCGGTGATCGCATAGGCGGTGCGGTTGTAGAGGCGGGTGTGCGGTTTCTCGGTATCCACCGAGCGGCCCCAGAACACCCCCTGGCGGCGGATGGCGAAGGCGTCCTGCGCCGAGGCGCCGGCCTGGGTCAGCTGGACGATGGCCTGGGCCAGGACCGGGTCGACGCGCTCATCGGCGTCGATATAGAAGATCCAGTCGTGCAGCGCCTGGGCCGCGCCGAAATTCCGCTGCGCCGCATAGCCCGGCCAAGAATTGGCGACAACTCGCGCGCCAAATGTTTCGGCGACGGCGACAGTGCGGTCAGTACTACCTCCGTCAATTATAAGTATTTCTGCACTAAAGGGTTGTACCGACTGGATCGCCCCGGGAATCCGATGCTCTTCATTCTGAGCGATTATGACCGTCGAGATTTTAACCATGGCCACGGCGGGGATCCTGCTGGGATTGTTGACCTGTTAGAATCTCACGCATACTGGTGTCGACCCTTACGTCTCGTGTGAGCGGCTGCCCGTTTTTTCCGCGCAGGCGGCGGTGTCCGAGGCTCTCGGCGCCACCAGCCTGAACGATGCGGGCGAGCGGCCGTCGCCAGTTGGATACGCATACTACAGGGGCTGGCCAATGGCCTAAGCTCCCGTCCAAACGCTCTCGGCGCATCCATGGGGAGCCCGTTTTCCAATCAAGATCGTTCCGCTTCCCAGCACGCCGGCGTCCTGCAACGGTCGGTCCACGCGCCCGCCCGCCGAGCCCCGGCGCGCGCCGGGGCCGCGCGCGGGTCGGACGGCCCTGTGATCGAGATGCAGGCATCGCCGCGTGTTCTCTTCCTCGACCAGGCCGGGGAGCTCGGCGGCGCTGAGCTCTCGCTTCTGGATCTGGCCCGTCACCGGGTCGATCGCTGCAAGGTGCTGCTGTTCGCCGACGGGCCGTTCCGCGCGCGGCTGCAGACCGCTGGCGTCAAGGTGGAGATCGCTCACGGCGCCGAGGCGTTCATGCGGGTGGGCCGCAATTCGGGCTCCTGGCCGGCGCTGATGGCGGCGCCGCACCTGCTAGGCCTGGCGCTCCGCGTGGCGAGCGAGGCCCGGGGGTACGACGTGGTCTACGCCAACACCCAGAAGGCGTTCATGGTCGGCGCCCTGGCCGCGGCGATCGCCCGCAAGCCGATGGTCTGGCACCTGCGCGACATGCTGACAGCCAGCCATTTCAGCCCGGTGCTGCGGATGGCCGCGGTGGGCGTCGCCAACCGCATGGCGACCGGGGTGATCGCCAACTCCGAAGCGACGGCCAGGGCGTTCATCGCGGCCGGCGGCGCCGCCGCCAAGACCTCGGTGATCTATAACGGCGTCGACGTGGCGAGGTTCGACAAGGTGGACGGCGCGGCGGCGCGGCGCGCGCTGCGCGAGCAGCTGGGCTGCGGCGAGGCGCCGTTGGTGGGCCTGTTCGGCCGCTTCGCCCCGTGGAAGGGCCAGCACGTGGCGCTGGACGCCCTGAGCCGCCATCCCGACATCCATGTCCTGCTGGTCGGCGGCGCGCTGTTCGGCGAGGAGGCCTACGAGGCCCGGGTCCGCAAGGTCGTCGCCGACCGTGGCCTGGAGAAACGCGTGCACTTCCTGGGCTTCCGCGACGAGGTTCCGGACCTGATGAAGGCCGTGGACATCATCGTCCACGCCTCGATCGCGCCCGAGCCGTTCGGGCGGGTGATCGTCGAGGGCATGCTGGCGGGCAAGCCGGTGGTGGCCACCGCGGCGGGCGGCGCCCTGGAGATCGTCGAGGACGGCGTGACCGGCCTGCTGGTCCCCCCCGACGACGCCGCCGCCCTGGGCCGGGCGCTCGGGCGGCTGGTGGACGACCCGGCCTTCGCCGCCCGCCTGGGCCGCGACGGCCGCGCGGCGGCGATCGAGAAGTTTTCCCTTGGCGCCAACCTGGCGGCGGTGGATCGCGCGATCCGTGGTTTCGCGCCGGGAGCGGCCTGACATGCGCATGCTGCAGCTGGGCATGGGCTGGTTCCCGGAGCAGGGCGGCGGCCTGAATCGCTACTATTACGATCTGGTGCGGGCCCTGCCGGCGGCCGGCGTCGAGTGCGACGGCCTGGTGCTGGGCGAGGGCCTGGCCGAGCAGGAGACCGCCGGCCGGATCCGCACCTATGCCCGCTCGGAGGCTTCGATCCTGGCGCGCTGGTCCGCCGGCCGCAAGGCGGTGGCCCTGGCCGTCGTCGACCGCAGCTATGATGTCACCGCGGCCCACTTCGCCTACTACGCCCTGCCGGCGCTGGGCTCGCTGCGCAAGGCGCCGTTCGTGGTTCATTTCCACGGGCC
>Ga0307513_10012268_pt1 | contig 10591 bp, 7 predicted proteins | sample 15_EM_MG_FD_202174 | JGI IMG/M metagenome (GOLD analysis project Ga0307513, IMG submission 202174) | Populus trichocarpa ectomycorrhiza microbial communities from riparian zone in the Pacific Northwest, United States - 15_EM | ecosystem: Host-associated > Plants > Roots > Unclassified | place...
CCCGTCTTCGGTACCACACCGGCCCAGCCCAGTACCTCGCCAGCTGCGCCGCCGCGCCGATCGCGCCGGCCTGGTCGATGTGCTGGCGAGCTCGTTGCCTACGAGCAGCCCTGGCACCGCCAAGTTGCGCTCGAGCCAGGGGCGTCTCGGCCCGTCTTCGGTACCACACCGGCCCAGCCCAGTACCTCGCCAGCTGCGCCGCCGCGCCGATCGCGCCGGCCGGTCGATGTGTGGCGAGCTCGTTGCCTACGAGCAGCCCTGGCACCGCGCCGCGCCGCCAAGTTGCGCTCGAGCCAGGGGCGTCTCGGCCCGCCTTCGGTACCACACCGGCCCAGCCCAGTACCTCGCCAGCTGCGCCGCCGCGCCGATCGCGCCGGCCGGTCGATGTGTGGCGAGCTCGTCGCCTTACGAGCAGCCCGGCACCCCGCCGCGCCGCCAAGTTGCGCTCGAGCCAGGGGCGTCTCGGCCCGTCTTCGGTACCACACCGGCCCAGCCCAGTACCTGCGCCGACCGATAGCGCCGGCCTGGTCGATGTGCTGACCGAGCTCGTCGCCGACGAGCAGCCCGGCACCGCGCGCGCCGCCGGTTGCCCTCGAGCCCGAGCGGTACTGGGCTGGTGTGGTACTGCCGCGGGCCTGGGCCGGGGGCGGGATTGGCACTCGTCTTGGGATGCACTCTGCCGAAGATGCGAACTACGCCGGATTCGGTACCACACCGGTCCGGTACCACTGGAGTCCGGCATTTATCTTCCACCGTTAGAAAAATCTGGCCGAGCCGTCATTCCAGCATGAGTGTTTCGCGCGCCAGTGCACGCCAGCTATGGAGAATTCGCCCCTTACAGTCGAGTGGCCGCTCTACAGGTACTGGTGTGGTACTGGTGTGGTGCTTTGTTAAATAGGCAAGATCCCGGGATCTGCCCTCACGTAAGAACTTGCGGGGCCAATCCGGAGTCTGTATGTGAGTTTGTGAGGCCCATGCTCGAACCCCCCATGAGCACCGACGAAGTGAAGCGACTCACTGTGGACATGTCACCGGAGGAGCATCGCCAACTGAAGATCTCGGCGATTGGACGCGGGATGACGGTTCGCGAGCTGGTGTTGGGGGTGCTCAGGCGCGAAGGGGTGATTGGCGGTCAGCAGCAGCTAGGAGCGTTCGCGACGGATCCCTAGAAGCCGACAACAGCAGGGGCTCCGAAAACGCAAACCCCCCGAGGCTGGAACCTCGAGGGGAAGCGTCTGGGAAGCCCAGAGCGCCGAGGACGGCGCGACTCTTCTTGGCCGGGGAGTCGTGTCGAGACTAGCGAAGGGGGAGGGTCTTGTCAAAAGATCTGATCTCGTCGCGGGCTGACCTCGGCGCACGTGAACACGTGCGCGATGACAGCGACAACGAACCCTCATAGCGCCTCGAAACCGAGGAGCAGCACAGGGCTGTACGCCTTGGCGAAGCAGCTCTACGCCCTGATCAGCTCGGGGGACGACGGCCTTGCCTTCGCAGTGGACGCCGGCGGGCCTGCGCTGATCGAACGCCGGGCGGACGGGTCGGTGCGGCTGCTTCAGGTCGGGTACGAGAAGTGGCAGCGCGCGAAGGAGCGGCGCGCGAAGGAGCGGCACAGCGATCTCGAGGAACCGGGCCCGCTGCCCGGAGTACCACTGCAGGTGCCGGGCGCGAGCCTGCTGCCCATGGACCAGGACCGCAAGTTCATGGTCCAGGACCGCAAGTTCAACCCGTGGGTGTTGGTGAAGCACCTGCTGGGCTCGTACTCGGTGGCGCCGGCTTCCAACGGCTGGGTGGCGTGGGTGTGCATCGACATCGACGCGCACATGCGCGCGGGGGAGTCCGAGCTCGATGCGCGGCGGCGGGCGAAGCGGGTGCTGGGCGAGGTGTGGCGGGCGCTGGGCTGCTCGGCGACGCGTCACCCGCCGCTGTTTCGCTCACCGGGCGGTGGCTATCACCTGTACCTGCCGCTGACGCGGGGCGAGGCATCGGTGAACGCCGAGCACACGTGGCCTGCGCGCATCGTGCGTGCGTGGATGGAGTGGCACCTGGTCCAGGCCGGGCTCGAGCTCGGGCTCGGGACGATCGAGGTCTATCCCTGCGGGCGGTCCCTGCGGGCGCCGTGCGGGCGGGGGATGGTGCTGCTCCAGGCGACCCAGCCGGATGACCCGAGCGCGCTGGGCCTTCAGCCGTGGCCGGGCACCGCGACAGTGCACGTCGACTGGGGCGGCGAGGCTGACGAGCTGACGAGCTGGTCGAGGCGTGTGGAGCCGACCGTGCTCTCGTTCATCGAGCAGTTCGAGGCGCAGCGCCGGACCCCTGCCGACTGGCTCGGCCGTCCGGAGGCTGCCTGGGATCCGCGCTGGGCGTGCCTCGGCTGGCGAGCTGGCGAGGACATCCCGCGTTGGGGGGAGATCTTCGCGGGTGAAAAAAATTCGGAGGCGCCGATCCCGGGACAAGACCGCGGATCCCAGGAATCAGACGATGTTTTAGGCGGCCCTAGGGCCGGGGTTCCCCAGGTGGCTGGGCGAAAGGGTAGGGCAGGGCGAGCACGCCGGAGGGGATCTGCTGCTCCGACCGACGGTAATCCTTTACCCCCCTCCGCAGGGACCGTTGATCCAGCAGGGGCCTCCGCGGGCGGGAAGCTGGTACGCGGTCGGGCCTTCATGGAGAAGGTCGGGAGGCTATTGTTCCAAGGAGTCACCGAGGCGAGCACTCGCTACGACGCGGTGCTCACCCTGACGTTCTACTGGGGGGCGACGTGCGGGCTCTCGACGGAAGAGACCCTGGGGCGGCTCGAAGCGTGGTGCTCGGCGTTCGCACACCAGGGGTCAGGGCTCGCGGACCGGCCGCGGACGCTGCTGCGCACGTGCTTGCGCGAGGCGCGGCACTACCTGGAGCGCAAAGCCTCGAAGTGGCGGTTTCGTGCGCGTGGCGGTCACGGCGGTGGGCTGGGAACGCTGCGGCCGGCGGATCAGGCGGTGATAGCCGCGGTCGATCCGCGGGTCTCGAGCGAGGTGGGGACGTTGCTGGCGTGGCTGGCAGGGCGCGCGGACAAGCGTGGCTGCGTGGCGGAGCCCGTGCAGGTCTCACACGGGCTGATCGAGCGGCTGTGCGGCGACCGGCGGATCGATATCGACGGCGACGGCGTGCGGCATCGCGCGGCGACGGTGGCGCTCACCGAGCTGGAGCGGATCGGCGTGCTGACGATGGCGCGCAACTACACCGTCGGGAAGCGCGGGCGCGTCTGGTCCTGCTGGTATCAGTTCGGCTCGGGCGAGATCCCTCGCCATGGCGCGTTGTCGGCGGCGAAGTGGGAGCAGCTCGAGCCGTACCGCGCCGCGCCGCTGGTGCCGACGCCGGCGCAGCTCGAGGTCGTGCGGAGCACGCCGGAGGGGGCGCCGAGCGCGCCGGTGGTCGATGTGCGGGTACTCGGCGAGTGCGTGGTGCCTGGGATTGGCCTGCTTCGCGCGCTCTCGGCCGGCGTGCGGGGGCTCGCGCGCACGCTGTTCGTGGCGGCGTCTGGCGTCGAGCGGCCGACCGCGGCGCCCGCGGCGCTCGCGCCCTGGTTCGAGCGGCAATACCAGATGCGCCCACTGACACCGGGGCGGCTCAGGGGCGCGACCGCGGCGACGGTGCTGGCGGAGCGCCAGACGCTATCTCGCGCCGAGCTGCTCGACGTGGGCGGCGGCGGGCGAGATGGCGCGCGAGCCACTGCAGCGCCAGACTCGACCGTGGCGGCGTCCAGCCAGGGCGCCGCGAGGGCTGCCGTTGTGTCGACGGGGGGCGCTCCTGCAGCGCCGGTGCGGGTGCGGGGCTCGAACAACCTGCCGAGCAGCGGCGGCACTGTCGTGCCGCTTGTCAGCGCGACGTCGTCGAGCGGCTCGAGCGGCTCGGTGTCGGGGCCGAGCTCGCCCAGGGTTGCGCCCCCTTCATCGGCGGCGAGGCCGGCGCCGAGCTCGCCGGCCTCGCGGATAACCGACGCCGCGCCGGCGGAACGTGCAGGCCATGAGGAGGCGTGCGGAGAGGGCGCCCGGGGCGCACTCTCGGAGTCCGCATTGCGGGCCGAGCTCGCCGAGCTGACCGATCCCGCGTTCGCTGCGGCCTGCGATGCCGAGCTCCTCGAGAGCTTGTGTAGCGCGTTGCGCTCGTTCCGAGGACGTGGGCGCGGCTCGTAGCCGTGGCGGGTCTGCGAGCTCGCGGCGCCGCGCCCGGGTCGTACGACCCACGTGGTAACGAGCCGCGAGCTCGCGCGTCCAGCCGACCTCAGTGCGCGCGGTCCTGGTTGTCGAGGTCGTGCTCGCATCGCCGAGCTCGCGGTCGCCCAGCGCACCGGCGACCGCGGCGCGTAGAGCTGACCGATCCTGCGCTCGTGCCTTTCCTCGCCGACAATTGCCGTTCGCGATCTGCCACGCGTGCCCCGTCGACGGTGCGGACCTGCAAACCTGCAAACTTGGCGAGGTCCCGACGGGGGTTGTTCTGCGACGTTCCGCGTGTTCCGCGGCGAACGGCCGCAGGGTCGGTGCTGCTTTCGGAGGCAACTCGAGGCGCTCACGTGACGATCTAGGTGCCGCGAAAAAAGGCAGGTGTAGTGTGCCGCGACGTGAAGCTCGTGCGATCGATCCTGAAGTCAAGGCCGCGATCGACGCGCTCGATCCGGCCGCCTTGCGGCGGCTGAGCCAGTTCGCGCGGCGCGGTGTTGCGCAGCTCGCGCTCGTAGGCGAGTCGGTGGCGTCCGACGAGCACGTGCAGGTGGTGCACGACGCGATCGCCGACACCCTGTCGCTCGTCGTGCGCTGGAACCGACAGAGCGCGATGGAGACGCACCTCTACAACGTCATCTTGCGCCGGATCTCGAACGGCCTGCGTCGCGCGCCGAAGCGGGTGGGGGTGTCGCTCGAAGCGCTCGACGAGGACGAGGACGCGAAGCGGGACCGCAGTGGTGAACCGGAGGCATCGCTGGGACGGGCGCAGGCGACGCAGCAGCTCTATCAGGTGGCGCGTGCGCGTGCTTCGGGAGACCCCGAGGTGTTGTCGATGCTGGACGCGTACGCCGCGGGGGTGTCGGAGCGGCGCGCGGTGATGGCGTGGACGGGTATGACGTTGCCGGAGGTGGTGAACGCGCGGCGTCGACTGGACCGGTTGCTGGCGGGGCTGCCGGCTGAACTGCGTTTTGCCGCACTGGCCGCGATGCGAGAAATAGACATTATGCAAGTTGGCGGAATGATGGATAAAACAAATATCTAAACAAATATCTCAACAATTATTCCGAGAAATATAATCGTGATTGTTTGCGTCAAAGCGCCTGTCGGGGCCTCGAAAAAAAAGCGCTGAATTCGCGCGCATTTGTAAAATAGTCGAGGGGCCGACGGATCGAATTGAGTTCTGAAAAGGATCTAGTAAGTGAGGCACAAGAGAAGGGCGGGAGATGTCAGAGCTCGCATTCGACGAAGACGGTCAGCGCTTTCCGGTTCCGGCCACGGTGGTGCGGTGGCGGGTCCGGCGGTTCAATAACCCCGGGCGGCCGGGCGGCGCGCAGGTGGTGTACGGCGACGACGGCCTGCCGCTGTTTCTGGACGTGAACGCCAGCCCGGAGGAGTTCCGCGAGGCGGTGGGCCATCGGCCCGGCCGCTATCGGCTCGACGGCCTCGACGCGCAGGGTCGCGTCGTGGACGGCGTGCCGCCGGCATACCTGATGATCAACGGCGCGGCGTTTTCCTCGACGGAGGGCGTGGGCGGGCACGGTGGAGGCAGCGGGCACGGTGGAGGCGGCGGGCACGGTGGGGGCGGGTACAACGCGCCGCCGCCGACGAGCTCCTCGCTCGAATACGCGGTGGTGGAGCTCGCGCGCGCCAACCGCGACGCGCTGACGACGATGACGGACCGGTTCAGCGGCGTGTGCGACGCGCTGGCGACCGTGGTGCGCGCGGTCGACGGCGCGGGGCTGCCGCGGCGTGCGCCCCTGGGGCCGCTGTTGGTCGACACGGTCGAGGATGACGACGACGGTGACGGCGACGACGGCGAGCGCAACGCGGCGCCGCCGGCGCCACAAGCGACGTTCGCGACGCTGATCGGCCAGGTCGTGCAGATGGTGCAGGCGTTCACACAGATGAACGGCAAGGGCCCGGCCCAACTCGGTGCGGTGGTGGGCCAGGTCGTCGAGACGGCGAAGGTCGTGGAGGCGGTCGCGACGACCCCGAGCGAACCGGACGCGGTCGACGAGAGCGTCGACGCGGACGCGCCGACGCCGATCGTGCAGGGTGCGCAGGTGGCCAATGACGCGCAGGCCATCCCTGTGCAGCGGCCGGCCGCGAAGCCGCGGGCGACGCGCGCGCCGGCTGGCACGGCGCCGACGGGCACGGCGCCGACGAGTAGCTCGGCGAGCGCGTTGGCGACCGACGCGCCGGCCGCGGACCCAGCGGTGCAGTTTGGGCAGATCATGGCCGCGCTGACACCCGAGGAGCAGACCCAGGCTTTGGCGGCGGCATACGGGTGATCCAATCGCGGCAGGATCGAGATCCAGCCACCGTGACGCATCAGCCAGGCTGCGGCGGCGGGATACTGATCCAGCACGGCGCAGCGGCCACGTCGTAGGCGAGCCGGTTGCCGGCAGCAGGAGAACTGCCACCCGCTCGGCGCGACAGGCTCGCGCGAAGCGACGCGAGCCTGGACTCAGATCATCGGCGCGCGAGAGGCGGCGCGGGTCTTGGCGACGTGCTGGCGCCAGCTCGGGCCGGTGATGTCGACGCGGATGGCGTGCATCGCGAGGCGGTCGAGGATCGCGGCGGTCAGCGTGACGTCGCCGAGGTAGCGGCCCCAGTCGCTGAGCGCGATATTCGAGGTGACGGCGGTGGACACGTGGCCGTGCCTGCGATCGAGCAGGTTGTAGAGCGTATGCGCGGCGGTGGGCTCATCGACGCGCTGCTTGACCTGGCCCAGGCCCACGTCGTCGATGATCAAGAATGCCGGACGCGCCCAGCCCTTGAGGCGGCGAGCGTAGGTGCCGTCGGCGAGGCCAGCGTGAAGGTCGTCGACGAGGTCGACGCAGCGCGCGTAGCGCATCTGGATCCCCTGCTCGCACGCATGCAAGCCGAACGCCTTGAGGATATGGCTCTTGCCGGTGCCGTTGCTACCAGTGACCACGAGGTCGTCGTGGCGGCGCACGAAGTCGAGGCGTGCGAGCTCGAGCACGAGGGCCTTGTCGAGGGTGGGCTGGAAGTCCCAGTCGAATGCCACGAGCGACTTGCGCTCGACAAGCCCGCTGGTGTCGATGCGCCGGATGATGCGCTGTTCGAGCTTGTGAGCTGCCTCGAGGCTGAGGATGTGCTCGATGAGCGCGGTGGTGCCGGGGCGCTCGTGGGCGGCCCACGCGAGTAGCTCATCAAGCTGGTCGAGCGTGCGGGTCAGGCCGAGGAAGTCGAGGTGTCGTCGCAGCCGGGCGACGACGGGGTCATCGTCGCTGGGTCCGCGGTCTCGCTGCTTGGGTTTGGCTGGGTCGCTTCGCTTGGGCATGCTGGGATCTCCTCGGTGCGTGACCGCGACGCGGTGGTGAGAGGGAGGCGGTCGTACTCGGTGAGGTCGCGCGGCACTGTGCGCACGTGACCGAACGCTTCTTCGAGCCGTCGTGCGGTGTCCTCGGCGACATACTCGTCGAGCGTGCGCGGCATGGCGCGCGCGGCGAGGATGCGCTCGACGGTAGCGTGGTCGCGTGCGCCGAACGCCGCGGCGTGGCCGAGCGCGCGATCGATCTCGTCGGTGGCGTAGCGCTCGCGCAGGAGCAAGATCTGGCGGGCCTGCGCGCTCCAGACGCGCGGCGGTCCGAGGCTCATCAGGCGAAAGAACTCGGTGGCGTGCTCGCCCATGTTGTCGAACGCGATGTGGAGCTGGTCGAGGTCGACAGGACTGCGTCGCTGCGGCGCGGGGTGGAGCCGGGCCGGGTCGAGCTTGAGGCCGGCACCGCGCGGACCGAGCTCGTGGCGCGCGACGCACCGCAGGTCGGCGGCGTACACGAACAGCTCGCGCTGCGTGATGCGCACGGGCAAGATGTCAGTGACATGGTCATAGGGAACGGCGTAGTGATTGCCGGCCCAGGCGACGAAGCCGTCGATGCCGCATACGCGGTAGACCACGCGCGCGGTGTCGTACGGACGCCTCGGCAGCGAGACCAGGTGGTCACGCTCCTCGGCGAAACGGTCGAGCGCGGTGCGCTTGTTGAGCCTGCGGTGGTCGACGATGTGCTCGAGCCAGTGCGCGAGCTGCGCACGCATATCGTCGAGGTCGCGAAACTCGCGACCGTTGAGAAATGATCGTTCGACCTCCCAGAACGAGCGCTCGGTCCTCGGCTTGTCGTTGGGGTGGCCGCGCCGAACGGCCAGCGGCCGGAACTCGTAGTGACTCGAGAACGCGAGGAATCGTGGATTGTAGATTGGCTGATTGCACTCCCAGCGCAGCACGACTGGCTTCTGGCTGTCGTACTTGCACTCGTGCGCCAAGCCGTCGAATCGCGCGAACGCGTGGTCGTGGCCGTCCATCAGCGCGTGCAGGTCATTGGACTCGTAGAGCCCGAAGTACTTCCGCTTGCTGACGACGAGCACGTACGACAGGGCCTGGATGATCGCGGTCTTGCCGGTGGTGAACTTGATCTCGTAGGGCGACCAGTCGCTCTCGGCCATCTCGCCGGGCCCGTAGTCGGGGGTGGTCAGGCTCGGTGTCGGCTTCGGCGGTGGGCGCATCGAGCGCACATGCCGCTTCACCCCGGTGTAGCCACCCTCGAAGCCCTCGCCGCGCAGGGTCTCGAACACGCGTTGCGCGGTGATGTCGAGGTACTTCGCCATCAGCGCGGCGACCCGCGGTCGCCAGGCGTCGATCTTCGAAGCACGCGGCGCGCGCGTCGGGTGCGGCGCGATCGCCACATGCTCGGTCTCGCGGTCGTGCGCGTGCGCCGCGAGCAGCGTGCGCACGGTATTGCGGCTGATGCCGAGCGCGCGGGAGATCGCGCGCCGCGAGTCGCCTTGCTTCGCGAGCAGCGCGACCTGATGCGCGAGCTCCTCGCGGCTGCGCCACGTCGAGGTCATGCCGCCTCCGCCTGGCGCGTGACCGCAGCGATGACACCGTCGAGCGCACGCAGCACGGGCGACAAGCGCGCGAGCTCGTCGCGCAGCAGCTCGGCCGCCGCCGGCGCGAACACCTCGAGCGGCGTCGCCAACAGACGCGCCTCCAGCCTGGCTGCGATGTCGCGCACGCGCACGATGTCGCCGCTGATCCAGTCGGCCTCGCCGCGCACCGCGCGGGACGGACGCGGCACCGACGGCGGGGTGATCGCGGGCCCGTCGAGCCGGTGCACGAGCAGCGCCTCGCGCGCGGCTGGGTCCGTCAGCCCGAGGGCGTCGTCGACCAGCGATTCGGTCTGCCGGAACGTGAGGCCGCGACGTACCACCACCGCGCTCGCTGCCTGCTGGTTGCCACGTGGCAACCGGCTCACCGCGACCGCCGCGCGCGCCGCGATCAGCCCGAGCCGCACGTCGGTCTGCACGAGCGGATCGAGCGCCTCGACCAGCATCAGCCGGCGCCAGACCCAGCTCCGGTGTCGCTGCATCCGTCGCGCGATCTCAGGCTGCGGCAGCCGATCCTCGCGGTAGAGCGAGCGCACCAGCCACGCCTCCTCGAGCTCGGTCAGCCCGCGCCGATCGTGCAGCTCGCGCAGTCGTAGCTTCGCGTCGACCGCGCCCACGTCGTCGATCCGCGCGACCAGCGTCGCCCAGCCCAGGGCGCGCGCCGCGTGCACCCGCTTGAACCCGTCGATGATCTGAAGCCCGTCGCGCTCGCTGAACAGCGTCACCGCGGCGAGCTGCCCGTACCGCTCGAGCGAGCGGCGCACTGCAGAGATCGCCTCGGCCTCGCACAGGCGCAGCGCGGACAGGCGCTCGCCCAGCGCCGCGATCTCGACCATGCGCGTGGCGGCGTGGAGCTCGTGCATGGCCGCACTTCAAGCACCGCCTGGGGTGCCCGGTCCAGGCTCATGCGTGACACCACTGCCACGATCGCAGCCGATTCCCTTATCGTGGTAGGCACTTGCGAGCCGAGGGTCAGGCGTGACAGCGGACGCGGCGTTACCAAAATTTCGTGCCGTAACGTCGCATCGCGCCTCGCAAATCGCGCGTCAGGGTGGCGCGTGACCGAGCCAGCGCTCGATCCACGATTTCGCCCATTTCCTCCTGTGATGGCGATGGTTTGCGAGCCGAGGGTGGCGCGTGACATCCGGACGCCGCCGCGCGCCGATCGCGGCTCGCACGCTGCCGATCGCATTCACCGGCGAGCACCTCGCCGCGGTCACGTCGGCGTCGAGCGCGTGCGAGCTTTCGATCGCGCAGCGCTCGGCACGTCGCGCTGCACACGCACTGCGTCGCGAGCGCCGACGCCGCCACCACGAACGTCTTCCGGCATTCGGTACATCGGCGGCGCATCTCCGGAGCGTGCGCCGCTGCCGGCGTATGGCCGCAGGTGGATCACGATCCCGCCGCCGCCGCCGCCCTGATCACGCGGCGCGGTGGATCTCTATCCCGCCGCGAAGTGGATCCCGTTTAGGCCGCCGCTGAAG
>Ga0307513_10012269_pt1 | contig 10590 bp, 6 predicted proteins | sample 15_EM_MG_FD_202174 | JGI IMG/M metagenome (GOLD analysis project Ga0307513, IMG submission 202174) | Populus trichocarpa ectomycorrhiza microbial communities from riparian zone in the Pacific Northwest, United States - 15_EM | ecosystem: Host-associated > Plants > Roots > Unclassified | place...
TCCAGATCACTGCAAGTGGTATCAAAGCCCCTCATTTTTGGATTGGTGAAATGACCCTTGAAACTCAATCCCAAGACCTTAAAAGATTAGATGATTCTCTTGAATCTGTTACAAAAGTATGAGCACACGGTGAAGATACTGGATTTCTATAATAAAAAAACTAGAGAATACCAAATTTAATAAAGAAGCTAGGCTAGGTGAGTTGAAGGATCTCATTAGTGGTCTTTCCTACCAACACACATTGATCCTACAAACCCTACATCAAAATATTGATGAGTCTAGTTCCATTAGGGCAAAAACACTACAAGTCACACAAGCCTAAAAGAAATTTATCCAGTTTTGATGGTGAGGATGTACACAAATAGTTGTATAAATATAACTAATACTTTGATATGGAAGAGATCCATTATTTTGAGAAATTTAAGTTTACTTCCTATTATCTCGATGATAGAGTCTTATATTGGCATCAAAACTACACTAAAAGCTTGCGAGATCAAGAGATAACATATGAGGAATATGTGGAAGCCCTATGTGTTAGGTTTGGGTGTTAGAAGGACTCATTAGAGGAGCTAATAAATCTGAGACTATAAATCCCCGGTAAAAAAATAAAAACTCTCGCGTTTAAAATATAGAAAGAATTTAAATAAAATAATAATAAAATATAGGAGGAATATAAGATGAAAAAAATGGAAAGCATAAAATTTTATTCGTTGTATTCATCCAAACAAATTAATTGGAACCTGTATATGGAAATTAGGAACCATGGTTTAAAATTTTAAATTATAGTGGAATTATAACATAAATAAAATAATTGAATGATAATTGGGAGAGAAAAAATAGTTTTCTTATACATTTAGGTTGGAATAAAGTTATCAATAAGTTAAAAAAAAAGAAGAAATCTAATAGTCACCGGGTTAAATATAGAAAGAACACGTAACTAAAGAATGAGGGTATTTTTGGAAATGGAGCAAAAAATTCTCTTTTTTCTCTCATTGAAAACTCATTGACCAGCACATACAGAGAAATGAAGTAAGCTTTGAGTTTTTATCCTCTTTTTTTTTTTCATTTGAATTGGGTTTCTTTTCTTGTTCCCTTATAAAACCAAGTGTGTGGGATAGTTTTCAGGAGAGAGAAAGTGAAGAACTAGTGAGAGAAGTAAGGGAAAGTGAAGGAGGAGGGAGAATTGAAGGAGAAACTTGCTAGAAAAGTATTTATGGAGGTTCAAAACTCTTAGGGTAAGATACTATACCCCTCTAATTTTAGTAATTTTATGTATGAGCTTCTAAGGAAAGGAAGTTATGAATTTCTATTTTAGGGTTTTTGAAAAATTTTGGGAAAAATGGTAAAGTAATTGTAAATTGTTAAATGGAGGTATAAGATGAGCCTAACTAGTGGAAATATGAAAGTAAACTCAATAAAACCCTAGGAAAAATAAAGCCTATAGGGTCGCCCATAATAGATAAAAGAAAAATGGGAAAGGGTTGAACTATTTGAATAATGTGCAATTGTTAGAATTAACTAGTAGTTCTGTGTGTGAAATGGTGTTTTGGAGAAAAATTATGGGTAAGGAATACATAAGTACTGATTAAATGTAATGTTATGCTATATACTGGTTATGTGCTGGATAAGTGCTAAATAGGTGCAACGTGTATGCGTGATAGGTGTTGATTAGATGTAATGCATGTGCTGAATAAATACTGGTTGAATGTAATGTATGTGCTAGATAAGTGTCGGTTATATGTAATTTGTTGGATATATGTGCTAGTTTAAATTGAATTTTTTCAAGGGTGTGTATAGAATATGATGGATATTATGTTGTATTTCTATTTTTTATTTTATATATATATATATATATATATATATATATATATATATATATATGAGGAAATGATTGTAAAAGAATGAATGAAATGAGTGTCTATATTGTTGAATAAATGTTATATGTAAGGAGTATAAGAAATAAAAGAGAATGGGTAATGTAGTGTAAGGAAAATTGATAGTATGACATATAGTGATATCTTAAATTTAGGAAATTATTTGAATATCAATAGGAATGTGAAATCAAAGTGTGTTGATAGTATTATGAAAAAAATAAATTTAAGAGCACAAAAGAGATTAATATAGATGTAAATTACATGTTAATGTTTGTGGTAGCAATATATGTAAACGGTCAAGATGTGCTTAATAAAATTAAATACTCAAAAATTGAATTGGTGAGATTTTGATAAGGATGTTTCTTATGAATAAAAGGCACATTGGAGGCGGGACTTGACATGATCAAAAGATTGATGTCTTATCCCAAGTGTAAAAGTGTCGAAGTAATAAATAACCCGGTAAGACCGGGGTCGAACCATAGGGAGGTGAACTATATAAAATTATAAACAATAAATGAAAGGAGTTGAAGAGAACTTTTAAAATGTGATATTGATGTAAGGATTAAATAAGGATAAAACAATTGTCAATGTTAGAGGATCCACTAATGGTATTTTAAATAAGTATAGTATACACTTTTTTTATTACTCAACTGGAAACCACACACAAAGGAGGTTCCAATCAGATTATAAATTATTAACATGATTAAATTACTTATCTTATTTGAGTAATGCCAATACTTGTAAATATGATCAGGTATTCATGGTGATAACTTATGTTAACAACAAATCAAGTTCCTTTCATAGCACAAGTGTCAGTTATACCATACAGTAGGCTATGAAAGTGTCAAGTATTTGTTATACCAAGGTTGTACAACACAAATCTAGATTAACCATTTAACAAGCAAGTTATTAAGAGTGAGTAAGATAATAAATACAAAACATGTTAGTATCAAATATTAAAGTCCATGTTGAGTTTATATCATACTTATTCTTACACCATTAATGTACCCTTTTCACATTGACAAAATTAACTTAGCTAAACATTGTGAAGAAGAGAAACATAAATAAACTAGATAAGGACATAGTTATGAACAAAAACATAAACAAGAGATTAATGAAAGCAAAACTTAAACATTACAAAAATACAAAGAAACAAAGCAAGAATATGATCTTGATCTAAAAACCAAGATGTCTAAATGTATGGCAAATGCCTCTTTTTATAGGCTAAAATTCAGAACTATTGATTAGATGACTAATTATTGAGTGGGTGGCCACCTCTTGACTTGGTGACAACCATTATCTTTTTGTTTGAACAAAACATCATTGTTAACGTCAGAATTTGAATAGATAGTCTTCATGAAAGTTTTGGGCATTTGTCTCATCTTTCCAACAAAACAAGAATGAGCTCATTTGAACTTCTAGAACTCGAGATATGGGCTAAACACTGAACAGTGTCTGGGCTACAAGACAAATTCCGACTTTTCTTTTGTTGCTACAATTTGAACTTGAAAATGACCGTTTTGAACCTTGGACTCCAATGAAAATTTTAGGCCTATATCTTAGCTTTCCATCCATATAAACCAGACCTAAATCCATGTTCTACAACTTTAGTTATGATCCAATAACCGAATGATGTTCCAATTTGAATTGAACCAACATCTCTTCTTTAAGCTTAGCCCTCGTTTTGTCTTCTCAATTTCAATAATTAAACACATCAATCAATCCTTTAAATTATGAGATATGCCTACATTCAAATGAACATTTACCATAAATTAAAAATATCTCATGTTATAGACTTATTATATAAAACATGCTTAAGTTAGGGAATTTAATGATACTTTAAGTGCAATATGATGATATAAAACTTTAATGAAAATGCACTTTTAAGTACTAATCAGGACCTACTATAGAGGGGGCACGTTTGAATGGTGGTTCAGATAGGTAACAGATACCTTAACTGTTGATTTTATAAATTCATAATTGTACTAACTATGTCTTTAAGTGTTTATTGATATACTCGAATATGAGAATTATAAATGTATAAGTGGTTTTAGTGTGTCAGCTATAGGAGCGAGGGCTAACGAATATAACGTAAGGAAGATTATACATTCTTAAGTTAACCTAGGTTTAAGCTATTAGCTAGACGCAGGAGCAAGAGCTGTTATTAAACATAATGCGAGCCATTGCTACTCAATTGTTTAGCTTGCCCCAAGAGTGGAGGATTGAGGGTCATTGTTATATAAATTATCTAGTTGGCCACATGAGTAGGAGGTAATATTTTGGGCTATGAGAGAGCTGGTTGTAAATGCGGGGGCTATCATTATGCAAAATTGGTTTGGTCGGCAGTATGAATAGGGGCAAGGATTATATTGAGGACATTGGTTCAGGAAAATAAGATAGTTTGTATATGTATTTATTTTATGGTCTACCATTAAGTATAAATATAATTAATGGTATAATTGACATTATTTTTAAATATGTATTTCAGGTTCTTCTTATCATCCACCCTAGAAGTGATTGTTAGTTTTCGTATATAAATTTTATGTTAGGTAATGTTTTGTAATTTTTCAAACACGATATGTAATTAATCTTATATATGTTTTAAGATGTATTACTAGTTATTGTAAATAAATAGTTAGTTTGGATAGTTATGGTTTTAGATATATGTTACTTTAAAATGGTTGTAATTAGAAGTAATGTAGTTAGTTTAAAATTCATGTAATCTACTAGTATATTCATGTTTGAACCCATGCATCCGATAATCATATGATTAATGTGAAATTAATTTTTAAGGAAGGATGGAATGGTTAGTTAAGGCCATGAATGATTTTATTTATGATAGTTGACATATGTTGAGATGAAAATGTGGAATATTTTTGTTGTGATAGGATATGAAAATTTTAGGGAGAGCTTTCTTATAGAGAAACTCTATTGAAACTTCGTTAAAAAATGGAAAATCTTCTCTTTGATAAATTTAGAATCTATTTAATTGAATGTTGCTCAAGAGTAAGGTATCACCCTACATTTTGCAAAATATGATGATTTTAAAGTGTGTGTGTGTGTGTGTATTTGATATACCATGAGTTTATATTTAATATTGATTAAGAAAACTTGGGGTGTTACAGAGATAACTTAGAAGTCTTGAGATCTATATATAAGACTTTGATATTTTATAAAACATGACTGAAATCAATGAAAAATAGGCCATCATGTTCTTCATTAGAGGATTAGAAGTGAGATAAAAAATTTAGTCAAGATATTTGAATAAAAAAACCCTAAAACAAGCCTACAACCTTGCTCATCTACAGGACAACACACTATTTTATAGACGATCATACACAATAACCAAATTAAATAGTCCACACAAACCACCCTACAGACTACCCAAACAAAACTTTATCCTTTCTAAAATCACTTTAGAAGCGTAAACCCACTAAACAATCACACACTAACACATAAAACCTACCAAATCATTAAAAACCAGGGAGTTAGAGAAAATAAGGGTCAAGAGCCTATGTTTCTAGTGTGATGACATGTTTATACCTGGATATAAATGTAAGAACAAGAAACTATATTCATTATGCATAGTGGAATATGAGGAAGATAATAAAAAATGTGAGAATGTTAAGGAAGAAGCTAATTCAGAGACAATCATACCTCTCATTTCCCCTTAATACCGTGGAAGGTACAATGAGGTACCATATCTTGAGGGTCATTGGTAGAAGGAGTAAACACTTAGTCTTTATCTTGATTGACTTAGGTAGTACCTATAATTTCTTAAGCACAAAATCATCCAAGAAGTTACAATGTGACTTTAAAATTTATTAAGCCTTTAACAATTGAGTAAACAAATGGTAGAACTATGTATTGTATTGCAATATGTTAGAACTTTAAGTGGAAAATATAAAGGGTAGATTTTATGGTTGATGTTTTTGTTATTGATCTAAACAACTATGACATGATACTTGGTATTCAATGACTAGTTATGCTAGAAAACGTAGTATCAGATTATAAAGAGTTGTGGATGTATTTTACTTGGCCAGGTCAAGAAGTAGTGCTTACCAGGGATAGGACTACCAAACTACAGATTATTATGTTTAAACAATTGAATGGCTTATTAGATAATCCATCAGAACTTATAGAGGTGAGCTTGTGTAGTTTGATTATTTTAGAGGAAGCTGATAATATGACGTGTTCTATGTTGTCCACCCTACCTCCTATTGAGGAAAAAAATACTGCTTTAAAGGAGTTATTGAAATACTACTAAGAGGTGTTTAAGGAGCCAGAAGGGTTACCTTAAATCAGAGACCATGATCACACCATAACACACAAAAAGAGCTCAAGATGTTAACTTAAGACCATATAGGTAATCTGGAACATGAAAGAATATGGTGGAGAAATGGTTAATGAAATGATGGAATCAAGGGTAATTCAGCCAAACAACAACCTATTTGCTTCTTTAATTACTCTAATTAAGAATAAAGATGGTTCATGAAAGCTTTGTATAGACTATAAAGCCCTTAATAAGCTGACAATTAAGGATAAATTTCCTATACCCTTAGTGGATGAGCTATTAGAAGAATTGGTTGGTGTAACAATATTCTTTAAGGTGGATTTGAGGTTTGGATACCATCAAATTAAAATGGCAAGGCAAGATATTTTTAAAACATTATTCAGAACTAACAATGAACGCTATGAATTCCTTGTGATGCCTTTTAGGCTAACTAATACCCCAGCTACATTTCTAAGATTGATAAAGAAACCTCGACCTAGAAATAACTATGTACCTAAAAACCAAAAGTATTGGAAATTAAACTTGGATTTGTTGATTATAGAGCATAAAGAACCCAAAGTATGTGAAGATGTCACAAGCTCAATTATACGTTGATAAATCAAACTTGTTTTTTGTCCTAACAAAGAGAAAAATATTGCATCATGAAAAACACAAGTTTATTCAAAACATCATAGCTGCTGGATTTTGCAGCAAAGAAAATAATATACATTCCTCCTAAATAAGCCTAATAGATCATAGACTCAAGGCCCAAAATAAAGCCCAACAAAAACTAAATTCCAAAACACTAGATAAACCCTTAAACAATAACTAATAGGCTGCCATGAATCTAAAGTTAAAGTAAAAGTTCAAATTGAAACTAAACAAGCATTTAATAATGAAAATAACACAAACTCAAATAATAAATATAGTTCTTCATCAAACAAGCTTAAATAGCCCCAAAAAACAAAGTAATGTGCCATTAAATACCACCAGCCCCTTATTTTCTTGTGTAATTAGGATAAATAAGAAATCTTTATAAGAAAAGAATTTTAAAACATTAAGGACTCTTTGCCACACTTGAAAACTATGTTATTGCCCATTAAAGATCTTTATAGAACTAAAAACATAAAAAAATAAGTTGTTGAACACCATTGTATCATTAAGAGAAGAATCCTTTCTAAATATGAAGCCTATAAGTTAAACAACAACAAATAAAATCTATATTCCATGTGTTAACCTATATCATAAGACCTTCTCGAGATCCAATTGATCTAAAATTTTAACCCAATGTAGAAAAATATATTTTGAAACTCCTAGTAAAATTATAGCTTGATCCAATTATCGGATTAAGATTTATGTTTAATAGCATAAGGCAGACAATAAGCATAACTACATTTAAATCTAAATTTTCTTGCTCAACCTTTTCTTGGATCATATCATTCCATGTCTCTTCAAGATGATTTATCCTTTAATCTTCAATAAGTATAATGGATGTTTCATAGGCCACTTGTATAAGCCTTCAAAGCTTTTTTCTTGCCAACACTCAAACTCCAATAACTTTGTATAAAAATAACAACTCTTTTTTTCCATCTTTTCATCATTTTAGCATTGTTGCTCCCCTCTCTCTCTCTATGAAGCTTTCCATTTATAGAATAGTTCTTTAAACTTATCAAATTCTTGCCTCAAAACCCCAAACATATAGGATATCTCTTTGCTTTCTTGAGCGAGAACCCTTCTCCATTTCCTCTTTGTTGGTGAGTACAAGACACTAATTGAAAAATGAGATGAAAGACAAGTAAGATATGATATTAAAACACTATGGAATAGAATTTATGACCCAAGTTCTCAAATTTGAATTGATTTTAATGAGACCATACTTAAAAACTTTAATTCACTTTATTACCCAAATGAATCAACCCATATAAACTAGAACTGCGATTTGATTGTTTATTTTTTTTATTTGACTCTAAGAGGATAAATTGCTCCGAAATAAAAGCTTTTTTTTTATATAATAAAAGACCCAATAACAAAAACTAGAAAATAGAAAGAAAAAGAAAACTGAAACCATAAGCGCATGACACCAAGAAACTTGAGTTGAAGCAAAGAAGAAGAGAAACTAAAAGAATTGACACAAAATTAAAATAAAACACAAAGAAATAAAGGGTATAACCTAATTTTTAGAGCCTACCACTGATACCAACTGATTTGAACCTTATAGATATAATGATCTAGAAACCCACGGCGAAGTAGATAAACAACCCAAGAAAGCTAAAATTCAGGTTTGGATAGAAACCTTAACCCAAAGATAACCATGTATATAAGAACAAAAAATATTGAAATTAGACCCATTAATTATAGAGAATTAAGAACATGAAGTATGTGAAGATGCCATAAGGTCAATTATACCTTGATAAATTAAACTTTTTTTTTCATCCCAACAAAGAGAAAAGTGTTGCATAATGGAAAATACAAGTTTATTCAAAACATCATGGCTCCTAGATTATACAACAAAGAAAATAATATACATTCCTTCTAAATAACCCTAATAGATTATAGACCCAAGGCCTAAAACAAAGCCTAACAAAAACTAAAGCCCAAAACACATAATAAACCTAAACAATGACTAATAATAAGCTGTGATGAACTCAAGTTAAAGTAAAAGTCCTAACTGAAAATAAAACAAGTCTTTAATAATGAAAATAACATAAAACCCAAATAATAAATATAGTTCTTCATGAAATAAGTTTAAATATCCCCAAACAAAGAAAATAATATGTCATTAAATACCACCAACTTTTCTCTTCTTGTGTAGTTAGGATAAATAAGGAATCATTGTAAGAAAAAAGATTTTGAAACATTAAGGAATTCTTACCACACTTGGAAACTATGTAGATGACAATTAAATATCCTTGTAGAAATAGAAAACTATGTAGCTGACAATTAAAGATCCTTGTAAAATTAGGAAACTTCAAAACATAAGTTGTTGAATATCTTTGTATCATTAGGAAAAGAATCTTCTCAAAATAGCAAGTCCACAAGTCAAACGACAACAAAAAATAAAATTTATATTGCATCTGTTGATTTATATCAAAAGATCTTTCTAAACTCTGATTGACCTAAAATTTTATTCCAATGTAGAACAATATGTTTGAAAACTTATGGTAAAATTTCAGCCCGACCTAATAGTCAGATTAAGAGTTATGTATAATAGCATAAAAATGAATAGTAAACTCAATTACGCTTGAATCTAAATTTCATTGTTCAATCTTTTTTTGGGTCTTATCAATTGGTCTAAACCTCAAAATGTTAAACATTTGCATGGATTTCTTGGCCTTATTGGTTACTACAAGAGATTTTTCAAGGGGAGTGGGTTGACTTAAACAAGGTGTTTGTTATAGAAATAGATGTTTAAAGTAGTGGAATTGGGCAATATTAATGTAGAAGGACATCCCCTAGCTTACATTAGCAAATCTCTAGGTCTAAAACAACAAATCTTGTCTATATACAATGACATGATAGCCATACTTCATATAGTGACATTACCTATAAGGCAAGCATTTCAAGGTTTGAATAATGTCAACATGAAATATATAATAGAGCAAAAAATAACTTTCTTATCTTAGCACTTATGGTTAGCTAAACTTTTAGGGTTTGATTTCGAGATTAAATATAAAAAAGACAAAGATAACTTTGCAGCTGATGCCTTATCTAGGAGCATTAAGAGAGAATTGTTTGTTGTGGCAGTATCTTCAATCTTTACTACCCTAATAGGCCACATTAAAGCATCATGAGAGAAAGATAGTACTATACAAAGATTATAAATGATATAGTTAGGGATCCCAACTCTCACCCTCACCCTTACTATAAGAAGATGAATGGTCAACTAAATAAAAATAGTAATGGTTGATTATGACTATGAAAAAAATTTTATTGAATTAATATTGTGTTTATTTAATTATTTATGATTCAAGGTAATTTTTTTTAATGGAGTATTATTTTGAATATAATATCTTAATTGAAATAAAGCATGCATCGTTGTCATGCAAAGAGAGTGTTTTCGTCTCTTTCTTCTTGCTAATTTTGTGATTGAAACCTTGTTTGAATGGCATATGAAAAATAATTAATTTGAATATACAAGATGAGATCAGTTAAGCATCAAATTAAGTTGTTGAGTTCATCATGTTGCTCATCATGTGATAAACTTGCTATCGAACAATTGAAGGTAAAAATTTCTTCAAGTTGGAATATAACTGAGTACCAAGATTTGATCGTGGCCTGTGAGTCAGCTGATGAAGTGAAGCATCCCTAGAGTAATATTCGTTAGAGAGTTCGGCCATAATTGGCCATTGCTATACTTATTCCACTTTTCCAATAATTTGATGGCATAAATATGGTCATGTTATATGCTCATGTGCTGTTCCAAAGCATTGGTTATAAAGATAA
>Ga0307513_10012270_pt1 | contig 10589 bp, 12 predicted proteins | sample 15_EM_MG_FD_202174 | JGI IMG/M metagenome (GOLD analysis project Ga0307513, IMG submission 202174) | Populus trichocarpa ectomycorrhiza microbial communities from riparian zone in the Pacific Northwest, United States - 15_EM | ecosystem: Host-associated > Plants > Roots > Unclassified | place...
GATCCGGATCGCCTGTCCAGCGGTTGGCGTCGTCGCCATTGCGTGCGTATTTGTTCCCAGACGTCGCGTCGGACCCATGAATGCCGGCATCGTCTTCGCACTCGAGCGGCGAGCCTGAGTTCGTCGTGTTCAGATTTCGCCACTGCACCTGATTGACGTTCCATTGCGCCAGTCGTCCAGTCCAAAGTCCGCCGAGTCCTGTGATGCTCTGAACCGCAGAATCGCACGCGTTCGTTGCGATTGGGATTCGAGACGCCGAGTTACACGTTGGCGGAGCGCCCGCACCTTTGCGCCAATAGACAGCCGACGTATCGCAGCTTCCGCTATATGTCTTTGTCGAGTCATAGGGCATTTTTCCATCTGCGACGATGCTATCCATGCTGCCCGATGTGTCGATGAGCAGAAGAATGTTAGGCCGGATACCTTGCGCGGCTGATTGATTAACAAAGATTTCCGTGTCGTCCGCGAGCGCTGGCGCCGCTGCGAACAATGTGACGCCCGCGGACGCGAGAGCAATCTGCAATCGATTGAGACGCGAAAACATGCAGACCACCTTCCTACGGAGCGCTCGCAACAATGCGGGAAAGCTCTTTCGATTCTTTCAGATAGAAAACAACCAACATGGCGGTCGGCCGAATGGCGAGGCGACGCTTGAATTCCGGTAGTGACACGGGCTCCTTGCCCACGAAATATCCCGTTCTCGCCGAGGCCGGCAGCGAAAGCGGTTTGCAACCGCTGCACGGCGTGACAATCAATGTGCTCGACGGCCCCGAGGGCAGCACCGTGGCATCCGCTCGAGTCTCCACGGCCAGCTCAATCGCTTTGAGTTGCGCGACGGCTTGGCAAGACAAAGCGATGGTGAGTGCCGCAATCGAAGTGCGGCCGAGGCACAACCACGCCAATCGAGCTGATTTGGAGCTTTGAATCACAGCCCGCCACCCAGTTGATTGAAGTTGCCGTCGTTGCCGCGACCGCCACCGGCGGCTACGACGAACATGCCTTGAACCTGCCGATCGCTCGCGTTGCGCGCCGATTTGCCGGTGCTCTCGATCACATAGTGCAAACCGACAAACTTGTCCGCGCTCGATTGGGGGAGACCGACTTCCTCGCCGATGTAGCGAGTCTCTGTCGAGTACGTGTCCGTGGTGGAACCGTCGACATGCGTCTCGGCAATTATTGTTGGCGCTGCGTTCGGTACGGTAGGAACCGTAGCAATCTTGCCGATGGCTCGCTCGATGCCGGCACTTGAGGCTTGCGTGGCGTTCTTTCGATACTGTTCGTTACCGGCCATCACGAGCTCGGTTGTCGCCGTTGTCATGCCAGTGAGCGCAAGCAACGTGAGCACCAGTAACAACAGCAGGCCAATGACGAGCGCGGCGCCACGTTGTTTGACAGTAGAGGGTCGACTTGTCATGACTGAGCTCCTGCGGACGGATCGAAATCGAAAGCGCTCAAAGCGTTCGTGCGTTTCGTAACGTGACGGTTCGAGACATCAAGATGCGTCGGTAGTGCTGCTCTTCGCCTGTGGGCGTAAACATGACGTCGGCGTATTTGTATGGGCCCTTGTCCACAATAGCGGGCTCCCGCTGATCGCTACGTACGCGTACCCAAAAGCGCACGGAGACCACTTGATAGCGGCTGAGCTCATCGAAATCCGGATTGACGTAGCGAGTGGCGCGGCCATCCGCTTCTGGAATGCCGTCACCGTTAACGTCCACACCAGCGTCGATCACGCCATCTCTGTTGTAGTCACCGGTGTCGATACCAAACTGCACTTGGAAATCTTCGACGCCTTGCATGACTTCGTCTTCATCGAACACTGGAGCACCGGCCCGTTCGCTCAGCGTTTTCACGCGTAGCGCAGGAAACCCCGGTCTCTCAACGGAGTCTTTGGCGACGTAGTACGCCCGCACGGCAAGATCGTGCACACGATTGTCTTCGTCCGTTATGCCGGGAGCACGACCGTCTGCGAACAAAAGATGAGAGCTGCGACTGCTGAGACGCGATGCATACACCTGGATTCGCCCAGCGCGAGGCAGAGTCGGTTGCGGGTCCGCATGCCTGACGGTAAGTGTATCCGTATCAGCTAGTGCGCCGGAACCATACGGGTCGCATTCCGACGAGGGGCTTGGCCCGAGAGTGAACGTGTCATTCGACCCTTGCACGGTCGTGAGCACATCGACCGCGAAATTCGTTCCGCATGCATGCGCGCCTGAGGGGAGATTCACGGCAGCAGGTTGCGCCCCGCCGGTGATGACCGCCGTCTGCCGCATTCGATTCGCTGTCGCGATAACGAGCCCTGCGTCGCCACCGCGAACCAATCTCACCGCATCCGGCAAATTCGTAAAACCATAGAAGCCCGCGAGCTCCAGATCTGGCTCGATGACGGAAATGACATAGCGGCCTTCCTCTTGCAGCCGAGCGATGGCTTCGCTGACCCGATAGGTGGACCGGCTTTGCGAATACACATAGACAGCGCCGACGATCAGCGCCGAGCCGAGCGCGAGCGCCACCATCAGCTCGACGAGACTTAGTCCCGCGCTGAGCTTTCGCAAACGCGCCTGATAGGAACGCGCATCGAAGATCATGGCAACGCTGCTCGCGGAATCAGCGCGACATCGGACTGGTAGGAATACTCCGTCGCATGGGTGTTGCCCGAGCGACCCTCGTTAGGTTCGCGCCAAGCGACTCGTATTCGATAGTGCTCCGGTTGACCCTCGGCATTGGGCGCAATGTAATGCACTTCGGCTTTGGCCGGGCCATCTTGAAATGCCGGTAGCGTCTTCTGCACGGCCTTTTGCCAGCGAGCGAGATCGTCTTCCGCAAGCTCGTCAACCTTGCAATTGATGCCGTCGCTCGATTCATCATCCGGCGCGCAGCTCCGAACGGAGGGCGCGCCACCATACTCATCCGTGTCGTAAGCCTGTTGAGCATTCGCGTTGGCGCGAACTCGATCGGCCATATCGCTAACGAGATTGACAGCCTGTGTCCTAAGAATCGCCGTGCGACTGCTGCGCACGCTTTGCACGAATAGCACAGCGATGCCGAGCATACCTACCGACAGGACGACGAGAGCCACCAACACCTCGACGAGACTCATTCCGCCCTGATGGGAACTCGACCGGCGCCCGCCGCAAACTTTGTTCAGCGTGCGCATGCGATGCCCCATTCATCGATGCGCCTCTTGTCACGAACGATCTCGAGTCGACCGGTTTTCGACACCAACACCCCGCGCGCGGCAGAGAGGTTCGAGCCGTTAAGAATGGTCGTTCCCCACTTGGGATCGCAAAACAGTACATGCGTCGCTTCCGGGGGGCCGGCGACCACGCGAGCAAATCCATTCGCTCCGAACGAGACGCAATTGCCGTCTGAGTTTGCGATGAGGGTTCCATCCAGAGGCGCATCGGCACGCAGCACTTTTTCACTGGTGGATCGGGCGCAATCGCCATCAATGTCCACGAATACGATGTAGCCGGAGAACGAGGCGCCGCCGCATGCCGGTTCGCCATCTCGAGGTGCGGAGCTTGCGCAGATGGAAACGGACGTCTGCCGTTTGATGGCTTCAGTGCGAGCGAGTTGACCCGCCACGAGCAAGTCGTTCGCTGCTCCGGTCAATCGGGCGTTGCGCCGAAACTCGCCGAACGAGGGTGCGCCGAGGCCGAGGATAATGCCGGCGATCAGCAGCACGATGAGCAGCTCGAAGATCGTGAAACCCGCATCGCGCGGACGCACTGCCGAAAGCGACCGATGTTTTCGGCGCCCATCGTATTTCTTGTTATCGGCCCGGCCGACGGCGGTCGCGCTCCCCATAACGCCGCACTATAGAGTTGCGACGGGTTCGATTGAACAGAATCCGATGTCCGGCAATTTTCTCGCGACAGGCGGCGCGCAGAGTGCAAAGCATGCTGCATGTGCGCCAAACATCGGGAAAAATAGCTTGCGGCTAAGCTCGTCGCATGGCGGGGGTGAGGACAAACGCCATAATTCACCGGCGAGGAAATTCGATCGGCTCGTCTGCTCATGGCGCGCATTCCTCAGTGTGCGCATCCGCTACGCGTGGTCGGCCTGTCTGACTCACGACGACTTTGCGCGCCGAGATCGGCGGCCGGCGTGAACATAAGACGAATGTGCCCGAAGTACCCGCGCGAGAGGTTGGCCAGAAGGTAAGCAGCGCCCGCGAGCCATGAATCGCAACGTTTTCAGGAAGATCGGCCCGACGGAGCGGCAGATCGGAGTTTCTGGCTTCGCCGACAGCTCTTGAGCGCGCGCTTTCTAAAACTAACCAGCCTTTGGCGGATTCGACGCTCGCACTGTCCGCGCACTGCTGCCCATTTGCCGATAAGCAAATGATCGTTGGCGTATTTCTCAAGATGGCCGCGCTCCGAGCGAAATGGAGCGCGCCAAGCAATTGATTCACCGACGCCGTGAGGGCCGCCTCGCGCTGCGATAGAGCGAAGCTCGGTGCCGTCGCCGCGATGAGCGCACAAGCTACGGCCAGCACCGTAAGTACCTCTAGCAGCGAGAATCCTTTCCATTGGCGCGGCGACATGGGTAAACCGTTCAGGGTTCAAAGTGGGCCGTAGCTTGGATTGGTCCGGCGCCGCCGCGCGAGCGGTCAATCGATCGTGTTCGCTGAGATTCTAGAAGTCCGGCGCGCCGTGGCTATAATCGGGCTCATGCCTACTCGCGAACCCGTTGTTGAGACCGCTGCGGACTGCGCACAACGCCTGATTCATTTCGGGATACGTCCTACCGCGCAGCGTGTGCAGATCGCATCACTTTTGCTGGCGTTCCCGCAGCATCTATCGGCGGAGCAGATTCTCGCGAGCTTGCGCAGCTCCGGCGCGCGAGTGTCGAAGGCGACCGTGTACAACACGCTGAATCTCTTTGCGGCTCGCGGCCTGATTCGCCAGCTTTCCGTGGACGACACGAGAGCTTGGTTCGATTCGAATGTCGCTCCGCATTACCATTTTCATGACGTAGAAAGCGGCGCGCTCATCGACGTGCCCGTGCCCGAAGTCGAGTTCAGCCGCCTCCCACCGACACCTCCCGGTATGCGTGTGGACGGGATTGACCTGGTCATTCGTCTGCGCAAAAAAGCGTCGAACGATTAGCGTAAGCGTTACTTTCTTGAGGACCGGACAGCTCTCTTCGGCAAAGACGTGCTCCCTTGCATTTTCCATTGCCCGTCATTGCCCGGTTTCTGTAAGATTCGCGCCCTTGTTGTCCGGCCGGCTTAGCTCAGCTGGTAGAGCACATCATTCGTAATGATGGGGTCGGGGGTTCGACTCCCTCAGCCGGCACCATGATTTGTAAGGGTTTTGAGCACGCGGCATGTTGAGCGCCGCGATCGCTGCCTCGCGTTTGTACCCACTGCATTCGCCCATGGAAGTGTCGGACGCGCGGAGCTGCGCCTGTGACCACGCCGATCGCCATTGAGCGCCGCCGGCTGAATTGGCAACAGTCACCGAGACAATCTCCCGTCCTTCGCACCGTCCAATGTCTAAATAACGGATTGAAATTCTCGCCACAACGCGAGTGCGGGCGTCGAAGCTGACGCAGGGGAAACGAAGGCACGGGTGGGACAGATCGCGAGCAGACGAGCGAGACACGCCGGACATTGGGGTCATGGCGCAAGAGATGCGGATCGCAACCGAGGGTAATATCGCGGCGTGGACACCATCGATTGGCTGCTCGATTCGGACCCAGCAATAAGCTGGCAGGCGATGCGAGATCTAGCGGACGCCTCCCCGGCGGCGGTCGCCGCGGAACGCGCCCGCGTCGCGCGCGAAGGGATCGGCGCCGAAATTCTTGCCCGTCAGGGGTCGGCGGACGGCTCGTGGCACCGAACCGACGCTCCCGTCTGGTTGCCAACCCTCTACACGTTGCTTCTCCTGCGCGCGACCGGCGTCGACCGCGCCGAACCGGCCGTCGACTCGGCGATGGCACGCCTCGAGGCGGGTTTCCGATGGGACAAGGAGTTCGGCGAGAAGCCGTTTTTCGAGGGGGAGGTGGAGCCGTGCATCAACGGGGGCACGCTCGCGCTTGGCGCCTACTTCGGGCGCCCGACGGAGAGCCTCGCGCGCCGTCTCGTCGGCGAGCAGCTCGACGATGGCGGTTGGAACTGCGAAGCGCCGAAGAGCTCGCGCTCGTCGTTTCACACCACGATCTGTGTGCTGGAGGGGCTGCTCGAGTACGAGCGTGCCGTTGGGTCCGCGCCGGAGATCGCGGCGGCCAGACGGCGAGGCGAGGAGTACTTGCTCAAGCGAAGTCTCTTTCGACGGTGCTCGACCGGTGAGGTCGCGAATCCAGCGTTCCTGAAGTTCGCGTACCCGCCTCGCTATCACTACGACGTCCTCCGCGCGCTCGACTACCTCAGGGACGCCGGTGCCCAGCCCGACGCGCGCATCGGGGATGCCTTGCATGTCGTCGAGAGCAGGCAGCAGGCCGACGGTCGATGGCTCCTCGATTGCGCGCACGACGAGGCGCTCGCCTTCCCGTTCCGCGAGTCAGTGGGTGAGCCGAGTCGGTGGATCACGCTCCGAGCGCTGCGTGTGCTCCGGTGGTACGAGCGACGACGGCTCGAGCCGACGAGCCCTCCATAGGCCAAACGGTTAGCAGCGCTTCGGCACTGCATTCCGTTCAGGTCAGAAGGGGGTACGCCTTTTAGAATTTATCGACTGCCGCTAAGGCAGGTTGCGGAAGCGCTATACGTCGAGCACTTCTGGGACCGTTGGAATGGCCGCTGACTTACAGGCAAAGAGCTCGCGAGCACGACAAAGAATGCTCAAGAGCCTCATCTTCCGGTTGACAGGGCGTGATCAGACTAAAATGCCAAACCACACCTTGTTCCACATCGACCCGTTGCTCCACATTGAGCCGAATTTTTCGATGAGCTCATGAACTACGGGCACGTAAAGATACGCAAGCCACACAAACAGCATCGTAAAGGCCAGCCAGAACAGTCCATCGAGCGCAGCAAGCCATGCATGGGGGCGCGCTCCGTAGGCGTAAGTAGCTCGGCGAGCCGCTTTGATCGGCCCGGTAGTCATGGCGTATATGGCGATGAGGATCAGCAGTCCTGCCCAAAGCGGAATGCCCGTCGGCAGCGACCAGCCCAGTACCGCACCGGTGCTCGCCATGGAAATGAAGGCGAAGATGAATACGACAAATAGTGCTGCACTCACCAGGCCAAATATCGGCGAGAGGAGTCCGGTTACGACATGCGCGGTGTACCCCGGGACCGCGATAGCCTGCTCAGAAGCTGCGTGCGTGTGACGGCGCCTTTCTTGTCGGTGTTTGTGCACTTGCCGACTGTGCTTGCGCGCTTCACGGTTGTCCGAAAAATCGGCGTACTTTTTTTTTACCTGATCGATGAGCTCCTGGGCGTTGAATGGCAGGCCGCGCGCTGCTGCACGCTCCTCTGTCGTGTTCGCATGTGGGATGACGATCATCATCACCAGATAGGCGAGAGCCCACAGCCCGTAGGTGAGAAATGCGAGCACCACGAAAATCACACGCACCAGTGTTACATCGATACCGAAATACGCTGCAAAGCCATTGCAGACACCGCTCATCATCGCGCCTTCCCGAATCTGATAGAGGCGTTTGGGCGCAGTCTCCGGCTCCGGCGCGCTGTCTTTACTCTCCGCGCCGGGTGCGGCTTCCGGCGCGGCGCCCGAGCTCGAAGCATCGTGAACAGGGCCCATTTCAGCGAGAATCCGCTCGACTTCAGCTGATGTGACGACATTCTTGTGCGCTCCGAGGAACTGGTCGCACTTCTCACCGATGGCCTGCTCCAGATCGCCGAGGATCTCCACCCGGTCCGGGTTCTCGCGCAGTTGCGTTTCAGCGCGATCCAGATACGCACGCAGCGCGTGGTAGCCAGCTTCTTCGAGCTGGTATGCATTGCCGTTGAGGTTCGCGACGACTACTTTGTTCATGGTTGCTTTCCAAGCTGACCGATGGTGCGATTAATCTCTTTCCAGTAACCGTTGAGCTCTTCAAGCTGCTCCTTGCCGTGAGCCGTGAGCTTGTAGTACTTGCGCGGTGGTCCGGCGTCGGACTCTTGCCAGTCGTAATCCAACAGCCCTTCGCGGCGCAGTTTGCTGAGCAGGGGATAGAGCGTGCCCTCCTGAGTTGCAAACTCGGTGTTGGCCAGTCGTCCCAGCATTTCTGCAACGTACACTTTGTCTGCAGCAATGATCTTGAGCACGAGAAACTCGAGCAAGCCTTTGCGGATGGAACTGAATTTTTCGTGTAATGACATGACGTGAGGAAGGTACCTTTGTCAGAAAAGGTACCGTGCGCGGCGACGGCTGTCAAATCAGCTTGTTTTTGCTGCGGCTCGCCAAGCCGGCGCGTCATTCAGCAGACGGTGGCGCATCCGGGAGAGCTTGATGAGCAAGGTCGGCTCGAAGCGCGCGCCTGGCCCGACACTTAATCGGCGAGCCTGAGCAATCGCGTTTGTTCGATGACGGCAGCGCGCATCAGACGGCGCTTGCGCGCTTCGCGTATTTCCATTCATCCGCCCTGCAGCTTACGGATCCACAGCTCGAACGCTTGCAGGAAGGTTGTGAGGAACTGGCGCGTCTCCTCGCTTTGCAGGCGACCACTGTCGTCGAACAGTGTTCCCACTGTGGAGAGGTACGCTTCCGGATATGGCATCGTCGCGAGGTTCACCGCCATCAGCACCTGACGGAGATGGTGATTGGCGGCCATCGCTCCGAGCGCGCCTGGACTCATACTCACGATGGCGGCAGGCTTGCCGCTCCAGGCACTCTGGCCCCAAGGACGAGAGCCCACGTCCAACGAATTCTTGAGTGCGCCCGGCATGCTGCGGTTGTATTCGGGCGTCAGAAATAGAATGGCATCGCAACCCTTCACTTCGGATCTGAACGTGGTCCATGCGGGCGGCGGCGACTCGGTTTCAAGATCTTGGTTGTAGAGCGGCAGATGCCCGATCTCGATCTCAGTCAGCTTCAAGGAGGGCGGCGTGAGCTCCGGCAGTGCGCGCGCCATCAAGCGTGTGAACGCAGTCTTGCGCAGACTGCCGACGATGACCCCGACTTTACTCTGCATGGTGTGCGCTCCGATTGCATGACGGTCGGCAACTTACGCTGCCTGCAAAGGATGGTTGGCTCGCGAAAAACGCTTTCAGCGACTCGTTATAGGCGGGAGCGTTGTCGAGGTTCGGCAAATGTCCCGCCTGCGGAATGAGGGCAAGACGCGCATTCGCAAGCGCGCTCGCCAGTGCACCTCCCGCCGCGCGGCGGTGTTCGGAATCGTGCTCGCCATTCACGACGAGCGCCGGAATGTCGAGCGCTCGCAGATCTGCGATGGGAGATAGCGGCTCCTCGACTAAGAGATCGCGCCCCGGATAACGCCCGACGATGGTTTTTAACAACTCATGCGCATGTGCATCGTTCGCACGCAGTCGCATGAACGGATGCTCGAGCCAGCGCCCGCGCACTTCTTCGATTCCTTCCCGCCGCGCCAGTGCGCGAAACTCGACAAGCGGGATTTCCGGCAGCTCGTCACTGGAACGCAACCCTTCGTACGGTGGCCCGTCGAGAACGATGCAAGACGCTCGCCGTGGATTTCTCAGAGCCCAGCGCAACACGACCCGAGCACCCTGTGACATGCCGACAATCGCTACTTGCCCGATGTGAAGTGCGACAAGGAGCGCATCGATGTCGTTCACGTCGTGCTCTATGCCCGGCGTGCCGGAGGACAATCCGAATCCTCTCCGATCAAAGGCAATGCATCGATAGCAGCTCGCAAACGCCTCGAGCTGTGGAGTCCACATATCGAGATCGAGTGCCCAGCCATGGATGAGCAGAATCGCGGGACCGGCCCCGACGATGCGCACGCGCAAGCGCGCACCGTTGATTTCGATGAGGTCGCCTGGATTTCGCATGGGCGCGCGAGTGCTCCCTCAGGAATGGCCCCACAGCTTGCGGGACGCGATCCCCGCGCCTTCGGCCAGTGAGCGCAGCTTGAGATAGGCGACATCGGGATCGACTGGACCGAAGCCGGCGAAGGTTCCAAAGCCGCAATCGCTGCCCGCGATCACGCGCTCGCGGCCGACCAGATCCGCGTATCGGCAAATGCGCTCTGCGACGAGCAGCGGATGCTCGACGTAGTTAGTCGTGGAGCCGATCACGCCTGGAATCAGCACCCAATCCTCCGGCACCTTGTGGTCGCGAAACACGGCCCACTCATGTGCGTGACGTGGATTGGCGCCCTCGAACAGCAGCCCCTGCACCTTTGCTTTGACGATCACTGGCAGCAGTTGCTCGAGCGGAACGTCATGGTGATGTGGGCCTTCATAATTGCCCCAGCACACATGCATGCGCACACGATCGGCGGGCACGTTGCGCAAAGCGTGATTGAGCACTTCGATATGGCGTGCTGCGCGACTTAGAAACTCCTGGACGCTGCGATCGCGGTACATCGTATGGCGACCCATCGCGAGATCAGGCGCATCGATCTGCAAGAGAAGGCCGCAGGAGACGATCAGCTCGTACTCCGTGCGCATGGCTTCAGCGACCGCTTCCAGGTAATCGTCCTGAGTCTTGTAATAGTCA
>Ga0307513_10012271_pt1 | contig 10588 bp, 7 predicted proteins | sample 15_EM_MG_FD_202174 | JGI IMG/M metagenome (GOLD analysis project Ga0307513, IMG submission 202174) | Populus trichocarpa ectomycorrhiza microbial communities from riparian zone in the Pacific Northwest, United States - 15_EM | ecosystem: Host-associated > Plants > Roots > Unclassified | place...
AACCCCGAAAATCGGAATCGATTTTCGGAAAGGATTATGCGCAGATTTAAAGTGATAGAGCGTCCTTAGCGCGTCCTTTGGACGCGCGGCGCTCTAGCTGGGAACGGCGCTAAATGCAGTATCCCACGCAAATTGGCTCGACTCTTTCCGCGTTTCGTGTCACTTCGCTGCCATGAGACCGGATATCAAGATCTGTGGCTTGAAGACGCCCGAAGCTATCGATCGCGCGCTGAAGCGCGGCGCGACCCATATCGGTTTTATCTTCTTCGAAAAGAGCCCGCGTTACATCGAGCCGGACCTGGCGGCAAAACTTGCCGAACCCGCGCGCGGCGGGGCGAAGATCGTCGCCGTCGTCGTCGATCCCACCAATGACGAACTGGACGAGATCGTATCGCTGTTGAAGCCGGATATGCTGCAGCTCCACGGCAACGAGAGCCCCGAGCATGTGCTGACGATAAAGGCGCTCTATGGCCTGCCTGTCATGAAGGTATTCTCGGTGCGGACGGCAGACGATCTGAAGCGTGTCGAAGCCTATATCGGCATCGCTGATCGTTTCCTCTTCGATGCGAAGGCGCCGAAGGGTTCCGAACTGCCTGGCGGCAACGGCATTTCCTTCGACTGGAGCCTTCTCAGCTGGCTTGACGACAGCATCGATTACATGCTTTCCGGCGGGCTGAACAAGGACAATGTCGCGGACGCGCTTTTCATCACCAAGGCGCCGGGCATCGACGTCTCCTCCGGTGTCGAAAGCGCACCCGGCGTGAAGAGCGTTGCAATGATCGATGAATTTTTCGATGCGGTCGAAAAGGCGGATGCGCCTGTCATGGCCTCAGGGAGTTGAGAGTGAACGAAACGCCTAAACCGAATTCCTTCCGTTCCGGCCCCGATGACGACGGCCGTTTTGGCATCTACGGCGGCCGTTTCGTTGCCGAAACGTTGATGCCGCTGATCCTCGACCTGCAGGACGAGTGGAACAGGGCGAAGGACGATCCGGCATTTCAGGCGGAATTGAAGCATCTCGGCGCGCATTATATCGGCCGCCCGAGCCCGCTCTATTTCGCTGAGCGGCTGACGGCCGAACTCGGCGGCGCGAAGATCTATTTCAAGCGCGAGGAGCTGAACCACACCGGCTCGCACAAGATCAACAACTGCATCGGCCAGATCCTGCTCGCCAAGCGCATGGGCAAGACCCGCATCATCGCCGAAACCGGCGCCGGCCAGCATGGCGTCGCCTCTGCCACCGTTGCCGCCCGCTTCGGTCTTCCCTGCGTCGTCTATATGGGCGCCACCGACGTCGAGCGTCAGGCGCCGAACGTTTTCCGCATGAAGCTGCTCGGCGCCGAAGTGAAGCCGGTGACGGCAGGCAGCGGCACGCTAAAGGATGCCATGAACGAGGCGCTTCGCGACTGGGTCACCAATGTCGAGGATACCTATTACCTGATCGGAACGGCTGCCGGCCCGCATCCCTATCCGGAGATGGTTCGTGACTTCCAGTCGGTGATCGGCACCGAAGCGAAACAGCAGATGCTGGCGGCCGAAGGTCGCCTGCCGGATCTCGTTGTCGCTGCCGTCGGCGGCGGTTCGAACGCGATCGGCATCTTCCATCCCTTCCTCGATGATCCCTCCGTGAAGATGATCGGCGTCGAAGCCGGCGGCAAGGGCCTGCAAGGCGACGAGCACTGCGCCTCGATCACCGCCGGTTCGCCCGGCGTGCTGCATGGCAACCGCACCTACCTGCTGCAGGACGGTGACGGCCAGATCAAGGAAGGCCATTCGATTTCGGCCGGTCTCGATTATCCCGGCATCGGCCCCGAACATTCGTGGCTGAGCGATATCGGCCGCGTCGAATATGTGCCGATCATGGATCACGAAGCGCTCGAGGCCTTCCAGACCCTCACCCGCCTCGAAGGCATCATCCCGGCGCTCGAGCCCTCGCATGCGATTGCCGAGGTCATCAAGCGCGCACCGAAGATGGGCAAGGACGAGATCATCCTGATGAACCTCTCCGGCCGCGGCGACAAGGATATCTTTACTGTCGGCAAGATTCTGGGAATGGAACTGTAAGATATGACCGCACGCATGGACAAACGCTTTGCCGATCTGAAGGCCGAGGGCCGTCCGGCGCTTGTGACCTATTTCATGGGCGGCGATCCTGACTACGATACCTCGCTCGGCATCATGAAGGCGCTGCCGGAAGCGGGTTCCGACATCATCGAACTGGGCATGCCCTTTTCTGATCCGATGGCCGATGGTCCGGCGATCCAGCTGGCCGGTCAGCGCGCGCTGAAAGGCGGCCAGACGCTGAAGAAGACGCTGCAGCTGGCGGCTGATTTCCGCAAGACCGACGATACGACGCCGATCGTGATGATGGGTTACTACAATCCGATCTATATCTACGGCGTCGAGAAGTTCCTCGACGACGCGCTCTTAGCCGGCATCGACGGCCTGATCGTCGTCGACCTGCCGCCGGAGATGGATGACGAACTCTGCATTCCGGCGATCCGCAAAGGCATCAATTTCATCCGCCTGGCGACGCCGACGACCGACGAGAAGCGCCTGCCGAAGGTTCTGAAGAACACCTCCGGTTTCGTCTATTACGTCTCGATGAACGGCATCACCGGTTCGGCGCTGCCCGATCCGTCGCTGGTTTCGGGCGCGGTCGAGCGCATCAAGCAGCACACGAACCTGCCCGTCTGCGTCGGCTTCGGCGTCAAGACGGCGGAACATGCAAAGGTCATCGGCGGTTCTGCCGATGGCGTGGTCGTCGGCACCGCGATCGTCAATCAGGTCGCGACGAGCTTGACCAGGGATGGAAAGGCGACGGCGGACACGATTCAGGCGGTCGCAACGCTGGTGCGCGGCCTTTCCACGGGAACACGTTCGGCGCGCCTTGTTGCTGCCGAATAGTTTCCCCACATTGGCAACAGTCAATCAGGAGTTTTCGAGTTGAACTGGATCACCAACTACGTTCGCCCGCGGATCAATTCCATGCTGGGCCGTCGCGAAGTGCCGGAGAACCTCTGGATCAAGTGCCCGGAAACGGGCGAAATGGTCTTCCACAAGGATCTGGAAGGCAATAGGTGGGTCATTCCGGCGTCCGGTTATCACATGAAGATGCCGGCCAAGGCCCGGCTTGCCGATCTTTTCGACAATGGTGAATTCGAATCGCTGCCGCAGCCGAAGGTCGCCCAGGATCCGCTGAAGTTCCGCGATTCGAAGAAATATATCGATCGCCTGCGTGACAGCCGCCTGAAGACCGAACAGGAGGACACGATCCTCGCCGGTCTCGGGAAAGTTCAGGGGCTGAAACTCGTTGCCGTCGTGCACGAATTCAACTTCATCGGCGGCTCGCTCGGCATTGCCGCCGGCGAAGCGATCGTCAAGGCTTTCGAGCGCGCGATTTCCGAAAAGTGCCCGCTGGTGATGTTCCCCGCTTCCGGCGGCGCGCGCATGCAGGAAGGTATCCTGTCGCTGATGCAGCTGCCGCGCACGACGGTTGCCGTCGATATGCTCAAGGAATCCGGCCAGCCCTATATCGTCGTGCTGACCAACCCGACAACAGGTGGCGTCACAGCCTCCTATGCCATGCTTGGTGATATTCATCTGGCCGAGCCCGGTGCTGAAATCGGCTTTGCCGGCAAGCGCGTGATCGAGCAGACACTGCGTGAAAAGCTGCCCGAAGGCTTCCAGACCTCGGAATACCTGCTGGAGCATGGTATGGTCGACATGGTCGTCAAGCGCCACGACATTCCGGAAACGCTGGCGCGTCTCCTGAAGATCCTGACGAAAAAGCCCGTTTCGGCGGCAAACGACATCAATGGCGGCGCGATTGCTCTCGCGGCGAGCGCCTGATAACCGACAAGCAGGCGGGGTGCCGAATTGATACCCAGGGGCCAAACCGCGGTGAGTGAGGCAGCGCAGGAGATCGACAAGCTCATGGGATTGCATCCCAAGGGCTTTGACCTGTCTCTCGACCGCATCACCCGTCTTCTCGATGTTCTCGGCAATCCGCACCGGAAACTGCCGCCGGTGATCCATGTCGCCGGCACCAACGGCAAGGGATCGGTCACCGCCTTTTGCCGCGCCCTGCTCGAAGCGGGCGGCTACAGCGCCCATGTCCACACCTCGCCACATCTGGTCAATTGGCACGAGCGGTATCGCATCGGCGTAAAGGGCGGACGCGGGCAGCTCGTGGAAGACGCTGTCTTTGCCGAGGCCGTGCGGCGTGTGGCCGACGCCAATGCCGGCCAGCACATCACCGTTTTCGAAATCCTGACGGCGGTCACCTTCATCCTGTTTTCCGAGCAGCCGGCCGATGCCGCGATCATCGAAGTTGGTCTCGGTGGCCGCTTCGACGCCACGAATGTCATTTCCGATCCGGCCGTTTCGGTCATCATGCCGATCTCGCTGGATCACCAACCCTATCTCGGCGACAGGGTCGAGCTGATCGCGGCGGAAAAGGCCGGCATCATGAAGCCCGGATATCCCGTTGTCATCGGCCATCAGGAATATGACGCAGCCCTCGACGTCCTGATGTCGACGGCCGAGCGGCTGCATTGCCCGAGCGCGGTCTTCGGGCAGGATTTCATGGCGCATGAGGAATATGGCCGTCTCGTCTACCAGGACGAGTTCGGCCTTGCCGATCTGCCGCTGCCGCGTCTTCCCGGCCGCCATCAATATGCCAATGCTGCCGCCGCCATCCGCGCCGTCAAGGCCGCAGGTTTCACCATCTCCGAAACGATGATGGAAAAGGCGATGAATTCGGTCGAATGGCCGGGCCGGCTGCAGCGCCTGACGGAGGGCCGGCTGCTGCCGCATGCGCCTCTCGGCGCCGAGATCTGGATCGATGGCGGGCATAATCCCGGTGCCGGCGAAGTCATCGCCGAAGCCATGGCCAATTTCGAGGAACGCCAGTCGCGGCCGCTCTTCCTGATCACCGGCATGATCAACACCAAGGATCCGGTCGGCTATTTCAAGGCGTTTACAGGTCTGGTCGAGAAGGTTTTCTGCGTGTCGATCCGCGGCAGCGAAGCGGTGATCGACCCGGTGATATTGTCGAATGCCGCCTATGATGCCGGCCTTGTCGCCGAACCGATGTCGACGGTCGGTGATGCTTTGGAGGCGATAAAAGCCGCCGTCAATCCGGAGGCATTGCCTCCCCGCATCCTGATCGGCGGCTCTCTCTATCTCGTCGGCGACGTGCTTGCCGACAACAACACCCCCCCGAAATGAAGACGACGACATAAAAAAGCCCGGTCGAAGCCGGGCTTTTTCTTCAATGTGATAATTGGGCGATATCAATCAGGCAGCGTTCGAAATCCAGTTCGAAAGAGCGGTCTTCGGCTTGGCGCCAACCGAGATATCGGCCACTTCGCCGCCCTTGAAGATTGCAAGGGTCGGAATGGAGCGTACGCCGAACTGCGCGGCGAGTTCCGGGTTCTCATCGATATTGAGCTTGGCGACCTTGACCTTGCCTTCCATCTCGACGGCGATTTCTTCGAGGCTCGGAGCAATCATCTTGCACGGGCCGCACCATTCGGCCCAGAAATCGACGACGACGGGTTCTGCGGATTCCAGAACTTCCGACTGGAAGTTATTGATATCGACTTTCACGGTAGCCATGGGCTGCTCCTTTACCGGAATTACGTGTTGAACCACATGTGATGCTGCGGTGCCGAATTTTCAATGTCCGGTATTTCACTTTGTATCGAGTCCCGCAAGCGCCAAACTGAGTGCCTTCTCGCTCAACGTATAGAGCGAGGCATTCTCGGTATAAACGAGCATACAGTCGATGCGCCTGCCCGGATAGAGCGGCGCCAGAATCTCGCGATAGATCGCCAGCTGGGCCCGGTGCGCAAAGGGGATGGCCTCCTCGGTTGCCGGCGGCACCCGGTTGGTCTTGTAGTCGAGGATGACGACGCGATCGGAAAGAACGGCAAGCCGGTCGATACGGCCGGAAACGGCATAGCGTCTGTCGCCGAGCGTCAATGTCCCCATGATCGAGACCTCGGGCTGTGCCTGTGCGCCGAGCACAGCCTGCAGGCCCTCCTCGTTCAATAGTTTCAGAACCGAATCGACAAGCTTGCGCCGCTCGGCCTCCGGCCAGAACCGCGCCGCCCGTTCGGCGTAGCGGCTGGCCGCATCAGGCCGCTCTGCAGGCGGAATTTCGGGAAGCGCCTGCAGCATGCGGTGGATCAGCCTGCCCTTTTCCAGCGACCGGTCGCTGCGCTCCTTCTCGCCAAATAGCGGTGAGACGACGAGCAGGCCACCCTCGTCTTCGTCGATGATCGTTCCGGCGCCGGAAGGGCTGAGCGGCCGGGGCAGCTGCGTCTGTGGCGGCAATGGCCGCAGCAAGCCATCCGGCAAGGTCACCTCACTGTCGCGCTCCTCGCTGCGGCCGATACGCTCAAAGCTCCGCTCGACCCGCGGCACGCGCCATCTGACGCCCGGCCATTCTCCATCGGGACCTGAGAATGTGGCCGCCTCGACATGCGGATGATCTTCGTGCAGTGCCGCGGAGATCATCATATGCCAGGTGTCGTTATTCGCCCGCATGCCACGATAGCCGCAGACGACCAGCCGGTCGGCGGCGCGCGTCATGGCGACATAGAGCAGGCGGCGATATTCTTCTTCCGCCAGCATCTGGATACGCGCGGCGTCGCTCTGCGTCAGCGAGTTGGCGAGATCGGAGACGGGAACCCACACCGGCATCGGTGGCTCGTCCGCGCCGGTCTCGATCAGGCGAAGCTTCGGCAGGTGGGTATGGGTGAAGGCCTTCGAACCGCCGTCGACGAGGAAGACGATCGGCGCTTCGAGACCTTTGGAAGCGTGTACGGTCATGATCCGCACCTCGTTGCGTCCCTTGTCCTGCTCGCGCTTCACCTCTGGCGCTTCGAGTTCCAGTGTCGAAATGAAGGATTGCAGCCCGGGTAGACCAGAGCTCTCGTGATCGAGCGTGAAGGTCAGGAACTCGTCGAGAATATCGCTGACCTCGGTGCCGAGGCGGGCAAGGAATTGCCGTCGCCCGCCATGGCTGCCCAGCACGCGCGCATAGAAATCGTGAACCGACAGGCTCCTGGACTGTCGGAGAAACAGCTCTAGCCTCTCGACCGCGGCGCGAAAACGCTCGGTCCCATCGGCGGCAAACTTTCTGAGATGGTTCCAGACACTCTCATTGTCGCCGCGCATGGCAGCAACGGCGAAGACATCCTCCTCGGAGAGATTAAAAAGCGGGCTCTTGAGCACGGCGGCAAGGGAAAGGTCGTCTTCCGGCAGAAGCAGGAAGCGGCCGAGCGCCAGCAGGTCCTGCACGGCGATATGGCTGGTGAGCACCAACCTGTCCGCACCGGCAACCGGAATGTCGCGGCGGCGCTTCAATGCGCGCGTCAATGCATTGACGAAGGCGCCGCGTTTGCGCACCAGCACCAGGATGTCGCCGGCTTCGATCAGGCGCTCCTTGCCTTTCTCGACGATGGTCTCGTGGCCGACCAGAGTGGCGATCGAGTGGGCAATCCGCCGCGCGAGGATCGCGGCCGGCGCGCTTTCCGGCGTCGCATCGAAGGGCGCTGTCCAGTCCTCTTCCTTCACCACTGCTTCCGGCGCGATCATCTCCCAGAGATCGACGGCGCCGGGATGGCCGATACGGCTGGAACGATGCACGACCGGTTCGCCGAGCGCGCTCAGTCCGCGCGCATTGTCGGGCGCCTCGAAGATCTGGTCGACGGCTTCGAGCACGTCGGCGGTCGAGCGGAAGGACAGCGGCAGCCGCACGGAGGAAAAGCTCTGCCCGCTATCCGAAACACGCCGCCGTGTCCGATCGCTCTCCTCGGAAAACCGCTCGGGCCGCGCACCCTGGAAGGAATAGATCGATTGTTTCTCGTCGCCGACGGCAAACAGCGTGCGCACCACCGGCCGGGCGCTTTCGCCGGAGAAGAAATCCTCGGCGAGCGACTGGATGACACTCCACTGGATCGGGCTGGTATCCTGCGCTTCGTCGACAAGGATGTGGTCGATGCCGCGGTCGAGCTTGTAGTGGATCCAGGGGCCGACGCCGCTTTTCGTCAGCAGATCGGCGCTGCGGGTGATCAGATCCTCGAAATCGAGCTGGCTGCGCTGCTTCTTCAGCTCCTCATAGTCGCGGTTCAGACGGTCGGCGAGCACGAGTGCAGCATGCGTGGCGCCGTGCATCCGCACCAGTTTCAGCCGGTCGCGGCTCGCAGCGACAAACGCGCGGGCGGCGGCGGCGGCGTCCGCCAGCTGCGGTGCCTCGGCAAGCATGGCTTTGACGAAGAATTGCGAGTCCGCCTTCGGCTCGCCCTTTGCTGTCAGGAAGATCTTCTCGAGAATCTCGGCGCGTCTTGCCACATCACGCTCACGCCCGACGAGCCTGAGGGCGTAAGCAACCTCCTGTGCCTTCGCGCCGCCCTTGTGGTCTGCAAGCGAGAGATAAAGCTCGAGCATTCCGCCGGAAAGCTCCGGCAGCGGCCAGTATTGCGCTGCTATCCCGCTTTCCGTGTCGCCTAGGGCAAGGCCCAGCCTTTTGCGCAGAACCGTCTCGACGCCGCCCTGCTGTTCGGCAATCGCCGTAAAACGACGAATGGCATTGCGGTTGGCGACGATTTCGCCGAGCAGGTTCTCCAGTCCGGATTCGTCGCCGAGGTTGAGCACATAGGTAAATGCTTCGGCGAGCGCGCTGCCTTCTTCAGGCGCTGTCGCCGTCAGCAGCGCCCGGCGCGCATCGGAAAGCAGTGCCGCTGCCGCGCGATCGTCGAGAACCGAGAAATGCCCGGCGACATTGGCTTCCAGCGGGAATTGATGCAGCAGCGCCTCGCAAAAGGCGTGGATCGTCTGGATCTTCAAACCGCCCGGCGTCTCCAGCGCCTTGGCAAACAGCCGGCGGGCCTCGGCGAGCTTCAGCCCGTCGGGAGCTGTGCCTTCGATCTGGGTGATACGCCGCCCGAGGTCTTCATCGTCAAGCACCACCCATTCCGCTAGCCGTTCGAAAACACGATTCGACATTTCGGAGGCCGCAGCCTTGGTATAGGTGAGGCAAAGAATGGCGGAAGGTCGCGCGCCGGCAAGCAGAAGACGGATGACGCGTTGCGTTAGCACATGCGTCTTGCCGGAGCCGGCATTGGCCGAGACCCATGCCGAACGCACCGGATCGGAGGCAATCGCCTGCTGGATCGTCGTCCAGCCGATCCAGGTGCCTGGATCGTCGTCGGTAGGAAGCGTGGTCACGTCACTCATCGCCGCCGCCCTCTTCGGTTTCGGCCGTCGACCATTCGGAGACGCGGGCGAGATGATCGTAGTCGCCGCCGAAATCGAATTGCTGGGCCGGGATCAGCCGAGAGGTGAAGCCCCTTTCGCCGGATTGCAGCAATCCTACGAACTTGACCAGCTGATCGATCGATTCCTCGGCGAGATCCATCGCCGATTTTGCCTTGTCGCTGCGGGCCGAGTGCTCGTTGTTGACGGTATCGACCAGGAAGCGGCTTCCAGGCCGCAGGCGGACATAGAGCAGATCCTGCGGCACGAGGCTGCCGGCATCGCGGAAGGCGCCCGCTCTCAGGGCAGCTGCTTCGAGCGCCAGCTGTGGATCGAGAAGCACGCGCGCCTGCGCAGGTGAAGGATTGTAGCCGGTCTTGTAGTCGATGATATCGGCAGCGTTCGGGCCGATGACGTCGATCCGGTCCGCGACACCGTTGAGCCGGATATTGATCGGCTCCAGCTCCACGCCGCCCCGCACCTCCGTCAGCGTCTTCAGGATGCCGGGCCGCCGTCCGGCCTCCCATTCGAGGAAGGCGCGGGCCACCTGGCGAAAGCGCGGCCGCCAGACGGCATCGATGTGCGGCGGCAACTTTTCCATGTCGAAAAGCTCGGAGAGAATGCGCTCCATCGCCGCTGCCGCATCCGGTGTGCCGGCAATATGGGCCTCACGGATGAACCGGTCGATAATCTTGTGATAAAGCGTTCCGCGTTCTGCCGGACCCGGATCGCGGTTGAATGCATCGACGGGGTCGAGCCGCAGGACGCGGCGGGCATAGATGGCATAGGGATCGCGGCGCAGCCGGCCGACTTCGCTGAAGGAATAGGATTTTGGCTGCAATGCCAGCGGCGGTTTCGGCGAGGGCCGCTGTGCAGTCGTCTGGCCATCACCCTGATCGATGAGAGCAGTCCATTGCAGGAACCGGTTGCCACGCCCTTTCATTTCCGCTTCGAACCCCTCTCCGCCGAGTGCCAGCAGCCGCTGCAGCCAGCGCGAGGCGACCGTCGGCGTAGAGCCCTGACGTAGCGCCCGCGAATAGATCAGATGGCGCGTGCCGTTCGCCATTTCGAAATCATGCGCCAACTGGCCGATGCGCCGTTCTGGCGGCTCCAGGCCGATCTCCGTCTTCATCATCCGCGGAATGAAGGGGTTGTTGGCGGTCTGCCCTGGCCAGATGCCCTCGTTCAGGCCGCCGAGGATCAGCGTATCGACGCTCTGCAACCGGGCTTCCAGCGTGCCGAAGATGAAGAGGCGTGGATGGCTGAGCGCCCGCGGCTTCACCGCATGGCCGGCGGCAAGTGCCACCATGATGTCGATCCA
>Ga0307513_10012272_pt1 | contig 10588 bp, 10 predicted proteins | sample 15_EM_MG_FD_202174 | JGI IMG/M metagenome (GOLD analysis project Ga0307513, IMG submission 202174) | Populus trichocarpa ectomycorrhiza microbial communities from riparian zone in the Pacific Northwest, United States - 15_EM | ecosystem: Host-associated > Plants > Roots > Unclassified | place...
GCGTCCGTAGATGATCCATATATTCGGCTAGCTTCCTCTTTCTATCCAGCGTCCATCCGTTTTTCTATCCAATTCATAGCGCCCCTGTCGCATTGACGTAGCAAAAGTTTGTCTAGCAGTGACACCCGTGCCAATAACAAAAGTACAAGGCATTTAACAAAAGTACAAGGCATTTAACAAAAGTACAAGGCATTTAACAAGAAGGGTGTAATGAATTCGAGATATACGCCGCCACTGGAAAATTGTCCGTTATATATCACGACTCATGATGCTCAAACGTACAGGAAGAATCAATGGCCCTTCCAAAGGAGAAAGGAATGCGATAATTCGTGGTTACACAAGAGCCACATGGGTATCCGTGCATCGCATCATCCAAAGTTGATGAGACACAATAACGAGATGATAATGCTGGCGGTCTGCATGTAAAGAGGAGTAGGCTGATGATCACACCTTGGATAGTAGTCCATAGAAATCCCACAGCTTCCCAAATGCATGCAGTCCCGCTGCAACCGGGAGGGTCGGGCGAGGCCCTTTCTTTGTTGTTGTTGACGAGGATTGGTGCACACCTTCTTTGCGACCCTCCGTCATCTCAGGGTTTCCTTGGTAATTCAAAGTGGTGAAAATCGCTACTGGACACTCCTCAGTCCGCAGCAAGAGCAAACTCCACCAAGCGGAGTTACCTTCGGCGTTCCAGCTCTTCCAGGCGACTGGTATTCATTTACTCATATTCCATTAGCTGAGACAATGCTCAGCCTATTGAGTTGATGATTCCTCACCCAAAACGGTCGAGTGGCCCAGTGGTTAGAGCGCTGCTGCTAGATACGCAGAGACCTGAGTTCGATTCCCGGCTTGGTCATTCTTTTCTCTCTAACACAGCCTCCTTCTAAGCTGGATATCCATAGTAGAATTGCCCTTGATCGCCTAGCTGCCTCGGAGGACGAACCCAAGTGAAATTGAAGCCATGCTAGGTCACCCTCGCAAGACAACCGACTCGTGTACTTGTTTTCACATGCGTCCTATTTTCCCACTCCACCTCGACAGTCTCTTCTCCACTGCAGTTCATAGTCTTGTCCCATTGTTCATTCCATAAGACGGTATCCTGTTTCCTGGATCTTTTTTGATTTGATGTATGTTAATTTGCGAGTTCCAGACCCTGCTCACCATGTGCTCCCAATCTCATGTAGGACCTATATAAGTATTTACGCACTAATGGAGAACCACTAGCCTGAATCCCGACTTGAGATTTCCTTTTCCTATCCCGATCCACTCCCCGCGTCGCTTGGACTCGACTGGCGGCCCGTTAGTGAAACTGCCTGGAACGCCCATCACCATAGTATACTCTTTAACAGTGTCCTTGAGCAATTGCACTGTATCAAGCTGTCCACCTCGCTGTCCTGTGTCCCAACGGATCACCCTCTCAGGTTCGATATGCCTCTCTCGATAATGGTAGGACTAAAGGTTTTCTCCTGGTTGGAACGGATCAAAATGAGGAACCTGCACAGTGAGGTCGGTCGCCCTTTTGTGTTTCTGTAATAGGCCACAAACCAGTTGGGACCTTGAATAGGGTCGGTTCAATTCCTGTGCCAGTGCAGGTCCGAATGCTACGACTGAACATGGCAGAAGCGTGCTCAACGCCAGCTGTGGAAGTTATGAGTGAGAGCTTTGTACCCACCTGCACGTGGGAGAACGAAACGAACTTCAATTCGCGTGTCCAGGGAGTTTTCGGTGAGTCCTGGACAAGACCTTTGGTAAAGTCGTCTACCATATTGAGCAGAACTCTCATAAGCGATGTTGTAATAGCTTTTACCTTCAACACCGCAAATCATATAATGGTATCGGTGTTCTTACCCTCGGATGTCATACCGAAGGCCTGATAGGGTTACGGCCGATACGCTTCAGAAGACCTTATTGCATGCCACGATTGAAATATATAACGCATCTTTCGGAGAAGGCTGGAGCAAGGCGGCATGATCGCGCAACCGACTCACAACTCCGACCTCGACAGCGCGGACAGTAAACCAAGGGACCAACACACTAGGGCGTAACGTCGGAATCCAGGTATAGGAGAGCAACCGATGAGCGTACAATGCAGTCGTGCCTAAAAATAACCAAAACTCTTATGAGAAGATGAGTTGGTCGCCGTACATCCGCCAGGCGCGAGTCTTGATAATGTGTGAGTCCCCAAGGATAACAATAATCCACTAAACCTGTCATTCTAAAGCAGTCCAAGGTTCACTGTATACCACGAAGTCGTCTCGCACTGCGAGTCCCAGCTATTCGATAAATCGATGGTGCCGTTCGAAGACGTTATGGAGAATACGTTCATTCGAAAAGGCAAACACCTCCCGTGTCTCCAGTTGTGAAACCCGGCTCACTTCCGGATCTGAAACCTTGCTGGCGCATGATCTTGGCTTGGGCATTGGTTCGAACCCACCCAATGGAGTGCAATATGTACAGGTATGGTGATAAAAACACTCGTAGTGACACCTGTAACGATCGTGGCCCCGTGGTTGCCGGTTTGGTGAACAAACTTTGAATGGAGCCAGCTATTTTCAGAAAGCGAACAGCTGGCCCTCGTGTTTGTTATGAATCCGGTGCTCATGCGTTGTCAGATAAGGCACTGCCAGAGCGAATGCCACCAACGTGTTGCACAACGGTAGCACCAAGCCGCAGCCACAACGGGGACTGAGACAGATGGACTAACAGAAAGACTCAGTGGTGTTACATTGACTCAGCTCACCGCTCTCAAACCGTGGATAGCAATCAGATATAGAAATCGAAGGAAGAGTTCGTATCTCATCGGGATCTCTGTGAATAATTTGTCCAATACAAGTGATCCAAGGTGGTTCCTTGCATATAGGAACTTGTTCAACGCCGCCAATACGAGGCCGATTCCGTTTAGGGTGCCGCAGAATGTGAAAAACCGTCGATACACATTGAACCACAATAACTTCGTCCTCTTTCGAATGTTCCCCACCAACAACTCGGGCAGCGGCGTGGGTGGCATCTCCGAGATCGCGGGCTGAAGCTTCTTCTCCAAAGCCGAGGTCGTGGGCGGCGCGAATGGGGCATAAGGCCTTCTTGAACAGGGAGTGGAGCGGTCTTCGTCAACGGGAAGTTGATGACCTCTCTGGTCATCGCCGCTGCCGCTGGGGGAACAATCGGCAACTGGTTCGAGTTGTAGGATACTCATCTCTACAGCATCGAATTGCTCATTGCTGCTGGTTTTATAGTCATCGACACGGCTCGAGGTGGACAAGGCTAGCGTGGCGCAATAGGACAACAGGTTCAGGAACTTCGGGGAACCACAATGCTAGGGCTATATAAATACGGTAATGGAGATTCCACACAGACCAATGGCGACGTGAGTGCTTGGCAGATTTGGTATGGCAAAGCCGATTATCGGCTCTGAGAGACAACGATATAAAAACGGGGAACTGGAGTGGGATGGAGCGAGATGCCTCATTTTCGAGCCGCCGTTCTGTCTCCAATTGTAGAATGGTGCGGTAGATGAAATATAAAGAGTTTTGGATGATGAATGAATGAGGCTCATTGGTCTAGTACGCGCAGAGGCTCACCAGTGTGGAAGTGAGCGGCCGTAACAAGCCTCGAGCAATGTGATGGTCAATTATAACGATGGTACGAGAGTACTGCTTGGCACGGAACGGCTAGATTCAGCAGTATCTTGGAACGAGTGCGTCACCCCCCGACGAATAGACTCAATACTGAGTTGGGTCATAATCCTTCGGCCATTCGTCACCTACCTATGCGAGTACGTTGATGAAGATGTGTCATGTCTCGTCATTTCTCGAATCAGATGCTAGGTGGTAAACAAAGATTCGCTTCGTACGGCTCGCAGGTCGGTTCTCTCGCAAGGACTACGCGAACCCCCGTCGACAACCAACGACACGTACCACACCTCTGCCAAAAATTAGACCTCCCGCAATTGGTTTTCTAATGCTGCGCCTTCACCTTGTGGTCTCGACCTCGCCAAGCTTAGGGAACCCTGGGACTGTACTACTAACGATTGCGCTCGTGCTAACGCGACCACAGGTTGTATGAAACCCCCAGCCAGCTGACGTCCAAGTCCTCATTGCCATGGTCAGTTTCATTGCAGTTCTCTGCGCTCTTGTCCTTCCTCCTCCATCGTAGATCAGGCTTCTTAGTTAGTCCTGAAATAACATTCTTCCTTGTTGCAGCTACAGCGCCTGATTTCATTGAGACTTCTTGCACATGAGGCAGGACCATCATTTCGTTCACATCACTGTAGATTCTATGAAGGACTACGTACTAGATTCTGTATGTAATCAGTGTGAATCTCATTCAGCATCCCTGTCCTCCTGTCGACCCAGATGGTAAGTGAAGGCAGAAAGTTTCGGGAAGTTGTCGATCACCAGGAAGCCTCCAGGATTATATTTGTCAAGAGACGTATCCTTGTGAATAGACTAACGGCATCAGGTGGGCTACCGGCTCTCTGTTGGAGTTGATAATTCCTCCAACTAAAAGGCCGGGTAGCGTAGTGGTTAACGCGGCCCTTACTAGATATAGGGAGGTCCCGGGTTCGAACCCCGGCTTGGTCATTCTTTTCTCTCTAACACAAATTCACCTCATTTTTTTATCCATCTCCTTCTGGTTCCCACCACTTGGCTCTCCTAAAGATTTCTGTCCACTTCTACCACTTGCCGTCTCTTTCGGGTTAATAAAATGAACGTGTATTGCTCAGCCACTCAGTTTAACAGACCACAGAGCTATCGAACTAGTAGTTTCGGTCCTCTTTCCGAGAAAGTGCCGCAAGAAGGACCAACCAGGCTGGGTCGTCAAGACAGATAGCTAGTATAGGCAGTTGCTGAGAATGTTGGCCATAGATAGCGGTCTCTCTCTCTCGTCTACAGTTGCCACGGCCTTGCTGTCTCACAAGATTTATTGGAGGCATGGGAGGAGTCCGAGGAGTCGAGAATCTCGGGACTTCACACGGGCTTCTCGAATATGGTTTCCGGACTGCTGACGGGCGGTAGAACGCATGATATTGTTTGTATTTCGCGCTCTGATATCTGGGGAATAGTGATTCACTAGGGCGCAGGCATTTTCGTAGAAACGATACAATATTATTTTGAATGCCAAACGGTGGGAGGGTGATTCAGGATTCGCATACTTGAGCATGGTTCCTTGCCCATTTTGCAGACGTTGCCCCATTGGTGTATGTAGTGGTCAATGCAGTCACAACTGTGATGGTCGTGAGCTCGATGAGGTAGCAGGGTCGGGTTGTGTCTTTGGATTCGATTCAGTCGGCCTTTTCACGCGACTCAAGTTTGTGGACAAGCAAATGCGATGGAATAGTGAGCGCCCTATTTTGCACCGCAATATTTGGCAAACACTACCTCATAAGTTATACTTAGGACAATAACGAAAATCTCTTTACGGGGGGGGACAGGGGAGAGAGTAAACACCCTTGTTTCTATTACGACCTATGGGGAGACTAGCTATATAGCAGACGATTAATCAATCTACATATGAGATAAAAAGCGGAATTGCCCTGGTCGTGTTGCCTGACAATCGGATCAACGGGCATGGAAGACGTATGGAGTGCCCCGAGAGTCCTCATTTCCGACAGACAAGGCCAGATTATATTACCTCCTAAAGGAGATGCTACCGAAGGTAATATATATTTTGCACGTACCTCGCCTCCACCATGGCACGATGGAAGTATCTTTCGCGCAGACTACTGTTGGTCTAACATGAATGTGTTTGCGAGGCTCTCGAGTTCCAGTAGGTTGGCGTGTACAAGGTGCACTGTGGGCAGCATATTCCCAGATTGGTGAAACTGGCGAGAGGAAGCGATGAACTTGTCCACCCTCAACGGGCCAGAGGGAGACGCCACCACCAGGCGGAATAGACACTTACTCAACGTGTTCATGACATGCTGCGGTCTTCAGTAATCTATTGCATAGAGGTGTCTCGTTCGGCAGTTTTGAGAACTATTCGATATAAGACCGCTATAACGGACCAAGACATATCACCAAACGAAATATCGGAGACCCTAAAAGAACTTATACAAGCACAAATAAGGAAGAGCTGGAACGCCACGCGCTTCCTGGAAGGCAAAAGGAAACTAGCCCAACAACGGACCGCCCAAACCCTATGGGCGGACGAAAAACTCACCGACTTCAGACCTAAATCAGGCCCAGTAGTCGACTTCTCATAACGGGATGTGGCCGGCATGACCGGGCGAGGGGGGTAGGTCAGGCGGTAAATAGTCCAACGGGCAACTAAGGCCCACCGGCTAGCCGCGCTGGAGTCCCACACACGGAACCGAAGGCGTTACGGTGCATGACGCATTCCCCCCCCTTCCCCCCCCCAAATAAAAGTAAAAATAAAAATAAAAAGACCTATTCGATGCACCGGATTCTACATTGACGAGTCGGCGTGTAGAATCTCTTCAAAGGAAGCCTTACGTCCATGCGTTCTAGCTGTTTATAGAACCAGCCAGCGAAATCACCTCTTCGAGACTCTGAAAGATACCGTGAAAAATATCTCTCCGCAGGAGCGGTGAACAGGGCTCACACTGTAATCTCCCATTGATACCTTCCAGAAGTCAATCTCTCTTTTTTTCGAAGGCGCCGCTTACTCCGTGCTTGATATTGCGGGCACATCAGGCGAAACTCGCTTCCGAGCCATCCGCCCCCATTTTTTAATTTGCTGTCTATTTAAATACTAACAAGAAACGTAGTGACGATTACGTTTATTGCACCATTATATTCTAAGGAAAAATATACTCGCGTGGAGAAACCCCGACAATGGCCGAAACGAGGAGCTGATGACAGGCCGTGACCGCGTGTGATGCAGTAAGTATAGGGCATCACCCTTTGGAATCTGCGTAACACGTACGACGGCATCTGTAGCCCAATGCATGGAATGCTTGGAAGATACCCTCCACCTGCGAAGGCTGGAAGGTCAAGCAACACAAAGCATGTCCCACCTTGTCCCGTCCCACCGCACCCACCAAGAAATACCAGGCCAATTGATTATTGCCGATGGAACACCTGCGGTCCCGTGTCGGTCCCGCTCCTTCCCGCGCCGAGTCTACCCTGTGTTTCTTTCCAATATCCTTCTACATCATTTCAAGTATTGATGGCGCATTCCGCTTGGACCCGTTCGATCACCCGTTGCCCATGTGTCCCAGCTCCATCCCGTGTCTTCCCGCCCTCCTTGGACACCTCGCTCAACCCCTCTCTCATTTCTTATTTCGAAAAAATACACTTCATATTTCTGTCTCAGGGAGCCGACCTTTCACGTTCATCAGAGAGTTAGATAAGAGACACCACGTGCAGGTTATCCTACAGTCGGTCCTTCAGCGATTATCTGGAATTCTCAACTTGATGGCCCTGTGGGGGGAATGGGTACCGGATTCGCTGCGCCCCAACACGGAATTTCTAGGGTCTCGACAACACTTTCCAGAGCCCGGGGGATAGCCGTCGCTACAGAAACATCGTGGCTTCCGATATCTGTATATGCATTCTACTCCCGATTTGACAGCCTGCCCTGGCTTTTAGCTGTGTCCGCTAGCTGAAAACGGCTTGCGGAGCCCCTCCCGATTTGCACCCCACACTTGGTCTTCCTATTACCTCCGGGGCGATCCACTCAAGGTGAAAGAAGTCCTCTAGATCTCTTAGTCCTCAACCATTCCAGTTGCAATGCCACGCACAAAGTCGGCACACGACCTAAGCGTCCACGACAAGGTCTACTGGAATGGCAAGGACCTCGTTTCCTATGCTCTACCATCCAAGAAGGAGTCCGTTCCAGTTGCAATGCTACGCACTAAGTCGGCACACGATCTGAGCGTCCACGACAAGGTCTATTGGGATGGCAAAGCCCTCGTTGCCCATGCTCTACCATCCAAGAAGGAGTCGGAGACAACATCAGATGTTGGCTCAATATCAGACACGTTGAATATCGATGAGGTGCCTGTGTTAGACGATCCCCGTCAATGGTCGCAAAGAAGGAAGGTAAGTGGATAGGACATCCAGAGCATTATCCTGGTATTTATTGATGACTTCCACAGCTCGTTATACTTGTCATTGTCGCATATGCGGCCATCGCACCTTATACCGGTGTTTTCATCTATCAACGTGAGCGTGACCTCCCTACGAGCAAATATTGGTACTAAAACCCTCTCAGCGGCTATTGAAGACGTCCAGCGCGATTTACAAGCCAGCATAAATGAAATCGCGCTTAGTCTCTCCTTATTCATTTTGGTTCAGGGGATCTCCCCACTCCTTTGGTCCTCGTTGAGTGACATTAAGGGTCGCAAAATCATCTACATTTCATCCATGCTAGTGCGTTATCCTTTGGCCAACATACTTCCGAGGCTGATGAAATCTAGATTTTCGTCATCGGATCTGCTGTGGGAGGAATATCCCAGTCAATACACATCCTTATATGCATGCGTATGCTCCAAGCAGTTGGGTCAAGTGCGGTATCCGCCATTGGTTCAGGTACTTTAGCCGTTAGTCATCCATGAGCCATCAAGCGCATCGCCCTGACGACCCCCCGCAGGATATATATTACCCTCAAGAACGAGGTACTATGATGGGTACGTAAAATCTTTTCCGCAATTCTCGACCAACCAAGACCTCAGGGATTTACTACGCCGCACCTCTCCTTGGACCATCACTAGGCCCATTGCTCGGCGGTGTGGTTACTACCGCGTGGGATTGGAGGGCAACCTTTTATCTCCTCGCCATCCTCGGCGGAATCTCACTGTGCAGCTTCTTCTTCTTCACTGATACTTTCCGGCGGGAACGGAGCCTTACATGCCTGGCTGCTAAGAGCGTGCTACTGAGCGAGCCCTGAGGAAGGCTGAGCGGCAACTCGCAAGCCAAGCAAACGATCCCGAGAAAAGTTTCATGCCCGTGTTTGTGGACCCATCAACTGTTGAGGTTTCTATACTAGACGTGAATCCTCTGAGCCCAATTTGGAACATCTTCAGGCGAAAAAATAATCTCTTCATTCTGCTACCCACAGGTGAGTGCCCCGTCCACGAATCCACCGCTACTGACAAACACCCATAGCACTTTTATTCGCATTCCAGTACAGTATATGCTTCACTGTCTCTCTCACGTTCTCGGAAGATCCATACAATTTTAATCCTCTTCAAATCGGTTTCGTACTACTGTCCTTCGGTTTGGGTGCGTAACTCCCCGGGAAAGGACAGTGTATTGGCTCAATTTGCTCCACAGGCAGTATGTTTGGGAATATCCTCGGCGGGAGATGGTCTGATTATTGTCTCACCAAGCTCAAGGAGAAAAATGGAGGGAAGGGCGTACCAGAGGTAAAGACCAGGTTCAACTCGTTATCGTGGCTATGCCTGATATCGTCCCCAGATGCGTCTCGAGAGTACCAAAGTAGTGATGCTCATCATACCACCTGCGGTTATCGCCTATGCCTGGGTCGCCGAAAAGCACCTGCACTGGGCGGGCGCCGCAGTGGCCTTATTCGTCTCTGGATTTGGTGTCCTTTTCATCTACGCCAGTAGTCTTGCGTATCTCGTTGACGCCAATCCCGGCCGTTCAATAGCGGCAACTGCCTCAAACAGTTCCTTCAGAGGATTCGCTGGGATGATCTCTGCTGAATTAGCTTTTCCTTTGCGAGAAGTCTTAGGAGATGGAGGCCTCTATTCTCTCTGGGCAGGCTTGCTTGTCGTCACGGAAGTGATGGTCCTCCTGGTTGTTTGGAGAGGACAGCGCTGGAGAGAAGAAGAGGAGAGGAGAGAACGCAGGCAACACGGACCCTAGTCATAGGTACTCACAGTACCGGTACACTCGGCTATTCCCCGATTAGACAAGTGGACACGACATACTTGGACCATTTCAGCGTTTCCCTCAATAGAGTGTAGTGTGAAAGTCGCGGATTATACTTCCCACCTTGGAAGGTCCTTGACGGGTCAAGACTCCCTAAGGTCTTTCACATGTACACTATTGAACTCCGTAGTTTTCTATTCACTACTAGTTGTAGGGATGTTTGAAAAGCGGAAATTGACCTCGTTACTCCGGAACTGACATCTGTAAGGCGCATCCAAATCACCCAAAAGCCAATAAGACCTACTTTCCACGCAAATCAACTCCAATGAGCCCTATTTTATCTGCCGCTGCTGGCATGAACCCTGCCGTGTTTTCCTGCCGTGCTGGAGCGAAAATGGGACGAAAAATATTAGAGCAGTAGCTATGAATACACGAGTACTACCTGAATAACGGGTAACCAGTAATATGTGAACCGAGAACGTCATCAGACTGCTACCTAGCCTCCAGATCCCACAGGAATACGGATCGCGAACACAGCGACGCGGAAAATAGCTTCATCAGTCTTTGTACCTATATAGTGGTGCAGCAGGGACAACCAGTCGTGCGCGCACCGGTACTGTAACGTTGGGGGATGGGTCATTACTGTACTAGTGCCAAGCTACCAGACCAATGCGGTTACTGTGTAACCACGACAGTGAGATTGTCCTTTGCTTCCAGACAGGCGTGGTCTAGCACGACGTCGTGCGTAGCTGCTGGTGTTAAGTGGGCGTGCTCTTGACCTCCCCCCAGAC
>Ga0307513_10012273_pt1 | contig 10588 bp, 8 predicted proteins | sample 15_EM_MG_FD_202174 | JGI IMG/M metagenome (GOLD analysis project Ga0307513, IMG submission 202174) | Populus trichocarpa ectomycorrhiza microbial communities from riparian zone in the Pacific Northwest, United States - 15_EM | ecosystem: Host-associated > Plants > Roots > Unclassified | place...
TTCACCGCACGATCGATCACGGTCAGCGTGCGCAGCCCCAGGAAGTCGAACTTCACGAGCCCGGCGGCTTCGACGTCGTCCTTGTCGAACTGAGTGACGACGTTGCCGCCTTTGTCGTCGGCATACAGCGGCGCGAACTCGGTGAGCTTCGAGGGTGCGATGACGACGCCACCGGCATGCATGCCGGCGTTGCGCGTCAGGCCTTCGAGCGAGCGCGCGAGGTCGATGAGATTCTTGACCTCCTCGTCTTCCTTGTAGAGGCGCTTCAACTCGGGCTCTTTCTCGATCGCATCGTCGAGCGTGATGCCGAGCTCGAATGGAATGAGCTTGGCGATCTTGTCGACATAGCCGTACCCCATGCCGAGCACGCGGCCCACGTCGCGCACCACCGCCTTCGCGGCCATCGTGCCGTAGGTAATGATCTGCGAGACGCGCTCCTTGCCATACTTCTGCGACACGTACTCGATGACGCGATCGCGGCCGTCCATGCAGAAGTCGATGTCGAAGTCGGGCATCGAGACGCGTTCCGGGTTGAGGAAGCGCTCGAACAGCAGGTCGTATTTCAACGGATCGATGTCGGTGATGCCGAGGCTGTACGCCACCAGCGATCCGGCGCCCGAACCGCGGCCCGGCCCCACCGGTACGCCATTCGCGCGCGCCCAGCGGATGAAGTCCGCGACGATCAGGAAGTAGCCGGCGAAGCCCATCTGGGTGATGACGCCCAGCTCACGCTGCAGCCGCTCGCGGTATTCGGTGATCCGGGCGCGCTGTGCAGGATCGAAGGCGCGCTCGCGCGCCTCGAAGCCGCGCTCGGACTCGGCGCGGATGAATGCTTCGACCGTGACACCATCCGGCAGTGGATAGTTGGGCAGGCGCGATTCGCCGAGCTTGAGCGGCAGCGAACAGCGGCGCGCAATCTGCACGGAATTGACCAGCGCCTCCGGAATATCGGCAAACAATTCCGCCATCTCGTCGGCCGAGCGCAGGTATTGCGTCTCGGTGTACTTGCGCGGCCGATTCGGATCCGTGAGCTGCGCGCCTTCGGCGATGCACACGCGCGCCTCGTGCGATTCGAAATCGTCGCGCGACAGAAAGCGCACGTCGTTGGTGGCGACCACCGGAACCTGCGTCGTCTGGCTGATGCGCACGGCCGCCGCGACCTGAGCGTCGTCTTCGGCGCGCCCGAGGCGCTGCAGCTCGAGGTAGTACCGGTCGCCGAACAGCTGCTGCCATTCGCGCGCCAGGTTGAGCGCGTCGGGCTCGCGGCCGTTGGCGATGGCGCGCCCCACGTCGCCCTGAGGTCCGCCGGACAGCGCGATCAAACCCTGAGTGGACTGCTTGTCCAGCCAGCCGCGGTCGATGAGCGGCACGCCGCGATCCTGGCCCTCGAGATACGCGCGCGTGATCAGATTGGTGAGGTTCTGGTAGCCGCCCGGATCCTTGCACAGCAGCGTGAGGCGCGTGGGCGCGGCGCGTTCAGCGCGTCCGCGCAGCAGCACGTCCGCACCGATGATGGGCTTGACGCCGTGCTTCAGGCCCTCGCGGTAGAACTTGACCATTGCGAACAGATTGTTCTGGTCGGTCACCGCAATCGCCGGCATGCCGAGCGCCGCAACGCGCTCGATGAGCTCCGGAATCCGTACCACACTGTCCTGCAACGAGAATTCTGTGTGCAGGCGGAGGTGGATGAACGCGGTCGACATTGCGCGCGAGTTTACACACGAACGCACCCATAAAACGGTTTGCAAAAGCTTTCAGACACTTGCAAAACGATCGAAAAGGAGACCTTCCGAAGATGCGGGAAAAGGCCACGGGTTTTTCGCTGACGGCGAATCCGCCCCGAAATGCGATGAGCATCACATTCGGCCTTGCGCCCTTTTTGGCGCCGCAGGGACCGGGCGCGAATTCTCTCGAAATCGCGTCCGGAATTCTGTGAAGTTGTGAGTCGTTTCAACGGCCTGATGCGGGCCAGCAACGATAATTCCGGTCTGTTACGCACTCGTTCCGGGTCATCGAATGGCGCCTCGCAATCCATCATTCACGGCAGCGCTCGCGGTCGCCGCATCGGTTTCAGGTGCGGTCACTTCGCTGGAAACCCTCGCCCCGATGAAGCGTGACGTGCTCCAGCTGTAACTTGAACGGCAACCTCACAAGAGAATTCGCCTTGGCGATATTCGCATGCGGCATTGCGTGCGCGGCGACGGGCGCGGGGCAGTGATGCGTATCCGCCGGTTGCAAACCCGCATCATCATCTTCTTCGTGGCGCTGCTGGTGCTGGTGCAGGTGCTGGCGTTCACATTCGTGAATGCGGCCAACTCGCGCAACGCCCAAACCAAGGTCGAAGAAGAACTCAATGTGGGCCAGCGCGTGTTCGCGCGCCAGCTCGAACAGAACGCCGAGAAACTCAAACTATCCGCGCGCGTGCTGGCCGCCGACTTCGCCTTCCGCGAGGCGATCGCGACGCACGACACCGGCACGATCGCCTCCGTGCTCGCCAATCACGGCGCGCGCATCGGCTCCGACGCGATGGTATTCGTCGACCTGGACGGCACGGTCATTTCCGACACGCTGCGCCCCCAGGCCGAAGCGCGTCCCTTCGAGTACCCCGCGTTGATCAAGGCCAACAAGAACGGCGCCAGTGCCAGCATGGAAGTGCTCGACGGCCGCGCGTTCCAGCTGGTCGCGGTACCGGTGCTCGCACCGCTGCCGATCGGCTGGGTGGTCATGGGCTTCGCGGTGGACGATTCACTGGCGCGCGATCTGCGCCAGCTGACCGAACTCGAAGTGTCGTTCGCACTGGATGCTCCCTCCGGCTGGCATGTGCTCGCATCCACCCTGGGTGAGAGAGAACAGCGGGCGTTGCTGGCCGGCATGCCGGCACGCTCTGCCGAGGTGACGCGGCTGGTGATGAACATCGAGGGCGTGGATCACCAGGCGTTGGTGATTCCGCTCGATGACAACCACGTCGCGCGCATCGTTGCTGTGCTGCATCGTTCGCTCGACAGCGCCCTCGCCGCCTTCGAGCGCCTGCGCTTCACCTTGATCGTGCTGGCGGGTTTCAGCCTCGTGCTGTCGATCGTCGGCAGCGTGGCAGTCGCGCGCAGTATCACCCGGCCGCTCGAAACGCTGGCGAGCGCGGCAGCGCGCATCGAACACGGCGACTACGTCGAACCGGTCGACGTGCAGCGCGCGGATGAGATCGGCGTGCTGGCGTCGAGCCTGAATCACATGCGCGGCGGCATCGCCGACCGCGAGCGACGCATCCTCAAGCTGGCCTACGAAGATCCGCTCACCGATCTCGCCAATCGCTCACGGTTCAATAACACGCTCGAGCAGGCAATCGCCCAATGCAAACAGGGCACCGTCAGGCTCACCATCCTGATGATGGACCTCGATCGCTTCAAATACGTCAACGACACGCTGGGTCACGGCGTGGGCGATCACGTCCTGCGCGAGGTCAGCCTGCGCCTGCAGCACGCCGTGCTCGGGGCCGAGTGCATCGCGCGCCTCGGTGGCGATGAGTTCGCCATTCTCGTGAAGCATGCGGGCGAGACCGATCTCACCCAGACCGCACGCCAGATCATCAGCGCGCTCGACACGCCGATCCTCTACGAGGGCCAGCCGCTCGACGTCGGCACGAGCATCGGCATCGCGCATTTTCCCGAACACGGCAGTGACGCGCAGACCCTGGTACGCAATGCCGACATCGCGATGTATGCGGCCAAGCGCAACAAGACCGGATTCGCCGTGTACGACCCGCACTACGACACCAGCCAGCAGGAGCATCTGTCGTTGCTCGGCGAGCTGCGCCGCGCCGTCGAGCGCAACGAACTGCGGCTGCACTACCAGCCCAAGGTGTCGCTGCATTCCGCGCACGTCAGTGCCGTCGAAGCATTGATCCGCTGGGAGCACCCGACGCGCGGCTTGGTGCCGCCCGCGCTGTTCATCCCCTTCGCCGAACACACCGGTTACATCAAACTGCTCACGCGCTGGGTGATCCGCGAGGCGGTGCGCCAGTGCGGCGCCTGGCTGCGCGAAGGACTCACGCTGCAGGTATCCGTCAACATCTCGGCCCGCGATCTCATGAACCGCGATCTGCCGGAGCTCGTGGCCGAACTACTCGCCGAACACGACGTGACGCCGGGGCTGCTGTGCCTGGAGATCACCGAGAGCGGCTTCATGGAAGATCCGGCGCACGCGCAGAAAGTGCTCGATCGACTGGCCGAGCTCGGCGTGAAGCTTTCGATCGACGACTACGGCACGGGATACTCGTCGCTGTCGTACATCATGAAGCTGCCGGTGCAGGAGCTGAAGATCGATCAATCCTTCATCTCGCGCATGGCAACCGATACCGAGATCTCAACCATCGTGCGCTCGACCATCGACCTCGGGCACAACCTGGGCCTGCAGGTGGTGGCGGAAGGCGTGGAGGACGCGGCGGTCTGGAACATGCTGCGCACGCTCGGCTGCGACGATGCGCAGGGCTTCTTCATGAGCAGGCCGCTCGAACCCGTCGCGCTGGCGAACTGGATTCGCTCGAATCACGGCACGTTCGAATGCGCCGGCGCGAACACCGGGCCCATCGCCGGCCGCGCGGCTGGCGCACAGGCGCGTTGATCAGTCTTCGAAGATCGAGAGGTCGCTGACGCGCACGGGCGCAAAGCTGCGTCGATGCAGCGGACTGGGTCCCAGCGAATTCAAAGCTGCAACGTGCGCGGGCGTCGGATAGCCTTTGTGCCCCGACAGGGAAAACCCCGGATAACGTCCATCGAGGTCGCGCATCAACGCGTCGCGCGTGGTCTTGGCCAGAATGGATGCGGCGCTGATCGACGGCACGCTCGCGTCACCCTTGATGATCGCTTCGAACAGGCATTCGAAGCCGAGCCCGTCTGCGCAGGGACACCGGTTGCCATCGACAAAAACCTGTTGCGGCGCCACCCGCAAGCCTAACAACGCGCGCCGCATCGCCAGCATCGTGGCCTGCAGGATGTTGATGCTGTCGATCTCCTCGGCATCGGCCCAGGCCACCGAATAACACAACGCGCGTTCGCGGATCAGCAGCGCCAGCCGCTCGCGCTCCTCGGGTTCCAGCAGTTTCGAATCGGCCAGGCCGCGGATCGGACGCGCGTGATTCAAGATCACCGCCGCGGCCACGACCGGACCTGCCAGCGGGCCGCGCCCTGCCTCGTCGACGCCCGCGATGCGCAGTCGTACCCGCAGCTTGATGCTCATGGCGCGCTCATGGGTAGTTCACCTCGGCCGTCCACGCCGCCACCAACTCGGCAATTTCGTTGGCCGCTCGCTCGGCGCCGTTGCAACGCAGGCGCTCGTGAAGTGCCAGGTATTGCTGCTGGAGCTGCGCGACGGCATCGGGACGCGTGAGCCAGCGTGCGAGCGCCGCCGCGAGATTCGCGGCGTTTGCGGCCTCCTGGAAGAATTCGGGCACCAGCTCCCTTCCCGCGAGCAGATTCGGCTGCGAGAAATGCTTCACCTTGATGATGCCAAGCCGCCGCAGCAGGAAGGCGGTGATCGCGCCAAGCTTGTAGGCGACCACCATGGGGCGCTTTGACAACGCGGCCTCGAGGGTCGCGGTTCCGGAGGCCACCAACACCACATCGGCCGCCGCCAGAGCCTGCCGCGCCTGACCATCGAGCAGCTTCACCGCGACGCCTGGCGCACGCCGCGCGCAGTGCGCCGCGAACACGGCGCGCAGTGCCGGTGTCACCATCGGTGCGATGCAGACGAGCCCGGGAAATTGCCCGGCTAACAACTCGGCGGCGCCGGCAAATTCGTCCGCGAGCCGCTCGACTTCAGCCCGGCGGCTGCCGGGCAGGATCGCCAGTACGCGCGCCAAGGGGTGGATGCCGAGTTCTGCGCGCGCCGTGTCAGCCCTGACCTCGAGCGGAATCTGGTCGGCCAGCGGATGACCGACGAAGGCCGCACGCACACCGTGTTCGCGATAGAAGGCCGGCTCGAATGGGAACAGGCACAGCACCAGATCCACCGACTCACCGATCGTGCGCACGCGACCCTGACGCCAGGCCCACACCTGCGGGCTCACGTACTGGACCGTTGGCAATCCCTCGCGCTTGAGCAGCTTCGCGAGCCCCAGATTGAATTCCTTGTAATCGACACCGACGAACACATCCGGCCGCCATTCCAGGATCTGCTTGCGCAGGCTGGCGCGCAAACGCCACAGGCGCGGCAGCGAACTCACGACTTCCGTCAGTCCCATCACCGCGAGCTCTTCGATGTCGTGCCAGGCCGTGCAGCCGGCGGCCTTCATCCGCGGGCCGGCGACGCCGGCAAACTGTGCGGTGGGATACTTACGACGCAGCGCTTCGATCAATGCCGCACCCAGCGCGTCGCCCGATGCCTCCCCTGCCACCAGCGCGATGCGCATTAACGGACGATGCTGCGCGTGGACTCGCCGATGAAATCGACGAAGATCTTGAGTTCGGGCTGGGTCGCGGCACGCCTGGTGAGCTCTGCCATTGCGTCGGCGAGCTTCAGATCGGAGCGATACAGCACGCGGTAGGCGTCCTTGAGGTTGCGTATCTGCTCGGGCGTGAAGCCGCGACGCTTGAGACCCTCGGAATTGATGGAGTGCGGCACTGCCGGCGTGCCGACCACCATGAGGTACGGCGGCACATCGCGCGTCACCGCGGCGTTGTTGCCGAGAAACGCGTGGGCGCCGACCTTGGTGAACTGGTGGATGCCGGAGTATCCACCCATGATCACCCAGTCACCGAGATAGACGTGGCCGCCGAGCGTCGCGTAGTTAGCCATGACGCAGCGGTTGCCGACGTGGCAATCGTGCGCGACGTGGGTGTACGACATGAACAAATTGTCGCTGCCAATCGTGGTGACGCCGCCGCCCTGCGCGGTGCCGCGATTCATGCTGGTGAACTCACGGAACACATTGCGATCGCCGATCTCGAGGCGAGTCGGCTCGCCGGCGTATTTGAGATCCTGCGGCGCGTCGCCGATCGAGGCGAACTGGAAGACTTTGTTGCCCGCGCCGAGCGTGGTGTTGCCGGTGACCACCGCATGCGGGCCCACCCAGGTACCGGGACCGATCTTCACGCCCTCACCGATCACGCTGTAAGCGCCGACAACGACATCGGCCGCAAGCTCGGCCTGCGGCGAGACTATGGCGCGCGGATCGATGCCACCCATGGTTACGCCTTGGCGGAAGTCTTGTTGGTTTCGGGAGCCACCATCATTTCGGCGGAAGTTACCTCATCGTCGCCCACGTAGGCGACCGTCGAGAACTTCCAGATGCCGCGAATGGCACGCTCGAGCTTGGCGGTGAGGATCAGCTGATCGCCCGGCTCCACCGGCTTGCGAAAACGCGCCTTGTCGATGCCGACGAAGAAAAAGCGCGTGAATTCATCCGGCGTCACATCGGCGGTGATGAACGCCAGGAGGCCGGCGGTCTGCGCGAGCGCCTCGATGATCATCACGCCAGGCATCACCGGGCGATGCGGAAAATGCCCCGAGAAGAAATGCTCGTTCACCGTGACGTTCTTGATGGCGCGAATGCTCTCGCCCTTGGTGCATTCGAGCACGCGGTCGACCAGCAGGAACGGGTAGCGGTGCGGCAGCAGGCGCATGACGCCCATGATGTCGAGGCTGAGCGGTTGGGTCATTTAGTTAGTCCTCGGAATTGTCCGTGTCCGCCGCGTGAAGGCCCGCGTGCTTTTCGACCGCACGTAGACGCTTGGCCATCGAATCGAGCCGTTTGATGCGCCCGACGATGCGGCGCCAGACGCCCGCTTCCTCGCTCGGCAGCGCCGAAGAATACACACCCGGCTTCGCAATGGAATGTGAAATGAACGAGGTTCCGAGGACAACAACGTCATCGCACAGCGTGATATGTCCCGTAAGGCCCACCTTGCCACCGAGGATGCAGCGTTTGCCGAGCACCGTGCTGCCGGCGATCGCGGCATGCGCGGCCAGCGCCGAGTGCGCGCCGATGCGCACGTTGTGGGCGATCATGATGAGGTTGTCCAGTTTCGCGCCCGTCTCGATGACGGTGTCGCCTAGCGCGCCGCGGTCGATCGTGGTGTTGGCCCCGATCTCCACGTCATCGCCCACCTGCACGCTGCCGATCTGGGGCACCTTGACCCAGGTGCCCTTCTCGGGCGCGAAGCCGAAACCATCGGCACCGATGACGGCGCCAGGCTGGATGATGCAACGCCGACCCACCTTGACCTGGTGGCCGATGAACACGCGCGCCGTGAGACGCGTGTCGTCGGCGATGTCCGCGCCGTGACCGATGACGCTGCCCGGACCGATATAACAGCGCGCGCCAATGCGGACGCCTGCTCCGACGGTCACGTGCGCCGCGATCTCGCTCGAAGCGTCGATGCTCACGTCAGCGGCGACGCTGGCAGTGGCGTGCGTACCGGGATTCAGCGGCGGATCGGGATGGAGGAGCATCGCGATGCGCGCGTAGGTCGCATGTGGATTGGCCGCGACCAGCACGGCCACGGGCGAAACGGCTGCCGACCCGGCATCGAGGATGACAGCGGCGGCACGTGTGCCCGCGAGCTGCGCCACGTATTTGGGATTGGCGAGAAAGCTGACCGCGCGCGGACCGGCCTGCGACAGCGCACCGACGGAGTCCACTGCAACGGACGGATCGCCGCGCAGCTCGCAACCGAAACGCACCGCCAGTTCGCCGAGCGTAACTGTCATGGCGGCGGGCGCGCTTGCGCCTGTCCCGAACTTCAGGGTTTCGCGGCGGGCTTCGCGGGGGCCGGAGCGGCACCCGCCGGAGCGGCGGCCGGCTTCGGAGCATTCGCCTGCAGCTTCTGCAGCACCGCGGGCGTGATGTCGACCGTCGGCGTCGAGTAGATCACGCCTTCGGCGATCACGATGTCGAAGCTCTGCGCCTTCGCGTAGTCGCGCACTTCGCCGATCAGCGAACGCTGCAACTTGTTCATTTCTTCCTGGCGACGGGCGTTGGAGTCGTCCTGCAACTCGCCCTTCTTGCGCTCGAGCTCGCGCGCGCCGTCGCGCAGTTCTTTTTCGGCCTTGGAGCGCTGATCGGGCGTCATGGTGGCGACGTCCTTCTGCAGCTTGTCGTTGCGGGCCTTGAGCGACTGCTCCTGCGTAACGAGCTGCTGAAGGCGCGGCTGGAACTCTGCGCGCAGACCTTCCTGCACGACCTTCGCCTGCGGCGATTCGTCGAACAGGCGCGCGTAGTCGATCACTCCGATCTTGAGCTCCGCCATCGCGGGCGCGACGAAAACCACGGATGCCAGAGTGCCTAACAAAACTTTGCGAAACGAAACCTGCACTGAACTCACCTCGTTAGAAAGCTTGGCCTACTGAAAACTGGAACCGCTCTATCTCGTCCGGATAGGTATTGATATCGCCCTTATAGGCATTTAACGGCACGGCATAACTGAAGCGGAACACTCCCAACGGAGCAAGCCATTGAACCGCAATGCCCGTCGAGTGCTTCAATTTATCATACTCGAAGTCGTACTCGACCGGCCGACCGCTGCGGCCAAGGAATGTATAGCGGTTGCCGGTGGAGAACACGTTGCCCAGGTCATAAAACCAGGACAGCCGCGCCGAGGTCTCAAACTTCTGCGGCAACGGGATGAGCAATTCCATGCGGCCCGCGACCTTGAAATTGCCGCCAAACGGCCGGCCGAAGTCGTCCTTGGGGCCCAGGCGACTCTCTTTATATCCACGCACGGTCTCCGGCCCACCGGAATAGAACTGCCGATACGGGGGCAATGCCGTCGTATCGCCGATGTCCATGCCGTATGCCAGGTCGGCGCCCACCTGCAAAGTGAACCGCCCGAACAGCGGCACGTATTTCACGAACTCGTAGCTCGCGACGTAGTACTCGACGTCGCTGATGCCAGGCAGCGCGTACGACAGCCCGAAGGAGCTGCGGGCACCCCGATCGGCAAATAGCGAACGATTGCGGCTGTCGTAGCTCCACGAAGTGCTGAACTCCACCGAGTTGTAGTCGGTGCTGAAGAGCGCCAGCGCAACTGGCCCGACATTGCAGTCGACGTCGGCGAAGTCGGGCCCGATGCAGCGCTGACTGGGATTACCGTTGCGCCGCACCCAGTCGACCGACTGGCGCGCGCTGCCGTTGCTGCTCACCAGCAGGCTGGATTTCTGGAACGACAGGCCGAAGCGCAATCCCTGCCGTTCCGAGATCGGGTAGCCCACGTCGAACCCCGCTGCGATGGTTTCCGAAGAGAAGTCCGACGAGGCAGATACGAACTGAGTCTGGTCGCGGTAGCTCAGGCTGCTGGTGAATCCAACGTTGTTAGGCGTGAGATACGGCTCGGTCAGCGACATGCCGTAGACCTTGCTGAAGCGGCCGGAATTGAGGTCGACCGATACGCGTCGGCCGGTGCCGAGGAAGTTGGCGTCGGCATAATTGCCGCTCAGGATGAAGGACTGCGACTCGGAGTAGCCGACACCACCGCCGAGCTGCGCGGATGGACCTTCTTCGATGTCGTAGTTGACGTCCACGAGATCGGCGGAACCGGCCACGGGCTTGGTCTCCGACTCGACCTTTTTGATGTACGGCAGATGTTCGAGGCGCTGC
>Ga0307513_10012274_pt1 | contig 10587 bp, 7 predicted proteins | sample 15_EM_MG_FD_202174 | JGI IMG/M metagenome (GOLD analysis project Ga0307513, IMG submission 202174) | Populus trichocarpa ectomycorrhiza microbial communities from riparian zone in the Pacific Northwest, United States - 15_EM | ecosystem: Host-associated > Plants > Roots > Unclassified | place...
TTACAATAGTTGATATAGGAACAATTCTCGGTCTGGCACACCTGATCCCGGAGGAGGACCGGCGATGGCTTGTAAATAGCCGGATTGATTTGAGAACATTTAATGAGGTTTATTAAGGAATCCGGAAGAGAGAATCAGGATTCGGCGATGCGTGAGAATCCTACATATTGGTACTGTATATAGTAGAAGATATATAAGCGACTTTCTTGAAACCTAGATCATTAGTTCGCCAGACCAGTGAGGCGTGAGACGTGAGACCCGGGAGCGACCAAAAAAGGTGCTGCTGCCCCAGACACCAGGCGACGTCGGAGCAAGCAGCAAATTAGTTGTGATTACACGAGCAGGGATGAGGGGTGGGTCAGGACGCGGAGAAGAGGTGATGAGAAGCTATCGCTGCATCAGGAGAAAGAAGAGATGAGAGAAAGAGTCTGGGGTAGTCCAGACGTAGGCAGGGCGCCAGGTTGCGTCAGGACGCAAGGAACGTTGCCAGGTAGCATCTGGAAGCGTGGGATGTGGCGGGGCGTTGCAACGCAAGTCAGGACGCACAGGACGTATGGGACGCAGGAGATGCGTCGCTTGCATCAGGAGGCAACGCCGACGGATCAGATGCAGTGTCCGTTTTTGCTGATGATGGTTGATAAGGGACGATCATGGTCACACCCTCATTTCTAATGCTCAGTTTGTGCCCGAGCAGGGCATTTCTTCTGTATTATACCTCAAGTTAGCAGCAATGTAAACCTTAGTATATTTCACATTCTAATTGGGGTTTAATAGCAGGCCAAGTCCCAGGAGTGCGAAACCCTTTTCTGGAGATATAACCGACACTATGGAACTTGAAAAGAATACAGGTGGGGGACCAGTGCATACTTGAAGATGGTCTACTGGATGCGCACTGTTTCAGAATCTCTAGTGTGGACCTATGTGAAGAGTATGGTATGAAGATTTCTTAACCACATCAACCACTAGAGACATTCAGCCCCGAGATCGAAAGAGCGTTTCTCAAGTACCAAGTTTCTAGTTGATCTTTTAGTTTTGTGTGCGAAAAAGCGTTAAACACATCAAAGTTTTTTGACCCGACAAACCTGCTTACCCCTTGGAACGTAGCGCTGTTAGGTAGTGCAAGAGGTAGTCGCTCCTGTACTTAGGTACGAATCAAGATTGTTGAATGCAGACCGGTTTTTTCAACCCGGCTGAATACCTCCGCTGTTGTTCGCTTTGTGCAGGGCACTTGAAATGTGCTAGGGGGACTTGGCCTTTAGTGAGAAAGTCTGTGACCTCACCAGCAACGGCAGTGGCCCTGTGTCCAATGGGAGAAATTCTGTGATATTTGGTATGTTGGGAAGGCTTTATATCCTTTAACTTAGAACTCATAATATCACCATTGCCCATCGTGTTTGGGTTTCCAATGAAAAATAGTTTCCCAGTGTCAGCCCCTAGGCTACGGTAGCTTATCTAACTGGACTTACTCTACCGGTGTTGGGCTGATTTTGTGGACCCGTTTAGTTTGGATGGTCTGTCACGCGTGCCGTATTCACCCTCCCGTGCGTATCTGTAACCTCTTGATAAACCGAACAGTACTCGTAATGTCCTGACATTTGTGAACACAACTGCTATTGCATGATGCCAAGATCAGGGCAAAAAAGCTGAATTTTGGCGGTATGCAATAGCAGTTGTGTTCACAAACGTCAAGACATTACGAGTAGAGAGAATTGAATTAACCTGGAGAGGTGTGGTGTAACGTCATCGATATGGAAAGAGTAAATCCCGATGGAAGTAAGCATGAGAGAGATGAAGTGTCAAGCCTAAAAGTGAAATCCAACTAAAGGAGAAAGGCGCAGAGAGGAAGAAAGAACCAAGTCGTCAAGCTTTTAGACACACTGCACTCTCCTCACACAAGATAATTATCTTTGGTGGACCACTGGGCTAGAAGCTGAGAGCGGGATATGTGCGAAGACTGATATGCGCCTGCCGGCTTGCGTATAGTCAATCCCTCGGTGATCCACGATTTGCTGAGCAAATACAACATGGTAGAAGAACCTACTAACCTGACTGATAGGCTAAAGACAAAAGAAGTAAGGAGTGAACCTGGAACAAAGGAAAGGAAGAGTTGTTGATTGGCTGTTTTCCTCGGTGTGGTTTCAATATCTTTATTCATAACTATATAGCTAATGGAGCGACTACCTATCCGGGCTTGCACAACCATACAGCAGTACGTTCCAAGGAGTACGCCAGTCCAACCCGCCTAGCCCGCAGTACATCTGGAAAAATACCACCCGCGCGATTCGTAGACCGAAGTCCGAGTATCCGGCCAGCACATGGGAATCACAAAATAAACCACCCAACTAGGGTACGAACAAAGCAAATCCACCTCCCATAGCCATCCGCCAAACACTACCGTAAGCGTGGTCATAGCCACAACCAAGCTCACATCCCGGCAAACCGGTCACGCATCCCTCCAACCAAACATAAATCCAATAAATTACAACACATATGGACCGCCGTCCATCTCGCATCCCACCAAACTATCCGCGTCTCCATACCGCATTCGTCCCAACCATCACCGGTCTATGGCCTTCATTAATCTGCACCTCAAACATGCGTATAATGCGGCCCAAGCACTCCTCGCCTGAATGTACTCTCAAGTGATCACAGACAACCATATTGCCAGACCAATCGCAAACGCAATCACCTGGTTGTTCAAGCCACCATTGAATCGCGGTCGTATTTCGATCAATCGCACTCATCTCATCCCACCTTTCCGCAAAATCATGCCAGAAAGGGTCAAAATAAGACCGGGCACAATCAGGGAATCTCTGGCGGTGTAGCTTCAGGTGCATAGTGGTCGATCCACACTGTCTGCATGGGCCATTCACAGGCCACCATCGGAGGGCAACACTCCTGCCCATGCCACGAATACTACTGCCTTCGAACTTGAGAGGAATCTTGCACCTGGTCGAGCCAGAGCAATTCTTCAGCAAACACCGTGTGCATCTGTCGTCCTCGTGTCCAAGGTGAAACAGGTTGAGAGTACCGTTGACCAACTGGGTGACAGTCCGTTGGAAGGGATTCCCGCACACCGTGACCACACCATCATTGTCCACGTGTTCACTCGGAATACACATGCCCAGATTGAAATGGGACTGCCACCAGTCGCGCCAATCCGGAATCCGCTTATCATTGAACAAAGTCGGAAAACGGGGGCGCTTGACCAGGTATCTGTCACAAGACGTCAGGTGGAATCGATCATCAACACCAAGACATCCGTCATGACCCTTGACATCGGTACCGCTCCGAATTCTCAACAGGATGTAATGATCAAGCCTGCTGAGGCCTCGTAGGTGCCTGGGCTTCTTCGGAGATCGAGCATAGTAACCGTGACCCTCTGACCCGTGCCAGTGGGCCCACTCAGTCGCCCGAAGCTCTCTTGCAACGATAGCATGGCCAAGTCCCAGAACGACACCGGCCCAGTTGCGAACATTCAGAACACCGCCCACCGCCTTTTTGGCCTTGGCATCAGACATCTCGTTGCCAGCAATACCATAATGACCAGGGATCCAGCAAATGCGGACCGCACTAAAGCGATTGAAGAGGGGTGTCAAAACGTCCCACATACTAGCAGACTCACCCACAGGCTCCATTTGCGCAATACACGTAATGGCTGGGATGCAGTCAGAAAAGATGATGATCATGGCGTGGTATTCCAAGCGTACATCCCGCAATGCAGCGATAATGGCGAAGATCTCGCATTCCACAATGCTCCATGTCGAAGGCGTAGCAAAGGCCCTCCCGCCCTCCGTCATCCCACACTCCTCAGTCGTCCACGCCACCGCTGTACCCTTGTCGCTCTTCGAGCCATCAGTGTAGATCATAAGGAGATCAGGAACCAGGACCGCGTCCTCATAGGCATCATAAAACTTTCTCGCAGCCAGTTCCTTTCCCTTAGATACATTCAAGCTCGGTACCGTCGTGGCAGTCTTGTCAGACGACATCGGATAGGCCAACATACCCTCTACCTCCCAATCGCCCCGAATCGATCCGAACCACGGATGGTCATCACAATACCGGTAGTTGATCATGCGACTGTAGCACCGTCTCTGAAGATATCGACCCTGTATATGAACAGGAGGCGTCCCGAATTCAGCAAGCATAATATTGTTGGCAAGCTTAATAGGACACCTAAACAAGGATCGAATACAATCGTGGACGTGGACCTGAATCCGCTTCACATACGACGTATAGTCGGTTACGAATTCAAGCCCGAAGTAGACGGTCGGTAGGTAGGCAGCCTGAAACAAACGGTAAGTGCACCATGCATCCAGCCTTCCATCACTCCCGAACCTCCTCCCCAACGCGGATATCCTCCTCCTAACACCCAAACCTCTATCCAACCAATAAGATACATGAGAAGCCATATTAAGAAATACATTAAACCTATAACCAAGAACCCTAAGATCCTCCACAGGCGTCAGTAATTCCCCATCAATATCCAAATCCTCCCATGTCGTTCCTCCAAAACCAATCCACTTAGTCTTGATCGCGCTAAACCCCATCTTCCTACCCCTCGCAATCCTATCACAGTCTTTGAACAACTCAGCCATCGTGTACCTCGTGAGATCCCTGCTATCAGAAGCAACAAGGATGACCCCATCGTCCACAAAGCTGCTAACCACAGTGCGAACCGAAGGGGTGTACCTGAGGCGAGGCTCAAAGATGTCTGCAACATATGCGCCAAACAAAAAGGGGGACAACCGGGATCCCTGAGGGATGCCACAGTTGACAAAATACGGCTTCGAGACTCGACCATTGAACCTGAATCTAACCACGCGGTTCCCAGCCCACCTCCTAACCCAAAGTATCAGGTTGGCAGGGCACTCTCGGGCGGCCAAAAAATCACACAGCAGGTCAATGTCAATATTGTCAAAACCTCCTTCCACATCCATCGACAGCATGACACATTTAAAACCCTCGTGATGTCGTAAAAACTCAAACATAACAGACATAGCATCATGGACACCTCGCTTGCGCCTAGACCCAAACTGAGTTTGGCCCAGTACCACATGCTCGGCAATCCTCAGCAGGACGATTCTCTCCACCACCTTAGCAATAGTCGGCAGCAGGTGAATCATACGCCAGCTTTTAACGATGTCATATCGGGGTTTGTCCGCCTTCGGTATAAGTACAACCTCAGCAGAGTGCCAGTCAGGAATGTCATTTGTCAAACCGTAGTCGATAAGCCGTCTGAGACAATTGGGCTTCCCATTCAGCCAGTATCCTATAAAGGGATACCCGATGTCATCAAGACCAGGACCGGTATTCGTCAGGCTCCGCTTGATAGCAGATTCCAACTCGCAGGCAGGGTCCATCTCAATCGCAGATGGTTGCCATAATTGTTCGTCACCAGGGTGCAACTGGGCAGCGATAAGGTCGCTAATATCGGAGTGCCGGCAGACAAGACGGCCTCCAGAGTCCCGCATAGAAGGAAGTGTCCGCCGCGATTCCAGTTGTCTGGCCAGTCTGAAGATAGCAGGATCTCCGGCATTCTCAATCGTGTCCTTAATAAATTCATTTCGGGATCTTAACAGCATGGCGCTATAAACTCGTCGAACAATGTTGTATTCGTCGGAAGCCGTCGGCAGTCGTCGTCTGATCCGTCTCATTCGATTTAAATCGGAACGAATGCGCTGTAAGTCGGGGTTCCAAAAGGGGCACCTGCCGACATTCCTCCCAGACCTCGGAAGTGCGTCCACACCACTCCTCAGCCTCGACCACATCTCCTCATCACTTCCACAATCAACGTGTTCCAGTATCTCATCACAACTGGACCCCGGAATGTTCCTCCAGGATGGTCGTCGCCTCGTTATATCGACCGGCTGATCCACCTCTATCCTTGCGACAACGGCGACATGCTCAAGGCCAGCCTTCCCATCATACGAAACCCTCGTCTCGGAATTGCCAACAAACAAATCGAGGGCGCTAATATTCCGAAACGTAGGCCCTACCGGAGGGTGCACCCGCAGACCATAACGAAGGCAAAATTGGGTCAACCACAAGCCGCGACAGTCAGCACTACTTACACTGCCATGTCTCGGGTTCGGGCTCCATTCGTCGCGTTTGGCGTTAAAGTCGCCCATGAGAAAGTCACAGTTTCCCCATGCCGCTTCGCAGGCCAACCACCCCAGCCTATCCGTCTTGGGAGGAACATAAACACCGCCGATCCTTTTCCTCACCCCACCCACCTCATACATAATCACACAGGTCACCATGTCATGTAAGTCCACCAGGAACAAACCCGACAACGATGACCTAACAAACACCTCAACACCAGACGCCGGAACAAAAGAAAACAAATCAAAATCCACATGTTCATGTACAACACCACCCCCGTCCGCCTTACGGGGAGGATCAACAATAAAAAAGAAATCAACAAAAGAAAAAACATCCATCACCAACGAATGGTTAGCCCTGCTCCGTCCAACATTAATCGATAATGTCGTAATAAACATTAGGCCTCAATGGCCGACGAGGTGATATCGGAATCAGAGGCGCGTCTCTTGAGAATGCTTCTGGGGGGCGCAAGCAAGCCCAAAGAAAAGCCCATAGTCTCATCGTCATCGATGGTCTTAATGGGGGGGTCGACCGACGGGCCGGCCGAACTAGATGGCCTAAAGGCCTGGTCAACTCTGGCGGAGGGGGCCGGTTCCACAATTTCGGTAATACGGGAGGGGCCAGCCTGCTCGTAAGCATCAACAGCCTTACCCTTACCTTTCCTGTCAACCTTAGGCCGAACAACCTTAGCCTTAGGTAAAACACTGTCAGTCATGCCCCTTCGGTGGTCAGCACGTCTAGCAGCATAACTCATCCCTTCCACCTCAACAGTCAGTCCCTTAGCAGAGACTTCCTTCTCAACCATCACCTCCGAGGTAATCTCAACATGGACTCCACGATGACGACGACGCTGACGATTCAAAGATCGGTCGGACACACCCGTAACAGACGTGTCATCGGCGACGATAGGAGATCTAGCACCGGCGGGGGCAGGGGAAGAAGTGGAAGCAACAACCACCGGGCACCTATTATATCCGGTGAAGGGGTCCGATCTCTCGCACAGCATACACCTACGTACAGTGTGGCAGCACGATTAACCGTTCTCGCCAGGGCTGTTAAGTTGCCCACATCGGTGGGACTTCGACAAGTGATCCCCAAAACAAAAACGACAGCGGGGAGGAAACGCACACAACATCTCAACATGACCAACCTGAAGGCACTTGTTGCAAACCGGGGCAGACCTGTGTTCCTCAAAGAACCTAGCATTCCTGGACTTGCCAAACCAGAAAACACGGCCGGACGACAGGATCCCATCACTGGCATCGTTTCGCTCAAGAGTGAACCGAATGCCGCAAGAGGTGGCGCCCGCTTGTTTCATGGCGAAAACAGAGCCAAGCATGTTCGGTCGGCCAGCGGTAACCACCCCCGGGTTCGATCCCTCAATGTCGGTCCGGAGACCATCAAAGGCCCTATCGCCGGTCCAATCCTCAGGCTTCCACAGAGATCCTCTGCCAGTAGGAGCCAGGGGAACACCAGAAACCAAAATCTTAACCTTGGCCATATCCTTGTGGAACACAAAGTTAGTAAGACCAGAGGGGCCAAGTTCCCGAATAAGGGTCGATCGGCACCCTTCCAGTCTATCCCAGACCTGAGTGGCAGTATGTTCCGCCAGCGTCAAGTAAATGCATCCAATCTCAAGCTTGGAGCGGGCTTCCCGAATATACGGGGTCTTGTCGGAAACCTTTCCAAGATTACTCAAGGTCTGGTTCATGCGGATACGGATAGCCTCGGGAGTAACCGGAAGCTGTGTCCGTTTGCCGGCGTCAAAGCGCATGGTAATGTGGCGCTCGCGGGCATCGGGAGAGGGGGAGGATGTAGGAACCCTGGCACGGGAAGGACCCGGAGTAACGACAGCAGGGGGCGGAGGCGGCACCAGTCGTGACCTAACCTGACGTCCAGGTCTCGTCGTGTGTGGCACAGGTGGTGGGGGGGGGCAGCCACAACCCGACTATACATCGCCGCCCCGGTACGGGGGGATGACACCGGAATCGCAGCGGGAACGGAAACCGAGGCAGGGGTTGTGGCAGCAGCCGTGCCGGCGACCTTATTCCTTCTCCGTCTATTGGTCTTACGGCCACCAGCCTTCACCGTGACGAATCCGGTATCGGGCGATTCATCAAAGGCGACCTTCTTAACGCCTGAAGAGGACCCAACACCAACATCAGCAGGAGGGGGGGAAGGGGTAACACCACCGTTCATGCGCTTAGCAGCTTCAGCACGAACAGATCCCCGAATAGTCTCCCGCGAGCTCCAGACAGGTTCACCCCTGCCAATCGTCAGCTCGGCCTCATGGGCCACTGTATCCCCTTCCAACCGGGCAATAACAGCCTTCAACAACTTGATCTCCCCTTTCAGAGAGATAATCTCGTCCAAGCAGTTGTTCTGTTGCTTGCCCAAACGCTGAATCTCAGCAGCAACCTCCTCAAGGGAACCATACGTCTCCTTTCCCCCAACCAGCGCGTAAGCCCGGCATCCATCAACCATGGAAACATCATCCGAATCAGAGGACGACACAACCGATCCATGGGAGGAGGAAGGCGAAGACGAGAGGGGAACCGCATTACTGGAACAGATATCCTCAAGACCACTCAACAAAGCCGCATCGACCCTCGAGGACGACCCATAGCTCATGGTAAGAGGGAGGGCGGGAAGCGACGAGAAGGTCGGGGTGTTCAAAGGCGACAGGCTGCGGGTAGCCGATCGTGGCTGAGCATCGGTAGCGTACCTAGAGTCGCCAATACCTGTGCCATCAGTGTTAGACCCACCACCCAGGTCCATAGGCGTATCGCGAACGATAACGGCCGACGACGGAACCACTTGGCTAGTGGTCAAAGGAAGGGGGTAAGGGGGGGGGGGGTCTCTCTTCGGGGGGGTGTTCCCTCGTAGCGCCTTGGTATGAGCGATAAACTCATGGTGTCTCTTGGAGACAGGGACAAAGGCACGGCGACCGGAGGGAATGGTGGAGTCCGAGGCGAAACCAGAACGGGCACCAGGACGCGACCAAGGGGGGACGAATGGGGGAGGGGAGGACACCTGAGTGATCCGATCCTCAGGGCGGATGCAACCTGCAGGAGGTGCATAGTCCTCGTCCGATGATCTGTCCAATCGGAAGTTGCTATACAGCTTCCGTTCACCGGAGGAAAGTCGCTCAACAGGGGAGGGAAGACGCCGTTGGCTATCGTCAACCTCGACCACAGAAGGAACGTACAGGGGCTCCTGGGATCGGTCTTCGTCAATGGACGGCCAGGATGCAGAGGGGACCATGGAATCAGACGCCATAGTCGAATGAAAATCCGAGCTCACCATCTGGGAGCTGGATGGGGCGAACGACTGGGAGGTGCCCTCGGGGGTGTGAAAGCGGGTGTATAAACCCAAAGAGGTAGTGCGGTCGACGTGGCAATGCGCACAGGAGGTAACACCAGTAATGCAACAGCCGCGAGCAGCCATCACACCGGTGCAAACAGTTTCGACAGAGTCGAAGGAGCGGAGGTCGAGGTGAGCAACAATGGCTCGAACCTCAGAAGTAAAGAAAAGGGAGTCATTCTGACATCCCGAAACATGAACAAAGTGAACGCCCTGGTAGGCCCCACCCGGCGCGGCATAAGACAATTTGACAGCCGGGATAAGACCACGGCCATCAGAGGTATTCATCCTGCCCGGGACAATCTGGGTGCCCGGAGCAGGGGAAGGGGAACAAGGAGGGGGGGCAACAGAGTCACCCATTGCGAGAGTTCACCTGTAGCAAAAGGCCAGGCGAGCCACCAAAGAAAAATTCACCGGTAATAAAAGCCCGGCGAGCCACTAAAGAAACTGCCCGAAGGCCAAAAAACTCCGACCGCCCGAAGGCAAAACCACCAAATGCGACCGTCAACGAAGATTCTCACGATAAAAGCGTGGTGTTGAGGGTGGCGAATCCGTGTGCTCCTATTGGTTGCAGCAGAAGGACAGGAAAATCGGTGTGGTTGTTCGTTGTTAGGCTAGTCTACATGAGAGGCGGCTTATGTGCTAAAGTGTGTGCGCCAAGCTAACTACTAAACAGAGTTTTTCTGTGGCCCCCTATCGAGCGACATGACTGCTCTCACTACTGTTGAAATTCCGTTATATTTCCTATGTGCATTTCATAACACTACCGTGCATTCTTTTACTTAGTTTGTGTTTTGGCTCCACCTGTACACCGCTTACATTACTACAGCTAAAATATATATTATGGTGTTTTGTTTATTGTTTTAGGATAATATTGGGGGATTTAACATGTGCTTTTCTATCCGGTGTTAAGGATTTTATGCATCTCTTATGCACTATTATTGGTCATGATATTTCTAATATTCACATCACACCCTCATAGTTTCACGCACATTGTTTTGGATTACTTGGCAGGATTTCAGGGTCAAACATGTTCGCACTTATGTTTCTTACATAGTTTTCCCTATATTTCTTTCATACATATGGGCGCACACTTTTGTATAAATATGCTTGCTACCG
>Ga0307513_10012275_pt1 | contig 10587 bp, 7 predicted proteins | sample 15_EM_MG_FD_202174 | JGI IMG/M metagenome (GOLD analysis project Ga0307513, IMG submission 202174) | Populus trichocarpa ectomycorrhiza microbial communities from riparian zone in the Pacific Northwest, United States - 15_EM | ecosystem: Host-associated > Plants > Roots > Unclassified | place...
AACCCGACCTGAACTCAAATGCTATAATTTAAAACTATTTAGTCCATAATTAGCATGGTATACATGTATTTTTTTTCAAGCTATGAGGTTATTTGTTTATTTTGTTTCGGGTTTGGGTCGGGTTTCGGGTCAGGCATACTAGCATCCATACCCAACTCGAAACCCAACTTTTAGCCTTCAGGTTTTATCCAAACCCGATCAGGTCTATAAAATTAATACCCATTCAGGGCAATTCGGGGCGGTATCCATCAGGTTCACGTGAAATGGCCATCCTTGATGGTATTCAGTAGCTCAAATTCAAGTCAAAGGACAACACTCACTGACACAATATAAAAAAACCTGGTAAGAATTAAATAGCAACTCCTTCCTTCCCACATTATCAATTAGGTTAAAAACATACTGTTTCTTCTGAGCTTATTACCAGTAAGGTTAGATACTCGTAGTGCTCAACCATACGAAAAGCAATCAAGAAATTATAACACAAACGTGATGATGATATGCTCCATTGACATTTAAAAAACAAAATATAAGGAAATAAGAAAATTACCATACGAGTCTTCCAGCTTTAGTATAAATGCTAATTGAAAGAAAGCACCTGCAAATTCCCAACCAAGATCTCCAACTTTCTCAGACTATTTATTATACAGATAATTGATGAAAAAAGAAAAATCTATCAAATCTTTCAAAAACAGTAGAGATCGTAGATTAGATTAGATTAGATAGATAAAATAATACCTACGATCATTCCAGCGGTGACTAAAGCTAGGAGTCCGAATACGATTTTCATGGCAGAGGCCATTGCCTCTCGTCTCCCCCTGCAACGATCGCAGACAGGGAAAGAAGCGAGTGAGAGTTAGCTTCTCCTCTCGTCTCCTTCGATTGCCGGTCCTGTGGCTGACTTTTGAGAACACAAATAGCAGCAGCTCTTCTTTTCCATTTTCTTTATTATTATGTCAAATTAAATTAAATTAAATTAATTAAAAAATTGAAAGTAACTTTTTTTTACGAGAAATCCGGGTGCGCGGATTTTGCCAATCTGTGGGCTGTTCAGTAACTTTAGTCTATAGTACGAGGTAAACCCCACGTACAAGCATTTAAAACGTTGTTTTAAACCGTGTTATATAGGAATTTAAAATCTTTTTTATTTAAAATGATTTATTATTATTATTATTATTATTATTGTTTTAATATCAAAAATATTTTTAAAAAATATTTTTTTAATATATTTTAATATAAAAAATATTTTAAAAAATAATTATTACCATGTTCTCAAACATCTTTTTATTTTATATTTGTTTTTGTAGTTCGATCATGTTTTTAATGGAATGAATTTTTTTTCTTCGAATCAATTTTTTTTTAATTTTTAAAAATTTCTTTTGCTGATATTAAAATTAAATTTTAAAAAATAATAAAATATATTATTTTAATATATTTTCAAGTAAAAAACATTTTCAAAAATAACTTTTATCATAATATTACACACGCTCTATCTTATTTTTTTTCTTTTATCATTACTTGTTTAAAAAATAACATAAAACTCATAATACATAACATATCCGGAGAGTTGGGAGGATGGTTAAATCAATAAATTGGATACAACCACATATTTTTAAACCAATTATTAAAGTAAAATAGCATCTTTTAATTCTTGAATAGCTAAAATTAATTTCATTCGATTAATTGGATAAATATAGAATGTTAGTTACAAAAACTAAATTCAATTAATATAAGGCTTAAGTTAATGTTACTTTTTTATTTTCAAGATACTTAAAACATATGGTAAAATGTAGTTGAAAATTAAAATATCATGTTTTTTTTTATTTTAACGGAAAAGAATATGGCGTGTCAGATTAATAAATGAATACCTCTCAAGACTCCCAGTCCTATTTGTTTTTGTATTTCAAAAATATTTTTGAAAAAATATTTTTTTATTTTATTTTTTCTTTGCTTTAAATTAATATTTTTTGATGTTTTTAGATAATTTTGATGCATTGATGTCAAAATAATTATTAAAAAATAAAAAAATATATTATTTTGATGCAACCATACTTCCAAACACTTCAGGTAAGGACATGTGAGATTTATAGTGATGAGATTAGCAATTGTAGTTGCTAGATTTTTTTTATAATTATTTATTTTAAAGTGAAAGAATTGAGTTGTTTTAGTATTTTTAATTAATTTTGTTTTTATATTTATTTCAAATCATTATAAAAAATATATTTTTTAGGTTATATCTTGGAGAAGGAATAAATACCTAATGATATCTTGTATACTTATTAATTCTCCTTGAATATTGCATTTTAATTAAAAAAATTTTATTATTTCTTATTAGTTATAGTCGATAACATGTGTTATGTTGTGGGGTGAATCAATTTTTTTAACATAAAAAAATATTTGATGGAAAAATTAATCATAAACTCAAAATATAATACATATTAAAATATATATTTTTTCCGGAATATTAAGACGATGATATATTAGATCAACTCAAATTAATTTGTTAATTTTATGACACGGGTCATAAGACAATAATAATCCTATAGAAATTAAATTAAAATAAATTATGAAGACCAAATCATAGTCATTTTAATGTAGTACAATGAAATCAAAACAAATATTAAATTAAAAAGGACAAGAAAAGCTAATCAAATAAACTTAGATTAACTCGTCAAACTCGTAACCCGAATCATGAGATAATAATAGCCATATAGTATGCAAAAAAAAATAATATACAAAGCCTAATTTCCATCAAATTTGAAGGATGAAATAAAAAATATTAATTAAAAAAAGTAGAAAAAAAATCTAAGTTAACTGGAGCTAACATGTTAATCCCGCAAATTGGTTAACAAAACTGAGATAACTTCATAAAAATAAAATAAAAAAGACCACAAAGCTCTATTACTAATAGATCCAATTTTGAAAGTTGAAATCGAAAAAAAAAACTATATTCACGAGATTGGGATAACTCCATGTGAAGTAGTTCGAGAAAAATTATTAAACCCAATTAAAATATATTCAATTAAAAAATGATAGAAAAATAAAGTCAATTTGGGTCAACCTGCCAAACACGCGACTCAAATCATGAAATCAGGATAACCCTGTAAAAAACAAATTGAAAAACATTACATAGATTAATTTTCAACCAACCTGTTGTTGAATGATGAAATAAAAAAATCAATTATAAAAAACAGCCTAAAAATAATCTAAGTCAACCTGAATTAATCTATTAAACTCGCGATTTAGATCACGAGATCATGATAAATTCATATAAAAAAAAAATGAAGTTCAACTTCAAACATATCTAATATTGAAGATTAAAATTAAGAAAAAAAAAACACTAACTCCATGAGACCGTAAGAAAATAAAATAAAAAATTACAAAACACAATTCTCAAAAGAATATTATATTGAAAAAATTGAAAACAGAAACTAAATAAAAAAGAAGAAGATTGGGTTGTTATGAGGTAAAATTAAAAAAAAATTATTCTATTGAAAATTACAAAAACAAATCAAAGAAATTATGAAGTTCAATTTTTAACCAACCTAATATTTAAAGATAAAGTTAACCTGTATTAATCTAATAAATCTGCAATTTAAGCCACGGAATTAAGATAAGTTTACAGAAAACAAATAAAAAAAAACTATAAAGTCCCACTTCAAATATATTCAATATAGAAAATTAAAATTTTAAAAAAATATTAAATCCAAGATTGAATCGAAAAAATTACAAAACATGACTTTCAAGGCAACTTAATATTATAATAAATTATTGAAAAAAAAACTAAAAAATAATTGTTGAATAATAAAATATTTTTAAAAATAGTATTTTGTGATTGTGTTGGCCACAACAAGTATTGTATTATGTTTTGTTAATGATATAGCATTATCTGAAGCTCATGGTGTATCGGTTACCTACAGTTTACTAATTTTGCATTTCACTCTTATATATTCGTTTTTTTAGAAACATTAGATGTAAAATGAATATATTTTTTAAATTAATTTATTTATCATTTAAATTTAAATTAAATATTATAATTTAATTTAGTTACAGTAAAAAATTTGATTTAAAACATCTTATAAATGATTTTGATCATCCACTTTATCTAGTGATTCTATTGAATTGGGTTACGTGGACTTTTCTTACCCTGTCTTCTTTATTTTTCTTTTTCTTTTAAATAACATAAATAACTTAAGGGATAGAATTTAGATTTTTTTGGATACAATTATAACACCATAATACCATACATGTGATTTGTTTTAAATACCTTATGTAAAATTTTTTTGTTCTTATTCGGGTATCTTGTAATGGACTTGGTAATTCAATGGAAAAATACTGGAATTCTTATTATAACTTTTCTTGAACCTGAGCTTACAGACGAAGTTGGGGAAATTTAAAATAACAATTTGAAGATACATATCTTAAAGAAATTGAATTGAAAAATCAATGCAAAATTGATAAACCCTAACTAAGTTTATGGGCAGATTCGAGGTAGCCCGGGCCTTCTGGGTGAATGAGATTTGCTTCAAAGCAATTTACTGCCTCTCTACAGCCCTCCCTCCACCTTTTATTCTAATTCTTGGTTAGTTGAGATTTTTGATTAATTTGATAGACTTGCCAGCTGTGTTATTAATCTGAATTGTATTTGGATTCAATCTCCTTTTTCAAAACGGTGCCTTTGCCTTTGCACTTAATCCCTCGCCAGTTGTCAGCCTTAGGGGCTTCATTATCTCAGCCTTCCACGTAAGGAATTCTTATCCAATCTTTGACCATACATGTGCTCACTTTATCCCTTTGTTGCAGGTAAGTCTTCTCCAACACGCCTCCTTTTTTTCTCCCCAGCTTCACTTTGAGAATGGTTTGTGCTGTGCTACCAGACTGTTACAACTCCCCCCCTTAGAAAACCTTGCCCTCAAGGTGAGGGTAAGAACCTTTTAACCATTCTTCTTCGACCACACAGCATCTTCTTTAGGCTGTCCTTCCCATCTTAACATCACTTCTTCCCTCGTCTTCCTCCTTGAGATTTGATTTCTTCGGTCCAGTATCTTTGCCGGTTGTGGCTGTGAATTCATCTTGGGTTCGAGAGTGGGTAGCTGTAAATTGCTTCAAATGGGGTAGATTTGAGGGATGTGTGGTAGCTGGTATTGTAACAATATTCGGCCATGGTCAGCCAATTAGATCAGCCCTTCGGGTTATCACCTACATAGCATCTCAAATACCCTTCTAATGTTTTGTTAGTTGCCTTTGTCTGACCGTCGGTTTGGGGGTGGTATGCTGTTGACATCAGCAGCTTAACCCATTGAATTTAGAATAACTCTCCCCAAAAATTGCTAGTGAAGGTAGGATCCCTGTCTGATACTATGTTGTATGGGAGTCCATGCAGTTTCATTACATTCTGTGAGAACAAATTGGCGATTTTTGTCGCGCTGTAAGGGTGGGATACAAGAATAAAATGGGCATATTTGGTAAACCTATCCACAACTACCATAATTACTGAGTATTGATTAGATTTTGGTAGCCCCTCTATAAAATCCATAGATATGGATGACCATGGTCTGATGGGTATAGGTAAAGGTTGTAAGAGTCCTGAGGGTTTTGTGTTTTCTCTTTTTGCTCTCTGGCAGACTTCACACTGTTTGATATAGGTTTGTATATCTGATTTCATTCCTACCCAAAAGAAATCTCTCATTGCCCTTTTTAGTGTTCTCTCAAAGCCCGTGTGTCCCGAGGATGGGCTATCATGAATATAATTCAGGATGGTTGTTTTTATAGGGCTGGATTGACTTATGTAGACTCTCTGTTTGTAGTATAGTATCCCACCCCTAAAATGGTATTTCAAGGAGCCTATGGTTTCTTGGTCTAGTTGTTGCATGATAGCTTGAATTTCCGGATCAGTTTTATATCTATCTTTTAATTGATCAGCCCAGTTAACAATTGGAGTAGAGATAGCCCATAGTGTACCTTTTTCTGTGGTGTCCTCTTGTCTAGAGAGTACATCAGCTACTAGGTTCTCTTTTCCTGCTCGAAACTCGACCACAAAGTCATATCCAATTAATTTGGATAACCATTTCTGCTGTGTGGGTGTTCCAACCCGCTGCTCCAATAAATATTTGAGGCTCTATTGATCCGTCTTGGCCCAAAAAGTAAGGCCTCCACTTCTGAATAGTAGTTACTAGTGCCAAGAATTCCTTCTCATAGGTGGATGGATAGTGATAGTTCCCTCCCTTTTAGACTCTTGCTGAAATAAGAAAAGGGTCTGCCTCCTTGCATTAACACAGCACCGAGTCCTATACCTGAGGCATCACACTCTACTACAAAACTTTGGTTGAAATCTGGTAGTGCTAGGACTGGGGGGGTTGATACGACCTGTTTTAATTGTTCAAAGGCTTGTTCTGCTTCCGAATCCCATTTGAAAGCCCCTTTTTTCAATAGTCTAGTCAAGGGACCAACAATCGCCCCATAAACCTCGGATGAATCTGTTGTAGTAGCCTGTTAACCCTAAAAAACCCCTTAGTGATTTGAGTGTGTTTGGTCTAGGCCACTTGATCATTGACTCCACTTTACTGGGGTCAGTATGTACTCCCTGATCTGATACGATATGCCCCAAATATTCAATTTCTCTGCTTGCAAATTTACATTTGGACTGTTTCGCAAATAACTTATGTTGTACCAGAGTCTCAAATACCATCCTTAGATGTCTCTCATGCTCTTCCACATTATGACTGTAGACTAGAATGTCGTCAAAAAAAACCAGTACAAATTTTCTGAGATAGGGTCGAAAAATGTCATTCATCAAACCTTGAAAAGTGGAAGGGGAATTTGTGAGGCCGAAAGGCATCACCAAAAATTCATAGTGCCTTTCATGAGTCCTAAAGGCTGTTTTGGGGACATCTTTTTCCTTCATTCTGATCTGGTGAAAGCCTGACCGAAGGTCTAGCTTGGAAAAAATCTGAGAACCATGAAGCTCATCTAGTAGCTCTTCCACAACTGGTATGGGAAACTTGTCTTTCACAGTTTTCTTGTTGAGAGCACGATAATCAACACACATTCTCCATGACCCATCAGCCTTCCTAACTAGTAGGACTGGCGATGAAAAGGGGCTTTGGCTGGGTCTTATGGTACCCATTGCCAACAACTCTTTAATAAGCTTTTCTATCTCAGATTTTTGGTAATAGGGGTACCTGTAAGGACGTACACTTATTGGGGAGGTACCCTACTTCAATACTATAGAGTGATCATGTGATCTGCTAGGTGGAATTCCTTTTGGCTCTTGAAAAACTTCCACGAATTCTAGCAACAGATTCTTAATCTGTTCTGGAATTTCATTCTGAACTGATCCCAGCTCCCAGCTCCCAGATTTGCAAAATTAGGCCTTCCTCGACTCTTCTCAATTCTTGTAAAAAGGTTAGGCTGCAGTCGACTTCTGATTTCTCCACTCTTATTCCACATATCAGGACCTTCTTCCCCTCCTTTTGGAATTCCATTTTTAAGGCCGAGAAGTCCTAAAGAACGGGCCCTAGACTTTTGAGCCACTGAATTCCTAACACCATATCGCATCCTCCCAGCTGAATGACATAAGCCCGAGTGACAAAATGATCTCCTTGAATCATCAGTTTGATATCTGAGCAGCTTCCCTCACTCCACAGCCGGGAACCATTTGCAATATTCACCCCAATAGGCTTGTGTTTTAAGACTTTCATCCCTACCCTTCTTGCTACCCTGGGATGTATGAAATTATGTGTACTTCCTGTATCAATTAAGGCCACGAAGTTATGGCCACTCAGCTTAACTTCCACCCTCATAGTTTTAGGATTGGGACTCCCTATGATTGCATGAAGGGATATGCCGATTCCCTCCTTGCCTTCTTCCTAAGGTTCCCCCAAATCAATCAGATCTTCAGGGACACAATTTTTCTCCTCCTCTACTTCCTCTATCAAGAATATCCTCGGTCCTCCACACCTATGGCCAGGTCCCCATTTATTGTCACATTTAAAGCAAAGCCCCTTGTCTCTTTTTTCCTTCATCTGTGCTGGAGTGAGTCTCTGTATCAGAACTGGTTTATTTTCAGCCCCTAGGCTGAGTTGGTGTTGGGTTTTGGCTTTGAAACCCCATAGCACTAGGCCTCCAGGACTTCCTCGTGATTGTCAGAGTTTCCTCCTGCATCCTTGCTAGTTCATAAGCAACCACTAAATTCTGGGCGTTCAGCATTCTGACTCCCATTTTTATCTCCTTCTTCAATCCTCCTAGGAAACAGCTGAGCCTGTGAGAGTCAGACAACCCTCTAACCCGGTTCGAAAGCATCTCGAATTGGGTTTTGTAGAGCTCTACTATTGATGTTTGTTTGATACTTATGAGGGCTTCCAATGGGTCATCATAAGATGATGTTCCGAAACGAATTTGGAGGGCCTTAACGAAGGCCTCCCAACTGGTGAGAAACTCTAACCGGATTGACTTGAGCTGAACTTGTTGAATTCCTTCCTGTGGTACTACTTCATGCCTTGAATTTCTATTAACTGACCTAGTGAGAGAATTAGGAGGGGAGCCCATGGGCCTTTTCCTTTGAGCCTTAGTCATCTGATCCATCCTGGCAGACATATTTCTCAACTGCTGCACTATGTCTTCCAATACTTGCTGTTGATTCTGCTGGTTTTGTTGCTATATCTCCTATTGTTGTTTCATCCCTGACACAGTTTCGATCAACTGTGAAACTCTTGTTCCTTCAGCCATCCGAGAAACCAGGCTCTGATACCACTTGTAATGGACTTGGTAATTCAATGGAAAAATACTGGAATTCTTATTATAGCTTTTCTTGAACCTGAGCTTACAGGTAAAGTTGGGGAAATTTGAAATAACAATTTAAAGATAAATATCTTAAAGAAACTGAATTGAAAGATCAATGCAAAATTGATAAACCCTAACTAAGTTTCTGGGCAGATTCGAGGTAGCCCGGGCCTCCTGGGTGAATGAGATTTGCTTCAAAGCAATTTCCTGCCTCTCTACAGCCCTCCCTCCACCTTTTATTCTAATTCTCGGTTAGTTGAGATTTTTTATTAATCTGATAGGCTTGCCAGCTGTGTTATTAATCTGAATTGTATTTGGATTCAATCTCCTTTTTCAAAACGGTGTCGTTGCCTTTGCACTTAATCCCTCGCCAGCTGTCAGCCTCAGGGGCTTCATTATCTCAGCCTTCCACGTAAGCAATTCTTGTCCAATCTTTGACCATACATGTGCTCACTTTATCCCTTCGTTGCAGGTAAGTCTTCTCCAACACTCCTCCTTCTTTTCTCCCCAGCTTCATTTTGAGAATGGTTTGTGCTGTGCTGCCGGACTGTTACATCTTCACACCCTTTTAAATGATGAGACTAGTCCCATTCGGGATTCATGACTGTACTTTTTAATAAGTACGCTTTTTGGAGATCCAACTCTTATATAATTTAATTGATTATAACTTATTGATGATGTGATATAATTTTTTTTTTTGAAATTTATGATAAATCATGCAGAAACTTGTATTTACATTGATATTATATTGTGGACTAGTTACAATAACCCAGATACCATAAAATTATAAAAACTACTCAAAATAACTTACAAGAACCATCTTCAATCCCTCATTTACTATTTAATAAACATATTAAAATTTTAAAAAATAAAAAATTAGAAAAGGAATGTTGAAAAAATTTCTCATAATCACTGAAATTAAATAGTAAATTAACGTTATTCGTACACTAAACAACAATTTTATCCATTTTTATATTCTTTATGTAAGTTTTAATCAACTAAGGCATTTCAGCTACAAAAGAGGATTTCTATAATATTTTTTTAAACACGAAATAAGTTTTTTTTTTTAATCTTAAATTTTTTAATACTTTTTATAATTTTACTCCACCTTTTTTTTCTGGTACAGTAAAAAGAAAAAAGAAAAACTAGTCTTCTCAATAGAATCCGCAAATAGAAAATAAAAAATATTGGAGGTGGAGATTTCCAAATAAACATCTTGGCTTAGATAATTTACATAAAAATTAATTACTTAGTTTTGGTTTTCTTTTGTATTTGAAAAACATTTTTGAAAAAAATTAATTTTTTATTTATTTTTTTATTTATTTCAAATTAATAATTTTTTAATTATTTTAATATGCTAATATAAAAAATAATTTATAAAAATTAAATAAATATTATTTTAAAATATTTTAAAATATAAAATATTTTAAAAAATAATTATAACCACACTTCCACCTACCAAATATCTATGTCCATGATAACATCTAAACAGTGTTATTATAATTTACTTTTAATTTCCAATTAAATATTTAGAAGTTCTAAAATCACATTAAAATATTTTTTTTTATTAAAAAAATTACCTGCTCGTGTCGTGTGCACGCGAACTGACTGACATTCTACTTACATAATTTTTTCCTTCGCCAATCGAAAGAAAGGGAGGAAAAAAAGAGAAAAAAAAGAAAGAAAATGCTCTCTTACCCTCTCCATCTCTCTTGATTCAATATCTCTCTCCATTTCGATCCAACAGCCATGGCTTTTCCTTCTAGAAGAAGAAGAAGAAGCTGCTCTCTTCACGCAGTCCTCCTCTTT
>Ga0307513_10012277_pt1 | contig 10586 bp, 4 predicted proteins | sample 15_EM_MG_FD_202174 | JGI IMG/M metagenome (GOLD analysis project Ga0307513, IMG submission 202174) | Populus trichocarpa ectomycorrhiza microbial communities from riparian zone in the Pacific Northwest, United States - 15_EM | ecosystem: Host-associated > Plants > Roots > Unclassified | place...
TTTGTAATCATGCGTTATTTGTTTCTAGGTACAAAAAGCCTTATGCAGTGCTAGCTATGAAGAGAAAAAAACCTATAAATGCAAACCCACTGCCCGCTTCACCTCTTCATGGGAAAAATCAAACACCCCGAGTCCATAGGAAAAGTCTCCCCCGCCTAGCACCTAAGATAATATACCCCAGACACGTAAGGAAACAATGCATAGAAACGTACAGGTAGAGAGACCCAAACCCTTTAGCAGGCTCCCCAAAACAAAAGAAACGACGGCTGTTTTAAGGCCCTTTCGGGGCCTGAGGGAGAGGATAGATGATCGCCGACACGGGAAAACACGGAAACCGTGGGCCCACTAGAACCACTCGCGCGGTCGTGCAGGTCATTACATCGATCCAAGGCGTTGGTCCATAGCCACGGAGGCAGTGCTATACCACGACTAGGCGTAACCGAGAAAGGGTCGAACGATCGGAGGAGGGGGGCGAGCGGAGCCACCGAGCAGAGGGGATGCCAGCCAGGAAGGTGAGCAGTAGGGTGCCAGCCGGTGAGTAGCAGTAGGGTGCCAGCCAGAGGGAGGGAGCATTAGGATGCCAGCCGGCGGAGGAGTTTTAGCAGTAAGGTTCTAGCTTAAGGGGCAGTACGGTGCCAGCGGACGGAACCGGGAGGGGGGCAGAGAAAGGATCGCGAACAGGCTAGCCACAACCGACTAACGGGCCATAGCAAGGGCTTTTGGGACGACAGCGAAACCGAGCGGGACCGCGATGTTACTAACCGAAGCTTTCCCCATCAGAAGTACAAGCCCAGCAGAACCGAAGCCTTACTTCGACCGATAGTCCGGACGCCATATCGCCGACCGTGAACGAAGCTAGAAGCTTTCCGACAGTGCAAAATGCTAAGCGAGGTGCAAAGCAAGTGCGGGGTAAGGGGGAGAACCGAACATCATGAGCGGGTGTAAACGATGAAAGGGAACAAGAACCCCAAGGAGGGGAGGCATGCGTGCCTCAGGAGAGGAGGGAAGATGGCTTAACGTCAACCCCTAGGCAGTAGCCATGATGGGGGAAGAGAGGTGGGTGGGGGAGAGTGACGATGATTTCCCGTGGTGTTGAGATTTCAATCGCTGGAGGTGGAGGTGAGATGGTTTGTGTCCAATCACTTTAGCCAAAAGCAAAAAACCTTATATAGGCATCTTTCCTCAACCCTAGCCCTGGTAAGTCAGTATATTTCATCAGCGACCTCTATGACTCATCGCGAGTTATAGTGTGAAATCCGTCAGCTGACTCTTCTGAGTCAACTGTGTCATATCTATTAACTAATCAAAACCCATAAACAAAGTTCTGTGCTCAAAAAGAGTCACATGCGAGAATCTCATGACTCACAATCCGAGTCATGTGCAAAAGCTATTACATCATAAGATATCACAATCGTGAGTTGTAAAATAATCAACCAAGTATAATGATATAACAATAACACCCTATTGCGCAGTCATGTAGAATACTATAAGTTAAGTGATATAATAGCATGAAATTAACATACCTTTAGTACTAATAAATATTAGTCATGTGAAATCTGCCTTGCTTAGGTACAATTCGTAACAGGAATCTTAAAGGGTTTTAATATATTTATGGTGGAATGATTTAGTGAATTGTGCACAAGGGGGCTGAGTGAATAAGGTCTCAGATATAGGCACTTGAATGGGTACCACGAATTAAGGGTACTTAAGTAGATAAAGGTTGACATCCGCTGGGTGGTTGAAAATAGGAACCACTTTATCTGGCATGGGCTGGTCTTAAGCCTGTATGGAAATTTGAGGTACAGCGTCAAAGCTCTGTATTGCTTCCTCACCCGCAAGTATGACCAAAGCAGGTAGATCACGATCAACCAACCTACATGTTATATTTGCCAACATCTGGAAATTAAAATTGTCGGCCAGCTGAAACCTTTTATATATGACCTTCAACATCCTTTAAGTCATGAGATATATGTAGCAAATCAGTGCGAAAGGCAGAATTAAAATTTAAAACAATTGGGGCAAATAATTGTCTCTTTGGTCATAATTGGGGATGTTAATCTGAATTTTCCTAACTAAAATTCCTGGGATTAGTGCCGGATCAAACCTGTCTTGTTTTTTTTGGCCGCCATAGTAATAACAACTAGTGTCAATTCTGTTTGCTTCCAACTCAGGTAATCCATGCTTGTTAGCATCTGCATCAAGAGCTCTGTCTGAAGTGTTTTGGCAGTGGTACTCCTTCCAGTTATTAATATATCAATCTCATCAATGAAGATAAAACAAAGGGCCCATTTCACAGCTTTTTCAAATGGTCTTTGATCTCGATTTGTGAGTGAGCTGCTCATTATGCTAGCATTGTCGGTATAGAAACAGCCATTATTGGTAGGTTATATTCTCTGGCTATAGCATTGACCAGAAATGTCTTACCAGAACATGGAATTCCAAGGAGAAGTACATGGGAAGGGTATCTGCTTTGTTTCTCAAAGATATTTAGATGAGTGAGAGGAGGAACACAGATGGCAAGCTAAAAAAGATCTTAGATTGAATCTTCCAAGCCTTCAGTATGCTTAATCCTGATTGTTTTCGGTGCGGCAAGAAAGAAGGATTGGTAGCCTGCATTACGTCTGATTTGCAATTTGCCAGCTATATATCATGTAAGTTTGATGAATTTGGAATGTGGGAAACAGACTTACATTGCAGGATGATTTGCTTACTGCTTTATTGTATCGGATTCCTGCAGGATGGTTAAGAGTTACAGCCTAACCTAAATTACCATCATCCTGCTCACTACCACGATGCCGCTCACCCATACCAACCAGCGAAAAATGTAATATCAATTGGATTATCTCTATTAATAATAGAGATACCACCATAAAAATCTATCTATTGGTACTTTAATATATGAAGAATCAGAATATTTTTTTTTTAATTTTGTGTAAATGAATTGTTGCTCTGCAATAGTGGCTTTAAGATCACTTATACTAGAGACAACTTGCACTCTTTCCTAAGGATATAAAATTCAAAAACCCCCCAAGAAAGGCATTCTAAATTAGATAGAAGAATAGTATAAGACTTATATATTCAGAGTGACCTGGTTTTGATTTACTTTACAAGCATTTCTCAAAGTATTGAGAGTTGAAAAAGTGATATAAAACTATATACAAACTACATACAAATTGTACTAATTTTACTATATGATAGCTACAAATCCACTTAATCTATAGACTCAGTCTTTTGAAATCTACTTTATCATGATTATTTAAGTATGAATGCCAGGTTTAAAGTGTAATAAGAAAGTTTTCCTTGTTCGGTACCTTGATTATGATTGAGCTGGCAACAATCTTTACTAAATCATAATACTATCTTCACAATTCAATTGCCTATCATTTTAACTAGCAATCAGTTAGCAGAAAATGTAATACAGTCTGGAAGGTCAAGTTACACTCTTTAAAGTATGCTGAAGTGACAGCTGGTTATCAGACTATAAATTCAGTACATTTAGCTCAATAAGAGCAATATTCTTTATGAATCTTAATAAGATAAGATATACTTGGCTCATAAGTATACAAACTATTTGCAGTTGTGCCCTAATACTGGTAAACCTATGAATCAAGAGTTATTTGCTTTAGAGATTTACCTTAGGTGATTTTAAAGTTGAGAGGAAGCTTATTTACACCATAATTTTCATCTTTCTACTACATGGGCAAAAGCAATAAAGAGTATATTTGTTTCACTTCAAACTCGTTATACTTACTTAAATAACCATAATAAAGTAGATTCCAAAAGATTGAGTTGACAGGTTAAGTGGATTTGTAGCCATCATATAGTAAAATTAGTACAATTTGTATGTAGTTTGTATGTAGTTTTATATCACTTTTTCAACAACCAATACTTTGAGAAATGCTTGTAAAGTAAATCAAAACCAGGTCACTCTGAATATATAAGTCTTATACTATCCTTCTATCTATTTTAGAATGTCTTTCTTATGGGGTTTTGAATTTTATATCCTTAGGAAAGAGTACAAGTTCTCTCTGGCATAAGTGATCTTAAAGCCACTACAGCAGAACAACAATTCATTTACATCAAATTGAAAATACATATTCTGATTCTCCATATATTGAAGTACCTGTAGCTGGATTTTCACTATTGTATCTCTATTATTGATAGAGATAATCCAATTGAGGCTACATCTTTCACTTGTTGCCATAGGTGAGCGGGATCACCGTAATTTACGTTATCCCAATTGGCAGTGGTATTTAATCCATATCACAATAAAGATAAAAATAATAAAAAATAATTATGTTATAGTGGAAGTAAACATATTTTACAAGTTTTTAGTCTGCCCTGTGGTTGGTGGTGTGTTTGCCAATCAGATGATGTGGAAGAGCTTCGCTTTGGACGTAGTAAGGATTCAGCAAGGCAAAACTTTGCGGAAGGCTTGAGGTAGACTAACACCAAACTTTGTATATTAGAGGTTTATTAATTGGAGCAGATGAGAATATATTTGGATTGATACCAAGTAACTGTTTCAAAACTTCTTGCCTTATCTTCTACTTATCAAACCATAAGGGTAACAAATATTGGCCAAGACTCCCTGATGGTTTTACCTCTCTGAATCCTTACTCAGTTTAAACTACATAGAGTCTAGTATAGAGTAGAAGGGTATAGATTAGTTTTTCCCACCTTGTTGACCTGTTTATACTTTTTCATGAATACTGGCCATTATAATTTCTGTGTATTAATTTGGTAATATATGGCTCTTACAACCTTTGCCAGATAGAGTTCAGAGTAAATTTAATATAACAAAAATAGAGATTTACCAGGCTAATAATGGATGATCACAGTACGATTTCACAGGTTCTAGTACATGGAATAACCTTTACAGCATGTTCTTTAAAGTTCAAGGTCCTGGTAAGTGATATCGATGCTACATATCTTCTGTGGCTACTTGTGAGTGGAAACCGAATATATCAGAAAACTCAACATGCTCAGCATACTCACTCTCTGATTGTAACATGTGTACATGTTCCAGCAACCTGGACACAGCAGTGGCCATGCAGGATCTCCTATGTTTACTTTAATTTAGATGTGCTTTATTAATTTTGATTTCAGCTCCGCCACTGGCTCAGAGTCAGATAGGCTATACTATGGTATACTATATTGAGTTTGCTTTACTGGAAGTTTATATTTAGGATTCTGGGTATGGAATAGTGATATAACATGGGTGGAGGCTGAACTATGATACTTGGTTCTTGCAGGATTACAGGATTCCAGTGAGTGCATAGCTACTGGTAATAATCGTGATTGCAAAAAGGATATTCCTCACGATTTATATATTTAAGCCAGGCTCCTGGCTAGCAGGAGACAGCAGGTTTTGAGAGACCTTTAGTCTTGGAATACACTTGATTAAATAGTGATCCTGGAGTGCAATTTGTCCTTCAACTATGATCTCTTACTCATAGTCCATTGAAGCCTACATTAGCATCAATGCTAGTAGGTCTATTGCTAGACCTATTGTATTTTTGTTAGACAGAAATAAACATATTAAATTGGAAACCATTTTGTTCAGGATTGCGATAAGTGATTAAGAGTTGATGGAATAAAAGAAGGAAGATGAGATTGGTCATATGATGTTCAGCGGTGTGTTGTAAAGGACAGCTTGCTGGAAACTTATTTCATTTTAAGAGTTCTGAAAATATGCTATATGATAGTATATGTAATACTGTTGTTAATCACGAGAACTCAGTGGTGTCATTAGACATTTTTGGAAAATCTGACTTTCTAGGATCGATTTGCAGTGGCTGACTAATAGCCGGTTACCCTCCTATTCGCTTCGCTCATAGTCGGGATAAGCAAGTGTGACGCAAAAGCAAGTGTGACGCTCCGGTTTTTTTTTTTCCATTAAACACCGATCCCGGTGACTTCTCCTATCCATCCATCCAAACCGCACATACAATAAAGGTTCCCGCGAAATACAAGCCTGACACCGGTCAGCCAAGCACTACTGCACCCCAGAGTCCCTTTCATTTCTCTCTCCCATTAGGCCAATCCCTCTCGCTCATCCCGTCTTCCACTTCTCTTTCACTAAGGTCAATCCTGCTCCCAGCTACCGCACTAGCTATATAACGATTGTCCCCAATTCCACTGACTATTACCAGTACCTCTGCGATCTTCAAGAGTTTGGACCTTGATCCCACAAGCTATGGAAAGACTTGAAATGAAGGAACGGTTGGACCGTGCAATGGAATGGCTAGTAGAAGAGCCTAGTGAGAAGGCCAATACTGCAGGCAAAATCTTCAATGTTAAGCCATCATCAATTCGTATGCGCCAACTCCGGAAACGTTATCAAAAGAGAAACAGCCGCGGTACCTTCAACCAACACGGAGGAAGTAATCTCATCCTTACACAGGCTCAAGAGGAGGCTGTTTTCAGGTTCTGCCATGACCAGTTGGAGATGGGGCTCGGAGCAACACCTTCCATTATATTTGCTGCTATTTGCCACCTCCGTCAGCAAGAGCAACTCAATCCACCCTCTCAGATTTGGTTTCGAAAATGGCTCAAGAAGAATCCTGCCCTTCATACGATTAAAACAAAACCGATTGCTCATGCTCGAGTTGCAACTCACAGCGAGGAGGATCTGAAGAGATTTTTCGACGACTATCAGAACACCCTGGCCAAGTATGGCATCAAGCGCGCCAAGTACATCTACAATATGGATGAGTCTGGGGTTCGTGTTGGATGTCCTACTGGGGAAATTGTAATCGTGCCAACCCATGTGAAGGAGTTGTATACCGCAAGTCCAGAGAATCGAAAGTCCATTACCATTATCGAGACCATCTGCGCTGATGGTAGCCCTCCACCACCTCCTGTTGTGATTTGCCCTGGCGAAAAGATCATGGAAAGTTGGATAAGTGACAATCTGTTAGGGGCTGAAGTGATAGCAGTCTCTCAAACTGGCTACACAAATGAGAATATAGCTCTTGCCTGGCTTGATCACTTCATCAAGCATGTGGATGCTGGTCCTGATAAGCATTGGCGTATGCTTTTACTCGATGGGCATATTACGCACCATAAAGATGACTTTGTTCTGAAATGCCATGAGAACCATATTATTCCTTATGGATTTCCTTCGCATCTTACACATGTCCTCCAACCCCTGGATGTTGGTGTCTTCCGCCCCTGGAAACATTACCACAACAAAGCGATTCACAATGCTCTGCACTCGCTCGACATGGAATACACGATTTCCTCATTCTTTAGAGATCTGAGTTCGATTCGTGAACAAACCTTCCAGGTTCATACCATCAAAAATGCATTCAAAGACTCTGGCATGTTTCCTGTTTCCTTTAAGGGGGCATTGAAGAAAATGCGGCATTATAACGCAAGGAGAAACCACAAAGTTGTATCACTGGCAGATAAATCATCATCTGCCGAAGCTGGTCCAAGTACCATGGAAGTCGAGGGGCAAGCAGAGGCCTCGGTTGAGGAAGGCGGTGAACTCGAACTTCCAATACTTCCTAGCACCTACTTTGAGTGCCAGAAGGGCATGGGTGAATGGATTGATAGAGCAGAAACTTTCAGCCCATCGTCCAAAGACCGGTTCCAACAATGGGCAAAGGGAACACAAATCTGCCTTGCTGAGGGACAGCTGCAAGAGGAATCCTATCGCGCTATTCAATCACGGATCCGTGAGCAGGAAAAACGTAAAACCAATTCTCGACGAACTATTCAGAAAGGTGGTATGATTACTGTTGAACAAGCAAGACAGAGAAAAAAAGAAAGGAATCAGAAAGAAAAGGCAGCTGCAATTAAGAAAGCTCATAAGAACATTCAAATAGCAGTTAATAAGGCTAAGGCAGCCTTGCACCGCCGTGGTGTTGATGCTCGCAAGGCGGAAAAGGAAAGGAAGAAACAGGTTCAAATTATGCAGGTTCAAGGTGTGATTCTTCAACCTGAGCTGATGATTTCTATCCCTGATCCTGAGAAGAATCCAAGTCCTGAGGACCTTGAGAGTCTTCAGCCACCTCCTGATCTATTGCAAGCTCTACTAATGCTTGAGCCAAGCCCTCTTAGTACACCAGGTATGGGTGAGGTGGAGATTATTACTGGGAGTTGCCAAGTTCAGGAGAGAAATATTGAAATTAATAGAAGGCAGGTACTGGCAGGGAGTGATTCTGAAAATCTAGGGAGTGAATCAGATTCTGATTCATCATGCATATCTTCTGACTCAATTCTAAGGAATGCAGACTTTGTAACATTCAATTAAACTCATGTAACTTATACAGAAGTAGTGATGTTTGGTGGATAGCTAGTGTTATGTAAGCCAATCTAGATAGAAGCAAAAAAAAAAACTGAAGCGTCACACTTGCTTTTGCGTCACACTTGCTTATCCCGACTATGAGCGAAGCGAATAGGAGGGTAACCGGCTATTACATCAGATATCTTTTGTAGATCTATACTGGGATAAAGATATCACTAGTGGGTTACAATAGGGAATTGGTTAGTATTTTATAGGACAGGTTGTTCAGTCTGACAGTTAAAAGGCTAAATCTATGAAATATTAGTCCTCTTCTTTCACAGAAAATGGTGGGTGCTAACTTGTTTTGAGTATATTTTTTGATCAATCAAGATTTTTACAATAGGTATCATTTGTCACAAATCGTGACTAAGCAAGGCAGATTTCACATGACTCATACTTATGAGTCATAAGGTATGTTGGATTTTACACTATGACGTTACTTGACTCATAGTTCTCACATGACTATGCACTTGCGAGTCATTGTTATGTTATGATTGGTTGATTGTTTCATGACTCACGATTGTGACGTCATATGATGTAATGATTTTCGCACATGACTCATACTATGAGTCATGGGTTTCACGCATGTGACTCGTTTGAGTACATGACTTGGTTTATGAGTTTTGATTGGTTAACGGAATGTTGTGCGATGACTTATATCAGTCATCGATGGATTTCGCGCTATGACTCACTAGGAGTCATCGATGGATTTCGCGCTATGACTCACTATGAGTCATAGAGGTTTATGTAGCGCGAGGTGATGAGTCACCAGTGTTAGGGTTGTGGGAAGATGCCTATATAAGGCGCTTGGTTCCGACCAAGAGATAGGATCTTCACGCAACCATCTAAGTACTTTTCTATACTCAAGATATTGCAATACAATTACGCTTTACTCTCTTTACATACACTCCTCCTCTACGAGAGCCTACGCTCTAAGAACCCGGAGACTATTGTGATAGTCTCGACGGGTCGCTCGAACATAGAACTATTGGGATAGTTCTCTCAAGCACGACAACCCACTCATCTTACTATCTGACGAGATAGTATCCTTCGACGGATCGATCAGACTAGCAAGCCAGTTCCGTACTATCTGAAGAGATAGTATTTCCCTACGCCTATTATAAAAAGAAGACTTGCTCACTATAGGAAATAACTGTCGTTGCCTGTTGCCTAACTACCTAACGATAGGATTGTTACATTTGGTTGCATCACCACGCAACACCCAACGATAGAACGGCTCAACAACCTGTCGATCAGGAGATCGACCTCACCGAAACAGAAATCGACCTAGAGGGACTGGGAGAAGCATTAGCCGAGTCTATTCAACACTCGCGAGCCGCAAGCTCAACAACAGATAGCGCGAAAGAAAGTTCTGATTCAGACGAAACAGACGCAGTACCTACAAGGAGAAACACGATGGCGTCCACATCTACACCTAATCCAGACACGAAGAACAAAGAAGCGGCGCCACCCCTACCATCCAACCTGACGCCGGATCAAATACAACAAATCATTGGAGCCTTAACCGGAGGATCGGGAAACACGAAGAAGCCTAAAATCAAGGAACCCAGCACATTTCATGGCGAACGAGATCAACTCAGAGGTTGGCTGGCGCAGCTGTCGGTCTACTTCAAAGGAGTAGGATGGGAATTCGAGTACAACAATGACAAAATTGTCTACGCTCTCAGCCTTCTAAGAGGCGATGCGTTGAAATGGGCTACGCCATACATCGAAAGACGACAGGATGTAACCTGGAGCAGTTGGGACGACTTCAAGAATGAACTGCAGGGCCAGTTTGGCGAAATTGACGAGCAAGGAGCAGCAAGAGCAAAACTCATAAGAATGGCTCAAAGATCGAAAGGGGCTACAGAATACTGGAACGAGTATAGACTCATCGCCAGTCAGACCGGAATGGACGATGCAACCCTGACCTACGACCTAATGAGGGGGTTCAAACCAGAACTCCAAGACGCGTGGGGAATGGACGGATCAGACTCGCAAGACCCACAATTCGTGGCCAACTGGGCCATCAAAAAAGAGACGAAGATGGCAGCCATCAAACACATGCGTCACAGGGCAGTCAGCAAAGAAAAGGCTCCGTCTCCAGGAACCCCACGAAATCAGAATGTGACCTTTCGACCTCAGAACGACGACAAGGGTGATCCAATCGAGTTGGATGGTACCCGAAGAAGGCCTGGATTCAACATCTCGGCCAAAGAATACCAACGAAGAATGAGAAGCAATTTATGCCTCAAATGCGCCAAACCGGGACATCGAGCGGCGGCATGCC
>Ga0307513_10012278_pt1 | contig 10585 bp, 14 predicted proteins | sample 15_EM_MG_FD_202174 | JGI IMG/M metagenome (GOLD analysis project Ga0307513, IMG submission 202174) | Populus trichocarpa ectomycorrhiza microbial communities from riparian zone in the Pacific Northwest, United States - 15_EM | ecosystem: Host-associated > Plants > Roots > Unclassified | place...
CCGGGCCAAAACAAAAATACCCCACCCCCCCCCCCCCCCCCCCCCACACAGCATGTTTATCAATCCAAAAAAAAGATATGCCTGGTTTTCGTGCGTAAAACAAAAAAATGATCCCAATATTTGCACTTTGCAACTCGTTCTCTCATATTATTATTATTTTATTTTTTGGGCCATAGCTCATGTTTATCAAGAGCCTTTGCGCAAAGAAAAAACTCTATGGAACCAATTAGATTACCGGTACTAGGATTCAACTCTGATCGTAATTTTTTTTTTTCTTGACAAAAACGACTGCCATTGCATATTATCAGCGAAGAAGAAGAATCGCCGGGAGCTTCAAGATTTCGCCGCCCATATATTATTATGCAATAGCAGTCGTTTTTACAAACATATTCAGGAAATTTTTATGTGTATCATAGATGCGAAATCACAAAAGTTTCCTTATCGACTTGGTTCCTATCGTTGGGTTGTTTTTTGCCCCTCATATATATCGCGATGGAAGATCTTAGCACTGTGGTTGGTTAGTAGGATACCGTAACTTGGGCGCCGCCTATTTTTGCCAGAAATTGAAATTTAAAAAAAGAAATATTTTTCTTTTTTCTTTTTTATTATTCCCCACCCCCCCCCCCCGCCGTCCTTTGACAGATATCATAGATTGATAGATCTATTGCTGCCCATACAGGGAATCAAATGGAATCCGCCAAAGTTTATCATCTCCAGCACGATACTCTACCGTATTGAAACCTGTTATACTCGTACAGGTATGTACGTCGCATATGGTTCGCATACACCTACTGAACTCAAGTATGTGCAGTGCAATATAGCCGACACTCCCAACATATCATCATCCACCTTCCCTCTCTCTTCCCCTCAGAGAGATAGCAACAACAGTCCAGAAGACAAGACTATACAGTATCTACTACTCTCCAGCAGAGACAAAAACCCAGACCATGACTAAATCCATCCCAATATGATCTATATGTACCCCTAAAATTCTCCTCCTCCTCCTCCTCCTCCTCCTCCTCCTCATCCAAAATCGAAATCGAAATCAGAATCAAAATCAAAACTGGACCACTCATTCGATCCACCGCCCATCCACCCACCCATGCAACAACCACAACCAAAACCAAAGCCCACCCAATAACTTTTTTAATAATCTAATGCAAAGCAACGCCTTGATGTCCCAGCCCGGTTAGAGTCTCCGAAACTCCCATTTGATTGGGCAGATCAAGGACTGGGCACAGACAGATGGGCGTATGGTACTGGCATCTGAACTTGTTGTCCGTGGGCCATTGATGTCTCACCCTGCTGAGGTAATACTCCAGTCTCAAAAAGATTCATCCGACAATGCGGGACCGTTTGAGAAGTGGTCTGATCTATATATTTGGGCGCATCTCTGCTTGCGCCGTTCGCCGGTGTTGGTCGCGCTATGGTAACTACGAGTACTGTAGATGGCGAGGGATAGCCGAGGCGAGGAAACAATGACAATCAATCATTCATCCATTCAACTGGCAACCACTACCACCACAGCTTCATTTCACCGCATGCACAGAATCAACAGGACCACCATCAGTCAAGTCAGTCCCCCGGCCTAACCGACAAAGCAACAGAATTTTCCTCCGCCATAGGAGAAAAGGGTCAGCGCTCAAACTGCATTCCATCGCCCAAATCCCAACCCTCATCAACCGGCCCAATTTCTTCCCTCCTTTTTTTTCCCCGTCCATCCCCCACATTCCACCAACCCCGAGTGATGTGAAAATATTGCGCTGTGCCCAAACCATCACAGATCAATTTATTAACGCCAGTATCTGAGCCGCCTGTCACTCGGCCCCCGCCACCACTGTGCTGTATCCATACTCATCCGAAGCAAGGCAAGTCCGCGAGCGGTCTCGCTTCTAAGCCCACTTCACCTCGACCCCAAAATCCTTCATGCAGTCGATATGTATAACCACGTACTACCACCCGAGGTAGAAGTAAATAAAGCCTAGATGATTTTACATTGAACTCTAGAACTAGTAAACCCCCCAACTAATATCTTGCGGAATAGCTAGCGCAACCCCGATCAACCGCCATAAATTACTAAGTCCCCTCCGGCCCGGTTTCACAGTTTCATGTAAAAGCCCAGATGCCAATATACAGACTCGTTCCAAAAGTATCTAGAAATCTTGGCATTTCCATGGCCTGAGCCGTGCCAAGACTCCCAGTTACTTTTGGAACGTGCCTGGAACTCAACCACATCCTTTGCGATTAAAATTTCCAGGCCACTGTCCAAGATCGACCGTCCAGGAGGAGCCAAGCACAAGTTTGTTCCTCGATATTTCCTACTCTCCATGCGTAGGTACTATCCTCCAGAACAACTCATATCACATCACCTCTTTTTGGAACTCATTCTCCAGGAGCGAGTGACCGACTATGACAGCAATCCTCTCGATCCAATACGACGAAGACAGCGGGTACTAGATCTCGTGGGCCTAGTATATATCGGCCCTATCACAAATCGTCACCTAGATAGTATCATATACTTGAGTAGCTGGCCCCAAAATTTCAGCGCCCGCAGGAATATCGGCTGTTTTATAAGTGGCCCGCGTCTCCACTCAAAGCTCTTATGAGAGATCTGAGGTACTGTTTTGTTACCCATTGAAGAAGCCTTGTCAGTAATTCTCCCCAATCATATATGTCTTTATCAGCATACCTCAACCACGAATCACCCAGGAGGAATTCTGAATCGTGGCCACACTCCTCCAACCCCCAATAGTTCCACTCTTCACTACATTTCACGGCATTGGACCCGCACCTCTAGCGTATTGAATAAAAAAGGATTCTTAGGGCCATCCGTCCGACTGCCCCCACCTTACCATTTGCACACAGGACACGTCAACAACAAAAGGGGGCCACACGGAAACCCTTCGGCCCCGTTAGCATTATAACCAGTCACATAGGTACGAACCTCTGGAGGGGAGCCATCTATCGGGCATTGATAGAACGCAAACTGATCGAGGGTGCCTTCGTCGGGGCCAAAGCTGGTTGGTGTTTTGTCCCCTTGATTGTAAAGATTGCATCGTAGCCCAGTAAGTGCATTGGCCAGAGAAACAGCAGAGTTGAAACTGTTCAGTGGGAGCCCGGACTTGGCACAGGGGGAATACGGAACGCTGGGTGGCTAAAAGTGTGCACGGAGAAGTGTTTTGGGATACGTCCTATGGCTGAGCCCTTGCTGGTCTGATCGAACCAAACTTAGAGAAGGTCAGATGGCTCAAAGAGCACACAAAAATTAATCCTGGTGTGAACGTACTTTAACCAGCTGACCTCTCCGAGCCGGGGGCGTCGTTCGGTACATGGTTTAAAGTGATATCTCCTACTATCGCTATACCTAGGGATCGAAACAGGTTGGGAGAAGCCTTCTGGAGCCCCTCAGAGTGCAATGGGGGGAAAAACGCCGTAAGTGCAGGGAGAGCAACTCCAGCGAATAGAAGGTTATTGAGATAGATTGTGAGTGGTTGGCTCCCATTTATCTCCGACTCACTAGTAAAAGGAAGGAAAGCAGAAGGATGTGATGGTGATGGTGATGGTGATGGTGATGGTGATGGTGATAGTGATGGTGATAGTGATGATGATGCTTATGATGACGATAGGTAGGGTGTGAAATGAGAAATAGTGGAGGGGAGGAGGGGAGGGATAGGGTGAAATAGAAGACGAGTGGTTGGGGAAGGAGAGGTTGAGCTGGTGCGTGGCCAGGCAGAATCATGGAGCGGTCAGCCGGTGAGTAGTGACTTACGTGGGACGAGGATCGATGCTTAGGGGCGCCAATGGCCAGTTACGTGTAACACATGCGACTCCTGTACTAGTACTGCGAGCACGGCACTCGAGCAATAATGTGCGATATGGCACACGATATGTTGGGATGACAGGTTCCAACACTTCATTGGAATCTGTAGCCACAAGCATAGGGCAAGGGCTGATGACAATTACACTTTCTTAATGCCAACAGAAGGAACGCGTACCGTATAGGACAGTACCACAGTTGAACGTCACATCAGCACCTACCCGAAAACCAGAAGAGTTCCCGCCCTCTGTGGTATATACGTCTACAGATGTGTAGCTGTACCTACCCTTGGATTCTCCTTAGGCTCTTCCAAATCATTTAACCGGGGGTACGATATACTATCGAGCTTCCAGTCTCAAAGCCCGAGGCGGGGCGTGGCGGGATGCACGCCAGTCACCAGTAGCCTCCATACAACACAATGCAACCTGTCACTCGAATACACTCTAAGGGGCGGAAAGATGGGCGGGCGGGATGACCAGATCGCTGGACGTGGCAGAAATCTCCGAGATCCCCCCCCCGATTAGCTATGAAAAACTTCTGCATATCATAGTAGAGGCGGCTCGGGGACTCGTGCTGCTTCAAGCATCCTTGAGCGCTTGCCTCGAGTTCTCTACCTTACTCAGAGTGGAGTATTGTACGACAGTCCCATATCCCAGTAGAGACAGGTTTGTAAGTAGGAGTACTGTACGGTTTGCGGATCATGCCCAATTGTTAATGGAATCGTGGGGGATAACAGCGTCTGGGCTTGGCCCATGAGGTATGCTAATAATATCATCGTAAAATTCTGAAACCGGGCCGAACTAATGAGAATGGTAAAACTGGAAGGGGTAGAGAGTCGCGAATCTGGGGGGTGAAGGAAGAATGAGAGGAGGAAAGTACGGAGGGATCATCTCCGGTGACCGATCGACGGTCAGAGAAAAAGGGAAAAAGGGAAAAAGGGAAAAAAACAGAAACAGGAAAATAGTTTTTTCGGTAGGAAATATTCTAACGTGAAAATACGAAGGGAAAAAAAAAGCACGTAAATCAAGACTCGCTTTTTAACCCATTCTCCCCGGAGGAGCAAAAACTCATGCAGCGCCGCTGGTTGGCTTGGGGTACGTACCATACAAAAGGTATATATCGAGACCACAATTTGGCCATTCCAGGGGACAGCTTGTATACGCATAAATATGCCCCACCCTGCATTAGTCCAATAGCTTTCATCCGTCGTCAAGATAGCCTCCTGATGGGCTCCACGTCGCTTGCCAAATCACATTACCTAAAGCCCATTTCCGGATGCTCAGGAAGGGTCTCCATATCAAAAAGAAAAGGACTTCGCAACCACTCAAAACAAAGGGAAAAAACTGTCCACCCATAGACCAGCTGACGCCATCCATGGGCAGGGATAGTTCAAAGGCTACGCATAACTCATCATGCCTAGGATTAAATTAGCTTCTTGAGAACAAGTTGCAAATTTGGGAGAAATTTGGGAGGATGGTCCTTACTGTCCAAATTTCCAGTTCCTTTAAGGTCCTTTTCAAATCCCTCGGTAACGGCAAGCACAAGTTTGAGATGCTCCATTGATAGTCCCTCGTTTTTGTTTAATGCAAGCGCCTGAGCTGTTCGGACTGCATTTTTGATCTAGAGAGGAAAAAATGACGGAATATCAGTAAAGATCGGGGCGCGAGCTAACTGGGAGAAACGAGTGGACGGTGTGGGCTCTATGACCCTGGTCCAGTTTGGTTGCTTGCATACCTGTCTGCCATTCAATTCACGTCTCGCAAGCCCTTCCAGCTCCTCATCGTTAACTATGTCTCTTAACTGGCAACCGGAACCGGACTCCTCTCTTGCGACCATTCCAAGGAATGTTTTCCAAATGACCCTCCTAGCCTTTTTATCGAGATCATTATATCGAAGAGCTATGTGAATCCTACTTTGAAAAGCCTCGTCAAAGGTTTCGACCCTATTGGTGGTTAGGAACAGGATCCCCTGAAAGTACTCGAGCAGCCTCAAGAATATTGAGACAAGGGCATTTCTCTGTAGGTCATGAACCGATCGACGTTCTAGGAAAATATCTGCTTCGTCCAGTAAAAGAACCGCGCCCCAAACATGCGCAATGTCTAAAATCCGAGATAGCTGCGTTTCCAGGGTGCGAGAATCCGTGCCAAGTTCTCCAGCTCCTACCATGTACAGTGGCTTTTGGAGAAATTCCGAGATTCCCTCTGCTGTTAAGGTTTTCCCCACCCCTGGACGTCCACTGCAAATGTGTTAGAGCGTACTGTACTCCGCACCACCCCAAAAACCAGGATTAGGAGCAGGGAAAGAAAAAAGAAAGAATAAAAAAAAGAAGCATACTGTAGAACCGCCACAAGCCCCTTTCCCTTTCCTTTTATCACATCGTCTATTCCAACCCTTGATCCGCGGTTACCTGTGTGACTTTCGACTAGTGCTTTCACAATTTTCTTTTGTGCTTTAGGGAGGACAAGGCTCTCGAAAGCGTCTGGGTTGAACTTGATTTCATTGACGTGTTCGACAGCAAATTCAGCTGCGCACGCCAATAAGACATTAGTTCCATTATGTGCAGCAAGCTAATCGACCCACTTACCCCATAATTTATCTCCGAAGCTGAAACCCAATACTGTGGGCGAGCATAGGAGAAGTTGTTCCTCTGTCATCTCCTCTGGGACAAGCGCGTCCTTGATCCCTTCTGGTGTCTTTCCGGTCTCCAAAAGTTTCTTCTTAGTTGCGCCTGGAGTTGTGCCTACTAGCCTGATCTTGCCATCCGGGCCGAGTATGTAGCTTCTCTGAGGCTTCGTCCCAATAGCTCTCTTTACAGCCGCAGCCACAACACTAGCTTTAGGCTTTACCATATTGTTAGGGCTATTAATCTCACCATCTTCGTCATCATCGCCTCCTCCACAATCTTCGTCCTCATCTTCGTTTTCGTTTTCCGAATCATCTTCAGCGTTGGCGGCACCGGAGGATATGTGAGAAGCAGACTCCTTGACAGGGCTCATCCGGTAATTGGGATTGATCCTTCTAAAAGTGCTCGGATCAACCATTATACGTCCGTTCACATTTACCCTAACAACCCCCCTCTTACGCTTGAAGAAAGCGAGACCCTTATAATACTTGTAGTGCATACCCTTTAGGGATCCGAACTTTCTTCCGCGCTCAATAAGCCTTTCTCTGACATCCTCTTCGTCCTCGTGATACGCCAAGGGGAATACCCCGAGACTATCGATTCTTCTTGCTCCTCTGAATTCGTCAATTTCGAGAACAGCACTCGCCTCCCCATAGGTTTTGCCATCGTAGTCAACATAATGGCAATCCAACTGGAAGAATTTACCACGGTCCAAGGATTCCTTCTGCTCGCCCCAATCAAGCTTGAGGCATCTCGGCTCGTTCGAGCCAGCGCACATTGTGTAAATCAGGGTGTTTGGGAGAAATAGGGCCCAAAGGAGGTCAAAAGTAATCTCGTCATGTTCTAGAAGAGGGTACAGCCTCTTGATGGTGGAGGCGTAGTCGGTTAAGATATACTCGTTGAATAGAGTGAGATGTGAGATCAGGGTCTTGTTCCGTTGCTCCTCGGGAACAGCCCTCGCCTTTGCAAGTTCCTTCTCAAGCTGCGGTAGATAGTTGAATAGGAGATTTGGCTCGACCTGCGGTTATTAGCTAGCCCACACAAAGATGCTTCCTAGGAGGTAGAATCCCCCAGGTTTCAAGGGATATTGGATCTGGTCACATACCGTGGGCTTATCCTCTCTAAGTCCAATTCCAGAGACGTCTTTCAAGATCTCCCTCAGAACTGTTCGAATCTCTATACTCTTGATATCAACGTAGGTTTTCTGGTATTTGTTTTGCCAATCTAGCCGAGGGGTAGCCAAAGATTAGTCTCCACCACAGTCAAACAGATTTTTGGGGATTTCCAAACCAAATCTCCTCCTAATTACAAACAAGAACTCCTCCCACTTATCCTCCTTGCCCGCTGGTGATTGCGAGGATTCTGCGAAATAAAAATCATGTGTTGTTTTATTGTATCTGGTTTGACGCGGAATCAGCAATCCATCCATAACCAAATTTCAACTCTACACCAAAAATTCAGACATACAGCTCATCAAGTCTCTTGTAGTCCAATTTACTAGATCTAACCCTCTCCTTTCTATCTGTGATCTCGCTATCGCCATTTGTCGTGCCTCCATTCAGCAGCATTCCCCCAGCCTTTTGTGACAGGTCAAGTCCGGCGGAGACAAGGCTTTCACTTGTATCAGTTTTGCTAATTCCATTAACAGTGGGCTTTTTCTTTTTCTTCTCCTTAGGTTCTAACTTTGTCGAGTTTTTTAACGAATTCCCATTCACCAAGGGTTTGAGTTTTGGCACATCCACTCGGAATACCCTGGTAGTGTCTGCTGATGGGGAGAGGGATCCCTCATCGCCATTATCATCATCGTCTGGCTCGCTGTCACTGCCTGTGTGCTCAGAGGAGGAGGAAGACGTAGAGCAAGAGCTATATTCATCGAATTGAGCCAAATGTTTTAACTTCCTCTCAAATTCCTCCGCTACTTTTTGAGAGCGTTTTCGGAATTCTTCCCCTAATTTCGCTGACTCCGTCTGGAATTTCTCCAAAAGCTTAGCGTGCGCAGGGCTTGTGAATTCAGCCTGAGAAGGAGGGCCCATGATGGGAGAAGCGGCTGCATTTGAGCTTTGTGCTACTTTGGCCATGGCAGCAGCTAGCGGGGTGTCGTAAGAGCTATAAGAGCTCCAATGGCTTGGTAATCCGAGGGGGGATGAAGACCCCCGGATACGGGTGATGGTTTAGATATAGAACGAGGTGTTGGTGGTGGCAGTGATGGGGCTTGAATGGGGGGGTAGGGTAGGGGCAGTGTGAGTATATGGGTAGGGTGTGTGGTGGAGGGAATGCGCAAACAAACTTAGGTGAGAGAACAGTTTGAGATTCAAGGCGGAACACCGGGGCTGGGGACAAAGAAGGTAGGATGGAGGTTCCGTGCGCTAGCTGATGGAAACAATGAATAAGGCAGCATACCGAGAGTGAAAAAGCCTCATAAAAGGGGGCCATCGGTCTTTTATATTCTTCTAATGCAGAGAGATGATAACACCACTATTGTTATTCTTCCTAGCTGGGGCCCCTGCTTTTCCGCCTAATGCATAGAATATTTGGAATTCTACTTGCAGGTGGCGGCCGAGAGTATCTGGTCCGCCGAGGAGAGTAAGACAGTGCGGCCCACTTCGACAGGGAGGGCATGCCTTCGCCAAGGCACTGCAGCACTTGAGCCTTTGACCAACGGAGGGGTACCGGGCGGAATCCTCTTCCTAGTTGCTCTTTGAGCATTAGATGATTGGGGATGCTTGTGCAGCCCATCCGTTTGCAAACAATGAGAGGGAAAAAATTGCCCTGGATACACAAATACCGTAGGTTGCTTCGGCACTTGAGAGAAGTTTTCTTCACTGCGAGACGGAGAAGGAAGAGAAAAAAAAAAAGAGAAAAAAAAAAAATCTTTACATTCGTACGTGGCATTCAATCGATTCACAAAACTAGCGATCGCGGTGAAAACCTCCCTTGCTTTTACGACTTAGGATGGAGATAGATCACATATACCAGAGTACTCTAGTATCGGGGTACTTAGCCAGTTTCTTGGGATTGATTTTTTTTTCTTCTTCTTCTTTTCGACCCCTGTCCATTCGGTCACGCCCCTTCTTGACGATGCGAGGTCAGACGGAAAAAGCGCCACTGGTTGGAGCACAGAGAAACATCATTATCGCTATGATACCTCAGTACCCAATATTTGTAGTTTGTGAGCAGGTGAAAAAGTAGAGGAAAACACGGCACTTCCATCATCACCCCGCCGCATGATAAAGGTCCTGCAACCATACAAACACCAAGAGCTATATTGCCGGTGGTGCAACACTACTCCCGGCTATTAGGGCACAGTAGGGCAAACATTCCAATACCGGACACGTTCTTCACCCTTGGAAATCAGATGCGGATGGAACAACCAGGACCTTTGAGGCAGGGCGAATCGAATTAGGATGGCAGTAGATAGACTACATTCAATCCATCCAGCTTCTCTCTCTCGCCATTTTCCAGATTTCGCCAAACCAAGCCGACGCCCCCGACATGGCCTGCTACACTTGACTAAACGGGCACGGTAGGCTGGCTGGCGAACCGTCTCCCCTCTGGCGAACCAATGTGTGGGTGTGATGCAATCAATCAGGCGAAGGGGGCGCGGCTGAGGAAAACGGGCACCCCTCCCGGATCATAGGTTGTACCGTGCGACCGTCACGGTACCTGTGAGTAATGACGGAACCCTGGCTCGATTGCGCGAGATTCCTCATGGAACCATTCATTCTTTCCCTCATTGCACTCAACCGGTGGGCGGCGCCCCATCGAAGCATCCCTACCATCAACTTCCCGCCCCTCCCTCTGAAGCCCATCGTTCATGTACCGGGATGTATGAATCTATGTAAGTGTGTATGTATGTAGGGGTAGTAACCAACTAGAATTACTGATGACACGAGCGTCTCACGAGGTGCGCTCACCACCTCTTGCATCTCGGAGAGCGAAAACAAGGAAAAGAAGAAATCTCGCTCCTGTAGAGAAGGGGAGTAGGGAAAAGAGAGGGAAGGGGGAAAAAAAAAGAAGAAAACGGAAAGGAAAGGAACAAGAGAGAAGAGAAGAAACCGAGACCCATTTGCCTCCGCCTCCGTCTCCTCAGGTCGGTATCATAATCCGTTCTAAAAAGCTGAAAGCAAGGGTGTCGCGGGGGGGGC